>UMDR01003980.1_pt1 | contig 101509 bp, 88 predicted proteins | sample 1964541 | NCBI WGS metagenome assembly UMDR01 (sample SAMEA4835999, study PRJEB28245) | human gut metagenome | biome: gut microbiome; material: fecal sample | place: Denmark | collected 2008 | reverse complement strand
TGTTTGTCCGGGGCAGCAGCTTACTGTTCACTCCGTTCACAGTAAAAGATATGACTTTACGGATGAACGCTTATCCTTTATGATATAAATAAAGATTTTAATTTATTGGGGGAGCGGAATGAAAAAGCGGTTATTATGTCTGGCGCTTGCACTGGCGGCGGTTGTTTCCTGCTACGGATGCGGGCAGGAAAAACCGGAGGTCGTGGAAACGGAAGCAGAGAGCAGACCGGTGCTGGAAATATATGCGGGTCAGAGTGAAAAAGAGAATCTGGAGTTTCTGGCGGAGGCTTATGAGGAGCAGAATGGAGAAGCCGGTATTAATATCCATCTGATTCCGGATTCGGAGTATACCCAGCAGATGATGCGCATTAAAAACCATGAGGTTCCGGCGGACTGTATCTTTTTCCGGGATGCAAATGAAGCGGCGGTATGGCGGCACAAAAAGGTTTTTAAAGATTTATCACCCTGGTACGCGGACAGCGACGAGGCGGCGTATTATGAGACGTGGTACGGAGATATGCAGGAAGAGGAGGCATATTATATGATTCCGTACCGGATTGGAAAAATCTGTGTGTACTACAATAAAACGCTGTTTGACCGGCTGGGAGTGGACTATCCGGAAGAAGAATGGACCTGGGAGGACTATAAGGAGACGGCAAAGCAGCTGACGGGCTGGTCGGACCATAAGAAGATTTATGGCTCTATGGGCTTTGGCGGAGACGGCATCTGGTGGATGCTTCCTGCGCGCACAGCGGGGGCATCTGACCCGTATGACAGGGAGAATCTGGAAATTTTTCGCAGCTCCGCAGAATGGTGTCACGAATTTAACAGTGAATTTGCGGCAAATTTCCCCTATTTCGAATGGGCGGATGAGGAATGGAACGGATATAATATGCTGTTTCTGGAGGGCAGGCTTGGCATGTATTTCGGAGAGGACAGCGAAGTAAATCTTCTCAATGAGGAGATACGCAAACAGGGACTGCAACTGGAATATGACGTGGCGCAGCTGCCGGTATGGGATAACAGGGAGCGTGCGCAGGTGTACCAGACGGCGGTTGTCTGTATGGCGGAAGCCTCGCAGTACCCGGAGGAAGCATACCGCTTTATGGAGTTTTGCGCCGGCAGGCAGGGCGGACTGATACTGGCGGAAAACGGGACGGTTCCGGCCTGGCAGACAGACGAGGTCCGGCAGACATATCTTGCCTCCACGCAGATTCCGGCGCATAAGGAATATTTTCTGGGCGACGGAGTGCCGGAAGGAAGCAGCGCGGCGGATGTTTTGTACTACGCGGGGCTTGAGGCGATGAAAAACGAGGTGTCTTTGTATATGCTGAATGAGCAGGAGCTGGACTATACATTCGCAAAGATAGAGGAAGAAATGAAGTCACTGAGAGCGGAGCAGAGCTGAGTTATGAAAACGATGATAAAACAAAAGCAGACCATCACACGAAGATTTCTGAAGTATCTGATTTTGATTATTATAGGGTCCAATCTGATCGTGGCGATGTTTCTGTACTGGATTATGCGTGAAAACGCAATGAAACAGGCGGAAAACCTGCGGCAGAGCCTGATGGAATCCACGCTGGTTACGATGCAGCAGTATTTTGAAAATGTGGATAATATAGCGGATACTATTATTTATAACGAGGATATTATTCACTTTATGAGAAATAAGGAGGATACCATAGCCGATATGGCGCTGATTCGGGGAATTGAGAGCCAGTATTATTATCTGAACCCGGATCTGGAAATGAGCTTTTACCGGACAGAGGACTGGAACAGTGTGTATTCCATACAGGATGAGGATGGGGCAATCCGGATTCCCGATTACCGCTATACGGACTGGTATCAGGAAATTATCTGGACCAGAGACAAAAAGGTATTGATGGCAAACGAGGAGGAGACGGGCGGGGCAGGTTCCGTCCAGTCCTGCGTTTATAAAATTGAGGACCTTTATACCTCCAGGGTAGTGGGATATCTGAAAATTGACATGAATATGGACTACCTGAAAGAGAGATTTCTGCACAGCTTTAATAAAATTGCCGGGGCGACCATTCTGGACAACGAGGATAATGTGCTTTTCTACGATAAGATGGAAGTGCGGGTTCCGCCTGAGCTGATGGGAAAAAACGGGGAGGGTACTTACGAAACAGAGGATTATATTATTACTTACGGAACGTCTGCAAATACAGGCTGGCATCTCTGTCTCGCCAGCTCCAAAGCAGAGATTCTGAAGGAGCAGAATCAGATTATTCCGCTTCTTGTTCTGCTGGTTTTATTTATGGTGGGGATTACGCTTCTGATTTCCGGAAAAATGTTTTCCATTATAACGGTAAATTTTACCCGGCTGGCGGAGGGTATGGAAAAGGTAAAAACAGGAGATCTGACCACCAGGGTACAGGCGGATACCCAGGATGAGATCAGCATTCTGATTCAGGAATTCAATGACATGATGCGGCGAATCGACGAGCTTGTCAGCCGGGTGGAATCGGAACAGCTTCTTGTAAAAGAGGCGGAAATCAAGGCGCTTCAGCAGCAGATTAACCCGCATTTTATTTTCAACATCATGGAAACAATCATGGGACTGGCAAGTGAGGGCATGGACGACGAGGTAATTGAGGTATGTACATGTTTAAGCGGTATGCTGCGCTACAATACCAGATTTGAAAATGTCACTACGATTGCCGAAGAACTGGAACAGATAAAAAATTACGTGACCGTGATAAAAATACGGTTTGAGGACCGCTTTGAGGTTTTTTACGATATTGATGAAAAATGCCTGGGATGCCGGATTCTGAAGTTTACTTTGCAGCCTCTTCTGGAAAATGCGGTGTCCCACGGACTTGGTGATACAGATGCCAATGGTATGCTGAGAATCTGGATAAAAAAAGAGGGAGAGCAGGTTTCCATCATGATATATGACAATGGAACCGGAATTCCGGCGGAAAAGCTGAAAGAGCTGAATGAACGCCTGGAAGTGACAGGAGAACATCCGCTGGAATATATCGAACAGTATAAGAGCCTGGGAATCTTAAATGTGCATCTCAGGTCGAAGCTTTTTTACGGTTCCGGCTATTCTTTCGAGATTTTCAGTAAAGAAGGAAAGGGCACCTGCATCGCAATGAAAATTCCTTTTTCCTGTCTGGGCAGCGCAGATGTGAAAAATGAAGCGGAGAAAAGGGGAGAGACGCATGTATAGAGTTCTGATTATTGATGATGAAAAATTTATCCGGAAGAGTATCCGGAACAGGATAGACTGGGAAGCCTTCGGAATTATGGAAATTGAAGAGGCGGGGAATGGTGAAGAAGCTCTGGCGCTGATGGACAGCTTCCGCCCGCAGATTGTGCTGGTGGATATCCGTATGCCTAGAATGGACGGCCTTGCCTTTATTACGGAGGCAAAAAAGAAGCATCCCGGCACCGACTATGTGATTATGAGCGCATACAGCGATTTTTCTTACGCGAAGACAGCCATTTCCCTGGGAGTAGAGGCATACCTGCTGAAGCCTGTTAATAAAAAAGAACTGGAGGAGCTGCTCCGGAAAATACTTCACAGGATTCACGAAAAGAAGCTGTCCGGCATGAACCGGAGTATTCGGGTGGACGAGGCGGACCAGAATATGATTTTCCAGTATCCGTATGTGATGGCGATTGGGTTTTACTCTGCAAAAGAGGACGTCGGGGAAAAAATAGCGGTTGAGCTGCAAAGCAGTCTGCTTTTACATCAGAACTGCTGCGTTTATTTTCTGAGAAACTGTTCCCGCAGTACCTGTTACGTGTTTCTGATTAACGCTGTGGAGGAAGACCGGGAAATCGGCAGACAATGCGCACGGGTCGTTTTGGATACAATGGAGGAGCCGGAAATGAGGGCGGCTGTGTCGGAGGTTTTTGCATACAGGAGGTTTCAGGAAGCGGTGGCGCAGAGCATCTGCTTCCTGAAAAGAAAGATGTTTTCTCAGGAAAGCAGAATGATTACTCGTTCGCTGTGCGAAAACAAAGAATATACAGAACGGAAAAACAGAATCCGGGAGGAGCTGGAACAGGTCTACAGACAGATCCGAAAAGAGGAATTCAGCCTTGCAAAGGCGACGATTCTGGAGTGCATCGATTTGCTGATACAGGAAACCAGCCCGGTAGCGCTGATAGAAGAGGAAATCAATGAGATTCTTGTTTTTCTGAGCCATGTCCCCGGAAATGCGGGCGGAGATATTGATTTTAATATCCTGTTTCATGATTTCAAAAGCAGGGATTACCTGCTGGCTTACCGTACAGAGGAGGAGCTGAAAACAAGTCTGAAAAATCTGGTTTACAATTTGTTCGAAGCGGTACAGAAAAAGGATTCCGCCGATGTAATTACCCGTATCCGGGAATATATAGAAAAAAATTACGGGGAACCGTTGAATGCCACGGAGATTGCTCAGAAGTATGGTCTGGGCGTGAGTTATTTATCTACGCTTTTTAAAGAAAGAACGGGGATTAATCTGACCGCCTATGTAGAGGGCGTGCGTATGGAAAAGGCGAAAAACCTGCTGAAAAACAAAGAATGGACGGTGACGGACGTGGCGATACATACCGGATATTCCAATTCGAATTATTTTTCCAGAGTGTTTAAAAAGTATACGGGAGTAACTCCAAGAGAGTTCCGGGAATCCGAACAAAAAACGGGAAAAGAGACATAAAGAGAAAAGCAATGTAAAAGGAAAAGAGATGCAATATGGACAGATTTGAGGGCGAATCAGGTAAACAGACAGAATGGAAAACAGAGACAATAGAAACAGATACAGCGCTCACCGTTTACTGGGAAAAGCCGGAGCGTTTTTTGACGGGGCACAGATATATTCTTTCTGTTAATGGAAAAAAAGCCGGGGAAACGGATAAGACACATTATACATTTGACGGACTGGAGCCGGAACGGGATTACGAAATTGCGATATACTGGATGGAAAACGATACCTGTATAGCCTGCGAAAGACTTGCTGTAAAAACGAAAAGAAAAAAACGGAGACTGGATATTACAGCGGCTCCGTACCGGGCGGCAGGGGATGGCAGGACAGTAAATACGCAGGCTATCCAGCGGGCAATAGATGAATGCGATGAAGATTCGCTTGTATATATCCCGGCAGGCATCTTTCTGACAGGAGCTTTGCGGCTGCACAGCAATATGGAGGTTTATCTGGAAGAAGGGGCGGTTCTGCAGGGGACAGCAGACAGGGAGGATTATCTTCCGTATATTCCGAGCAGATTTGAAGGTATTGAAAGGATGTGCTACAGCAGCCTGCTGAATCTGGGCGAAATGGACAGCACCGGGGGCTATAACTGCTGCAATGTGACAATTCGCGGACACGGTACGATAGCGGGCGGCGGGAAAAAACTGGCGGAGCGGATGATTGCTTTTGAAACGGACAAAATGAAAGAGCAGCTTCTGGCGCTGGGCGATAAAATCCGGGAATACGAGAAGCCGGAAACCATCCCCGGACGCCTGCGTTCAAGGCTGATCAATATCAGCAACTGCCGCAATATAGTTGTTTCGGGGCTGACGCTTAAGGACGGCGCCAGCTGGAATGTGCATATGGTATATTCAGACCATATTGTGACGGATCACTGTACGTTTTTCTCGCAGGATGTGTGGAACGGCGACGGGTGGGATCCGGATTCTTCCACAAACTGCACGATATTTGCCTGTGTGTTTCATACCGGAGATGATGCGGTTTCCATCAAATCCGGGAAAAACCCGGAGGGAAACAGAATCGGCAGACCGTGCAGAAATATCCGCATTTTTGACTGCCGCTGCGTCTGTGGCCACGGCATCACCATAGGAAGTGAAATATCCGGCGGTGTGGAGAATGTTTCCATCTGGGATTGTGATATGACGCAGTCCCGCTGCGGTATTGAAATAAAGGCAACCGCAAAGCGGGGCGGCTATGTGCGGAACGTAACGGTCAGAGACTGCGCCGCCGCCCGGCTTCTTTTCCACAGCGTAGATTACAATGACGACGGGGAAGGCGCGCCGGAGCCGCCGGTCTTCGAGGATTGCAGATTTCAAAATGTGTATGTGACCGGGCAGTATCTGAAAGACCAGAAGGAAAAAGTTTTCTGTAAAGCGCTGGAGCTCTGCGGATTTGGTCAGAAAGGACATCAGCTGAGAAATATTGTTTTTGAAAATATCCGGCTTGGATGCCGGGAGGATGGAAAAGAGCAGGAAATTTCTATGAAATATTGCGAAAATATTACGCTTAAAAATATCAGCAGCGCATTTCGGCAGTAAGACGTGAGCGGACGGAACTTTGCGGTGCAGGTATGAGCATGTAACGGGGGCTTACGCGGACATATACTTACAGGGGCGGCAGACGAATGCGCTGCTGCCTTTTGCCGGCTTCCTTTACTTCTTTTGGCAGTATTTCTTAACATCTTATTTGATCCTTTTTGATTGTTAAAAGTGTATTTCTGTGATAGGCTGATTGATAAAGATACGTTTCGCTTCGGTCGGTGCAAAACGTGTGCTGCCGGCACACAGCGCCGCCAAATGGACATGCCCTAAAGGACCAGCCCTTGCAGGGCGTCGCAGGCATGTCCGCATGGCTTGTTGCTCGCGGGAATAAAGGAGGGACTGCTTATGATGCCGGACAAGAAAATTAAAAATTTCAGAGAGCTTGAATTTGCTGTGTTCTGCATTGAAAATGTGGCCGCAAAACTTGGTGTAGGTGCAAAGCGTGTCTATCAGGCATTTACTGAAAAAAGTGATATTCTGAACGGCTACATCGTGCCGGAGTATGAAGTGCTGCACACTCAGAGCCGGGAATATATCGTAGACGACATCCTTGCTGTGATGAAAGAAAGGGGTGTGGAAGTATGATCCTCTATCATGGTTCCTATCTGCAAATCGGGGAACCGGACTTGATTCATTCCCGACCCAATGTGGATTTTGGTCGTGGATTCTATGTCACGCCGCTGTATGAGCAGGCGGTGAAGTGGTGCGGCAAGTTTAAACGTCGGGGCTTCTGCGTTTTGAAGGGAGTGAACAGGTATGAATGCAAACCCGATTTTGCTTCAAAAAAAATATAGTCGTGTGATCGAGTATTTTGCAAAACAGCAAGGGATCTCGTTGGATGCTGTACTGGACTTTTTTTACCATTCCGAAGTCTATCAGCTAATCCGGGACGGGGTATCGGATATGCACTGTATGAGCGATGCGTACCTGGCAGAAGAACTGGAACAGGAATACAGCCAGAAAGAATAACGCCAATGGCGTTAATGCTGCAGGAAAAGCCTGCAAAATCGAGAGCACAGAAAAAGTCTGATTCTATGCAAAAAGAATCAGGCTTTTTGAATTTACGACAGAATTTATGACAAATGTCATGCGGATTGCTGACGCAAGACACTTTTGCGGTGCCAGGGATAAGGGTATAATCAGAGATGTAAAAGGTATTTTGGGCTGTCAGTCCATTGAGGAGATGCATAGCATCTTTAAGCAAAGAACAGGGGACGCAGCAAGGGAGGCAAATATGATACACATTGAAAATCTGGTAAAACGATATGGGGATCTGGTGGCGCTGGATCATTTTAACCTGGATATCCGCGAGGGCGAAGTGTTTGGTCTGCTGGGACCGAATGGCTCCGGCAAGACGACGGCGATCAACTGCCTGCTGGCGCTGCTGAAATATGACAAGGGGACTGTCACCGTGTTTGGAGAAGAGATGCATCCGGACAGTTACGATCTCAAACGGCAGATCGGGGTGGTCCCGCAGAATGTTGCTGTGTTTGAACAGATGACGGTCTGGGAAAATATTGACTATTTCTGCGGGCTGTATGTGAAGGATAAGATGGAGCGGAAGCGCCTGACGGAAGAGGCAATCGCGTTTGTCGGTCTGGAGGATTATCGGAAAATGTTTCCGAGAAAGCTCTCCGGCGGTCTGCTGCGCAGGTTGAACATTGCCTGTGGGATCGCGCACCAGCCGCGTCTTATCATCATGGATGAGCCGACGGTGGCGGTAGATCCGCAGAGCCGCAACAGAATCCTGGAAGGGATCCTGGAGCTGAACAAGAAGGGCGCGACGATTATCTACACCTCTCATTATATGGAAGAGGTGGAGCAGATCTGCAGCAGGATCATGATTATGGATCACGGGCGCAGCATCGCGGCGGGGACGTCCGAGGAACTGAAGCGCATGATTAAGACGGGAGAAACGATCATAATAGAAGGGATTGTGCTGACGGAGGCGCAGCTTAAAGAGATTGCAGAGCTGCCGCATGTGTTTGCAACAGATTATAATGAGGAGCGCACATTAAAAGTGAAATGCACCAGCGCAAAGCATAATCTTGTGAGACTTCTTAATTATCTGCAGGAGCAGGAGGTGGCGTTTGGCAGAGTGCTTTCGGAAATGCCGACTTTGAACGACGTATTTCTGGAAATTACCGGAAAGGAACTGAGGGACTAGGAGGATGGATATGGGACGATTATATATCAGCAGTCTGAAACGGAATATCCGCAGCAAAGAGGAAATTTTCTGGTCGATCCTGTTTCCACTAATTATGGCAACATTTTTTTATGTGACATTTGGCAGCGGAATTGATGTTGAGCAGATGCAGAAAATTCCGGTAGCGCTTGTCTCAGAAAATAATACTGCGTTTGAGACATTTCTTGACGCGCTGGACGGCGACATGCTTGTTCTCACGCAAATGGAGAGCGCGCAGGCGGAGGAAGCGCTGAAAAACGGCGTGGTGAAGGGAATTTTTTACAGCAGAAAGGAGCCGGAGCTGACGGTCTCCGCTTCCAATATGAATGAGAGCATTCTGGAGGCGCTGCTGGAGGGGTATCTGGAAAATGAGCAGATGCTGACAGATATCGGGAAAAATAATCCGCTGAAGCTTCCGGCGGCGATTGCGGCAATGACGGATTACCGGGAAATGACGCAGTCTGTGAACATGCTTGGGGAGACGACGGATGATAATATAGCATACTTTTTTGCGCTGGTCGGAATGACCTGCCTGTTTGGAGGCTTTCTGGGAATGGTGGCCGCTATCGATATGCGCGCGGACCAGTCTCCGCTGGCAGCAAGAAGAAGCGCTGCTCCGGCGGACCGCCTGCAGATGCTTCTGGCGGAGACGCTGGCATGTTTTACGGTACAGTTTTTCTGTGTCTGCATTCTGCTTCTGTATATGTATGCACTTGGCATTTCCTTCGGGAAAAAATGGATACTTCTGCTGCCGGTCTGCGTGCTGGGGAGTCTGACCGGAGTGGCGTACGGAATGTTTCTCGGCGGAAGACGTATGGCGGAGGGCTTTAAGATTGCGATTCTGGTGGTTTCGTCTTTGCTGATGAGTTTTCTTGCCGGGCTGATGATGGGAAACATGAAGGATATCGTGGAGCATCACTGCCCTGTTATAAACCGCATCAATCCGGCGGCGTTGATTGCGGATGCGTTTTACAGCGTGTCGGTGTACGACAACCCGGCGAGGTACCGCACGAATCTGCTGCTTCTGGCGGCAATCACTGTGCTTCTGCTGGCGGCGGCATGGCTGACACTGAGGAGGGAACGCTATGAGAGTATTTAAGGGGTATGGAAATATCATAAAGCGCAATATCGGCATCATGGTAATGTATGTCTGCATTTTTATAGGCATTTCCGTAGCGATTCAGAAAAGTCTCGGCGATACGGGCGTGACGGGGAATTTTGCGGCGGTAAAGCTGGCGGTGGCGGTGATTGACCGCGAGGGCGGCGCCCTGGGGGACACATTAAAAAGTTACATTCAGCGGGAGCAGAAGCTGGTGGAGATTGCGGATGATGAGCAGACGATACAGGAGGAGCTGTTTTACCGCAACATCAGTTATGTGCTGATTGTGCCGCAGGGAACGCAGGCGGCGTTTGAAAATGGTGAGGCTGAAGTACAGACAATAAAGGTGCCCGGATCTTCTGCAGGATTTTATCTGGATGCCAAAATCAATTCCCTGCTGAACCAGATACGGGTTTACCAGACGGGTGGATTTTCCTTTGAAGAATCCTGCGAAAAGGCGCTGGCACTTTCGGAAAAGAAAGGACAGGTAACGCTGCTTGACATTAACGGAAACGGCGGGCAGCGTGCGGACTATAATTATTATTTTGCTTATCTTCCGTATGCAATGCTTACCGGAATTATTATGTGTTTAAGCTCTGTGGTCATGACGTTTAAGAAGAAAGAAATAAGGCGCCGCATGACCTGTTCGTCAGTGTCGCTGCTCAGACAGAATATGGCGGCAACCGCGTCCTTCCTGCTGGTGGGAATGGCAGTGTGGGGGATCTGCGTGGCGGTGCAGGCGGCTCTGTACCGGGGCGGCGCATTCACCTCGCCGAACTGCTTCTGGTATCTGCTGAACAGCTTTGCCTGCATGGTAGTGGCGATGACGCTGGCGTATCTCTGCGGAACGGTGGTAAACTCGGTAAACGCACTAAACGGTATCAATAATGTGGTATCTCTGGGACTCTGCTTTATCGGAGGAATCTTTGTTCCGATTGAAATGCTTGGCAATGGGGTGAAAATGGTTGCCGGTTTCACGCCGACATACTGGTACTCCAGGATTAACGGCATTCTGGGAGATTATGAGCATCTGACCGCAGAAATGCGGCAGAATATCCTGCAGGGGCTTGCAATTCAGCTTTTGTTTGCTGCGGCGTGCTTCTGCGTGACGCTGGCGGTCAGCAAAGCAAGGCAGCGGGAGTGATATTTCACATATTGTGCCCGGCAGCGGTCGGGAAGGGCATGCCCTTAGACGTCTGCCCTCCGGGAGACTGGGGAAAATCTTTCCGCGGAAATTTCGGGAAAGGTCTTCCCCAAAACGGTCAATACTGTTAGAATGACAGCAGAGAACGGAAGGAGAAACGCAGAGGGCAGGACGATGAATGAAAAATTTTATATGCTTTCCGAAGAAAAACAGCAGAGGATCATTCGTGCCGGATGGAAGGTTTTTTCGCGGGATATCTACCGAAAATGCGCGGTGGGCGAGATTGCGAAGGAAGCGGATATCAGCAAGTCTCTGCTGTTCCATTATTTTAAAAATAAGAAGGAACTGTATCTGTTTCTGCTTGGGGAAGCGATGCGCGCCGCGCAGGAAATGATCGACGTGCAGAAGGTGCTGCAGAAAAAGGATTTTTTTGAAATTCTGGAGAGCGGGATGGAGCTGAAGCTGAGAATGATGAAGGAGCAGCCGGAGCTTTCGGGCTTTGTCCTTCTTGCGTATTATGAGAAGGATGAGGAAGTGGCGAAGGATGTGCAGGAATGGGCGCAGAAGGTTCTGGAGCAGTATAATGAACCACTGTTTGCCGGGATTGACATTGCACAGTTTGCACCGGGGCTGGATCTTGAAATGATGTACCTGGAGATGTTCTGGGCATCGGACGGATGTGTGCGCGCGATGCTGCAGGCAGGGGAGGTCGACCTGGACAGGGCGCAGCTGGTTTTCCGGAAGCTGGTTGATTTCTGGAGAAGCGTATACCAGCGGAAGGATTATTGTGGAAAGAGGGATTGAGATGGGTGAAATCATAAGGCTCTGTAATCTGACGAAATATTATGGGAAGCACCGGGGGATTGAGAATCTGTCTTTAGAGGTGCACGAGGGAGAAATATTCGGCTTTATCGGTCCGAACGGCGCCGGGAAGAGCACGACCATCCGCACCATGCTGGGACTTTTAAAGCCCGATAGCGGAACGGCGGAGCTGTTTGGAAAATCCATACAGACAAATAAGATTGAGATTTTGCGCCGGGTTGGTTATCTGCCGTCGGAGCCTGCCTTTTACAATGGGATGAAGGTGCGCGAGGCGCTGCAGTTTGCCGCTTCTTTTTATGGAGAGGACTGCCGGAGTGCGGCGGAGGCGCTTTGCGAGAGGTTTAAGCTGGATACCGAAAAGCGTGTGCAGGAGCTTTCCCTGGGAAACCGGAAAAAGGTGAGCATTGTGTGCGCATTCCAGCATGCGGCGGCGCTCTACATACTTGACGAGCCGACCAGCGGACTTGACCCGCTGATGCAGAAGGAATTTTTTGCGCTGCTGCAGGAGAAGAACCGGGAGGGTGCTTCTATTTTTCTGTCGTCGCATGTGCTCAGTGAGATACAGAGATACTGCAGCCGGGCGGCGGTGATCCGGGACGGCAGCCTGGTGGTGTGCGATGATGTGACAAATATCTGCAGCTCGGCATTTAAGCGGGTGACGATACATGGCGTGGACGAGATAAAGGAGCTTGCGGTGCGGAACCTGCAGAAAACCGGGGACGGCGTTTCGTTCCTCTACAGCGGTTCGGCGCAGGAGCTGATCGCGGCTCTTCAGGGGCTGCCGGTGACGGATCTGACGATCACGGAGCCGCCGCTGGAGGATGTTTTTCTGCATTTTTATGATGCAAAGAATACTGCATCGGTGTGAAAAAGATGGAATATCCGGCAGGCATTTTTGCTTTTGTAAGAGCGAAAGTGTCGGAGAGGGAGGTTGGCATATGTTTTTGTTGAAACACGAATTGAAACAGGGATGGAAGGCAATGCTGCTCTGGAGCTTTGCGGTGGGAATCATGATTGTTTTCTGCCTGATGCTGTTTCCGGAGCTGAAAACGCAGATGGCACCGATTCAGGCGATGATGCAGGGGCTTGGCGGGCTCGCCGCCGCATTTGGAATGGACCGGCTGAACTACGGGGAACTTATAGGATTTTATGGGATATATGCAGGGTTTATGCTTGGCATCGGCGGGATGTTTTATGCGGCAATTCTGGGATGTGGAATGCTTTCCAAAGAAGAGGCGCAGCACACGGCAGAGACACTGCTTACGTATCCGGTTGGCAGAGGCAGCATATGCATCTGGAAGCTTGGGGCGGCGGCTGCGCTGCTGCTTTGCTTTAATGTGCTTGTTGTGCTATTTTCCCTGGCGGCGTTTGCTATCATCGGGGAATTTCCCCAGTGGAAACCCTTTGCGCTCTATCATCTGGCACAGCTTACCATGCAGCTTGAAATTGCCGGAATCTGCTTCGGAATATCTGCATTTTTAAGGAAAGGGAGCGGAACCATTGGGATGGCAATCGCATTTGTGCTGTATTTTCTCGGCATAGCCGGAAATATTACAGAAAAAGCAGGTTTTGTCAGATACATCACACCGTATGCCTATGCAGATGGGGCATCTATCATTTCCAAAGGCGCGCTGGACGGCGGACTGGTTGCACTGGGGATAGTATATATGGTCGTGGGAATTATTGCCGGATTCTGGAAATATAAAAAGAAAGATATATTATAGAAGGAAATAGATTCTAAAAACACAAAAAGACAAGCGTACTATGTAAATATTGCAACAAAATAATTTTATAAAACACTTGAAAAAGCAGAAAAATGTGTTATAATAATTATGACATGAAGAAATGTGGTTAAGAACTCTATAGAATTCCAAACGAAAAACCGGAGAGTGGCGGCTCTCCGGTTTTTCTGTTACTTAGGCCGGTTACCGTTAATTTTGCCATCCAGCCATTTGCAGATGAGGTGACATGTCACACCTGCCGCAACAGCAATTATGAAGGTAATTAAGAACCCCATATGAATTCCCTCCTTCCTGTTGCCAGTATAGGGACGGTAACAAAGCCATTATAGAATGATTTCATATAATTTGAAACATTTATTTTGCGAAAACAATGAAAAATTATAATGAGATGAAATCTGCATATTCCGCCCGCGTTACTTTCACAAAATCCTGCGGCGCAAGCTTTATGGTTGCGCCGATTTTTCCGCCGCTCACATAAATCTGGTCGAAATTTTGGGCGCATTCCTGCAGGAATACAGGAAACTGTTTTTTCATGCCGATAGCGGTGCAGCCGCCGCGCACATATCCGGTGATCGGTGTGATGTCCTTTACGTGGATCATCTCCATAGATTTTTCGCCGGCCGCTTTTGCCGCTTTCTTTAAATCGACTTCCTCTGCGATTGGCAGGACAAAGACGTAGTACGCCCTGCTTTTTCCCTGGGCGACAAGCGTCTTAAAGGAAGCTTCCACCGGAGCGCCGGTCAGAGCAGCCGAGTGCAGACCGTCGATAAATTCGTCGCACTCATAGGTGAGCAGCTCGTAGGGGATTTTATTTTTTTCAAGAATGCGCATTGCATTCGTCTTTACTTCTTTTGCCATAATGATTCCTCCTGGCTTTTTATTATATACCCAATTTGCGGGACTGTCATTATTTTCTAAAGAAAAGACGTCGAACAATTTAAAATTCATCAATTTTTTAGAGAAATTAGTACAAAAGTATGATAAGATATTTTCAGATATTCCGGTGATTCTGTCAGTCGGCAGGCGTCGGGAAAATGATGGAAGAACTGAAATGGCGGAAAGGAACCGGGGCATGGAGAATTTTGTACAGTTAAAAAACGTATCGAAGGTCTACAAAATGGGCGAGGTGGAGATCCGTGCGGTGGACGGCATAGAGTTTTCCATTTCCAAAGGGGAATTTGTCGTTATCGTCGGACCGAGCGGCGCCGGGAAAACCACGGTTCTGAACATTCTCGGCGGTATGGACACCGCGACGAAGGGACAGGTGCTGGTGGACGGCGACGACATTGCAAAATACTCGCCGCGCAAGCTGACGGGGTACAGGCGGGATGACATCGGCTTCGTGTTCCAGTTTTACAACCTGATCCCGAATCTTACCGCGCTGGAAAACGTGGAGCTTGCACTGCAGATCTGCAAGCATCCCTTAAAGGCGCAGGACGTGCTGGAGGAGGTCGGGCTTGGAAACCGTCTGAAAAACTTTCCGGCGCAGCTTTCCGGCGGCGAGCAGCAGCGTGTGTCGATCGCGCGCGCACTGGCGAAGAATCCAAAGCTTCTGCTCTGCGACGAGCCGACCGGCGCTCTGGATTACCAGACCGGAAAGGCGATCCTGAAATTATTGCAGGATATGTGCAGGGAAAAGGGCATGACGGTCATTGTCATCACGCACAACTCGGCGATCGCGCCGATGGCGGACCGCGTGATACATATTAAAAATGGAAAAGTGACACAGATGAAGATGAATGAAACCCCGATGTCTGTGGCGGATATTGAGTGGTAGGATAAGGACGGCAGGACGGAAGATTTTATGAAGAAAAGGGCACTGAGAAAAGATTTTTATATGGAAATCCGCAAGAGTCTCAACCGCTTTCTCTCAATCCTGCTCATTGTAGCGCTTGGCGTGGCGTTTTATTCCGGGATCCAGTCGGCAGCGCCCGACATGCGGTACTCCGGCGATGAGTATTTTGACGAGCACAAGCTGATGGATCTGAAGGTGATCGGAACGCTGGGACTGACGGATAGCGATATAGAGGCATTGTCACAAATTGAGGGCATTGCCAAGGCGGAGCCAGGCTATCTGGCGGACGTGCTCTGCGGTGAGGAGACGCAGAAGGTGCTGCGCCTGGAGTCTGTCACGCCGACCTTAAATAAGCTTACACCGACGGAGGGACGGCTTCCGGAAAAATCCGGGGAGTGTTTTGTGGACGTGGAGTTTCTGGACTCCTCCGAATACGAGATCGGCGACACCATCACATTTTATCTGACGGATGAGGATGACGAGCTGCCGCTGAAAAGAGATACCTTTACCATTGTGGGCGCAGGCAGCAGTCCGCTTTATATCGCCTTCAGCCGTGGAAATACAACGCTTGGAAACGGAGAGCTTTCCGGCGCAGGTTACATTTTGCCGGAGGACTTTGATTACGAGGTCTACACACAGGCTTACCTGGAGGTGAGCGGCGCGCGTGATTTGACAGCGTACACTGACGCCTACGACACGCTGATCGCGAAGGTGATGGACCGTGTTGAGGAAATTGAGGGAGCGCGCTGCGAAATCCGTTATCAGGAAGTAATGGACGAGGCAGAGGAAGCGCTTGCGGACGCTAAAAAGGAATTAGAGGACGGAAGAAAAGAGGGCGAGAGCGAGCTTGCCGAGGCGGAGAGCGAGATCGCGGACGGGGAAAAAGAGCTTGCCGACGGCAAGAAGGAACTGGAGGAAGCAAAAAAGGAACTTGCGGACGGCGAGAAAGAGATTGCGGACGGCGAAAAGGAGCTTTCAGACAGCAGGGCGACGCTTGCGGAAAAGGAACAGGAGCTTGCGGATGCAAAGGCACAGCTTGCCGACGGATGGTCGCAGCTTGAAAGCGGAAAACAGGAGCTTGCTTCTCAGGAAGCTTCCTTTAATAAACAGTATAAATCTGCGATGAAGGAGATTACGTCCGGCGAACAGCAGCTTGCAGATGCAAAGACGCAGCTCGCTTCCGGCAGGGAGGAGTACGAAGCCGGGCTTGCACAATACGAGGCTGGAAAGCAGGAGTATGAAAGCGGTGAGCAGCAGTATGCGCAGGGACTCTCCGAGCTGGAGGCACAGGAGGCGGCATGGCCGGCGCAGAAGCAGGAGCTGGAGGCACAGAGGGCGGAGCTTGCCGAGAATCAGACCGCGCTGGAAGCGGCGCTGCCGCAGATGGACGCGAAGCTGACAGAATTGCAGACGCAGCAATCTGAGGCGCAGGCGCAGCGCGATTCTCTCGGGACGCAGCAGGCGGAAGCACAGGCGCAGCGGGACAGTCTGCAGGCGCAGCTTGATGAGCTGAATGGACAGATTACGTCGCTGCAGCAGGCGGAGGCGGGGCTTCAGGCGGAGCAGAGCGGACTGCAGGATAGCATTGGATCGCTGAACAGTCAGATCGAGAGCTGTAATGTAAAGGTCAGCGAGCTGAATGCAAAAGTCAGCTCACTGGATGGGGAGATTTCCACCCTGAACAGCCAGATCGATTCGTTAAACGCGCAGATCGCGGCGGAAAAAGCGCAGGAGACGCCGGATACGGAGAAAATCAAGGCGTGGGAGACAGAGTTGGCGGGAGTGCAGAGCACTCTTGACGGCAAAAACGCGGAGCGCGCAAATGCAAAGGGCGAGCTGGATAGCGCGAATGCAGAGCTGGCGGGAGCGCAGAGCAGCCTTTCCGATGCACAGAACCGCCTGAACGCAATACCGGGAGAGCTTGCGGCAGCGCAGGAAATGCTTGCGCAGTGTCAGGCAGGTGTGGAGCCGCTTGCGGGCGGCATTGCACAGGCGGATGCGGGGCTTTCGCAGTTAAAGGATGGCATTGCGCAGGCGGATGCGGGTCTGTCACAGTTAAAGGACGGCATTGCGGCTCTGCAGGCGGAGATCACTACGCAGACCGGCAACCTGGAACAGGTAAAGGCGGGCATTTCCCAGATCGACAGCGGTATTGCGCAGGCGGAGGATGGCTTTGCGGCAGGAAAACAGCAGCTTTCGGAGAGCCGCGCACAGCTTGACGCGGCAAAGAAGCAGCTCGATGAGACGCTTCCGCAGCTCAATGCAGCGAAAGCGGAGCTGGAATCCGGAGAAAAGGAAATTGCTGCGAATGAACAGAAGTTAAAAAGCGCACGCAAACAGCTTGCGGACGGAAAAGCGCAGATTGCCAGCGCAAAGCAGACGATCGCGGAAAATGAACAGACTCTGATCGATTCGCAGGCGCAGCTCGCGGACGGCGAAAGTCAGCTTGCCGACGGGAAGCAGCAGCTTGCGGACGCGGAAAAAGAGCTTGCCGATGCGAAGCAGGAGATAGAAGACGGGAAAAAGGAAATCGCAGACGCCGAAAAAGAAATTGAAGATGCGGAAAAAGAGCTTGCCGACGGCAAAAAGGAGTATGAGGACGGCAAGAAGGAATTTGAGGGGGAGATCGCCGACGCGGAGCAGAAAATAGCCGATGCGGAGGCAGATATTGCCGATATTGAGATGCCGGAGTGGACCATCAGCGACCGCAGTGATCTGCCGGACAACATCGGATACGGCGAAAATGCGGATCGTATGCGCAATATCGGGCAGGTGTTCCCGGTGCTGTTTTTCCTGGTGGCGGCGCTCATCAGTCTGACGACCATGACGCGCATGGTCGAGGAGGAACGCACGCAGATCGGTACCTTAAAGGCGCTCGGTTATGGAAAAATGGCGATTGCGTCCAAGTATCTCGGCTATGCGCTGATCGCAACGCTCGTGGGCAGCGTGCTCGGCGTATTGCTTGGCGAAAAATTCCTGCCGTATGTCATTGTGATGGCATATAAGATCATGTATCATCATATGCCGAACGTGGTGCTTCCTTATAATATGAAATATGCGCTGATCGCGACAGGTGCGGCGCTGTTTTCCACGCTGTTCGCAACCTTCGCGTCCTGCTATCGGGCGCTTGCGGATGCTCCGGCGGTGCTGATGCGCCCGCCTGCACCGAAGGAAGGAAAGCGCGTGCTGCTGGAGCGTATCCCGTTTTTGTGGAAGCATCTCAGCTTTTCCTGGAAGTCTACCGTGCGTAATCTTTTCCGCTACAAGAAGCGCTTCCTTATGACGATTTTCGGCATTGGCGGCTGTATGGCGCTGATGATCGTGGGGTTTGGTCTGCGCGATTCGATCATGGATATTGCCACACTGCAGTTTAAGGAGCTGCAGGTTTACGATGGTATGGTGATCCTGGATACGGACGAACCGCAGGAAGAGCAGGAGGCGCTTGAGACGGCGGTTATGCAGGATGCGCGGGTGGAGGATTACACGAAGGCAATGATGCGCAAGGATATCGTGCAGATCGGCAAGAAGCGCTGGGATCTGTATCTGATGGTGCCGGAGAATCTGGAAAGCTTCCGTGAGTTTGTGAACTTCCGTGACCGCACCTCCGGTGAGGAATATGAGCTGACGGACGAGGGCGCGATCATTACAGAAAAGATCGCGAAGGAGATGGATCTGAAGCCGGGCGACACGGTTGCGATTGAAAATGAGGATTACGGGACGGTGGAGGTGCCGGTGGCGGCGATCACAGAGAACTATCTGCACCATTATATTTACCTCACACCGGCACTGTATGAGCAGTGCTACGGGGAAGAGCCGCAGTATGACCAGATCCTCTACCGTGCAAAAGAAGGAAATATCGAGAATATCATGGAGATCGGCGAGGACTTTATGACGTATAAGGCGGCGCTGAGCATCAGCTACACGCAGACGATGATGGATCAGCTTGACTATATGCTGTCGGCGCTTGATTCGGTAATTATCGTACTGATCACCTCGGCGGGACTGCTGGCGTTTGTAGTGCTGTACAATCTGAACAATATTAACATCAACGAACGCAAGCGAGAGCTTGCCACCATCAAGGTGCTCGGTTTCTATGACGGCGAGGTGGATGCCTATGTGTACCGCGAAAATATCCTGCTGACCATCATCGGCGTCTTCGTGGGCGTCGCGCTTGGAATCGTGCTGCACCGCTTTGTCATCGTCACCGTTGAAGTGGATTACTGTATGTTCGGGCGCAACATCAACCTGCCGAGCTTCCTGATCGCGGCGGCATTTACGGCGGTGTTCTCGATTTTCGTGAACTTTGTAATGCATTTTAAGCTAAAGAAAATTGATATGGTGGAAAGTCTGAAGAGTGTGGAGTAGGAGCAACACCTGAATCCGGACAGGAGATTATATGGCGAAGTTACCACAGGAATTTCTGGAGAAAATGAAAAAGCTGCTCGGCAAACAGTATGAGGCATTTCTTGCCTCATACGAACAGCCGCGCCAGTTCGGGCTGCGTGTAAATACGGCCAAAATATCTACGGAGGAGTTTGAGCGGCTTGTGCCGTTTCATTTGAAAAAAATTCCCTGGGTGGAGAACGGTTATTTTTATGAGGAGCAGGACGCTCCGGCGAGACATCCGTTTTACTATGCGGGGTTATATTATCTGCAGGAGCCGAGTGCAATGACTCCGGCTTCGATCCTGCCAGTCAGGCCGGGCGACCGGGTGCTGGATCTCTGTGCGGCGCCGGGCGGAAAGGCAACGGAGCTTGGAGCGCGGCTTCGCGGCGAAGGACTTCTGGCAGCGAACGACATCAGTGCTTCCCGTGCAAAGGCGCTTTTGAAAAATATCGAGGTATTCGGCATTCCCAATGCTTTTGTGACAAATGAGGTCCCCGCGAAGCTGGCGGAGCAGTTTCCGGAATTTTTTGATAAGATTCTCGTGGATGCCCCCTGCTCCGGGGAAGGTATGTTCCGCAAGGATCCTGCTGCGGCTAGGGCGTGGGACGCCCGGAAGCCTTTTGCGTGCGCAAAGCAGCAGAAAGAAATCATTACCCGCGCCGCGCAGATGCTTGCGCCGGGCGGACAGCTTTTGTATTCCACCTGCACATTTTCGCCGGAGGAAAACGAGCAGGTCATCGCTTATCTTCTGGATACGCAGGACGATATGGAGCTGCTGGAGATCCCGCAGTATGAGGGCTTTTCATCGGGCATACCGACTGTGGCAGAAGAGGATTGGATGGAGGCTGCCAGAGCGGGCAAAGGGGAAAGATCGGCAGCATCCGGCAAGCGGGACGAAAAATATACGGATTTGAGAAAATGTGTGCGTATCTTTCCGCACAAGATGCCCGGCGAGGGGCATTTTCTGGCGCTGCTGCGTAAAAAGAAGCCGACGGACGCTTTGGATGGCGGCCAGGACGGGGCGGCGAAACGGATAGAGGACCGGACCATCTGTTTAAATAGCGAAAGACGTGCGGAATACCGGAAATCTGTGCCGGGCGGACTGCAGGGAAAAGCGGCTGCATCAAAAGCGGAGATGGAAATATTGCAGGAATTTCTGCGGGACGTTTCCATGCCGATGGATATATCACGTTTGGAAATCCGCAAGGGGCAGGCGTATTATGTGCCAAAAGAGACAAAAGAAAACCGGGGTCTTGTTTTTCTGCGCAACGGGCTTTATCTTGGAGAGGTGAAAAAAGACCGCTTCGAGCCGAGCCAGTCCTTTGCAATGGCGCTGAAAAAGGAAGAATACGCCGCTGCGATCGATTTAAGCTGCGGCGATGAACGTGTGGTAAAATATTTGAAGGGCGAAACGATAGAAGTGGACGACCTTGCGGAAGCAAAAGGAAAGGGCTGGCAGCTTGTCTGCGTGAACGGTTATCCACTGGGCTGGGGGAAACTGGCGAACGGTACGCTGAAAAATAAATATCATCCCGGCTGGAGGATGAAATATTGACGCTGAAAATGCCGGAAACAGGACACCGGCATTTTGATGTATTAATGGCGATAGTATGATAATGCTAACACAAAGAATAAAAAGATTAAAAAAATTAAAGATCAAAAAATCAAAAAAAATTAAAAAAAAATCAAAAAAAATTAAAAAAACACTTGATTTTGTAAAAAGAAAATGCTATACTTACAAAGCTTGATTGAGAAAGCAATCGATGCGTGGCTCAGCTTGGTAGAGCGCTGCGTTCGGGACGCAGAGGTCGCAGGTTCAAATCCTGTCGCATCGACTCTTGGCAGGGGCGCCGGAAATACTGATAAATACAGTATTTCCGGTATTTTTTTGTTTTTAACAAATGCTCCTAAATGGAGCGCCAGGTTCCAATTTTTCGTTTGTTCTAACACTTATTCTAACACTTTAATAATTTTTTAAAATCCGTCAATAACGCGATTCTCGATCAAGCATACGAAAAACCTTGAATTTAAAGGTATTTCAGACGATTAGAATATCAAAGAATCCATTTTAGTGATCCCGACAATCAATGTGCCAATAAGTACAACTGTGTCTATAAGCAGAACGCTTACGATACTTTTAACCAAATCATATACAAACAGTATAGAAAATAACTCAACGGACAACGCAATAAAACATAGATAGTTTGTCAGATATTCTGTTATGAGTTCCCCATGAAGGTAATTCATCAGTAGCCTTGCATGTATAACCGGCCGTAAAAAAAGGCGGATAATAATGCAGGCTAATGGATAGGTGAAAATAAAAGCTTTATCTACAAGCGAAGTTGCATTTCCGTTACTCCACTGAACAGGGATTTCCGGCGGCAGTTTCGTATATGATACGAATCCGATTATCAAACATAGTGAAGCGATAATTGTCCATGTAATAAAGCTTCCCCATATATACAGAAAGCTGACCGAATCCAGTTTGATAACAGTTTTATTATCATTCCAATAAGTCTGTAAATCTGTCACATATTTTTCCACTTGCATTTCATCAAAGCTGATATTTCCGGCAGCAAGCATTTTTTCGCACATAATCTTTGCTTTGTTTAAGTCCGCGATCTGTGTTTGAAGCGTCGCTGTCTGCTTTTCTATCACGTCCATTAAAGGTACTTTATTGGACATGATGTACCGAATATCTTCAATGGAGATTTCCAATGTACGCAGATAAGCAATTTTCTTGATATTTTCAATATCTCGTTCGGAATAATCCCTATATCCGTTTTTATCATTCCTCGCTGGCTCAATAAGCTTTTCCTTTTCATAAAAACGTATATTGGAACGTGCTAATCCTGTTCTTTCTTCAACCTCTTTTATTGTCATATATCGTGCCCTCCTGCTGTAAATAATAAGGTATCAACAAGGTTTACAGTCAAGTCTTTTTTCAAATTTTTTAAAACAAGAGCTTCTGATGATTGTAAAACGAAATCAGATAGAAAAATGATGGATATGTCGATAGTGAGGATGAGATCACTGGATTAGCCGCATGTAATGGATGCTGCAGGTTATAGATGTGTGAGCGGAATGCGGTGATAGATGCACATTCCGCTCTTAGGGGAGGGACGGTCAGTAAGCCCGTCCGAACCGATGCCGCCGCTGCTCATGTGTAAGGTTAGCCTGAAGCGGAGCGCTATGGACACTCCCACTGCAGTTTAAATTATCGATTCGGCTCCTGTGCGCCGTACACCACGCGGATTGTATAATCCACATCCTCTATCGGAGCATCAGCATCGATCACAACGCCTGCGCTGCCTTCATAAGTATCTGTCGCTAAAGCCTCATAATCATCTGCGGCATGACGAATGTTAAAGCTCTGGATAACGCCGCCTTCCTCTGTTGCTATATTAGGAAGCGTCAGGCAGAGATATGTGAATTCCTCTGCACCAGCATTGTCCGTCTTGTAGATATACGCATTTTCGCCCTCAATGGCATTTTCAATGGTTTCTACAAAACTGTACTGATAAGAGAATACCTTGTCGCCCTCGCTGTCCAGTGCAGTCATGGAATCGTCTGTGAATGTGAAAGAGGAAATATCATCCTCAAATCCTGCCGCCTGGATTTGCAGGGCTTTCAGGCCCTCACCGTCCAGATCATCCATGCCGATCGCAGGGCCAAAGGCTTCCGCCGCCGCTTCATAGGCATCATCCAAATCCGGATTTTGTGTAAAGGTGTAAAAGGCCGTCCAACCAGCGTCATTTTTCCAGTCAGCAAGCGTTTCTCCGGTTGCTTCTTCTTGAGAGGTTTCTTCCTGCTGAGATGTTTCGCTTTCCGCAGCGACGAAGCTATTTTCGCTGTTGTCTGCGGAAATTCCGTAACCGCCAAGAGAAAGTGACAGCATAGCCGCCAGGATAAGTGATAAAAGTTTTTTCATGAGTATAGATCTCCTTTTAATTTATTTTCTAACCCTCGGTGGATGTCTGCAAATTCCATAGCTTTGCATATAGTCCATTTTGGGTAAGAAGCTGTTTATGGGTTCCTTCTCTACGATCTGTCCTTCATCCAGAACAAGGATGGTATCTGTGCCTGCAACGTTTTTTGACCGGTGAGCGATCACGACAACTGTACGCTGGCTTTCTTCTTACAGACAGAATTCGTTCTGTACCCCTAAAACGCCGCAACGGAAATGCCCCTTGCGGAACATTCCCGTTGTGTTTGTTATATATGAAATTATCTGCACGCTATGGCGAATAGAATAGTTGGTCGGTGATTTCCAATATGTTCTTCAGATCATAAGAATCACCGTTCCCGGTAAACTTGCTGTTATAAATCATGCCCCATGCTCCATACAGCACAAAAGTAGCGAAGGCTTCTGCATTGTCCTCCGTGATATGGAAACGATTGTTAAGCCGTTTTTCCCGGATGCCTTACAAAATAAACCTGGAATAGGGAACAACCATGCAGTCTAACATATGTACCAGATCATAGAGCTTGTAGGAAGTATCGGAGATGGATGCGTCACAGCGCGGCGCAAAATTTTCCATATAGCCCTGTATATCTTCCTCAACCATGCTGCGAAATATCGGCAATTTTTCTTCAAAAGAAACTGCCTCATCCTCAAGAATCCTGCATTTTCGTTTTAAACGCTTTGCAATATATTGTTCCATAGAGGCAAGGTAGATGTCCTGCTTAGACTTGAAATAGTAGTAGAACATCCCTGGTGCTCCGTTTACTACATTCAAAATATCCCGGACGGAAACCGCTTCATAACCTTTTTCAGCGAAAAGAGCAGATGCAGCATCGATCAATTCCTGCCGTCTGACCTCCGGCTTTTTACTGTTCTTTTTCAGATCATGCACCTCCTTGTTACTAGTTAGAACAAACTAACCCGCTATTCTAATAAACGCCCGTCCGTTTACAGAACGAGCGTCTATCTAAATAATACTCAGCAGCTTACCGCTTGTCAAGAGATAAACACCAATTCGGACAAAATTTCCTGTGGATCTCTTGTGGAGAAATTCCAAGATGGCAATGCCCTTTTGGCACAGGACTTTGCTAATTCCCGGTAAACAGGACTTAACTACTTGCAGCGCTATGGCAAACACAGTAGGAACAAACACTATTTGCCTCTGTATCCTTACATGGGCAGACATATTCCGGTTTTTCAGAAACAGAAAGGCATTTCCAGTGTGTTGCCTGCTGTGGGTGCATAGGACGTTTCTGCACAAAAGCGAGGTAAATACTTGCAAGAATAATCCATTTATGCCCTATGGAGCAGTCTGCCATATAGATATCCAGGTATCGCTGAAGTGCTTCGTATAAATTACGGACAGATTTTGTATCTATCTCAAAATTTTCAACAGGCGTATTTCTCATAGAGAGCAAAACGTCTCTGTTAAAAGAGCTGATTACCAGAGACGGATCAGCGTGTTCCAGTCTGTCCCATTCATCGGCGGTTATAGCTTCGATTAGTTTATTCAGTAATTCCTGTACCTGCATTTTTTGCTCCCTTCTTTCCAAAAAGCAATCCACCGAAAAATGTTACCGTATTTTCGCCATTGTTGTACTGTATCCCGGCGGCTTTTGCAAGTTCATAAATATTAAAACCATAACCTTCTATGGAGTGATGTAAATACTCTGGAAAGCGGCAGGGAGAATCAGGGTAAGTGCATTTGGTACATTTTCCGCACCCTTCATTGGAAAGCAATAAGTAATCCAATAAAAACACCTTGAGTTTTTCATCGAAAATATCCACGCTGCCCTTAAAGCAAAGCAAGGCATTATGCATACCCTCAATATCAAACGAATGCTCCAAGTCATATTTTATAGAGAACAAGAGCATTTTCTCGTATTGCAGGACTCGCTTTTTACATTCATCTATCTTGCCGATTGCAGGCGGACAAGCCCAGGTCGCGCCGTAATTGTGGCAAGAATTTTCTTTACAGATTTCCCGTATCACCGGGTAAAACAACAAATCCTTTGTATTGATAAAATCTGCTTGCCATATACCACTCTGTATGGCAGTCTCTTTGATTTTTTCGCAAATATCCATTTTTACATCCCCTGCATTTCCCTAAATTATAAATGTTAGGATTCTTAAAATCTATTTCAATACTTCTTGCAAATATTTTATTTTCCCGCCTGCTCAAGCATCTTTTTCACCAACTGCTGAAATTGTTCGCTGGTTTCATTGTCCGGCGGCAAGATCTTTTTAATCTGTTCCGCAGCTAACGTTATCCACATCATCAATGGGATATGATTCCGGCTTTGACTCCTGCGCGGCGATCATTCCCGTCACAGGTTCCTGAATCCCCTGACTTGCTCCCTCGGACACCCCGGTTCCTTTTGCGGGATATGCCGCCCGCTGCAAAGGGCCAAAATCCGCTGTCCGGGAGTTCCGGGTAAAGCCCTGGATACGCACATTTTCCGTATGTTTTCATTATACAGAATAATTGCAGAAATGCAATTTCAAAAGAAGGAATATCCAGGCGGGAAAAGCACTGCAGCGAGCCAACCTCAGGACAAAATGTCCCAAAGTCCGGGGAGCGTGTTCGTCTCAAAATCTTATGAGACGATTCCCAACTCCGCCTTCAGGAAATCTCGGGAAATTATTTCGTCAAATGTCGGAAAATATTTGTAAAATACAGGAATATGACGTATGATATAGACAATGTAAGCGCAAACGAGGTGTTTTGAATGCAAAACCGCCCCAAAATTGCAGATGACATTCTAAAACGTAAATTTGGAAGGCAAAGGAGCGGTTTGGTTTTGATTACGGGACTTAAGCAGTGCGGAAAAACCACAACCGCCGAACAGTACGAGAAGGAGTGTATCATATGAAATTAGTGACATTTACAATAAGTGAAAAAGAACAGGTCGGCATTTTAAATTCTGCCGAAACCCATATCTACCCGGTTTCGGCTTTCCATCTTCCCTATGAAACAATGAACGAGCTAATTCAAAGGCTTTCCCCGGAGGAAAAGGAAATTCTTGCATCTTCCGCTGCGAAAGCGCCGGAGGAGGTGGCTGGCGCGGTTGAGAAAAGCAGCGTCCGTCTGCTGGCGCCGATCCCCTGCCCGATGCAGGATGTGATATGTCTCGGGATCAATTATATGGCGCATGCGGAGGAATCCGCCCGTTATAAGAAGGAAGCGTTTGGCGGCGAGCGTCCCTACGCGATTTATTTCTCCAAGCGGGTGAACCGGGCGGTGGCGAACGGGGAGCCGATCCTTGCGCACGCCGATCTGGTAGACAGCCTTGACTATGAAGCGGAGCTGGCGGTGATCATCGGCAGGGATGCAAAGGACGTGGCAGAGGAAGATGCGGAAAAGTATGTGTTTGGCTATACGGTACTTAATGACGTGAGTGCCCGGAACGTTCAGACGCGCCATAAACAGTGGTATTTTGGAAAGAGCCTCGATGGTTTCACGCCGATGGGACCGTGCATTTTGACGGCGGACGAGGTTGCATTTCCGCCAAGGCTGAACATCCGGTCGCGGGTAAACGGCGAGCTGCGCCAGAACAGCAATACGGACCTGCTTATCTTTGGAATTCCACATATTATCAGTGAGCTTTCCCAGGGAATGACTCTGAAAGCGGGAACGATTATCGCCACCGGCACGCCGGCCGGAGTCGGCATGGGCTTTCAGCCTCCGGTGTTCTTAAAAGACGGAGACGTTGTGGAATGCAGCATTGAAGGAATCGGAAGCATTACGAACCCGGTGCGGTAATGTGTGATATCAGGCAAGATGAGCCTGGTCTATTTTCTGTTTTGAAAACCATTCAAATCATTTTCCGAAGCTGCGGACTATCAGGTAAGCGAAGAAGGCAGGGACAATGACGATTATTTTTCTTGACAAAGAGATAACGTATGTTGTATAGTAAGACAAGTTAGCGGCTTCTAACAAAGGCTGCTTTTCTTGTGACAATTGGTTAGCAATAGCTAACTAAACAATAAGTGATGGGAGGCAAACATGAAAAAGACTTTATATGTGATTTTGGGATGTGTTGGCTTAGTACTTGGCGCGGTGGGAGCCGTTCTGCCGCTTATCCCTTCGGTTCCGTTTCTGCTTCTTGCAGCATATTGTTTTGCAAAAAGCTCGGAGCGTCTGCATAACTGGTTTATCGGAACAAAGCTGTACAAGGACAATCTGGAGAGCTACGTGGCGGGAAAAGGAATGACAAAGAAAACAAAGATTCGGATTATGGCTACGGTGACAATCCTGATGGCGATCGGATTTATTATGATGCATCAGGTTCCGGTGGGACGGATCGTGCTCGCCTGCGTGTGGGTATTTCACATAGTATATTTTGTGATGGGCGTGAAGACAATTCCGCAGTAAACAGGTTACTTTCCACTGCGTTCACGGCAGGTGTTTGGGGCTGGCGTGAACAGCAACGTAAACAGAACGTCCTGAATATAAATTTTATTTTACGCGTTGCGCACTCATTGTTAATGTATTATGATGAGTATGCAGCGCGTATTTTTTGCGGGCGAGAGAGCGTTTATCCGCGAACTGCTATAGAAAAAGAAATCAGGATGACAAGAGGCAGGTGAAAGGCATTATGGAGGGAAAACATCGGATCGGGGTGCTGTCGGATACCCACGGACTTTTGCGGCCGGAGGTGCTGGAGTATCTGCAGGGATGCGAGGTGATTCTTCACGGCGGAGATATTAATCGGCAGGAAATTCTGGACAGGCTGGCGGAGATTGCTCCTGTTTATGTGGTGCGTGGAAACAATGATAAGGAGTGGGCGGAAAAGCTGCCGGAGACGCTGCGGCTGGAGCTTTACGGTGTGAGGATTTTTATGATTCACAACAAAAAGCAGGCGCCGAAGAATCTGGACGATGTGGATGTGATGATTTACGGTCACTCTCATAAATATGAGGAAAAGCGGGAGGGTGGACGGCTATTGCTGAATCCGGGAAGCTGCGGACCGAGACGGTTTTCGCAGCCGATTACCATGGCGGTGCTGGAGATTGCGGATAATGGAGAGGTTTTCGCAGAGCGGTATGATATCCCGCACAGAACGGAAGCCGGAAATGACACGAAAAGAATGAGTGATGCTAAAAACGGCGTGGCAGGAAATGCCTTGAAAGAAACTGGTGATTCCGGGAATGGTATGCAGAGAAATGCCGCAAAAGAAACTGGCGATTCCGGAAATGGTATGCAAGGAAATGCTGCGAAAGAAACTGGTGATTCCGGGAATGACATGCAGAGAAATGCCGCAAAAGAAAATGTGATGTTTCGGAAAGCAGCAGCCGGGGAAGTCAGCGATCTGCGCCGGGTGATCGAGATAATCATGAGAGACACGCAAAGGGGCAGGTCGGTGCAGGAAATGTCACATAAGCTTCAGATTTCGGAAGAACTGGCGGAGCAGATCTGCCGCCTGTATCTGACACATCCGGGCGTGGATGCGGACGGGATCATGACAAAAATGGGACTATGATGCAGATAGGATTTTACGCCGAGAATATGACAAAAATGGGGCTATGAAGCGGAGGGATGCTATCTATGTACAGTGATGCATTTTGTAAGGTATATAATGAATTTGGCTGGAATTATTTCCCGGAGGCGTTTGGGGAACAGCTCCTTGAGTGGATAAGGCAAAAGGGTGTGAAGGTGGAGAAAAGTCTGGATCTTGCCTGCGGTACCGGAGTGCTGTGCGAGATTCTTTATCAGCAGGGAATCGCGGCGCATGGCATGGATTTTTCAGAGGGGATGATCGAAATTGCCAGGAAAAACAATCCACATATTATATATGAGGTGGCGGACATGATTCAGTACCGCCCGTCAGCGAGCTTTGATCTTGTCACCTGTACCGGGGACGCTTTAAATCATATTCTTAATATAAGAGACGTGGAGCAGATTTTCCGCAACGTTTATGGCTATCTGCGCGAGGGCGGCTTTTTTATTTTTGATATCCTCAATGAGCGTGAAGTGTCGCCTGGCGAACCGATCTGGCTGGATTTCAGTGACGAGGTGAAGGCACAGTTTACGATCTCACGCGATGCACAGGGGATTATAACATTAAAGACGACGGTATTTGAAAACGGGGAGCAGACGTTTGAGGAAAGGATTACCGAAAAGGTTCATGAACCTCAAATGATATGTGATCTTTTGCGCAGGACAGGATTTCAGAATGTGACATGTTCAGATCGGCTGCTGGAGAATGCTGAAAATCATGGGACAACGTGGTTTGTGGTCGCGCAGAAGCGGGGGTGAGAAGCAGATGAAAAAATACTGCAGAAAACTGCGGTTCCGGGAAATAGCAATATTTTTTGTAACATTATTTTTTATGATGCTTCCCGGTATGCCTGCAAAAGCAGGGGAAGCTCCTTTTGCATTTCATATGCTGGATGTCGGGCAGGGGCAGAGCGTGCTGGTGGAGGCGGATGGACATTACATGCTGATTGATGGCGGAGGAAGGTCTTCTTCTTCTTTTGTGGTGAGTTATCTGCAGCAGCAGGGTGTGGAGAAGCTGGATTATATTGTGGCGTCACATTATGATGAGGATCATATCAGCGGCATTGTCGGCGCGCTGCATGTTTTTGAATGCGAAACGATACTTGCGCCGGATTATTATGCCGATACCGAAATTTATGCGTCGTATCTGACTGCAGCGGAGGCGTCCGGGGCGGAAATTATCTATCCGCAGCAGGGAGAGACATACGCGCTTGGCGATGCGGTTATCACGGTGGTCGGTCCGGCCTCTTATGAAAATACACTGGAAAATGATCGCTCTGTGGCAGTGCGGATTACTTACGGTATCACCAGCTATCTCATCTGTGGGGATGCGCAGGCGCAGGAGGAAGAGGATATTTTAAATTCCGGTCTGGAGCTGGCGTCGGATGTTTATGTTGTAAACCATCACGGAAGCGCGGAGTCCAGCGGGCTATATTTTTTGAATCAGATTCAGCCGATTTATGCACTGATCAGTTGTTCTGCGGACAACGCCTACGGGCATCCGTCAGCAGAGACAATGCAGCGATTAGATAACGAGGGTGTTTCTCTATACCGGACAGACAGGCAGGGAACGGTGACGGCGTACTCAGATGGCACCGGGCTGTGGTTTGACCAGGAGCCGTGCGATGATTTTTCTTCGCGGCAGGTGGATGGACAAGGCGCTGTGAATTCCGATATTTCCGGGCAGAATGAATCAGGGCAGAATGAATTGGGACAGCAGGAGGCTTCTGACTCCGGAAACCGGGGAACAACGTATGTGTGCAATCTGAATACAAAAAAATTTCATTATACTTATTGCGACAGTGTAAATAAAATGAAGGAGTCGAACAAGAAATTTACGGACGAGAGCAGAGAAAGCCTGATTGCGCAGGGGTATGATCCGTGTAAGAATTGTAATCCTTAACCTGTTTTGTCCATATTCCATATGATTGTGTGCATGGACGGTTTTTGTGATGAAATTATATAATGATGCCAGGATTTTCGGATACCGGATATGCCGCCTGCGGATGGCGGGCGCGGGAACATGCGAATCCTGGCATCATGTGATTTTTCACATACATAAAGGTTTCCCACATAAATCATACTTTATCCCCAGAGTGTTCACATAGACGACATATATAGGAGGTATACTGCCTGTGAATCGATAAAGGAACACGGAGGGTAAATAATGATGAGAGGAAAGTATTTTGCGATGATGATGGGTATGACGCTTGCGGCAGCGTCGGTGACGGCACAGGCGGAAGCGGCGGCAAATATGAGCAGAGGAATCACGGCAGCGGCGGCGTCAGTGAAGGAGCAGACGACGGAGAGCACAGAGACAGCGGATGAAGAAACGACGGATGGAGAGGAGCCGCCGGAAAAGCCGGACGGAGAAGCAATGAGTGACGGAGGGCAGCCGTCGGCAAAACAGGACAGAGAAACAATGAGTGACGGAGAGCAGCCGCCGGAAAAACCAGACGGAGAAACAATGAGTGATGGAGAGGAGCCGCCGGAAAAAGCGGACGGAGAAACAATGAGTGACGGAGGGCAGCCGCCGGAAAAGCCGGACGGAGAAGCAATGGGAGACGGTGGAGCGCCGGGTGGACAGGGCGATCCCGGAGGCATGGGGCAGCAGGGCGTTGAGAGCTACGACGCGGTAAACACCTATGAGGAAGCCGCGACTGTTTCCGGCGAGACGATCGAATCCACGGGAATCGATGAAAATGCGGTGCATGTGACGAACGGGGCGACGGTCACGCTGGATAATGTGACGGTAAACCGCACGTCGGCGGACAGCACGGGCGGCGACAATTCTAGTTTTTACGGTGTCGGCGCGGCGATCCTTGCCACAGACGGCACGGCGGTTGTCAAAAACAGCAGCATTACCACGGACGCGGCGGGCGGAGCGGGGGTGTTTGCCTACGGTGACGGCGTGACTTATGTGGAGGATACGACGATCGAAACGCAGCAGGATACGTCGGGCGGACTTCATGTGGCAGGCGGCGGTACCCTGTATGCGTGGGACGTCACAGCGGTGACGAACGGCGGCTCGGCAGCGGCGGTCCGCAGCGACCGGGGCGGAGGTACCATGGTGATCGACGGCGGCTCCTACACCTCAAACGGGTTTGGCTCCCCGGCTGTTTACTGCACGGCGGATATTTCCATTAATAACGCACAGCTCACGGCGACCGGCTCAGAGGCAGTGTGCATCGAGGGCTTAAATACGCTGCGCCTGTATGACAGCGAGCTGTCCGGCAGCATGATCGACGATGATCAGAATGATAATACCTGGACGGTGATCGTGTACCAGAGTATGTCCGGGGATTCCGAGGTGGGCAACGGCACCTTCCAGATGACGGGCGGTTCCTTAACCTCCGGCAATGGCGGTATATTTTACACGACAAACACGGAATCCACGATCACGCTGGAGGATGTGGAAATAAATTATGCGGACGACAGTGAATTTTTCCTGCAGTGCACAGGAAACAGCAATGCGCGCGGCTGGGGCAACGCCGGCGATAACGGCGCGGACTGTCTCTTTACCGGAATCGCCCAGCAGATGCAGGGAGATGTGATCTGGGACAGCATCAGCGAGCTTGATTTCTATATGACCGGTGGAAGCGTGCTCGCCGGCGCGATCGTGCAGGATGAAACCTGGGCGGGTGAGGGCGGCGACGGCTACTGCAATGTCGTTGTCAGCGATGATTCGGAGTGGATCGTTACCGGAGACAGCCGGGTGAGCGCGCTGTCCGCGGGCGGCAGCATTATTGATGAAACCGGAGCAACAGTTACCATCCAGGGAGCAGACGGTACCGTTTATGTGGAGGGCGACAGCGCCTACACCATCACCGTCGACAGCTACAGCGATACGGCGGACACCTCCGCGGCAGGAACCGTGGACGGTTGGGAAGCACATGCGGCAGAGAGGGTGTAACGAAGGAAAACACGTTGTATTTTCTGGATGAGCCGAAAAACAAACTAACACGTTACTGCTTGCGCCGGCCTCAAACACCGGCTGCGATGCGAAGCGAGTCCTGTGGGTTTGAGGCGTGAGAACGTGATTCAGGCGTGAGCATATCCCATTCGCGGAGCGAATTTTAAATGGATTTGCGGAGGCTGCTGTGAACGGAGCGAACAGTAAAAAAACACCGGCGGAAATTATTCTGCCGGTGTTGCGTTATGAAAAAAAATAGCGTATACTATTAACCGTTAGGGATTTCTAACTGCACGCGGATAAGCAAAGCGGGAAGAGGCGGATACAAAATCCGCCGGAACGGTGGCAGAACTGCCGGAAGGGGAGGTGATTTCCATGAAGCAGCACAGATTTTGGGCATGTGCGATGGTTGTATGCCTCGTAATGCTATTCTACACCGGAAAAAAACACAAATAAAGAATCAAGGGAGGAAATGAAAATGGATATTTTTAAATTAAAAAATCTTGGAATTTTTGCAGGCGGCGTTTTATTTGGAACAGCAGGGATCAAGCTGCTCTCCGGGCGCGACGCGAAAAAATGTTACACAAACTGCACGGCGGCGGTCCTGCGCATGAAGGATAGTGTTATGAAGACTGCGGCTACCGTACAGGAGAATGCGGAGGATATTCTTGCGGAAGCAAAGCAGATCAATGAGCAGCGCGCCGCTGAGGAGGAAGCCGCAGAGGTAAGCGGGGAAGAGAGCCAGGAAGAAGGGGCATAAGTGAATTTTGTAATTAAACATGAAATTCCGGGGAGAATCCGCGTGCACATGAAGCAGAAGCATATGAGCTGCCTGGAGGCGGACACGCTTCTGTATTATCTGAACAATCTGCAGGGCGTCACGCAGGCGAAGGTATATGAAAGAACGGCGGACGCCAGCATATGCTATACCGGGGGACGGGCGGAGCTGATAGCGGCGCTGAAGAAATTCTGCTACGCTTCTGTTGAGCTGCCGGATACGGTACGGGAAAATTCCGGAAGGGAGCTTAGCCGTACCTATCAGGAAAAGCTGGCGTTCCGGGTTATCCGGCACTATGCGGGAAAGCTGTTTCTGCCGTTTCCGGTGCGCGCCGCCTGGATTGCGGTAAGCTCTCTGAAATACATCAAAAAAGGTCTGCAAAGCCTGGCGGAAAGAAAGCTGGAGGTTTCCGTGCTGGATGCGGCGGCGGTCGGCGTATCCGTGCTGCGCGGGGATTTTGATACGGCGGGTTCCGTTATCTTCCTGCTCGGAATCGGGGAGACGCTGGAGGAGTGGACACATAAAAAATCGGTCGGCGATCTTGCGCGCAGCATGTCCCTGAATAACAGCAGGGTGTGGCTGCAGGCGGACGGACAGGAGGTCCTGGTGGACGCCCGTACCATTAAAAAGGATGACCATGTGGTTGTCTATATGGGCAGCGTGATTCCGTTTGACGGCGTGGTAGTGTCCGGCGACGGAATGGTAAATCAGTCATCTCTCACCGGGGAACCGCTTCCGGTGCATCGCAAAGCAAACGAGTATGTATATGCGGGCAGCGTGCTGGAGGAGGGCGGACTGACGATCGCCGTAAAAAATGTTTCCGGTTCTTCACGCTATGAGAAGATCGTAACGATGATCGAGGAATCAGAAAAGCTGAAATCCTCTGTGGAAGGCAAGGCGGAGCGGCTGGCGGACAGGCTGGTTCCGGTGACGCTGGCAGGAACGGCGGGCGTATGGCTTCTCACACGGAATGTCACAAAAGCGTTGTCTGTGCTGATGGTTGACTTTTCCTGTGCGCTGAAGCTTTCGATGCCGATTGCCGTGCTTTCCGCTATCCGCGAGGCGGGCAATTACCGCATCACGGTGAAGGGCGGAAAGTACCTGGAGGCGGTCGCGGAGGCGGAGACGATTGTCTTCGACAAGACCGGTACGCTCACAAAGGCAAAGCCGGTGGTGAAGCAGGTGGTGCCGTTCTGCAATATGCCGGAGGCGGAGCTTCTGCGCCTGGCGGCATGTCTGGAGGAGCATTTTCCGCATTCGATGGCGAAAGCGGTGGTGAACGCTGCAAAGAAGCGCGGACTGGACCATGAGGAAATGCACACAAAGGTGGAATATATCGTCGCCCACGGCATTTCGTCCACGGTTTCCGAAAAAAAAGTAATTATCGGAAGCTATCATTTTGTGTTTGACGATGAAAAGAGCACGGTTCCGGAGGCGTACCGGCAGCAGTTTGAGACATTGCCGGAGGAATACTCGCACCTGTATATGGCGGTGGACAATGTGCTTGCGGCGGTCATCTGCATAGAAGACCCGCTGCGACCGGAAAGCGCGGAGGTGATAACAGAGCTGCGCAGGGCGGGCTTTTCCAAGATCGTGATGATGACCGGGGACAGCGAGCGCACGGCGGCAGCGGTTGCGGCGCACGTTGGCGTGGACGAGTATTACGCGGAAGTGCTGCCGGAGGATAAGGCAAAGTTTGTGAAGCAGGAAAAGCAGGCGGGACATCGGGTTCTGATGGTGGGAGACGGGATCAACGATTCTCCGGCGCTGTCGGAGGCGGATGCAGGAATCGCCGTGAGCGACGGCTCGGAGCTGGCGCGCGAGATTGCGGATATCACGATTGCAGCGGACGACCTTTATGAGATAGTACGCCTGAAATATTTAAGCAGGGCACTGATGAAGCGGATTCATGGCAACTATGCCAAAATCGTCAGCTTCAACACCGGACTGATTCTTTGCGGCGTGAGCGGAATCCTGCAGCCGCCGACATCGGCGCTGCTGCACAATCTTTCCACGCTGTTCATTAGCCTGCAGAGCATGAAAAATCTGTTGGATGAAAAGTAAAAGCTTCTTTATGATGCTTTCTGCGTCCTGCCCGGAGCATGGGTTGCTGTAAACGGAGCAAACAGCAATCCCGGCTCCGGGGAATTTTTATAACATAATTTTTATAACCAATCAAATTTTATAAATTTTTATAACCAATCAAATTTTATCTTGACATCTTTATACAGATATGGTATTTTATAAATGGTTAGTCAAACCTAACCAAAGAAGGAACAGTGCAGTCTATGCGGCTGTATTTTTTAAAACAAGTAGTTAGATGAAACTAACTAAAAGCATCTCAGGCATATGGTTATTCTGTGATTTTCCGTATTCGTAAACTTCGAAAACCACAGAAACTGATGTATATTTTCCAGGGAAAGGAGACAAAATGAGCGTAGTAATCATTGGCGGAAACGAGAGAATGGAATGTCAGTATTCGGATATTTGCAGGCGTTACGGCTGTAAGGCGAAGATTTTTACCAAGGAAAGCGGATCGATCAGGAAAAAGCTGGGCTGTCCGGATCTGCTGATTTTGTTTACCAACACCGTTTCACACAAAATGGTGATCAGTGCGTCGCAGGAGGCAAAGCGCAATAATATTCCGATCGCGCGCACGCATACGAGCAGTGCGACGGCGCTGCACGGGATATTATCCGAGCATTTCGGGGCAAGATAATTTTGGAAGGAATGAAAAGAATGCTGGAAAAATATTTGATCGAGCATTGCTCGCCCACTTTAGCGTCACTGAAAACGGCGAATTTGTTTACTTACGCGTATTCTTCGGATGAGGAGCTGACGCGCGACGTATTCCGGTGGAACAACCAGCTCGCGGATAAGGGAATAGAGCTGATCGTTCTGCGAAAAATGAAGAGTACGGCGTTGGTCTATGTCTGTCGCACTTCTCATCTGAAGCGGGATTTAAGTCAGCCCGGGGTCGCATATTTTTTGCGGAAATATGGATACCGGAGTGTTGAACCGGCGTATGCGCTGCTGCAGCTGCGCCAAAGGCTGGCGGAAAGCGAAGAATTTCCGCACGAGATCGGCGTTTTCCTCGGATATCCGTTGGGTGATGTGATCGGATTTATTGAGAACGCTGGCAGAAGCAGCAAATGCAGCGGATGCTGGAAGGTATACTGCAACGAATGCGAGGCGGTAAAAACCTTTGCGAAATACAAAAAATGCCGGGAAATTTATGTCCGTCTGTGGAAGGATGGCAGAAGTGTGCGTCAGCTTACGGTAGCTGCATGACAGAAGCGAGCGTCAGCTTACCGCAGCTGTATGACAGATTATTATAGAGGAGGAGCTAAAAAATGAGCAAGGTAGCAGTAATTTACTGGAGCGGTACCGGAAATACCGAGATGATGGCGAATAAAGTAGGAGAGGGTGCAAAGGCTGCAGGCGCGGAGACGGAAGTATTTTCCTGCGATCAGTTTTCTGCGGATAAACTGGACGATTATGACGCGGCGGCGTTCGGGTGCCCGGCGATGGGCGACGAGGTTTTAGAGGAGACGGAGTTTGAGCCGTTTTTCGAGGAATGTAAATCGAAGCTGAGCGGCAAGAAGATCGCCCTGTTTGGTTCCTACGGCTGGGGCGACGGCGAATGGATGCGGAACTGGGAGGAAACCTGCAAAGAAGCGGGAGCTGTGCTGGCGTGCGAGAGCGTGATCTGCGCGGATGCGCCGGACGATGATGCGCAGGCGGCGTGCGAGGCGCTTGGCAAGGCACTTGCTTAAAGCGGACAGTCTGGATGAACTGTTACAAGCGACAAAAAGGGGATGAAAATATCCCCTTTTTTATTTGCATTATTCTGGCATTTGTAATATAGTATAAATAGGGAAGTTATGAGTACACTTCAACGTAAACAATTGTTTTGGAATAAGAGCAAAAAAGTAAGGGGTTATAAATGAAACGAAAAATCAGAAGGATATTGTTGCCGGTGATGATCCTGTTCCTTGTTATATTTGGCGCGGTGTCTGCGCAGGCATCAATGTGGGATTTCTTTGGAGCGCTGCCGAATACGCAGGCAAAAGCCGTTAAAAAGAACCCGAAGATACTGTTTGTAGGAAACAGTCATACGTATATGAACAATGTCCCGGGAATGGTGAAAAGACTGTGTGAAAAAAATGGAATTTCTCCGCAGATTACGACGGTGGTTCATGGCACCTATTCCCTTTATGATTATGCATATCCTGACAAAAATGATGCCGAGCAGGTTAAGCTGAGCAAGAAGCTGAAATTGCTTCTGAATAATAAAAAATGGGATTATGTTATCCTGCAGGATCGCAGATATGAGGGAGTGACAAATACCTCCCGTGCAAAAAAGGCGGTGCAGGCGCTGCGCCCGCTGATCAAAAAATCCGGAGCGCAGATGGTATTTTGCCTTGGCTGGGCACCGGAAAAAGGGCATTCGGACTACAGCAATGGCTGGGCATCTTCTCCGGCAGATTATCTCTCGAAGAAGGCGGATCTCTACTATGCGCTTGCGGATAAGTATAACGCGGCGCTTGCGCCGAGCGGGATCGCTTTCCAGCGTGCAAGTACGCTATTCCCGGAATTGAAGCTTTACAGCGCGGATAAAAACCATGCGAGTGTTGCAGGCAGCTACCTGTCTGCATGCGTGATCTACAGTACCCTGTTTAACAAGAGTCCGGAAGGAACTGCATATTATCGGGCACTGGACGGGATGTCCCGCGCACAGAGCATTCAGGTCTGCAAAAAGCTGCAGGCACTTGCGGCGGACGTTACCGTGCGCGGAAGCAGTCAGGACAACGCAAGACTGAGATTTTCGAAATCGCAGGTTTCCGTGAAGAGCGGATCGAAAACAACGTTTTCTTATAAGATCGTTTCCGGAAATAAGAGCAGCCGCGTTGTTTACTGGAAGTCCAGCGACCCGAAGGTGGCGTCGGTAAGTCAGTCCGGAAAAGTGACTGCCCATAAAGCGGGGAAGGTAACGATCACAGCACGGCTGAGCAACAATAAAACCGGCTCCTGCACTGTTGTGGTGAAGGGCAGCAGCGGAGGAACGAATGCAAACCAGCTTACGCTGGGCAGCAGTCAGCTGTTGATGTATGTTGGAAAGACAAAGACGCTGCAGACAAGTATAGATGCGAAAAACCTGACATTCACATCCAGCAATCCGAAAGCTGTAGCGGTAAACGCAAAAGGAGAGCTTACGGCGAAAAAAGCCGGAAAAGCGCGCATTACGGTGACGGCGAAGAATGGAAAGAAAGCGTTCTGTGACGTCACATCGATCATTCCGGTAAAGAAGATCGCGTTCAGCAATGTGAAATCGGGTATGAAGATTAAGAAAGGCCAGACGCAGAAGCTTTCCGTGACGATTACACCGGGCAATGCATCTGTGAAAACGCTGAAGTGGAACTCGAACAACACAAATGTGCTGCAGGTTTCGCAGACAGGTAAGATCAAAGCGGTTTCAAAAGGGACGGCGGTCATCACGGCAGTGACGACGGACGGAACCAGCCGCAAGATACAAATAAAAATAAAGGTGGTTTAATGTGAGATGAGGAAATGGGCGAGATTTTTTTATCAGCCCTGTCTTCCGCTCGGAGAAGACGGGCGCAGAGTGACAGGACAGAGGGCGCACATTGAATTGTCGAGAAAAGCTGCGGCGGAAGGTATGGTTCTGCTGAAAAATGAGGACGGCGTTCTGCCGTTCTCTTTTGGCAAAAGGGTGGCTGTTTTCGGCAAGGCATGTGCAGACTACGTAAAAGGCGGAGGCGGCAGCGGCGATGTGACGGTAGCGTATACCAGAAGCCTTCTGGACGGGCTTCGCGCAAAGGAGCAGGAGGGCAAGGTAAAGCTGCTGGCGGAGCTTGGCGATTTCTATGAGGAAAACGTGCGGCAGCAATACGCGCAGGGCGTCCAGCCTGGCATGACGGCGGAGCCGGAGGTGCCGGAGGCATTGCTTTCGCGCGCTGAAAAATTTACGGATACCGCGATCGTTACGATCTGCCGTTTTTCCGGCGAGGGCTGGGACCGCACGATCGTTAATGAAAGCGGGCAGAAGGACAATGGCATGGAGCATGTGCCGGAGGACTGCGATGAGATACTTCGCCGCTGTATGCAGGTTTTTGAGCGGGGAGATTTTTATCTTTCCAATGCGGAGCAGCGTATGATAGAGACGGTGCAGGCGCATTTTGCGCATGTAGTTGCCGTGCTGAATGTGGGCGGTATGGTGGACACTGTGTGGATCAAAAACAGCGAGCGCATCCAGGGTGCGCTTCTGGCATGGCAGGGCGGTATAGAGGGCGGTATGGCTGCGGCGGATATCCTCTGCGGCGACGTAAATCCGTCCGGAAAGCTGGCGGACACCTTTGCCGGAAAACTGACGGATTATCCGTCGTCGGCAAATTTCCATGAGTCGGAAAATTACGTGGAATATACGGAAGATATTTATGTGGGCTATCGTTACTTTGAGACGCTTGCGCAGGAAGCGGTGGTGTATCCGTTTGGCTTCGGGCTTTCCTACACTGATTTTGAGATTGCCTTTCAGAAGGCGGAGGAATCGGAAGACCAGATCAGCGTGGACGCGATCGTTACCAATGTCGGGGCGAGGGAAGGCAAAGAGGTGGTGCAGCTCTATGTGAGAGCGCCGCAGGGCAGGCTTGGAAAGCCGGAAAGAGAGCTGAAGGCGTTTGCAAAGACAAGGCTTTTAAAGCCGGGCGAGATGCAGCTTGTGCGCCTGACAGTGAAGAAGAGCGCGCTTGCCTCCTACGATGACAGCGGAAAAGTGGAGAAAAACGCCTGGGTGCTGGAAGCGGGCACGTATTGCTTCCATCTTGGAAATTCTGTGCGCAGCGCAGAGGAGATTCCTTATCAGTACATCTGCGAGGCGGATGCTGTGCTGGAGAAAACGGGCAGCAAGTGTGCGCCGGTTCTGCTGCATGAGCGGATGCTGGCGGACGGAAGCATGGAGACTTTGGAAACGCATCCCGAACAGCAGCCGGATCTGTCCTACGATGCGGAGGCGCTCGGACCGTTTGCGCCCGGCGCTCAGGCACAGGAGCCGAAGCTGCTCTGGGGCGGTTTGCAGGAGGAGCCGGTGATCTCTCTGGAGGATGTATACGAAAAGCGCGCGACTCTGGAGGAATTTATGGCGCAGCTCACCGACGAGGAGCTGGTGCGCCTGCTGTGCGGACAGCCGAACACCGGCGTGGCAAACACGTTTGGGATGGGCAATCTTCCCAAATACGGCGTGCCGAACGTGATGACGGAGGACGGTCCGGCGGGCGTGCGCATCAACCGTGAGTGCGGCGTCTGCACGACGGCATTTCCGTGTGCGACACTGCTTGCCTGCACCTGGAATGAAGAACTGGCAGCGCAGGTCGGCGAGGCAGGCGCGCGGGAAGCAAAGGAAAATAATATCGGCATCTGGCTGACACCGGCGATGAATATTCACCGCAGTCCGCTCTGCGGAAGAAACTTTGAATACTACTCGGAGGATCCGCTGGTTGCCGGAAAGATGGGAGCGGCGATGGTGCGCGGCATCCAGTCGCAGGGAATCGCGGCGTCGGCGAAGCATTTCGCCTGCAACAATAAAGAGACGAACCGTAAGGACAGTGATTCGCGCGTTTCGGAGCGGGCGCTGCGCGAGATTTACCTGAAGGGCTTCGAGATCATGGTAAAAGAGTCCGATCCGTGGACGATCATGACCTCCTACAACATCATTAATGGACACCGCGCTTCCGCAAACAGGGAGCTTCTCACCGGAATCCTGCGCGGCGAGTGGGGCTTCCGTGGAATGATTACCACCGACTGGTGGAACTACGCGGAGCAGCACGAGGAAATCAAGGCGGGCAATGACGTCAAGATGGGCTGTGGCTTCCCGGAACGGACCATGGCGGCGCTGCAGCGAGGAGAGCTTACCAGAGAGGATGTAAAAGCGTGTGCGAAGCGCGTGCTGGAAATGATCATGAAGGTTGGATGATCACAGCTCCCGCATTTTTTTCATGCAGATCCAGTAGTTTTTATCGCTGACATATTTTGCGGCTTTTATTTTTTCATCCGGATCGCCGCGTCCGGGCAGCCAGTCGGAGCGGACGATTCCAAGGCGCAGTCAGCGCCGGGCTTCTGCAAGCGTCTTTTCGCCCGCACCGGCGCGCCGCATATCTGCCAGCAATTTTTCTGCCGTCTTATCATAGGGCGGATTGTAAAATTCCTTCGTATCTGAAAAATATTCCAGATCAAATATCTGGTTTTCGGATGTCTCCGGGAGAAAACAATTGTCCTCAGCCGTGTCCTCCAGATGCAGATAATACAGGGAGGCGCGCTCCTTTCCGTCCGCCTTGCGCAGGATGCGTCCGAGGCGCTGGATGCGCTGGCGCTGCACGGAGGTGCCGGAGAGGATGATGCCAATTGATGCGTCGGGCACGTCAAGCCCCTCGTCAATCGCTTTGCAGGCGATTAGAATCCGGGCGCTTCCGTCGCGGAAGCGGTTCAGCGCGTTTCTGTTTGCAAGCTGCCCCATCTGGGAGTGATATCTGCTCACCTTTCCGGGATGCTTTGCCTGCAAAAGAGCATACAGCTCCTCCGCCTGGCGGATGCGCTCACCGAAGATGATGATCTTTTCTGATGAGGGAAGTCTTTCCAGCAGCTCACAGGCGCAGGAAATGCGTGCGGACGCCAGACAGACAAGGCTTTTTCGCTTAAAGGAGAGATTCATATACGTGGAAGCGGCCCGGGCTGTTTTTTGATTTTTATCGCTGGCGAGCAGCCGCAGCAGGTCATATTTTTTTTTGACAGACATAGCCTTCAGATAAGGATGGGCCTGCAGGAGCCTGCCAAACAGATAATTCATCTGTTCGGTGATAGAAAGATAAGCGTCCTGTTCCTCCGGCAGAAAGGACAGACCAATGTGGTAAACGTCGTATTTGCAGATGGTCCGCATGGACGCCGCCTGCTTCATCCCGTAATGATAGATTTTGCGGCCAAGAACAGAGGCAAGATAATTCTGCGCCTGCCCGGAGGGAAGGGTGGCGGACAGTCCAAGGGAGAAAAAGCGGTCTTTGTATGGCTTTGTATATGGAAGAAATTCAAAAATGAGTCTGTTCTGCTCACTCTCGTAGCGATGGCATTCGTCGGCGATCAGAAGGACGGCCGCGTCGTCTTTTAAATCAGCAAGAATCTGCCGTGCAAGCTCATAGCGCGCGGAGTTGATCACGTAAATCATATATGGGCAGTCTGAAGGCGATTTCCAGCCGGCGCCGCGCAGCCCGATCTTCTGTCCGGCAGCCGCAGGTCTTTGCATTGGAGCGTCAGATTTTTGCATTGATTCTGCTTCGGCGGCGTCTGCCAGAAAGATTTTCAGGGCATGGTGCCACTGGCGCATCAGCGCGCCGGTGGGAACAACGATTTTCACGCGCAGCTCCTGCGGTAGCTTTTTGCGGAGACGCTCCGCCGCTGTCAGCGCGAGCAGCGTCTTGCCGGAACCGGTAACGGCCTGCACCATTCCTCTGCCATCATTTGCAAACCATTTTTTCAGACAATCCTCCTGCCATGGGTAGAGATCATGTTTCACCTGCGGCATGCTCCTTTCCGATATCCGTCCGCACAGAAAAGGAAATTCAATCCTGATGGGCGTTCTTAAATATAGTCTATCATATCGCAGTTATTTTTGAAACAATCTATTGAAAAGCGGAGGCATTTCAGATATACTTTTCGTAAGGTAATACGCGATGCCCGGAGCTATCTGCATTTTGCGGTTTTAGCGTCGGGCAAATAAAAATTATGCAAAGGATGAAACCATGAATTACGAGGAATTTTACGCAGCGCTGCAGCCACAGGAAAAAGAGGTGAAGGACCGTCTTGCGTCTCTGCAGAAGCTTTTTAAGGCAGTGGGAAAAGAGACGGAGAGCGGAGACGTGAAAGGGCTTTCGCGCGATCTGAGCGCGATGGCGGAGGCGGCGGAGCTGCTTTTGGCTGCGCTGAAGGAGATGGATGGCACGGTTTCCGGTTTTGACACCAGAGCTTATTTTGAGAGCGGGGAGTTTGCGCAGCAGATGCTGGACGCCTGCAAAGAAAAAGGCGTGGATGTGCGTGGGGAATTTCCGGTTTACGAGATGTTCCCGTATCGCGTGAGGCTGGATGCGGAAAACCAGGATATTTATATCGACCGCAAAAAGGTGCAGTGTATGCGCCCGCAGAGCTTTGTGGACACGGTGAAGGCAGGGCAGGAAAAGCTGAATAAGGTGCATTTCAATGAGCTTAATTTTGTCAGCGAGCTTGCGGACGCCTACGATCTGGCGGCGTTGAAGCTGAATAAGCGTCCGGGAGCCGACATTTATCTGATGAGCCTGTATAAATTCCTGACACCGATGGGCCGTTTCCGAAAGGATTACGATCAGCAGAGCTTTGCGTTTGATCTGGCGAGGCTGTATTCGTCGGGAATCGAGGAGACGAAAAACGGAAGAAGGTTCCAGTTCGGTTCGAGCCGGAATCAGAGCAAGGCGATCCGCATTCTCGACAAGAACGGGAAGGAGCAGTATTTCGCAACTATCTGTTTCTATGAATAAGGAGCAAAAAGATGAACGAAGAATACAGCGGAAATGGGATTCATTTTCTCACGGATTTCTGGGAGGAAAAATACCTTCGCGAATATATCCGGGACGGCGGCAGCAAGATCAAATTTGTGACAGGCCGCCAGGGAAGCGGAAAAACGTACTTCCTGCAGCTTATGACAAAGCTTGCCCGCCAGGAAAACTACAAGACTGTGCGCTTCTCCGCGCGCGACGTCTGGATGCATGATTTCCGGGAAATTTACATAGAAATATTCCACCAGTGCGATATTCTGGATTGTCTGGAGGCAGTCAGTCATCATCTGATCCGCGAGATGGGGTTCGATGTGCAGGAGATCCCGGACGGGATGCGGTTCATTGATTATCTCTCGCAGAACGGGATGGGCGATGCGCTGACAAAGCGGGAGATCCGCGCGCAGCTAAAGCAGATTTTTCTTGACAATCCAATGCTGGACAACAATTTTGCCCTGGCGTGCAGTATGCTCACCGGAAGTATTCTGGGCTATCCGGTGCTGGAGGAGCAGAATCGTGAGCTGCTTCTGGCGTGGCTGGAAGGCGACCGGACGATCAAGCTTTCTCAGCTGCGGGCAATGGACTTCTATCCGAGCCGCATTACGCGGTATAACGCAAGACATATGCTGCGCTCGCTGGCGGAGGTCATCCGTATGGGCGGCTATTCCGGGTTGTTCATTGCGATTGACGATCTGGAAATTCTGATCAGCCGTTCCAGCCTGGAACCGATTCATTATACAAAGATGAAGCGCGAGGATACCTACGAGAGTATCCGTCAGCTTATCGACGATATTGACAGCATGAAGAATATCATGTTTGTGTACGCCTTTGACCGCAAGCTGATGGACGATGAGAACGCCGGTCTGAAATCGTACCAGGCATTGTGGATGCGCATTCAGAATGAGATCGTGGGCGAGCGGTTCAACCGTTTTGCGGATATGGTGGATCTGGATCGTCTGGCGGCGCAGGAATACACGCCGGAGGTGATCGTCTCGATGTCGGAAAGCATGGCCCAGATGCAGAAAAGCATTCCGGCAGCTCCGCTTAATAAAGAGGCGGCGGAGGAGATCGTGCGGCAGGCGCGCACCGGCGCGGTCGGCATTCCGCAGCTGATTCAGAATGCAATGCAGGAGGTGGACGAGGATGTATGATATCGAAGCGAGACATATTATCGAAGCGCTGCGTTCCGGCATTCCCTCGCGCGCGGTAGGGCAGTATTTTTCTGAGGCGCGCCCGAAAATTATGAAGGAAATCTCAAACCGGCTGGATATGGTCTGTGACCAGGGAAAATCCAGCGGAATGATCATCAGCGGAAAATACGGAGAGGGCAAGACGCATCTGCTGAATACGGTGTTCAACCTTGCGCATTCGAATAACATGGTTGTTTCATATCTTTCGCTGAGCAAGGAAACGCCGATGGACAAGCTGTATCTGGTCTATCAGAAAATTATACAGAATACTTACCTTCCGAAGCGGAGACAGCCGGGCTTTATGCACGAGCTGGAGAAGATATCCGCAAACAGTCCGGTTGCCAATGAAATGCTGCTTTATGCGGCGAAGCAGCTGGAAACAGATAAGCTGTATTATCTTTTCCGCTCTTATCTGAACACGGAGGATTCGGACGAAAAGTTTCTCCTGCAGGCGGATCTGGAGGGCGATTTCATTGCAAATGCGCCGCTGAAGAAGATTTATCGCCGTATTTTCAGCCAGCCTGCAAAATATAATGTGAATTTTACAAAGACGAAGCACTGCCGTGATTATTTCTCTTTCATGAGTCATCTGTTTACGCAGATGGGTTATCATGGGTGGGTGATTTTGATCGACGAAACCGAGCTGATGGGACGCCTTGGAAAGAAAGCGCGCCTGAACGCTTACCGGAACATGGCGGATTTCCTTTTGCCGGATCGGTGCCCGGAAAATACTTTCAGTATTTTTGCGCTCAGCGCGTCCTACGTGGAGGATGTCATCGAGGGTAAGCACGAGTACGAAAATCTTGAGGCGATCTACCCGGAGGCGCAGGAGCCTGCCAAAACCGTGCTGAATCTTCTTGTCGGCGCGCCGCAGCTTCTGCCGCTGACCAGGGACGAGATCAACGAAGTGCTCTGTAAAATACAGGATTTTCACGGCAGAGCCTACGGCTGGAATCCTGATCTTTCGGTCTCCACGCTTGCGGAGGCGACGCAGTCAGGCGGCTACCTGCTGCGCACCAAAATCCGGGCGGCGATCGAGTTTCTGGACCAGCTTTATCAGTATGAAAAGGCCGGGAAAACCACGATCAATGAGCTGGGGAAGGAGACGTTCGCTGAGGACGTGCCTTCGCTGGAGGAATTTGAGTAAAACGAACCAAAGAGAGCGCCCCGGACTGCGATGAATCTACATTGCGGTCCGGGGTATTTTTGCTGCCATGCATCCGAAGGAAACTGCCTGTGGCAGGTCCTGCAGGTGTTCCCAAAACCGGTAAAAAGTTTCCAAAATCATAATGCCGGGCATGTTATAATCCTGGTATCATAGCAGGGAGGTTACTGTGAACAGCAACCAGGGAGAGCAGAAATGACCAGGGAGGAGGAAAACGGGATTGTGAACATGGGAAAAATTAAGTATAATATGAAAAAGGGAGTGGGAGGGGTGAAATGGTGAAAAAGGAAAAGCTGAGAAGCAAGCGGTACTGGCTGGCAGCCCTGCTGTTATTTTTGTGCACGGTTTTGTTCTGCGCGGCTCCGGCGCACGCAGCAAAGCTAAACAAGACTTCCTTGAAAATCACAAAAGGGAAGAGCACATATCTGACAGTTTCCGGGACAAAGACAAAGCCGGTCTGGTCGACTTCAAATAAGAAAGTTGTCACCGTCAAAAAGTATTCGAAATACAAAGCAAAGCTGACGGCGAAGGGAACCGGGACGGCTTACATAACGGCAAGGGTAGGAAAGAAAACCTATAAGTGTAAGGTAACAGTACAAAAAGCGGTAAAAATCGCTGTTGCGAACAGCAGTCCAGGCGAGGCGCAGGCGGTGGCAGGCGCGCTGAAGAAGCTTGGGATAAATGCTGTGATCGTAAAATCGTCCGGCATCAAAGTGTCCTCCTATGATGGTCTGATCCTTCCGGGCGGGACGGACATCAACCCGGCGATGTACCATACAAAAAATAAGGGCAGCGTCGGGATAGATAATTCTCTGGATCGGCTTCACTATAAGCTGCTGGATAAGTTTGTGAAGGCGAAAAAGCCGGTGCTCGGCATCTGCCGGGGAATGCAGATGATAAATGTGTATTTCGGCGGGACACTGAAGCAAAACATCAAAAATCACCGCGGAGTAAACCATGCAACCAAAATCGAAGCCAATTCACGGATCGGAAAGATATACGGGAAAAGCCTTAAAGTTTTCAGCTCGCATCATCAGGCACCGCTTAAAATCGGAAAGAACCTGAGAGCGACGCAGTGGGCGAAGGACGGTACCATAGAGGCGTTGGAGCACCGGTCGCTGAAGGTGTACGGTGTTCAGTGGCATCCGGAGAGAATGAGCAAGGGCGGCAGCCTGCTGAAAAATTTTGCGGCCCTGTGCAGGGGATAGGAAATATTGCAACAGGAAGGACTGCCGGGTGATCGTGGAAAAGAAGGTCATTTCCGCCGACCGAAGCTCTTTCGGTAAAACATGATCGACATCGTGGTTGCGATGCTCCAGCCGACCGGCCATGCCATCCAGATGCCGGTGGAGCCGAAGATGCCGGAGAGCACGAAGGCAAGGACGACGCGCAGCACGAGATCGGTGAAGGTAGTGATCATGAACTGCTTCATGAGTCCGGCGCCGCGCAGGATGCCGTCTGCTACCAGCTTCATCGAGACGATGAAGTAAAACGGCGATACGATCCGCAGGAAGGTCTGTCCGCAGGCGAGTGCATTTTCCGAACTGTGATCCATGAACAGCAGCAGTCCCCAGTGCCCGGCGAAAAAGTAGAACAGAAAAAACGGAACGCACAGCAGCCATACCAGCTTTAATCCGGCACCGAAGCCTGCGTTTACGCGCTCGGTTTTGTTTGCCCCGATGTTCTGTGCGGCGTAGTTTGAGACGCCGTTTCCAAGCGTGGAAAAGGACGTGATCACGAGATTGTTCAGCTTGATCGCGGCGGAATATCCGGCGATGACGCTGGCGCCGAAGCTGTTGATCACGCTCTGGATCAGGATATTTCCTACGGAGATAAAGCTCTGCTGCAGGATGCTCGGAATCGCGATGACGGCGATCTTTGCGAACAGGGCTTTGGAAAACAGCGGGATGCGTCCCTGCGTCGGGACTGCCCGCAGCCGCTTTAACACAACCGCGATCGCCAGCACGCAGCTTACGCCCTGGCAGAGGAAGGTCGCCCAGGCGACGCCCGCAACGCCCATGTCAAAAGCGGTGACGAACAGAATGTCCACCGCGATGTTTGCCGTGGAGGAAACCGCCAGAAACCAGAAGGGTGTCCGCGAATCTCCGAGTGCGGAGAAAATACCGGTCGCTACATTATAAAAAAACAAAAACGGAAGCCCCGCAATGTAGATGCGCAGATACAGAAGAGAATCCTCCATCAGCTCCTGCGGGGTTTTTATCATGGTCAGAAGCCCTTCGCAGAACAGAAAGCCGCCCAGCATCAAAGCGGCGCATAATACCGCGCTGGACGTCAGCGTCGTGTAGACGGCGCTCTTCATTTCTTCAAATTTTTTTGCCCCAAACAACTGCGAGACGATTACCGAGCATCCGATATTGCACCCGAACGCGAATGCGATAAAGATCAGCGTGATCTCATAGCTGTTGCCCACTGCAGCGAGGGCATTTTCTCCGATAAATTTGCCTGCAACCAGGCTGTCTGCAATATTATAAAGCTGCTGAAAGATAATGCCGCCGAACAGCGGCAGGCAGAATTTCCAGAGTACCGCAGACGGATTTCCGACTGTCAGATCCTTTGTCATATGTTACTTCCGAAAACCATTCAGTCCCCTGCCGCAGCAAATGCCCGGTCTGTGCTGAATGGCTGTATCCTTTCCTTTAAATTTGGAGAGCAATTTTACGCCACTGACAGTATACGCTTCTTATTAAAAAATGGAAAGAGGAAAAAATGAATAGGATTTTTCGATTATTTTGATAATGGTAAAACATCGTTAAAGAAATTGACATACCGGAAAGAAAAGGATATCATGAGTCAGAGAACCAGTTGACGGAAAACTGATTATCCGTGAAAGTGTGCAGAAAATGGAGGGAGAAAACTGATGGACAGAGATAACAAGATTTTGAGGATTGAAAAGCAGACAGACAATCCTTTTTTGAACATGTATGACCTGACGGCGCGCAATTGCGAGGGCGGGATTTTTCATTATTACTTCGCGTCGCGCGGCGAGGGCGAAAGTTTAAAATGTCTTACGCGTAAAAATACGCCGGAGGGAATCATGATCTATGCTGTCCTGAAAGATGATCCTTCGAAGGTGGTGCTGGTGAAGCAGTACCGCTATCCCATCAATGATTTTGTCTATGAAATGCCTGCCGGGCTGGCGGATGCGGGCGAGCGCATGGAGACGACTGCTGTGCGTGAGTTTCATGAGGAAACCGGCATGACGCTGGAGCTTTACGAGGGCGGCGACCCGGTGCTGCGGAATGCTTTTTACACCACGGTCGGGCTGACGGACGAATCGGTCAGCGTGTTGTACGGCTTTGCCGCCGGAAACCCGAACGGCGATTCCAAAGAGGCGACGGAGGATATTGAGGTGGTGATCGCTGACCGCGAGGAGGTGAAGCGCATCCTGCGCGAGGAAAAAGTGGCGATGAAGTGCGCGCAGTCGCTGATCCACTTTTTACATGCAGACCCGAAGGAGCCGTTTGCGTTTCTGGAGATGGAATAGTAGATTATGAAAGAAAAAAGGAGCAAGGTTATGGCGATTATTTTTGATGAGCAGCGGCGCGTATTTGCGCTGCATACCCCGAATACCACCTATATGATTGGGCTTTCCGACGAACCCGGCTACGTCGGGCACATTTATTATGGAAGAAGACTGGAGGATTTGAGCGCCGCATATCTGCTGCGCACCGAAGAAGCGCCGTTCACGCCGTCCGTTCACGCGCGGGAGAAGGGCACGTTTATGGACGTCTATCCGTTTGAGTATCCGGCGGAGGGGACGGGCGACTTCCGCGAGCCGTGTCTGACGGTTCGCACGGAGGAGGGGAACCGTGTCTGCGAGCTGCATTATAAGCGGCATGAGATTTATGCGGGAAAGCCTGCGCTTCCCGGGCTTCCGGCAACCTTTGGCAAGGAAGAGGAATGCCAGACGCTCGACATTTATTGCGAAGATGAGGTGATCGGGCTGGAGGTTGTGCTGTGCTACAGTGTGTTTGAAGACAGCGACGCGGTGATGCGCAGTGTGCGTGTGCGCAATTTATCAGAGAAAAAAATCTATCTGGAGCGCGTGCTGAGCGCCTGCCTGGATATGGATAACGAATCGTTTGAGCAGATCACGCTGAACGGCTCCTGGGCGCGGGAGCGCCATATCGAACGGCAGAAGCTGGCGCGTGGATATCAGGGTGTGTCCTCGGTGCGCGGAGAATCCAGCCATCAGAGTAATCCCTTCCTGGCTCTGGTGACTCCGGAAACCACGCAGGACGTCGGTGAAGTGTATGCGATGAATTTTGTCTACTCCGGCAATTTTCTGGCGCAGACGGAGCTGACGCAGCATGACGCGGTGCGCATGGTGATGGGCATTCATTCGCAGGGCTTCTGCTGGCGGCTGCTGCCGGGCGAGACCTTCCAGGCGCCGGAGGCAGTGCTGGTCTACTCGGACGCCGGGCTTGGAAAGATGACGAAAACCTTCCATGATCTGTACCGCAATCATCTGATCCGCAGCAAATATCTGCATCAGAAGCGCCCGATCCTGATCAACAACTGGGAGGCAACCTACTTTGATTTCGATTCCGAAAAGCTTCTGGCGATCGCCCGCCAGGCGAAAGAATCCGGCATTGAGATGCTGGTGATGGACGACGGCTGGTTTGGCAAACGAAATTCGGACGACTGTTCGCTCGGCGACTGGTACGTGAACGGGGAAAAGCTGAAGGGCGGACTGAAAAAACTGGTGGACGAGGTGAAGGCGCTCGGCATGAAATTTGGCATCTGGTTTGAGCCGGAGATGATCTCACCGGATTCCGACCTCTACCGTGCGCATCCCGACTGGGCGATCCGGACGCCGGGCAGAGAGCCTGTGATGATCCGTCGGCAGTATGTGCTCGATCTGTCGCGCCCGGAGGTGGCGGATTACGCCTATGAGTGCGTGGCTTCCATCCTGCGCGAGACAGATATTGACTATGTGAAGTGGGACATGAACCGCCAGCTCACCGACCTTGGCAGTGCCCGTCTGGAGGCGGACTGCCAGGGAGAGCTGTTTCACCGATACGTGCTGGGGCTTTATCATATGCAGGAGCGTCTGGTAACGGAGTTTCCGGAGCTTCTGCTGGAAAACTGCTCCGGCGGCGGCGCGCGCTTTGACGCCGGAATGCTCTACTACAGCCCGCAGATCTGGTGCTCGGACGATACCGATGCTTTGGAGCGCCTGGCGATCCAGGAGGGAACGGCGCTCGTCTATCCGCTCTCCGCGATGGGTGCGCACGTGAGCGACTGCCCGAACCATATCACCGGACGGCAGACGCCGTTTGAGATGCGCGGCTATGTGGCTCTGGCGGGCACCTTTGGCTATGAGCTTGATATCACGAAAATATCGGAGGCGGACCGCGCGCAGATCCCGCAGCAGGCGGACATGTATCACAAATACAACGACCTCGTGCGCGAGGGCGACTACGACCGCATTGCCTCTTACCGGGAAAATCATCTGTATGATTGCTGGCAGGTGACAGCGAAGGACGGAAGCGAGGCGCTCGTCACCTATATCCAGACGCTCGCCCGCCCCAACTATCATAGCCGTCGCGTGCGTCTCAAAAATCTGAAGCCCGACGCAAATTATTGGCTGGAGGGTACCGGCGAAACCTATAGCGGCGCCGTGCTTATGAACGCCGGAATCCTCGTGCCGCCGATGAAGGGAGACTTCGTCGGGAAGCTGTATTATTTTGTGAAGGTGGAGTAAACCGCTGCGGCAGGGCTGCCAGTGAAGGCTGAGGATAAAAGCGCAGGCAGATTGCTGGTGAAGGCTGCAGATGGAATGGCAGCCGGATTGCCGTCTGGGAACGCGTATGTGGAAAACAGAATAAAATATATGAGGAATGCCTGCCGGAAGAGAATCCCTTCCGGCGGGCATTATTTTTGCCGCTTTGCGGCGGCGCGCTCCGGCGGGTATAAAAATTTCCAAAGCTGCAAATTTTTTTAATATCATCCCAACAAAATCCCTTTCCCGTTCATCTAATAGGTGTAATATGTAAAAAGAGATCCGGACCTCTCAGGAAAGAAGGGAAATTACAATGAATCTATTAATAAGAAAGGCAAAGAAGCGCGACAAGGCGGCGTTCCAGGAGCTGATGGAGGAGCAGACTAGGGCGATGTATAAGGTGGCGAAGGCAATCCTGAAGAACGATGAGGACGTTGCCGACGCTATGCAGGACACGGTGTTGGCGTGCTGGGAAAAAATCGACACCCTGCAGAAGGATAAATATTTTCAGACGTGGCTGATGCGCATTCTGATTAACAACTGCAATGCAATCTGGCGCCAGCGCGCGCGGACGATTGCCGGCGGGGAGGTGCCAGAGGCGGCATTCCCGGAGGACGGATATGCGAACGTGGAGTGGGAGCAGTTCTTAAACTGTCTCGATGAAAAATATCGCACCGTTATTGTGCTGTATTATGTGCAGGGCTTTAAAACCAGAGAAATTGCCGAAATCCTGGAGGTAAATGAAAATACCGTGAGGGGCAGGCTGGTGACGGCGAGGAAAAAGTTGGAGGTCCAGTATACGAGCGGCAGCAAGATCATACGGCAGGCTGACCTTATGGACAATAAGTTGTTTTGCATGGCGGAAAGGAGAGTTTGAGATGGGCAGATTTGAAGATATGATTCATGGGCTGCAGGAGGATATTGAGATTCCTAAGCAGGTATTAACAAAATATACAGACACATTTTCACAGCTTCCCGATAAGGGAGAGCGGCATTCGCATCGGACGATCTGGAAAAATGCATGGGTGGTAGCGGCAGCGGCGGTACTGGCGGTTGGTGCGGCCAGCGTTGGCGCAGCGGCGTATATACAGTGGAGCAGATCGCTGGAGGAGGGAATGCAGATAACGCCTGAGCAGCGCGAGGAGCTGGTGGACAATAAAATGTTGACAAATTATTCCGGCTCCGGAAAGTCCGTCACGCAGGGAGATGTTACCGTGACACTGCTGGACTGCATAGTCGGTAATTACAGTGCGTTTATTTCCTTTAAGGTTGAGGGATACCAGCCGCCAGAGGGGATGCAGCCGCAATTCGCCTACGCCTATGCGGAGGTGGATGATGATGGGGACGGCATATATGGAGGCAGCGAATCCTATGACTTTTATGATGGTCTGGTCTCGGATGAAAACGGCATGGCGGCTCATGCGGACGGCACGCCGGTGGAAGAAGGGGAGCAAAGCAGCTACGTGCTGGAGGACGGGAGCATGGAATATCAGATATGGCTGAACCGGGATAAAAGCGATTACTATATTGGCAGACCCATCCATGTGGAGCTGCAGGACCTTGGCTATTATACCGGAAAGGTAAGCGATGTGGAGGTTGAGGCAGAGGGAACCTGGAGCTTCGACTGGACGCTGCCGGGAAAGGATATGACGGAAACGTATACGCTGGATGCAGAACTGGGAGAGAGCGGCGCGGTAGTGCAGCAGGCGGAGCTTTCACCGCTGTCCGCGGTAATTCTGTATGACTTCCCGAAACAGGAAATGACCGAGACTGGAATCGGCGCGGACGGAGAAGAGACCGTGCATACAACCTATGTGGAACCGCCCATCTTTGCCGGAGTGCGCATGAAGGATGGAACGATCTCGCTTCTCTATGGCGGAGGCAGTCTGGGATACACGGAGGAAAATCCCGATATCTTCAAATATATGACAACCTTCCAGCGAGTGATAGACGTGGAGCAGGTGGCGGACCTTTTGTTTTGGAAATCCTATTCGGAAACGGACACGGTGCCTGCAGAAGAGGAATTCTATATTGTGCCGCTTGGGTAGAAAGAGGGGGGATTTTTTAATAAATAAAGCTGACAGCTTGACAAATTGAAAAAAGCACATCATAATTAACTTGAAAGTTATTTACTTAAAAGTTAATTATGATGTGGAGATGTAGGAAATGCAGGATATTTTCATAGGGAGAGAAAAAGAACTTGCTGACCTGAATGAAATGTATGCACAGCACAAATTTCAGCTGTTTGTATTATATGGGCGCAGGCGTATAGGAAAAACGACTCTGCTCAATGAATTTTGCAAAGATAAAGACAATATTTTTTATTCAGCAGAGCAAAGTAACGAAAAATTAAACTTGGAGAAATTTTCAGTACAGGTATTTCAATTTTACAATGAAACGAACCTGGAATCGTTTTCGTCCTGGACCAATGCATTATCATATATTGATGAACGTCAGAAAGATCAGAGATTGGTGCTTGTAATTGATGAATTTCCGTATCTTGTAAGAAAGAACCGGGCATTGCTTTCGGAATTTCAGCATTTGATTGATCACCGCCTGAAAAATGGTAATTTGTTTATTGTACTGTGTGGAAGTTATATGGGTTTTATGGAAAAGGAAGTGCTTGGCTCTCAAAGTCCTCTTTTCGGAAGAAGGACCGGGCAGCTTCACATGAAGCCCTTTAGCTATCAGACGGGTGCTGAATTTATGGAGGGATTTTCTGATGCAGAAAAGCTGGAATTATATGGAGCGTTTGGGGGAACACCTTTGTATCTGCAGCAGATTGAAAAAAATGAAACCTTTGAAGAAAATATCAAAAGAGCATTTTTAAAAAATACATCTTATTTGTACGAGGAACCGCTTCTGCTTTTGCGCCAGGAAGTGCAGGAACCTGGTATATACAGTGCTATTATTGAAGCAATTGCGAGAGGATATACAAAAGCTAATGAAATTTCGACAAAGATAGGTGAAGATGCTGCAAAATGTCTGAAATATATTAAAACGCTCTGTGAGTTGGGAATTCTTTATAAGGAAACACCTTTTGGTGAGAAAGAATCTTCCAGAAAGACACTTTATGGAATATCTGACTTTATGTTCCGATTCTGGTACCGGTATGTTTTTACAAACAGAACCCTGATTGAAACCGGTGCAGGAGATGTCGTATGGATAAAACGGATAGAACCGGATTATAGCAGCTATATGGGTCTTGTATTTGAAAAAGTATGCATGGATTATATGATAGCACAGAATGCAAAAGGCAAACTGCCTATTCTGTTTACGTCTATCGGAAGATGGTGGGGAACGGATCCGGTTACCAGAAAGCAGGTGGAAATAGACCTGATTGCAAACGATGGGAAGGATTATCTGATTGGCGAATGTAAATGGCGTAATGAAAAACTTGATCTGGCAGTGCTTTACGGACTGCAGAAGAAAGCGGATGTTTTCAATCCCAGAAGAACAAATACGTGGTTTATACTTTTTTCAAAAACTGGTTTTACACAGGCAGTGACGGAAGAAGCAGAAAAAAATGAGAATATTATTCTTGTGGACATCAGAAAATTAATGGAAATGCGTTAAAACGACTGGGTGATTATTGTGCCGCTGGGGTAGAAAGAGGGGGATTTTTTAATAAATTCCAGGATGTATTCAGAAAAATGCTGCAGGATGAATTACGAATCTGGAAGATTCCCAGCTTCAATATTCTGAATGAAGAAATGGCAAAACAGAAGCAGTTTATGATATGATTTGGGGAGAATGACCGGACTTTGGAGGCTATCCGGTCATTTTTGCCCGTGGCTTATGATTAAAACAGGTATTTTATATCCAAATCGGGGAAAGCAATGATCGGCGCGGGAACAGCCGGATGTTCGGCGATCATTTTCTCCATCCAGACCATGTTGTACCAGGTGCCGAATTTGTAGCCGCACTTGTGGAATTCTCCGACCATATCAAAGCCGATGTGTGCATGAAACCGCACGCTGTTGTCGTCCAGATGCTCGTCCGGGATTTCCGGGAGACCGATGCAGGCATTCAGGCTGAGAATGTTCTGCGCCCGGGAGATTTCCTCGATTTTTTCATAGAGCATTTTCCCGATGCCCATTTTGCGGCAGTCCTCGCGCAGGTAAATGCTTGTCTCCACAGCCCAGTCATAAGCCGCTCTGCCGACGAAGGGACCGGTGTAGGCGTAGCCGAGAAGCTCGCCGTCCTTTTCCGCGGCAATATACGGGTAACGCTGCAGCGTTTTGCGGATGCGGTTTTGAAATTCCTCTAATGTCGGCACGTCATATTCAAAGGTGATCGCCGTTTTTTCTACATAGGGTGTGTAAATATCTAAAAGCTGCTGCGCGTCATCCGGTGTGACGGCGCGGATGCAAATATCTTTTCTGTTTATCATGCGGATTCCTTTCTGAATTTCTGTAGTATATAGCATAATTTTTTTGACAGAACAGGGGGCGTGCTTCCGGTAAAAAGGGTGCAGGCGCAGCGGCTCCGTTTGTGTCAGAAATAAGTATATGCCTAGTATATACAATATGCAAGCGTGATTTTCATTGACAAGGGTGGAAAAACTGGATATTGTAAAAGAAAGAATACACTTTCGGATGCGGAGCGTCTGAAAAAATTTTGAGCGGGCAGGAATGACCGGCGGAAATGAGGAAACGTATGGAAAAGAATGAAAAATGGCTCGATTGGGCGGTAGAGCTGCAGAGCATCGCACAGGCAGGTTTATTTTATGGAAAAGACAGCTTCGATCTGGAGAGATACGGGCGTATCCGGGAGATTGCTGCGGAAATGCTCAGCTATAAGACGGAAATTCCGCTGGAAAAGGTGAAGGATTTGTTCTGCGGCGACGTGGGTTATCAGACGCCAAAGCTTGATACGCGCGCAGCGATTTTTAAGGACGATAAAATTCTTCTTGTAAAAGAGAAAAACGGAACCTGGTCATTGCCGGGCGGCTGGGTGGACGTCAATGTATCCGTGAAGGAAAACATCATAAAAGAAGTAAAGGAAGAGGCCGGGCTGGACGTCACCGTCGATCTCGTGATCGCGGTGCAGGATCGCGAAAAGCACAACCTTCCAATCTATGCCTATAAGATCTGCAAGGTGTTCGCGCTCTGCTCCGTCACCGGCGGTTTCTTTAAGGAGAATATTGAAACTGTGGAGAGCCGCTATTTTGGCAGGGACAAGCTGCCGCCGCTCGCGCAGGAAAAGAATAACGAGGAGCAGATTTTGATGTGTTTTGAAGCGTATCACGCGGAGAACTGGAAGACGCTGATTGATTAAGAGGGAGACTTTTATGAGACGCAAAGACAGAGAAGTAACGGATTTCGAGGAATTAATTGCGATCATGAAAAAATGCGATGTGTGCCGTATCGCTCTGAACGACGGCGGCTATCCTTATATATTGCCGCTCAATTTTGGGCTGGCGGTGAAGGATGGCAGGGCGGAGCTTTATTTTCACGGCGCACCGGATGGCACGAAGTATGAGCTGATGCGGCAGGACAGCCGGGCGGGCTTTGAGATGGACTGCGGACACGAGCTGTGGTGCGGGGAGGATAACTGCAGTTGTACGATGGATTATGAGAGCGTGATCGGGCGCGGACATATTGAGATGGTTCCCGATGAGGAAAAGCTTGCGGCGCTGCGGATTCTCATGGAGCATTACCGCGAAGGGGATTTCCCGTTTAATCCGGCGGTTGTGGCGAAAACCAGGGTATTTAAGCTCGTTGTCGAACAGATGACCGGGAAAATTCACGACAAAAAGAGGCGCAGCCATGCAGAGCAGAGAAAGCAAAAATGAGATATCTGCCGCCCGGGGAAATTTTCCGGGCGGTATTTTCACTCCGTCACTTCCGCCGGATTTACATGCACCATAATATGTTTAATTTTCGGAAAACTCTGCTCGATATCATCATGCACCGTCTCGGCAACCTTGTGCGCTTTCCAGAGCGGATAGGAGCCGTCCACAAGAATTTCGATATCCACATATATTTTGTTGCCGAATATACGCGTCTGGAGCAGGTCAAGCCCAAGCACATTGGGATTTTTCATTGCGCAGTCGCGAATCTGGCCTTCCGTTTCCTCGTCGCAGGAATGATCTACCATCTTATCAACCGCATCCTTGAAAATATCAAATGCTGCTTTCACAATAAACACGAAAATAACCAGGCTGGCGATGGAATCCATGATCGGGAAGCCTAGCCTTGCGCCTGCGATACCGATGAGCGCGCCGACGGAAGAAAAGGCGTCGGAGCGGTGATGCCAGGCGTCCGCCATCAGAGCGCTGGAATCAATTTTTTTCGCGTAGAACCTGGTGTACCAGAACATCATTTCCTTCACCGCGATGGAAATAACGGCGGCAGCCAGCGCCAGAATACCCGGTACCTGCAGATTGCTGTAATCGCCGCGCAGAATGTCCTGCAGTGCATCCGCACCAATACCGAGTCCGGTGATAAAAAGTACCATTGCGAGGACGATAGCGGCGACACACTCCATCCGCTCGTGCCCGTAGGGGTGTTCGCGGTCGGATTCCTTCGATGCAAGCCGGATGCCGATGATCACCACAATCGTGCTGAACACATCGGACGCGGAATGAACGGCGTCGCTGATCATTGCGCTGGAATGCGCGAAAACTCCGGCAAACAGTTTGAAAACGGCGAGCAATGCATTTGCTGCGATCGTTACAGCCGATACCTTGTTGGCGGTTTTCTGAAAATCATTTTCCTGTGCGATTCTGTTTTTCTCCATATCAGTTACCTCCCAAAGATAAGATAGCTCTATGGCACTAAATATATGTGGGGTTTTCGAAGAATTGCTTTTTTGAATAAAAAAACACCCACGAATCAGTATAAGCAACAACTGTCCCGTGGATGAAGCTTCCACTGTCACGCATGTGACCCGACTCCACAGCAATCCGCTGCGGTCTGCTCAGTTTGTACTGTAGATTTATATGCAGTGCAAAGAGTTATTGTAGAATAGCACGGATGCCAGTATTTGTCAACAGGTTAGTCCAGACTTTTTGAAAGTTAGTCTGGACTTTTTGAAACAAAATGTTATAAAAACAAATCTGGTAAAAAATAAAGAAAATTAATATCATAAACAGTTGACATTAAAGCACATATCATATATAATACAACTCAAAAGAAAGGAGGAAGAGTATGACGGGCATTTATTTATTACCTTTTTTGGCGGCAGCGGTTCTTTGCGATTTATACCAGAGAAAGATACCAAATGCCCTGATCATGGCCGGACTGATTACAGGTGCGGCGTATCAGTGGAGCGCGAAAGGTCCGCCGGGGATGTTTGCATATGCAGGCGGAGTATTACTTCCTCTGCTGATTCTTGGCATCCTGCACTATTTTCGGATGCTTGGGGCGGGCGATATAAAACTTCTTATGATGTCGGGCGGATTTTTCGGCGCGGCAGGAAGTCTGAAATGCATCTGTTTATCTTTTCTTGCTGCCGGGGCTCTATCTCTGGCAGTGCTTGTCAAACACCGTATTCTGAGGCGGCGTCTGAACTATTTTGTCCAATATATAAAAAAAATCCGGCAGGGAGGGAAATGGACTCCCTATATCCAGGAACGGGAAAATCCGGCATATCTTTATTTTTCCATTCCGGTTCTCATTGGAAGTCTGCCGTTGATGGGAGGATTTTTATGAAGAAACAAAAGTTTGCTATTTTAGATATGGAAGAAACGTATGCGTACAATCTGATGGAATACCTGTCGGAGCGGCAGAGCATGCCTTTTGAGACACTGGTATTCGGCAGTGTGGAAAGTCTGCGGGCATATGCGCAGCAGAATACGCTGGATTTGCTGCTTGTTTCCGCAAAAATGATGTGTGAGGAAATCAGGCATATGAATATCCGCAGGATCATGGTACTCTCCGAGGGCGAGGCGCCTAGGGAATATGAGGACTGTCCGGCGGTATACAAATATCAGTCGTCGGAGAGTCTGGTTGCGGAGGTGATGAGCTGCTATGCGCGTCAGGAAGTTCCGCCGCAGCAGGAGCTTGCCCTGAAGCGCCGCGTAAAGATATGTGGAGTATACTCCCCTGTCAGCCGCTGCGGAAAAACCTGCTTTGCGCTGACGCTCGGACAGATACTGGCACAGCACCAGTCTGTACTTTACATCAATCTGGAGGATTATTCCGGTTTTTCCTCGCTGCTGGATCGTCAGGCATCGTCGGATATTTCCGATGTCATGTATTTTTTGCGCCAAAATCGTGGAAACGTTGTTTTAAAGCTGAATGCTGCCATGCAGAAGCTTGGCGGCATGGATTACCTGCCGCCTACGCCCTGCTCGCAGGATTTGCGGGAGATCAATCTGGCGGAGTGGATACAGCTTTTAAATGAGCTGGTTTCGTTCAGTGCGTATGAGACGATAATTCTTGATATCGGACAGCCGATCGGCGAGGTGTTTTCGCTGCTTTCACAGTGCGGCGTCATTTATACGCCGGTCTGCGAGGATACGGTGTCGAAAGCGAAAATTGCGCAGTATGAAAACCTGTTGAGGGAAATGGATTTTGAGGAAATCCTGGAAAAATCACGCAGAATGGTGCTGCCATTCTGCGCGCCGGTGATGCAGGGAGAATATTTTCTGGAACAGCTGACGGACGGACCGATGGGAAATTTTGTGCGCGAGATGCTGGAGGAGGAAGCGTATGGAGCGGGAGCAGGCGGAATTTAAGGAACTCCACGGCAGATTGATGGAGCTTCTGGATACCGGGCGCGATATCAGTGACGGAGAAATCTATGAGCAGATAGACCGGTTACTGCTAAGGAAGGACGATGGGGCGTACCGGAGCCTGCGCAGGCGGGATGCACTGCGCACGGAGCTGTTCAATTCCGTGAGAAAGCTGGATCTTTTGCAGGAGCTTGTGGACAATGATCAGGTAACAGAGGTTATGGTGAACGGTCTGGACGGTATTTTTATCGAGCGCTCCGGACGGGTGGAAAAGTGGGAAAAGGGTTTTACCTCACAGGAAAAAATTGAGGATCTTGTGCAGACGATCGCCGGGAGGAGTAACCGTATCGTAAACGCTACGGTGCCGATCGTGGACGCCCGTCTGGAAAACGGGGCGCGTGTGAACATGGTGCTTCCGCCGGTTGCCATAAACGGTCCGATCATTACCATCCGTCAGTTTCCCAAAAGACCGATTACCATGCAGCAGCTCGTTGCGTGGGGCGCTGTTACGGAGGAAGCCGTGCAGTTTCTGCGCAGGCTGGTAATTGCCGGATACAATATTTTCATCAGCGGCGGCACCGGCTCCGGCAAGACCACATTTTTAAATGCGCTGTCAGATTTTATCCCAAAGGATGAGCGCATCATCACCATTGAGGACAATGCGGAACTGCAGATACAGGGTGTTTCCAACCTCGTCCGGCTGGAGGCGCGCAGGGAAAACACCCAGGGCGAGCACGCCATCACCATCCGCGACCTCATTCGCGCGAGTTTGCGTATGCGGCCGGACAGAGTTATCGTAGGCGAAGTGCGCGGAGAGGAGACGATCGACATGATCCAGGCGATGAACAACGGTCACGACGGAAGCCTTTCCACCGGACACGGGAACAGTCCGCGCGATATGCTTGCGCGCCTGGAGACGATGGTGCTGATGGGCATTGAGCTGCCGGTCTCCGCCGTCCGGCGGCAGATTGCATCCGGGCTTGATATCATGGTGCATCTCGGAAGGATGCGCGATAAGAGCAGGAAGGTACTGGAGATTGTCGAGATCATCGGCTACCGCTATGAGACGGAGGAAATACTGACGCACACGCTGTTTGAATTTGAGGAGGGAAGGAGACAGAGCGACAAGCTGGAAGGGAGCCTTGTGAAAAAGGGTGAGCTTCGGCAGAGAAAAAAACTGGAAAGGGCGGGATTTTGTTAGATGGATTATCGGGAATACAAATTTTCCACAAAAGAAATGGCGGAGAATCTGGGGATATTTCTGCTGCTGGCGGCAATCATCAGTTATCTGTTTTACCGTTCGCTGATCGCATTTGCACTCTGCCTTCCGTTATTTAAAGTTTTTCTGAAAATCCGCCGGGAAAGCTGCATTAAAAAGCGGCAGCAGGAGCTGTCCGCGCAGTTTCTGGCAGGAATGCAGTCAGTTTCGGTTGCACTCTCGGCGGGCTGTTCGGTGGAGAATGCCTTCATGGAAGCATTGCGGGAACTGCGGCAGCTATATGACGAGGATGCCATGATCATCCGGGAATTTCACTATATTGTCGTCCAGCTTGGCATGAACCGCAGCCTGGAACAGCTGCTTGGTGCGCTGGCAGTGCGCAGCGGCATCGAAGATATCCGGAATTTTGCCGATATCTTTTCTGCGGCGAAAAGGACGGGCGGAAATCTGATCGCTATTATACGAAATACCGTCCAGTGCATCTCACAGAAGGAGGAGACGCGCCGGGAGATTAACACCTGCCTTTCAGCAAAACGGCTGGAGCAGAACATCATGAGCGTTGTTCCGTGTATGATCCTCATCTATGTGCAGATGGTTTCTCCGGGATTTCTGGATGTCATGTATCACAATCCGGCAGGAATCGTGATCATGAGTGTGTGCCTGCTGGTCTACTTTCTGGCGTGGCTATGGGGCAGAAAGATTGTGAGCATCGAAGTGTAGGAAGCAGAGTATAGAAGAATCATATAGGAGAATAGCAGTATGGTGGTATGCTTCATAATTTTAATTGGAATGGCAGCGCTGCTGTGTCTTTCGGCAGCGGTCAGTCTGCCGGAGGAAATTTCTCCGCCGAAGGGACAGGCTGCCTTTTATAAGGCGGCATATTATTTACTGATGCTGGAACAGGGGAAGCGCAGACATGCCGGGAAGAGAACATCAGGCAAGGGAGTATCTGAAAAGAGAGTATCCGGCGAGCGTGCGGGCTGTGATAAAGCATGGATGCCAGTCGGGGAAAAAGGGACGGTTCAGACATCTGCCCGGATCGTGTTTGAGACCGCCCGCCTTGCCCGCGTGCTTCTGGTGTTATTTCTTGGAAGCGGGCTGAGCCTTCTGCTGCAGGCAGCGCTGGCAGGACAGTCTGTTTTGGAGAGCGGTTATGAGCTGCCAAGACCGACGGACGGACAGGATGCCTGGTCGTGGGAGCTGCAGGCGCAGATCGGGGAGACCGCACAGACGGAGCAACTGGAGGTTACAGTGAGTAAGCGCCGCTATACGGAAAAAGAAAAACAGGAATTGCTGGAACAGGCAATCGGAGAAATTGATCGGATCATTCTGGGAGACAATGCTTCCGTCGATGAGGTGCGAGGGCGCGTCGTTCTGCCTTCCGAAGTTTTTGATGGCGTTGTCAGTATCCAGTGGATACAGGACCCGATGGATTTGCTGGATGCGGATGGAGATGTGACGGAAGACCTGCCGGAGGAGGGAACGCTTCTGCAGCTAAAAGCGCTTCTGGACTGCGACGGGCGGGCAGCTATTTATGAATGTGCGTTGCAGCTTTATCCGCCTTTGTACAGTGACGAGGAAAAATTGCGGCGTGCTCTGCAGAGTGAAGTAGAAAAGGCGGATGAGAAGAGCGCAGAGGAAGCGACTCTGCACCTGCCGGAGGAGCTGGATGGACAAAAGATCATCTGGGAGGCAAAGGAGACGGATACTGCGGCGATTTGTCTGGGGCTTACCCTTCTGGCGGCGGTCTGCGCCTGGATCGCCCAAAATCAGGAACGTCAGAAGGCGCAGGAGCAGCGACGGCGACAGATGCTGATGGATTACCCGGACCTGCTTTTTAAATTAAGTATGCTGCTGAACGCCGGGCTTACCATGCAGAACGCCTTTTTTAAAATCGCGCTCGAATATCGGAATCGTGAAACAAAGGATGTCCATTATGCCTATGAAGAAATGCTTACATCCTACTATGAGATGCAGAGCGGCGTGCCAGAGGCGCGTTCCTACGAAAATTTCGGCAGACGCTGCGGCGTAGGCAGCTACAATAAACTCGGAACTATGCTTTCCGCAAATCTGCAGAAGGGTTCACAGGGACTTGCAAAGCTTCTGCAGGAGGAAGCGGCGTTTTCTATGGAAGAACGCAGTCAGATGGCGCGCAAGTTTGGCGAGGAAGCCGGCACAAAGCTTGTCCTGCCGATGATACTGATGCTTCTTGTGGTACTGGTGATATTGATGGCGCCGGCGGTGATGGCATTTTAACCGTTACATTGTTTTCTTGCGGCTTTTGCAGCAGGCACAAAACCTGTCTGGACGGTTACTTTAAATCTGTCGCGCCCTGGCTGGATTTCTCGGAGAAAATTATGGCGCGTGTCAGTTTTTGGAAGCCCTCGGCTTTGTACTGCTGCGGACAATCAGATGCGGCTCAAAGGTAATGGTGCGCTTTTCAATATCCGGATGCTCAATTTCCAGAAGCGCCTGCCGGGCAGCCTCCTGCCCGATTTCGTAAGCGGGCTGGTTTACCGTAGTCAGGGGCACCGCAAGCATACCGGAAAAGTCGATATTATCGAAGCCGACGATGGACATATCATCGGGGATGGAGACGGCATGCTCCTTTAATGTCTGGCAGGCACCCAGAGCCATGACGTCGTTAAATGCAAAAATGGCGGTTGCTTTTGTAGAATGGAGGATTTCTTCCGCGGCTCTGGCGCCGCCCTCCTGACGGTAATCGCCGCAGAACATATATTTTTCAGGAAGAGAGAGTCCGGCTTCTTTCATGGCAAGCCGGTAGCCTTCCAGACGTTCCAGCGTTACCGTAGAGTGCTTTGGTCCCGTGATGCAGGCGATGTCGGTATGTCCGTAATCAATCAGATGTTTTACGGCGATATAAGCTCCCTTCCGGTTGTTGAGCTGTACGGCGCTGCAGTGCAGCTCCGGATAATAATGGTCAACGGTCACAACAGGTACCCTGACATTGCTGAGCAAATCAGAGTAAAGGGACAGATTTTTCGGACTCAGAGAGGCGGCGGTAAGAATAATGGCGTCGACACCTCTGGATTTTAAAACATTGATGCCGCGCACCAGCTTCTCTGCGTCAAAGTCGGTGTTCAGAAGAATAATATTCTTATTATGGTTGTTCATTTCGGCGTCCATACCGAGCGCCAGATTGGAATAAAAATGGTTGCTGATATCCGGGATGATAAGCCCGATGGTGTTGCTCTGCTGTTTTACCAGCCCGACAGCAAGCTGATTTGGGTAGTAATTCATTTTCTCAGCCGTTTTCAGAATCAGCTCACGGGTGGCGCCGGATACGCGGCAAGGCTTTTTATTTAGTACAAGCGAAACTGTGGTGACAGAGAGATTCGTCTCTCTGGCAATATCTTTTAAGGTTGCGGACATGGCGAAAACCTCCCACGGATAAGTTTTTATAGGATGCCGGAAAGTAAAATATCCCATCCTATAAGATATTTTATCATCCGTGCAATAAAATTTCAAGATAAAACGTTAAATCCAATAATGGGTAATATGACACAAAAATGGACGCCGGATTTTGTGAAGTATTAACAAAAAGCTTATAAAACGGCAAAAATATCAAAAAATGTTGTTGACAATAAACAATGACGGGAATATAATCTAGGTATCAAACATGATAAAACGTTTTATCAAAAAAAGGAGGACGAAAGATGAAAAAGAAAATGGTTTCAATGGTACTGGCGGCAACGCTGACAGGTGTATCCATATTCCCGGCAGCAGTGCAGGCGGAGGATTCCGGAAAGGTAACGATTTCCATCCTGTGCGATCTGGAAAGAGCAAATGTTGGCATCGGAGGTCTTGATACAGGCTTTTATGCAGCGCTTGATGAGTGGGCGGAGGCACATCCGGAGGTGGAGATCAGTCTGGAGAGTATGAACCAGACGGATTATCAGACAAAGATTACGTCTCTCGGCGCGGCAGGAGATATGCCGGATATGTTTATGCTGAAGGGTTCCTGGACAAAAAATTTTGCAGAGAATGGCTGGGTAAAAGACATTACAGATGTTCTGGATGCAGACCCGGAGTGGAAGGACGGATACATCGAAGGTGGATTTGATGCGGCAACTTATGATGGAAGGATTTACGGCGTACCGCGTGAAAGCCTTGCAACCGGACTCGTTTTCTACAATTCCGATTTATGGGCAGAGATTGGTTATGAAGAATTCCCGTCTACCTGGACAGAGCTTCTGGACGCGGTAGAGAAGTTTAAGGAAGCCGGTATTACCCCGTTTGTAATGGGAAATAAGGCAAACTGGCCGGCAGAGTCTAACTGGCTGAGCACGCTGGGCGACCGTTTTACCGGAACGGAATGGACGAATTCAATTATAAACGGAGAGGGCGCCGCTTTCACGGATGAAGAGTTTGTAGCTGCGCTTACCTGTTTCCAGGAACTGGCGCAGGCGGGGGCATTTAATGAAGATATCAATTCTCTGGATGATGTAGAGGAAGATACCGTGTACTTTAATAAGAAAGCGGCAACGATTGTTACAGGCACCTGGTTCTTTGCAACGGTGGACTCTTCGGCTCCGGACGATGTAAAGGCAGCGACAAAGCTTGCGCTTCTTCCTTCTGTAGAAGGCGGCAAGGGAGACGCTAACACGGTATCCGGCGGACCGGCATGGTTCTTCTCTGTGAGCAGCAACGAAATGGATGAAACAAAGACAGAGCTTATTATGGACCTCTTAAAATATGTCAGTGACGAGCATCAGGCAGATGTTTCCGCTTCAGCAGGTATTATTACCGCATGGGCGAATCCGACCTATGATGCTTCCGGTGTACCGGCGCTCTTTAACGACTACAACGAGCTGATGAAAACAACGACTGTTGTTCCGATTTATGATGCGATGATGGATGCGGCATTGATTGAAACAATGAATACCGGTCTGCAGTCTCTCCTGATTGGAGAAATGACACCGGAGGAGCTTGCGGAGAACATTCAGTTTGAGTACGAAATGGCGCAGTAAGGGATAAAAACAGTGCTTTGACAGTTTCAGATATCCGGAGCAATCCGCCATATCGGGGACGGAATGAACAGAAGGAATGGCAGGCAGCCTGCCATTCCCTGTATGGAGGTGTAGATGTGAAAAAAATCGCAGATAAACGCGGAACCAGACTGGCAATCTTTTTGTGTCTGCTTCCGGCACTCGCCATATATACCTATGTGGTGGTTGTTCCGATTATTGACGCAGTCCGCTACAGCTTTTTTAACTGGTCCGGCGGACCGAATATGAAATATATCGGGCTGAAAAATTATCAGATGCTCCTGAAGGACAAAAACTTCTGGGCGGCATTTCTGAACAACATAAAGATTACGGTAATCTGTGTAATCGGGCAGATTGGCATCGCCTTTATTTTCTCCGCGATGCTCTCCTCCCGTTTTATTAAGCTGAAAAAGCTGCACAGGGTAGTAGCCTATTTCCCGTCGACGTTATCCGCGGTAGTGGTAGGCTTTACATGGTCCTTTATTTTTAACTATGATTACGGTCTTATCAATGTCATACTTCGCGCTTTGGGAATGGATAACTGGGCGCAGGCGTGGCTTAACAATCCGGACACCATCATCGGTGTAGTATGTATTCCGCTGATCTGGCAGTATATCGGATACTACATGGTTATCATCATGGCGGCAATGAGCTCGATTGACCCATCCATCTATGAAATGGCGGAGCTTGACGGCGCGGGCGGCGTGCAGAGGGCGCTGAAAATTACGCTGCCGATTATCAAAAATTCCATTGGCGTGGCGGTCATGCTGTGTATTGCCGGAAACATGAAGATTTTCGACCATATTTATGTAATGACAAACGGCGGACCGGGAACAAGCTCTATGGTAATGGCACTGCAGGTGTATAAGACCACCTTTGTGAAGAATCAGTTTGGTTATGCCAGCGCAATGTCAATCGCTATTCTGATTCTGAGCCTTGCGATTACAGGCGGCAGCCGCCTTCTGATTAACCGTCCGTGGAGAAAGGAGAAGGATTTCTGATGATAGGGAAAAAAATAGGGAGAGTGCTCTGCAATCTGATTTTTATTATTTTTTCGTTTACCTGTGTGTTTCCGATTGTCTGGATTTTCTATTCCTCTTTTAAAACCCAGGCGGAGTTTATGCAGAGCTCTGTTGCACTGCCGGAAGCGCTCGATCTTACAAACTATATCAGTGTATTTACTTCCACATCCATGCTGAAGTATATGCTGAACAGTGCAAGAAATACCCTGCTGGCAGTGGCTGTTATCATTATTATTGCATTTCTTGCAGGCTATGTGCTGTCACGGTACAAGTTCCGCGGCAGAGGAGCGATTTATAACTATTTTATCATGGGTATGCTGATTCCCATACACGCGCTGCTGGTGCCGATGTATATCCAGTTAAACGGAGTGGGACTGACCAACCACTGGTATACTCTGCTGATTCCGTATATCGGATTTGGACTGCCGATTTCGATTATGCTGATTGAAAGCTATATTTCCTCTATTCCGGGTGAGCTGGAGGAGGCGGCAGCCATTGACGGATGCAGCTTTACCAGAACGCTGTTCCAGATTGTATTTCCGCTTGCCTCCCCGATACTGGCAACGGTTGCAATCATCCAGTTTTTCGCGGTGTGGAATGAGTTTACTTTTGCACTGATACTTGTAAATGACGACAGCCTCCGCACGGTGCCGGTAGGTCTGACAATGTTTAAGGGAGCCTACACCGTCGATTATCCGAGAATGATGGCGGGAATTATGGTGACGATGCTTCCGGTTATGATTTTGTACTTTATCTTCAGCAAACGTATTATTGAAGGTATGGTAGCCGGTGCGGTAAAGGGCTAAAGAAGAAAATGACTGCCGGCGTTGCACAAAGATTTGGGACATAATTATCTGCCGGCGTTGTGCGGTGCCGGAGAATGGAGGAAACGATGGTAAACTTAAATAGTGGATGGCAGCTTCATGAAAGCCGCCTGGATGTTGACAAAAATCAGTGGGCTTCGGTGCTTGCACAGAAAGAGGGCTGGTATGACTGCAGCCTTCCGGCGGATGTCAGAATGCCGCTGCTGGAGAACGGGGTAATCAAGGAACCGCTGAAAGCCGATTACTGCTTTGAATCCGAATGGATTGAAAAAAGAGCGTGGTGGTTTAAAAAAGAATTTGACAGCGCAGAGGTGGACTTTGATGATGACATTATCCAGCTTATCCTGGAAGGACTGGATTCCAGAGCGGATATTTTTGTAAACGGAAATTATATTGGGACACATGTCAGCGTACATTATCCGTTTGTGTATGACATCAAAGGTCTGCTGGTGGAAGGAACCAATACCATTCTTGTCCGTGTGACGACCGGGCTGGAAGAAGTGACGGATAAAGACCTTGCGGAGCTGAATTATGCTGTGTGCACAGAATATGACAACGGAGGCAAATACCGCAGCGATAAGAGACGTGCATTTGTCAGAAGACCGCAATATACGGTAGGCTGGGACTGGGGCCCAAAGGTTGTGAGCTGCGGGATTACCGGAGGCGCCAGACTGGAAGGACACCGGCAGATCGCACTCAGAGAGGTGTATGTGCAGACCGTGGAGGCGGCAGAGACAGCAAAGCTGAAAATAATGCTTAACATCGAAAATCTTGGCTTTATCAGCTCAAGAACCGGCGCCTATAAAATCCGGATTTCCTATGATGGTAAAACGGTTTACGAAAGAAGCTGCAGCGATGTACTTCTGACCTCCGGCTATAATTACATAGAGGAAGAAGCTGTGATTGAAAATGCGCAGCTCTGGTGGCCGAACGGATATGGCAGCCAGCCGCTGTACGATGTGGAAGTGGAAGCTTCCTGCAATGGTGCGACAGAGCACTGGCATAAAATGCGTTATGGTATCCGCACAATCAGCATAGATACGTCCGTCATCAGTGGAGAAGACCGAAAGTTTGAATTTCTTGTAAATGGGAAAAAGGTATTCTGCAAGGGCGGAAACTGGATACCGAATGATTTTATTTACGCGCGTGTGACAGATGAAAAATACCGCGTACTGATTGACGAGGCTATTGAAGCGAACTTCAATATGCTGCGCATCTGGGGCGGCGGCCTGTATGAGAGGGATTTATTCTACGAGCTCTGCGATGAAAAGGGTATTATGCTGTGGCATGATTTCATGTTTGCGTGCGCAACGCTTCCGGACCACCGGCAGCAGTTCCGTGAGGAAATACGCAGAGAATTTGATTATCAGACCAAACGTCTGAGAAACCACTGCAGCCTTGCAGTTTTCTGCGGGTCCAATGAGGTTCATTGGCTGTTTAACCATCTGGATAATCCGAGGTGGGGAATCGAGTTTTCTTATGAGCATGCTTACGGAATGTCACTCATGAATATACTGGCAAAGGAAATTATCCATGCCAACTGCCCGTCGGTTGCTTACTGGAACAGCTCTCCATACGGCGGAGAACGTCCGAATGACAATTCCCTGGGTGATATCCATCACTGGAATTGTGCTTTTATGAGCCACAAGATGGAAGAGCGTATCGAGGCAAAGGATTACGATAAAATCGGGGCGAAATTTGTATCAGAATACGGCTATGTCGGACCATGCTGCCGGGAAACTATTGAAGAATATATGGACGGACAGCCTCTGGACCGCAGCAGTAAGCTCTGGTGGTGGCACAGCAATGTTTTTGAAAAAGGCACTGTGCATACCGCGATCGAGAAAAACTATGTGGATCACGCGGATGAACTGTCTCTGGATGATTACATCACTTACGGCGGACTGGTTCATGGGCTTATGTATGGCTATTCGCTGGAATCCATGAAATTTAAGGAGCACTGCTACGGCGGACTCATCTGGATGTATAACGATGCATGGGGTGAAGTTGGCTGGACGATTATTGACTACTATCTGAGAAGAAAAATTCCGTTCTATGCGGTAAAGAGAAGCCTGGCGCACCGGAAGTTTGCAATGCGTGTGGTAGATGGGGATGTGGTTCTGCAGGGCATCAATGACCTGCCGGAAACAATGGAAGTGACCGGACGGTTTGGATGGATTTCCTTTGACGGAAAAGAGCAGGAGCTGCGGGATGTTTCGTTCCGTATGGAGGCAGGAGAGAGAACTTATCTTCTGCGCGAAAAGCTGCCGCAGAAGGACTTTACAAAAGGAACAATGGTTCTTTACGTTGATTCGCCGGAAATTGCAAATGCATGGCTTCGCATGGATGATATGAGAAAGCTGGCTGTTCCGGAGGCGGATGTGACCTGCCTGGAAGACCGGCGGGAGGGCGATGACCGTATTATCAGAGTTACCTGCAATACCTTTGCACACGCGGTACATGTCGATGGAAACTGGAAATGCTCCGATAATTATTTTGATTTGCTTCCGGGGGAGGAAAAGACATTTACCGTGAAGGACGCCGGAGAGAACGCGCTTACCGTTTCTGCGGTAAACTGGCAGAGCATGTAAAGGTATCCGCGGCGCGGCGGAACAGGAATAATTGAGAAGAAGAGGGATGACATGAAACGCTCAGAAATAAATGCAGCAATTCTTTATGTGATGAAGGCACTGCGGGAAAATAAATTCCCGCTGCCTCCCTTCGCTTATTATACGCCGGAATACTGGCGGACTGTAGATGAGAGCGAGGTGGAAATTGCCGATAATATGCTCGGATGGGACATTACGGATTTTGGCTATGGAGATTTCGAGAAAATTGGTCTTTCCGTATTTACGTTTCGGAATGGAAATTATAATTTTCCGGAAAAATATCCCAAAAATTATGCGGAAAAAATACTTTTTGTGAGAGACGGTCAGATTCTGCCATTTCATTATCACTGGTATAAACGGGAAGATATTATTAACCGCGGAGGCGGGGATCTGGAGATTACCGTATATAATTGTACAGAAGACGATTTTGCCGACGTGGAGGGCGGAAGAGCAGGTAAACCGGGGAAATTTGCGGATACCGATGTACATACTGTTATAGACGGAAAAAAGGTGACGGTTCCGGCAGGCGGGAAAATCGTCTTAAAGCCCGGACAGTCCATAGCTATCGAGCCCGGACAGTACCATCAGTGGCAGGGCGTTCCGGGAACCGGCGATGTGATTTTGTTTGAAGTATCCGCCACCAACGATGACAATATCGATAACCGTTTTTACACGAGCGGCAGGCGGATTCCGGATGTGACGGAAGATGAAGAACCGGAATATCTGATGTTTGCTGATTATAAGAAGTATTATAATCCTGTTGCGCTCCGTGCGCATGGAGAAGCCGCAGAATTTTAAATAAGGGTTTCCCCTTGTATTCAGATTCCTTCTTTGCTAAAATATGAAATGCAGATTGTACTGCAGAAAGAAGGGAATGCTTTTGGGAAAGAAGCTGGATCTGATTCATGGGAACCCGGGAAAGTCCTTGTTTTTATTTGCATTACCCATGATTATCGGAAATCTGTTCCAGCAGTTTTACAACATGGCAGATTCCATAATCGTGGGTAATTATGTTGGTGAGGATGCGCTTGCGGCGGTAGGAGCGTCGTACTCCTTCACGACGGTTTTTATTATGATAGCAATCGGCGGAGGGATCGGCGCCTCGGTACTGGCAAGCCAGTATCTCGGAGCAGAAAAATACCGGGAAATGAAAACAGCAATTTATACGTTCCTGGTTACGTTCGCTGTGTTCAGTATTTTGCTGGCAGTGTTTGGATTTTTCTGCAATCCGCATATTCTCAGGGTGCTTGGCACGCCGGAAAATATATACGACGACGCTGTGCTGTACCTGCAGATTTATTTTATCGGCCTGCCGTTTATGTTTATGTACAACGTTCTTTCGGCCGATTTTAATGCGCTTGGGCGATCAAATATTCCGCTGGCGCTGCTGATTTTTTCATCGCTTTTGAATATCGCGCTGGATCTCTGGATGGTGAATGGGTTCCGGCTGGGAGTTGCCGGAGTGGCGATCGCCACAGTAATCGCGCAGGGCGTTTCTTGTGTAATTTCCTTTGTTATTCTGATGCGTCTGCTAAAGAATTACAAATCGGATACCAGCCCGGCGGCATTTGATACCGGAATGTTTTCAAACGGTGTGAAGATCGCGATACCCTCTATCGTACAGCAGTCGATCGTCAGCATTGGAATGCTGCTCACACAGTCGGCGGTGAATCAGTTTGGCTCTTCTGCGCTCGCTGGATATTCTGCCGGGATGCGTCTGGAGTCCCTGTGCATTGTGCCGATGATCGCCACCGGAAACGCAATGTCTACCTTTGCTGCGCAGAATCTGGGAGCAAAGCAGCATAAGCGTGTGGTTGAAGGCTATCATGCGGCGACAAAAATTGTGCTTGGTTTTGGGGCGGTGTTGATTATTATTTCACAGCTTTTTTACCGTCCGATCGTTTCAATCTTTGTAAAAGAAAGTGTGTCGCCGGTTGCGTTTTCTACGGGAGCGGCTTATTTTCGTTTCGTCGGATGGTTCTTCGCATTTCTTGGCATGAAGGCAACTACCGACGGTATTCTCCGCGCTTCCGGAGATGTGAAGGTATATATGGCTGCGAATCTGATTAATCTGTGCATTCGTGTAACGGTTGCTCAGCTAGGTTCTCCGGTTTTTGGAATCGAGGTTATCTGGTATGCCGTTCCGCTGGGCTGGTTTGTTAATTTTCTGATCTCCTATTTCTGGTACCGAACAGGAAACTGGAAGCGGAAGAATCTGGTTGAGGGGACTGTGTAACAGGAAGCAAAAGAACCTGATCAGGGGACTGTGTAAACAGGAAGCGAATGAACCTGGTTGAGGACTGTGCGAATAGAAAACGGTATATTAGGCGAGGATGAGCGATGGTAACATTATCGAATTTGCAGGCACGGCAGTTTTTGTTATTAAAGCACGGACTGCTCGGCAGCTATAAATTTTCCGGGAAAGAGGGCGCGCTGGATTTTGTCAGACAGGCGGGCTGCATCCAGTTTGATCCGGTGGATGTCTGCGGTAAAAACGCGGAGCTTACGCTGCAGTCCAGAGTGAAGGGATTTCGCAAGCAGACGCTTTATGAGCTTTTATATAAGGATCGGGCGCTGCTGGACTATCCCGATAAAAATTTGTCGATTATTCTGACGGAGGATTTTCCATATTTTTTGAGATACCGGCAGGCAGCAAGAGAGGGCGGACGCAGCTTTGAAGGTCTGGCGGAGCTGGAACGAAAGACACTGGACTATATAGCGCACAACGGACCGGTCAGCTCCGATACACTGCCGGTTTCCGGTACTATGTTCTGGCATTCTCATATCCACTGGAGCGGGAACTGGGGTGGGCAGACGAACGCCGCGCGGGCGGTTCTGGAGCAGTTATACTCCACCGGAGAATTGGTTATCTACAGTAAAAACGGTTCGCGGAAAATCTACGACCTTGCGGAAAAACATATTTCACCCGATATTCTGAATGCGGATGATCCGCTGCCGGAGGAATTTGCACATCAGAAATGGCGTGTGCTGCGCCGTATTGGAGCGGTTGGGCTTTTGTGGAACCGTCCGTCGGATGCCTGGCTGAATATCTGGAATCTGAAAGCCCCACAGCGCGATGAAATATTTCGGCAGTTATTGGAGGAAGAGAAAATTGCAGAGGTAAAGGTGGAGGGGATCAAAAATATTTTATATTGCAGAAGCGAGGACCTGCCGCTGCTGGATACTGTGCGGCAGAAGGTGTCATACGCTCCGCGCTGTGAGCTTCTCGCCCCGCTGGACTGTATGATGTGGGACCGGAAGCTGATAAAGGCATTGTTTGGCTTTGATTATACCTGGGAAATCTATACGCCTGCCGAAAAGCGGAAATATGGTTTTTATGTGCTGCCTGTGATCTATGGAGATAAATTTGCGGGAAGGGCGGAGATAGCAGCAGATAAAAAGACGGATACGCTGATCGTGAAAAATATCTGGTATGAGGAGGGCGTAAAGCAGAATAAAACATTGGCGGCTGCAATTGACAAATGTATGAGGCGCTTTGCACGCTTCAATGAATGCGGCAATATTGCCAGGCAGGATAAGCCAATGGGAGGAGGACTTGACCCTTACGGGAATAAAAGAGCCGGCGAAAGCGGATGCAGATATGACAGGACAACGGGAGGAATGAGCTGTGAATAAAGAAAATTATGTGCGCGGAATGCTGATGATTATTTTGTCGGCGTTTTGTTTTGCGTGTATGAATGTATGTGTACGGTTATCCGGGGATCTGCCGTTTGTGCAGAAGAGCTTTTTCCGCAATTTTGTGGCGGCAGTATTTGCGGGGATCGTGATCGCAAAAAACCATACTTCGCTGAAGATTGACAGGGAGTGCCGTATTCCGCTGGCAATGCGGTGCGTGTTTGGTACGGCAGGGATCCTCTGCAACTTTTATGCCGTGGATCACTTGATGGTGGCGGATGCTTCTATTTTAAATAAGCTGTCTCCGTTTTTTGCAATTATGTTTTCGTTTCTTCTGCTGAAAGAAAAAATAACGCATATTCAGACTGCCTGTGTGGCGCTTGCGTTTGCGGGCTGTTTGTTTATTGTAAAACCGGGATTCCAGAATGCGGCGTTCATTCCTGCAATGGTCGGGGTGTGCGGCGGTCTCGGGGCCGGAATTGCATATACCATGGTGCGAAAGCTGGGTACCCAGGGCTTAAAGGGGCCGGTTATTGTGTTTTATTTTTCCCTGTTTTCCTGCCTGTGTGTTATTCCATGGATGGCATTAAACTTTGTGCCTATGAGTGCAGGGCAGATTGGAACGCTTCTGCTTGCCGGATTATTTGCCGCTGGCGGTCAGTTTTCGATTACAGCCGCATATACCTATGCGCCGGCGAGGAAAATTTCAATTTACGATTATTCGCAGATTATTTTTTCGACGATTCTGGGCTTCCTGATATTTGGGGAAGTTCCGGATGTGTATAGTTTTGTCGGATATGGACTGATTATTGCGGCGTCCTTCTTTATGTTCCTGTATAACCAGAAGCGGGATGCGTGATAAATCCGTCTGTAAGAATATGAACGAGGATGCTCTTTTGTATCAATGCAGGAAGAGCATCCTCAAATTTTTGCCCCACGGAAGAAATTTACGGATGTCCGATGAAACAAAAAAGTTTTTCGGAAACAGTCAAAAGCGTTTTTCTAACATATCCCCACGCGGAAGCGCACCCGTGCAAACGCTATTTCGTCGTTGGGCTGGATTTTAACAGGATCTTTAATGGCAAGCCGCTGTCCATTTAAAAAAGTGCCGTTTGTAGAATTCATATCGCAGAGGTAGTAGTCGTTTGCATAGCGCTCGATTTTTGCATGAATGCGGCTCACAGAAGAATGCTCCAGCACAATATCAGATTCGGAAGAAAGCTTTCCGATAATATAACAGTTATCCTCCAGGACAATGCTTTCCCTGCGGCGGGGATCCATGCTGATAAGAACAAGGTGAGGGTCGTAATCGCCGTTTTCCTCGTAAAGCACACCGGTGTCGCCAAGCCGATGTTTTTTCTCGTTGTCCATTTGCGTACTATCTGTATGATATCGGTATGCCGTAGGTTCAGATACATGGGAGGCTTCATAGTATGCCGTAGGTTCGGATACGTGGGAGGCTCCATAGTATGCCGTGGGTTCGGATACATGGGAGGCTTCATAGTATGCCGTAGGTTCGGATACATGGGAGGCTCCATAGTATGCCGTGGGTTCGGATACATGGGAGGCTTCATAATATGCCAGAGGTTCGTCATGTGTACGGGCAGAACTTTTCTTCCGGGAGCTTCCCCGTGCGGGCTTGCTTTCTCTGGAGGGAAGGACTTCCTCATGGTAAGGTTCCTCCTGGAAATCTTTCATTGCATCTGCGAGTGCGGTATCCGCATGCTTTTCTTCTCTCTTTTTCTTTTTGCTTTCCAGTGAAAGACCATAAGCCAAAAGCCCGATCAGCAGGAATATAATACCGCCGATCTGAGTAGTGTCCAGCTTCCAGAGCCACATGGCAATCAATGCAAGAAAAATAGAGAAAATAAAGCAGACAACAAGGAAAATACGGTTAGAGGTATTCCCTTTTGCAGATGGAGTTTTCCCTGGAGCCCTTTTCTCGGACTTTTCTTTTTTCGGCGCTGCGATCTTTTTTTCCGCCTGCTTCTTTTTGGGAGAGTCAGAGGAGGATACAGGGAACGCTTCGCTGTGCTCCGTTGCGGAAGGGCAGGAGGTGGAGACCCGGTAAGGCGTATTAACATGATATTCACGGGCTTTGGAAGTCCGGTAAGAAGTATCGACATGATATTCACGGGCTTTGGAAGTCCGGTAAGGAGTATCGACATCATGTTCACGGGATTCGGAGCCCCGGTAAGGTGTATTAACATCATATTCACGGGATTCGGAGGCCTGGTAAGGCGGGCTGTCATTATGTTTGTGCGGCGTGGTGTCTGAGCGGCAATCCTGACGCAAGGTGTTGTCGGCTTCCGGCCGTCCTGCTTCCTGGAGCAGTCGTTCCAGGCTGTAGTTTTCAATGCGCGCTTTCCGGTAGATTTCGTATCCGAGCAGCACGGCGGAATTGTCTGTCTGATCCAGATGTTCCAGCAGATAAGCGGTAAGCTCCCGGAAAGACTGCAGCAGATCGTTTTGATATCCTGGGAGGTAGCAGAAAAACGGCTCCCTTGATTCGATATCCATATAGATCATGTCCGGCTGCAGCACGATCCGGTCGACGTCCAGAAGATATTTTTTTACTTCTTTTAAGGTGCGGTGCAGACCGCGCAGCATCGTACGGATGTCCTCAGCATTCAGAAAGCGGCTGTCATAAATATGTTCCATAGACTGACGTGAGGTAATATCATAGAAAAAATGACTGCGGCAGTTAATTTTTTTCAGACTGCAGGGCAGCAGACCGCGGATGTGATTTTCCATCAGCATATGAATGCGGTAGTCATCTTCACGGATGTCGTCGGTCAAATCCGGAACCATATAATTATGCGACATGTCGCGTTTGTATGAAATGTTCATTCTCTGTTCCTCCTTAGAGCATTGATCACCTTTGAAGCGCCGCGGATTTTCTGGATGCGTCGGGAGGGACGTTCCAGATTCAGCGTGACGCCGGATCTGACAGGCGCTGCGGACTGGCCAAAGAAGGGAACCGAAAGACTTGGGAAAGAAAATGTGCCTTTATACGTTACCTGGATCTGGCGCGTGCTTGCTGCAGCGTCGGCGGAAATGTCCGACGTACCGAGTGTTCTGCCTGTTATCAGCTTTTGAGCGGCTGCTGAAATATCTGTATTTTTATCGTCGGCGTGCAGGCTGGCATAGGAGGCAGCTTCGTGTGCTGCGCACTGCAGAAAGCTGCGGTCATGCAGAAAAAATCCCATATAAATAATTCCAACCAGAAGCGGAAGAAGGATGCCCATCAAAAGAGAAGCTTCAATAGTATGGCTCCCGGAAAGCGTAGTATGTTTTAAAATCTTCATAAAAGACCTCTTTTCGTTGTTTTATAGTCAAATACCCCGCAGCAGGTCTGCGTTTCACTTCGGTCGGTACTAAATGTGTGCCATCGGCACACAGCACCGCCAAATGGATGTGCGCGCACATCCGCCTGGCCCGATGCTCGCGGGAATAAATGATGCTGTACATATTGTATAAATGCTGCTGCATATATCGGTCCATATATCGGGCTATGCGCGGCCAAGAAGCTGTTGTCCAAAGAGATTAGCGTTAGGAAATTTCCGCAGCGAGCCAAAGCAGATATCCGGCAAACAAAAAAGGAACAAACGGCAGCTGCTTTTTGCGCCCGGCTTTTCTGCACACGATATAAAACAGAGAAACCGGAGCAATGAGCAGCAGAGCGGTCAGAAGGATACTCAGACTGGCGGAAAATCCCAGATAGATTCCGATGACAAGCAGAACGATGCCGTCTCCGTAACCGACCTGCTGCCTGGTAGACCAGCCTACGGTCAGCAAAAAGAAGCCGGGCAGGGTTCCGATGAGACAGGATAGAAATAGTCTGAATATCCTCCCCGCTGTATTTGTCGGGAACATGCCGTATAAAGAGCCTGTATCGGGGCTCCCGGCGCAGAGCGCAGGCGCCAGCTGCAGCATTGCGCCGAGCAGGGCAATGGTAAGCGCCGGGCGCAGTGCGACCCGCCTGTTCCGTATATCCCGGGCGGCGGCTGCCGCCAGGTATATCAGCAAAATGATTTCTAAGATCCACCGCATTTTGAACATGCCCTCCATCCTTCCAGCTCTGACAGGGGAACGCGTGTCAGCGTCCGCTTCAGACCGCTGCAGCTAAGCGAGGAATGGTAGTGCGTTCCGTAGTCCGTGATAAATACATTTGATCCGCCGCCGCGGCAGCGCTCGCAGGCGGTATACCTTGCACCCGATTTGTTCCGAAGACTGCGCACGGAATCCCTGCTCACACTGTGTATGGAAAGCCTGATATGCGTGCAGTTTTCATCTTTATGATAAACATGTCCGGTTGCTGTCACGATGACAGTTTCCTCTTCGTTTTCTTCCCCGGAGCCGCCGTCAGAACCGGAGCTTCCGTTTCCATCCCTTCCGGTCCACGCCCGTACACGTGCGCGGAGAGCGGATTTGACGGTTGGAATAGGAAGCAGTGTGTAAGTATTTCTGGCGCTGTAGGTGACGGCAATATCGATGATATCATTCTTCATAAAGGAAGATTTCCAGAAATGAAGCGTACCGTCATTTTCAGAAAAAGAAGCTTTGCGTTCGATGCTTCCTTTCGCATAAGCCGCAGATAATCCTCCGGTCAGAAGGTCGGCGGCGACGCCGTCTCCTGCTGATACACCCAGTTTACGGATGTAGGCGTAAGCTGCCATATCCTTCGCAGTGTCCTGCATTCCGGCAAGAACGGCGCTGGAAACCATGATAATCTTGAAAAACTGCATAACAGCCAGCAACGCGAACAGAAACCATGGAAGTACGCAGGCTGCTTCGAGCGTCATGCTTGCGGATGCACCGGAAAGCGCCTTTTTGGAATCTCGGGAGGCGTCGGAAAATGCCCTTTCGCGCTCGGATAATCCGAAAAAAGCTCCTGCCGGGAGAGAATCCAAATCCTTTCTGTAGTTTTTATGCATTTGTTTTATGGTAGAAAATATCCTTTGCGGAAAGAGCATTTTCAGACACCTCCCTGTTACGTCAGTATGCAAAGCTTCCCGAAATATGGTAGTCGGTTTCGGCGGTTCCGGTTTTTAAAAAGGCGCTGGACACGCGCAGAAACAACGGCGGTATATGAAAATCCGCCTCCGCCTGTATCTTGCAGATGGCGTGATCCGCACGGAAGGCGGCAGTCGCCGGGCGGGACTGCATGCAGCCCTCGATCAGATCCAACGCACGCATTGGATATTTGCCGGTTCCGCCCAGTGTAAATAGAATCTGCAGATAGGCGGCGTAGCTGAGCCCGTTTTGCGAAGAACCATCCGTCTGTTCCAGAATCTGTAAAAGATTTGGAACAGAAGTAAGCGAAAGCCGCCAGGTTTCGGCAGATTTCAGTACCGGCACTTTTCCGCCGGCAAGCAACTCACGCACATCCAGCAGACTTTCCGCGTACGCCCACGCCAGCAAAAGAGCATAGGCAGTCACAGTGACGATGCCGGGAATCGGTACAGCGCCGACGAGCAGCGCGGCAAACGCATTGGCAGCTTCCAAACTGGCGGCATCATTGGACAGAAAGAGAAAATTGGCGCCTTCCCGCAAAAGAAGCAGACGTGTGACGACAGTTTTTAAATTTTTCTCATCACTGTTTTTCCCGCACAGGATATATTCCAGCTCATAATCCAGCACGCCCTCTTTTTCCCTGTCAGTAAACAGGCTGAAACGCTCGAACAGGTACTGCTGGAACAGCAGGTCGGCGGTAAGACCGCTGTATTTTTTATCGACCGGCAGATTTCCTTTCTGGTTCGTCCTTTTAGAGGGAACGGAGGAGGAGAGCGTCTTTTGCGAGACTGTACTTTTATCCTTTAACACCAGCCCAAGGATCCCCTCTTTTTTTAATTTTCGGATAATATTCAGCGGGTTTTGCGACTCCGGGATGGTCGGAAGTGTTTCGGTTTCCGGCTGCGTTTCACCCTCCTGTACTTCTGTCTGTGCTTCAAGCTGTTTCTGAGCTTCCTCCATCTGCTTCAGGCTCTCGGAAATGCTTTCGTCTCTGCTCTTGTAAATTTCCTCCGCATTTTCAAGCTGCTGTCCGTCTTTCATTCTTTCCAGCCAGATACTGATAAACTCTGTTCCGAGATTTTCGCGCATAAAGCCGACAGCCTGTTGATAAAAGGCAGCGCCTTTTTCGTCGGTTGCACGCACTGTTCCCGTGATAACCGAGCTAGTCATATTTTGACTAAAAATATCAAACCGGCTGAGGAGAAGACCCTTATTCGGAGATACATTGTATGTCATATATTCCTGCAGTGTCTGATTGAGCTGATCCTGGTTAAAGGAACCGCTTCCGGCGGCGCCGTCCAGAAAAAATACATCATAGCGCTCCAGTAATTCGCGCTCAAATTCGCCCATCACTGAAAACATTCCCATATCCAGCGCTGCCGCCGCCTTCGCCCTGCACCCTTCTATCCTTGCCGATTCCTCGGCAGTACAGAGAAGGGACAAAAACAGGACGCTTACGAGACTGAGAAAAACTGAGATTGTCCCTTTTCCGTAACACCGTTTCATGTCGTACCTCCGTTAAATACTGTTGCTTTGACTGACAATTTTTTTAAAGATGTTGTTTACCAGACTGGTAAGCTGACTCTTGAAGATGATAACCAGACCGATAAGAACCACGATGATGAGAATGATTTCCACAGTGCTGATACCGTCTTCTTCTTCGCAAAGTCGCGTAAAAAAATGTCTCATATTATTCACCTCTTTTCCTGAAGATTTTTCCATCCTTAAGGGGCAGGTCGGAATAGTCCTGATGTTCCAACCGCACAGGTGGAAATTTTTCCTAAACAGAAGAACCCGCCGGGCAGCCTGCACAAAGGCTTTGCGATTAAGCGGCGCAAAGAGCCAATATCCCCGTAAGGAAGGAACGCCAGGCTGCTGCGCAGACCGTTTTGTAAGGCGCGAGAGGAATCTGCTCCGTGCAGACCATGCGCTATGCAGTTTTTAGCCCGTATTCAAGGGTTTTATGCCGAACCGGCGGATTTTAGATGTTTAGAATGATTGCATTATATATGATTTGAGAATATATGTCAATAGTTTGTGATGAATAAAAATAAAAATATTTTTGTTGCTATTTCCGGAAATCTTATTTATACTATTTATAAGGGATGGCAGCATCAGGAAGGGATACAGGTATGATATTATGAAGAAAATAGGCATTATCGGGGCAATGGAAGTAGAGGTCGCGCAGCTTAAAGCGACGATGTGGCAGCAGCGCATGGTGACGCGCGCGAAGATGAATTTTCTGGAGGGTATTCTGGAGGATCATTCGGTGGTCGTGGTAAGGAGCGGTATCGGAAAGGTAAACGCGGCAGTCTGCGCGCAGATTCTGAAGGATGAATTTAAAGTGGACGTTATTATTAATACAGGAATCGCCGGCTCTCTGAAATCGGAGATCAATATCGGAGACGTTGTGATCTCCACGGATGTGGTGCATCACGACATGGATGCAACTGGTTTTGGCTATCCGGCAGGTCAGGTGCCGCAGATGGAAGTATTTTCCTTTAAAGCGGATGCAAACCTGCGGAAGATTGCAAAAGAAGTCTGCCAGCGCGTAAATCCGGACATCCATGTATTTGAGGGCAGGATCGTGAGCGGCGACCAGTTTATCTGCGACAGACCGACGAAAGACCGGCTTGCGGAAACCTTCGGAGGGTACTGCACGGAAATGGAGGGCGCTGCGATCGCGCATACCGCGTATCTGAATAATATTCCGTTTGTGATTATCCGCGCTATCTCCGACAAAGCGGACGACAGCGCAAACATGGACTACGAAACCTTTGAAAAGATGGCGGTGGAGCACAGCGTCCGTCTGGTGTGCGGCTTCATCCGCGAGCTGGATTAAAAATGAAAGCGGGATGCCGTAAAGCATAGAAGCATTTCACCAATCAAATAAAACAGGAGAGCATTCGCGGATCTGCGCCGATGTTCTCCTGTTTTTTGTTGCCCTGTATCCGAAGGGAGCTGCCGGTGGCAGATCCTGTAGGTTACTGATTATTTTTCTTAAATGCCGCTCTCTTGCGCATGGTCGGATCAAGGATCTTCTTGCGGATGCGCAGGCTTTTCGGGGTAACCTCCAGAAGCTCGTCGGTGTCGATGAACTCCAGCGCCTGCTCAAGGCTGAGGACGCGCGGCGGCGTCAGCTTGAGGGCGTCGTCGGAGCCGGAGGCGCGGGTATTTGTCAGATGCTTGGTCTTGCAGACGTTCAGCTCGATGTCGTCGGTCTTGCCGTTCTGTCCGATGACCATGCCGGAGTAAACCTTTTCGCCCGGCCCGATAAAGAGGGTGCCGCGTTCCTGGGCGGCGAACAGACCATAGGTGACGGACTCGCCGGATTCAAAGGCGATCAGAGAACCCTGCTTGCGGTACTGGATATCTCCCTTGTAGGGACCGTAGCCGTCGTAGGTGGTGTTCAGGATACCGTTTCCTTTGGTGTCGGTGAGAAATTCGCCGCGATAGCCGATCAGACCGCGCGCCGGGATGGAAAACTCCAGACGGGTGTAGCCGCCGCTTCCCTGGCTCATGCCCTGCAGCTCACCCTTGCGGCTGCTTAGCTTATTGATAACGGTACCGGAAAATTCCTCCGGAACGTCGACGTATGCAATTTCCATCGGCTCCAGCTTTCTGCCGCGCTCGTCCTGTTTATAGAGCACTTCCGCCTTGCTCACTGCAAATTCGTAACCCTCGCGGCGCATATTCTCGATCAGAACGGAAAGATGCAGCTCGCCGCGCCCGGATACCTTGTAGCACTCGGTCTCCTCGGTTTCCTCCACACGCAGGCTGACGTCTGTATTCAGCTCGCGGAACAGGCGGTCGCGCAGATGGCGGGAGGTCACAAATTTGCCCTCCTGCCCGGCGAGCGGGCTGTCGTTTACCATGAAGTGCATGGCGATGGTCGGCTCGGAAATCTTCTGGAACGGGATGGACTCCACATGCTCCGGAGAGCAGAGCGTATCGCCGATATGAAGGTCGGCAATGCCGGAGATGGCAACGATGGAGCCGGTGCCGGCTTCGTTTACGTCCACCTTGTTTAGGCCGTCAAACTCGTAGAGCTTGCTGATCTTTACCTTTTTCTGCTTGTCCGGATCATGGTGGTTTACCAGCACAGCGTCCTGATTAATGCGGATGGAACCGTTGTCCACCTTGCCGATGCCGATACGGCCGACGTATTCGTTGTAGTCGATGGTGCTGATAAGCACCTGCAGCGGCGCGTCCGGGTTGCCCTTCGGAGCCGGGATATAGTTGATGATCGTCTCAAAAAGCGGCGTCATGTCGCGGTGCTCGTCGGATAACTCCAGCACGGCGTAGCCTGCTTTTGCGGAGGCGTAGATAAACGGACAGTCAAGCTGCTCGTCGGAGGCGTCCAGGTCTATGAAAAGCTCCAGGATTTCGTCGATGACCTCGGCGGGTCGTGCCTCCGGGCGGTCGATCTTATTGATACAGACGATGACCGGAAGATCGAGATCCAGTGCCTTGCGCAGCACGAACTTTGTCTGCGGCATGGAGCCTTCGAAGGCGTCAACGACAAGGATAACGCCATCCACCATTTTCAGAACACGCTCCACCTCGCCGCCGAAATCAGCGTGCCCCGGAGTGTCTACGATGTTGATTTTGTAGTCGTTGTAATATACGGCGGTATTTTTTGAAAGAATTGTGATGCCGCGTTCGCGCTCAATGTCGTTGGAGTCCATGACGCGCTCGGCAACCGCCTGATTTTCGCGGAATACGCCGCTCTGCTTCAGCAGCTCGTCCACCAGTGTTGTTTTGCCGTGGTCGACATGGGCAATGATGGCGATGTTGCGGATTTTTTCCTGATTCATATGTTTCCCTCTTTCCTGATATAGCTTCCTGAATAATTCGAACAAGTGATGCCTTTAGCGAGCCCCAGGGTCATGTTTTTTCGCATAAGTGCGAAATACAAAATCTTTTGTCCCTAGCATCGCTTCATATAGTATACCAGAAATTTTCCGATTGACAAGGGCTTTATTATAGGATATGGTTCTTACATTACAACTAATGAGCGGAAAAGTTACTGTTCAGGTCAGGACTTTGCATTCACTGCAAAGTCCGTAAGAAAGTGATACAGGTGTGAGCAAATCCCATTCGCGGAGCGAATTTTAAATGGATTTGCGAATGTTACTGTGAACGACGTGAACAGTAACGCGGAAAATACTTCGGAAAACCGCGGAAAGCGGCGCAGGAAACTGCGCGTTCAAAGAAGAGAAAGGAATCGAAAAATGGCGGGAAAGAAAAAAGGACGCCGCGCCCATCTGGACGCGTTTAAAAAGAATGAAAAAGGGGAATATATCTATACCGGAAAGCAATATGCGTTTGATGAGACGAATATAAAATGGAAGACGGCGGCGATAAGGCTGGGAGCGGTCTGGACGGCGATGATGGCGGCGATGATCGCAAACGGCTGCATTCCGGCGCCGGGAATGGCGAACTGCTTTTACGTGCTGCTGCCGTACGCGGCGCAGGTGGTGGCGGCGGCGAGCCTGGGGACGGCGCTGTTTGCGCTGCTTTCGGCGGGAAATCCCCTGCGTGAATATCAATATGAAGCGGCGGTGAAGAAAATTCCGATGCGATCGCAGCTTACGGCGGCCTTTGCAGGGGTGAATATGCTGGGCGAAATGATCTATCTTGTGCGAAATGGCGCAGAAAGCGCGGCTGGCATGGCGGTACTGTTTCTCGTGCTGGAGACAATGGCGTGCCTTTGTGCGCTGTGGATATACAGATTTTCTAAAAATTGGTTTTTACAGGTATCGCCAATTGACAATCTGTCTAAAAAACAGTATAATTGCAAGTAAGTTTCAAATACACACAAGGAGGATATAATGTATGTTTAATGTTAAGAAACTGTTAGCGCTTACACTGACAGCAGGTATGTGCTTTGGTTCCGTGGCAAGTGTATTTGCTGAAGAAACCACAGAAGCTGCTACCGAAGCGGTAAGTGAAGCTGCTGAAGCTGCTGAGAAAGCGGCAAACACGCTGGTATACGGCGAAGACGCGATGGACGGAAAATTTTCTCCGTTCTTCTACACTGCAGTGCCCGATGAGGACGTTGTAAGAATGCTGTTCCCGTTCCTTCTGGAGGGAGACCGCGAGGGCGCGATCATTCTGAATGGTATCGAGGGTGAAACACGTGAGTATAACGGCACGGATTACACCTACTACGGAATCGCAGACTGCGAGATCGTGGAAAATGAAGATGGAACGGTAGATTATAATATCACGATGAGAGACGACCTCGTATGGTCCGACGGCGAGCCGATGACCATTGACGACGCGATCTTCTCACTTTATGTATACTGCGACCCGACCTACGACGGAAATACCACCATGTTTGCACTTCCGATCGAGGGTATGACCGAGTACCGCAGCGGTATGGAATCCTTGTTCAGCCTGCTGACAGCAGCCGGTGAGGACAATACTGATTTCACATACTGGGATGAGGCTACACAGACTGCATTCTGGGCAGATCTGAACCAGGCAGGCGAAGCGTTTGCACAGTCTATCGTAGACTATGTGATCGCAGCAGGCTACAACGCAGAGGGCGACTCTGTTGCAGCATGCGCGGCAAACTGGGGCTACACACTGGATGAAGGCGCAACAACCGCGGACTTCTTCAAAGCTATGGTAGAGGCTTATGAGGGCGACTATCTTACCATGTCTGACACAGAAAAGGCAGACTCTACGCTTCAGGATCTGATGGAAGACTACGATGCATACAGCATTGGTGTGGAGACAGGCGAATCCGCTCCGTCCATCAGCGGCATCAAGAAGACCGGTGATTATTCGATGACGATCACCACGACCACTGTTGACGCTACGGCGATCTACCAGTTAAGCGCCATGATTGCTCCGCTTCATTATTATGGCGATAAAGAAGCATTTGACGTTGACAACAACAACTTCGGATTCCCGAAGGGCGACCTGTCCGGTGTGAAGTCTCACACGACACAGCCGCTGGGTGCTGGTCCGTACACCTTCGAAAGCTATGAGAACGGCGTTGCAACCGTAAAGGCAAATCCGCTGTACTACAAGGGCGAGCCGAAGATCGAATACATCAACTTCCAGTTCGTACAGGAAGCAGATAAAGCAAGCGGCGTAGGCGCAGGCACACTGGATATCGCAAGCCCGTCCTTCAGCCTTGACACGATTGACGAGATGACCGCACTGAACGGCGGCAGCGAGGACTTTGACGGCGACGTGATCACCATCAAGACCGTGGCAAACCTTGGATACGGCTACATCGGTATCAACGCGAAGAATGTATGCGTTGGCGGCGAGCCGGGTTCCGAGGCTTCCAAGAATCTGCGCAAGGGTATTGCGACCGTTCTGTCCGTATACCGCGATGTGGCTATGGATTCCTACTACGGCGAGTGGGCAAACGTAATCAACTACCCGATCTCTGATACTTCCTGGGCAGCACCGCGTGTTACCGACGAGGGCTACAAGATCGCATTCTCTACAGACGTAAACGGAAATCCGATCTACACGGACGATATGACAGAGGATGAGAAGTATGCAGCAGCTCTGCAGGCGGCGCTTGGTTTCTTTGAAGCGGCAGGCTACACCGTAGAGGACGGCAAGCTGACAGCAGCTCCGGAAGGCGCATCTCTGGAATATGAGATCATGATCCCGGGCAGCGGCATCGGTGACCACCCGAACTTTATGATCCTTACACTGGCAAAGGATGCACTGGCAACCATCGGCTTCAACTTGATCGTTACCGATCTCTCCGACGGTACGGTTACCATCGGAAACAACCTGGATGCAGGAACCGCAGAAATGTGGACAATGGCATGGCAGGCAACGGCAGATCCGGATATGTACCAGATCTACTACTCCGACGTTGCAAATGGCGGAAAGAACCCGGGCGGCAGCAACAAGTACTACGCTATCGAGGATGCAGAGCTTGACGAACTGATCATGGCTGCACGTCAGTCCACCGACCAGGCATACCGTAAGATCATCTACAAAGAGTGCCTGGACAGAATCGTAGACTGGGCGACTGAGATTCCGGTTTACCAGCGTCAGAACTGCCTGATCTTCTCTACGGAGCGTGTAAACATGGATACCGTTACTCCGGATATCACAACCTACTGGTTATGGTATAACGATATCGAGAAGATGGAGCTTAACTAAAGACACTTAAAATTGAATCCCTGGAATTATAAGGGCTGCTCTGCGGCGGGAAACGCCGCAGAGTAGATTTTAATTGCCTATATGCATTTTTGCTGTTCTGCATATAAGGCAGTCGCTTGGATTGTGGGATGCAAACGTCTGTCTTATATGCAGAGCTTTTTTACTGTATAAAAGGAGGAAAATGAATGCGTAAATATATTACGAAGCGTCTGGCACTCTCAGTCGTTATTCTGTTTTTTGTCTGTTTCATTATTTACACACTGATGCGCTGCCTCCCTGCTTCCTATGTAGAAACGATGGCGATGCAGCTCAGCCAGCAGCCTGGCTCAAAAAGCTACCAGGAATGGCTGGCGCAGTTAAATGCCCAGTACCATATGGATGTCGGCATCATCCCGGGCTTTTTCATGCAGCTCGGCGAAATGCTGCGCGGCAACTTCGGTGATAGCTGGAAATTCACCGTTCCGGTTGTGGAGCAGTTTCAGAAGGTAATCGGCGTTTCCTTTGTGATGGGTGCGATCGCACTGATCCTGGAGCTGATTATAGCGATCCCGCTTGGCATTATCGCAGCGACAAAGCAGTATTCCAAGGCGGATTACGCGATCACGGTGTTCGCGCTTGCCGGGATCTCCCTGCCGACCTTCTTCTTTGCCAGCCTGCTTAAACTTGTATTTTCCGTAAAACTTGGCTGGTTTGATCTGGTTGGTCTGACGGGACGCAATTATAATAACCTGGATTCGTTTGGGCGTATTCTCGATATGGCGCACCATCTTGTGCTTCCGATCGTCACGCTGGTGGTAATCAGCGTCGGTTCTCTGATGCGCTACACCAGAACGAATATGCTGGAGGTCTTAAATGCCGATTATATCCGTACCGCACGCGCAAAAGGTCTCAGCGAGAGAAAGGTTATCTACCACCATGCGTTCCGCAACACGCTGATCCCGCTGGTAACGATTATCGGAAACTCTCTGCCGGGACTGTTCTCCGGCGCGCTTATCACGGAGACACTGTTTGCGATCCCCGGCATTGGATATACCTCTTACCAGGCAATGATTGCCGGCGATATTCCGTTTTCCATGTTTTATCTGACATTTATGGCAATTCTGACGCTGGTGAGTAACCTGCTGGCAGATATCATGTACGCCGTGGTTGACCCGCGCGTGCGCATTTCGTAGAAAGGGGGAGCAGTATGTCTGAAGAAAAGAAGAATACAAATGCAGGCGGCGAGGAACAATATTCCTTAAATGATGACCGCCGCGTGAAAGTGCTGTCCCCGGGAGCGATGGTGGCGAAGCGCTTCTTCCGCAACCGTCTTGCCGTGACCGGTATGGTTATTCTGATACTTATGTTTGTGTTTTCCTTTGTCGGCGGTCTGATCAGCCCCTACGGGCAGGATGAGGTATTCTATCGCCGGGAATATATCAAGAAAGAGTATGTGGGTGTGACGGAGAACAAAGAATTCCGTTACCTCCAGCTTGATGAGGCTTACGGTACCGTGGCGCAGGCGATGACGGTGCTTGCGATCCAGCAGGAGAAGGATTCCATCACGGCGACCGGCGGAACCTATGACGTTGTCAAAGAGAGCGACGGTCTTTACTCCATCAAAGACGGCGACAAGGTGATCGGCGCGGCTTACCTCGACATTGTAAGCGCGGAGAGCAGCAGCACGACCTTCTCACCGGAATTCCAGTACGGCGCGCTGCTTGCGCTCTCAAAGGGCGGCGGCGAATTTAACGCGGACGGACAGGATTATGAGGTGAGTGAGGAAGGGCTTGTCTCTCAGAACGGCGAATCGGTGGCTGTGTGCAGCCGCTATGTCATCCAGTCGAAGAGCGGAAACGTCAATGTGAGCAACGAATTCCGTGAGAGCCTGATCGAGGCGCTTACTTCCGGTGAAGAGGAATTTGCGTTCACGGACGAGAGCGGCGGGACGGCGGAATACACGCTTTCCTATGATGCGGCGACAAAAATCTGGTCCGTTATGCAGGAAACCTCCACGCAGGTGTTTGACACCTACTCCTTCCCGACGAAGGAACACTGGCTCGGCACCGACCGTAACGGTATGGACATGCTCACCCGTCTGATGTACGGCGGCAGAGTATCGCTGATCGTTGGCTTTATCGTTGTGATCATTTCCACTGTCCTTGGTATTGTCCTTGGCGGTGTTGCCGGTTATTTCGGCGGCTGGATCGACAACCTGGTAATGCGTATTGTAGATATTTTTTATTGCATCCCTTCCATGCCGGTGATCATTATTCTCGGTGCGGCGATGGATGGAATGCGCCTTGATCCGCAGATCCGTATGCTGTATCTGATGCTGATCCTTGGTATTCTGGGCTGGCCGGGCACGGCGCGTATGGTCCGCGGACAGATCCTTTCCCTGCGTGAGCAGGAATTTATGACGGCGACGGAGGCGTGCGGCATCAGCGTGTCCAGACGTATTTTCCACCACCTGATCCCGAACGTTATCCCGCAGCTTATCGTTATCAGCACGATGAGTCTTGGCTCCACGATCATTACGGAATCTACGCTGTCCTTCTTAGGTCTGGGCGTAAAATTCCCGTTTGCTTCCTGGGGAAATATCATCAACGACGTTTCGAACTCCTACGTGCTGACGACCTACTGGTTCATCTGGATCCCGGCGGGTGTCTGCCTGATGCTGACGGTACTTGCATTCAACTTTGTGGGCGACGGTCTTCGCGACGCGTTTGACCCGAAAATGAAACGATAAGAGAGGAGGGGCACAAAATGGCAAAAAATAAACCAGAGGGCTACCTCTCTGCAAGAGAGTCCCGGCGGATTTCCAAGGAAAACCGCAGAACTACAAATGAGCTGGAAAAAAAGCGCAAGCGCAAAAATGTTCCGGAGAGCGAATATACGACGACCATGCACGACCCGAACAACGCCGTGGAATTTGACAACCTGCACACCTATTTCTTTACGGATGCGGGAACCGTCAAGAGTGTGGACGGCGTGAGCTTTGAGGTACCGATCGGTAAGACGGTCGGCGTGGTTGGTGAATCCGGCTGCGGAAAATCCGTTACCAGCCTTTCTCTGATGCAGCTTCTCCAGCGCCCGCAGGGGCAGATCGTGGAGGGCGAGATCCGCTTAAATCTCGGCGATAAGGCGGTGGATATCGCGAAGGTGCCGGAGGAGGTTATCCAGCATCTGCGCGGAAATTATGTATCCATGATCTTTCAGGAGCCGATGACGTCCTTAAATCCGGTGTTCCGCATCGGCGCTCAGCTTGACGAGGTTATTGATCTGCACGACGGCGAAGGCAAGAGTAAAGAAGAGGTGAAGGCGCGCACGATCGAGCTGCTGGAGATGGTGGGCATTGCAAACAGCGAGGGCGTTTACGCGATGTATCCGCACGAGCTTTCCGGCGGTATGCGCCAGCGTGTCTGCATCGCAATGGCGCTTGCCTGCAACCCGAAGATCATTATCGCGGACGAGCCGACGACAGCGCTTGACGTTACCATCCAGGCGCAGGTGCTTGACCTTCTGCGCAACTTAAAGGATAAGATCAATTCATCGATCATGTTTATCACGCACGACCTCGGTGTTATCGCTGAGATGGCGGATTATGTGGTTGTTATGTATGCCGGACGCGTGGTGGAAAAAGGCACGGCGGAGGATATTTTCTTCCATCCGGCGCATCCCTACACCATCGGTCTGATGGCGTCGAAGCCGGTGGTCGGCAAGCAGGTGGATAAGCTTTATTCCATCCCGGGCAAGGTGCCGAACCCGATCAATATGCCGGATTACTGCTATTTTAAAGATCGCTGCGAGATGTGTGTGGCACAGTGCGACGGCGAGTATCCGTGCGAGATCAGTCTGTCTGAGACGCACAAGGTATCCTGTTATCGCTACAACGGAAAGGAAGGAGGGGAAGCAAAATGAGCCTGAACAAAGAAGCTGTCAGTGAGAAAGAGCCGGTCGTTTATGATCCGCAGTATATTCTGATGGTAAATGATCTGAAGAAGTATTTTCCGATCAAGGGCGGCATGATGTCAAAGACGGTCGGTCACGTAAAGGCTGTGGACGGCGTTACCTTCAACCTGAAGCGCGGCACCACGATGGGGCTTGTCGGGGAATCCGGCTGCGGCAAGACGACCACCGGACGCACCATTTTGCGTCTCTCCGGCGAGAAGACGGGCGGACAGGTGCTGTTCAACGGACAGGAGGTTTACGACCTTTCGGCAAAGGAAATGCGCGCTCTGCGCACAAAGATGCAGATTATCTTCCAGGATCCGTTTTCCAGCCTTTCCCCGCGTCTGCCGGTAGGCGAGATCATCGGGGAGGCGGTGCGTGAGCACAAGCTGGTTCCAAAAGAAGAATTTAACGATTATATTGATAAGATCATGGACAACTGCGGACTTCAGCCTTTCCATAAGGACCGCTATCCGCACGAGTTTTCCGGCGGACAGCGTCAGCGTATCTGTATTGCGCGCGCGCTTGCCCTCAATCCGGAATTCGTGGTCTGCGACGAGCCTGTTTCGGCGCTGGACGTTTCCATTCAGGCGCAGATCATCAATCTGTTAAAGGAGCTGCAGGAGCAGTATGCGCTGACCTACCTGTTTATTTCACACGACCTTTCGGTGGTCGAGCATATTTCGGACACGGTCGGCGTTATGTATCTTGGAAACCTGGTGGAGTACGGCGCGACGGCGGACATTTTCCGCAATCCGCTGCACCCGTACACGAAGGCTCTGTTTTCCGCGATCCCGATCCCTGATCCGACCGCGAAGATGAACCGCATCGTGCTGGAGGGCTCCATTCCTTCGCCGGCTAACCCGCCTTCAGGCTGCAAGTTCCATACCCGCTGTGCGAACTGCATGAACCGCTGCAAGGAGATCGCGCCCGTTCAGAAGGAAATCGAGCCGGGACACTTTGTGGCGTGCCACCTGTACGATAAATGAGCAAGCGTAAAAAACAGTACGACGACGATGACGGGCGCACCATCGCCGACATGAGCGCTCTTACGCCTGGCGGGGGCTTTAAGGGCTTTGCGCCGGACAAAAAGAAGCGGCAGGAGGAGTCCGAACAGGAGGAACGCCCGTGGGAGGACGGCTTCACGCGGGAGGAGCGGCGCATGTATACGCTCGGCGCTCTGAAGGCGGCGCTTCTGATCGCGCTGGTCTTTATCGTTGGTCTCGGGCTGACGACGGCGTTTCTGCTGTTTCTTTGGACATAAAAAACTGTTAAGAAGAGGATAGCGGCTGCGGTGCTTTTCGTACCCGGCGCTATCCTTTTTTTCTTTTGCAGACGGCTCCCGAAGCTGCTTTTTCGACATAAACTGACATATGATGTAGAAACTTGACGAACGCTTCTTAAAGCTTTTTTGCATAAAATCTGTTATCCTTGAATATGAATAACTATACTGCGAAATACATATAGAAAAGGAGTACAATTTATGTCAGAGAAAAATAGGCAAAACGATATCTATGCCTGCCCGATGCAGGATGGACAGCATCAGAGGTTTATCGAAAACAACCAGGTATCTATTATAGGGGAAATTGTTTCAGAATTTGTCTTCAGTCACGAGGTGTTCGGGGAGGGCTTCTATCTGGTGGAGGTCCAGGTGAAGCGGCTGAGCGAGTCAACCGACTGCATACCCGTCATGATCTCCGAGCGGCTGATCGACGTCACGCAGGACTATCGGGGAGAGTTCATTCGCGTGACAGGGCAGTTCCGGTCGTACAACCGCCACGAGGAAAAGAAAAACCGGCTGGTTCTTTCTGTATTTGCAAGAGAGGTGGCGTTTACCGAGGAGGAAAACGACAAGGTAAAGACCAACCAGATTTTCCTGGACGGCTACATCTGCAAGAGTCCGGTTTACCGGAAGACGCCGCTCGGCAGGGAGATTTCCGATATGCTGGTGGCGGTCAATCGTCCCTACGGAAAATCCGATTACATACCCTGCATCTGCTGGGGCAGGAACGCGCGCTTCACCTCCGGCTTCGAGGTGGGAGGTCACGTACAGATCTGGGGCAGGATCCAGAGCCGCGAGTACGTGAAAAAAATGGAGGGAGACCTCGCTGAGAAACGCACCGCATACGAAGTATCCGTCAGCAAGCTCGAATGGCTCGGATAAGATTGCTTTTCCCACAGGAGTGTGGTATACTGAGGCAAGGGGAACGGAAAAGGCGAGTATAAGCGAGGTACGAAATGGAAAAAGGCTTAACACATATATTTTGCGGCGAAGGCAAAGGCAAGACAACGGCGGCGCTCGGTCGCGCGATCCAGGCGGCGAGCGTTGGAAAAACGGTCATGATCATCCAGTTTTTAAAGAAGCGCCGGAGCGACGAGATCGGCTTTATACGGCGCCTTGAGCCGGAGATCAAGCTGTTCCGATTCGAGCGCTCGGAAAACTCCTACGAAAATCTTTCTGAGGAGGAGCGAAAAGAGGAATGTCAGAACATCCGCAACGGGCTGAATTTTGCCCGCAAGGTCATCACCACCCAGGGCTGCGACGTGCTGATCCTGGATGAGGTGCTTGCGCTTGTAACGGCTGGCATCATCTCCTGCGAGGAGATCCGCAGCCTGATCGAGCTGAAGGATGCGAAGATGGATCTGATCCTCACCGGCGCCTACAAGGGCGAAGCGCTCTGGGATGTTGCCGACGAGATAACCGTCATGCAGATGGTAAAATGTTACTGTTCATGCCAGCCTCAAACACCTGCTGCGAACGGAGTGAACAGCAACGGTAAAATGTGCAGAACATGATTGACAAGATTTTTCAATAATGTTATGATGTGAATAATCAAATATAGTTTTGATAGAGGTCGCGTGTTTCATGAGTCGGCAGCCGGATGTATCCGGGTACAGGAGAAGGCTGCTAAAAGGGGAATGCGCCGAAAGGTGCAGTACCTGGAGCTGTATACTTGGGCATAGGGCAAACAGCTTTATGACTGTCATCAGAGTTTGATGGGGAGCTATCTGAAAACGTACCGGTATTATTTACGGAGATTTTGGGGCGGACTCCCGTGGTTCGCTCCGTTTTTGTGTTTTCCGGGGAAGATACCGGAGGGGCTGAAAAACAAACTGCATGAAAAATTTAAAGGAGGATAAATAATGGCTATTTTTGAAGGAGCCGGCGTTGCGATCGTCACGCCGATGAAGGAAAACGGGGAAGTAAATTACGAAAAACTGGGAGAGCTTCTGGAGTATCAGATTGCGAACAGCACAGACGCGATCATCATCTGCGGGACCACCGGAGAGTCTTCCACACTCTCGCACGAGGAGCATCTGGACGTCATCCGCTATGCGATCAATAAGGTGGCAAAGAGAATCCCGGTGATCGCAGGCACCGGTTCAAACTGCACAGAGACAGCGGTTTATCTGTCGCAGGAGGCAGAGAAGGCAGGCGCGGACGCGCTTCTTCTGGTGACGCCGTACTACAATAAGGCGACACAGAAGGGGCTGATCAGACACTATACGACGATCGCCAATTCCGTGAAGCTGCCGATTATTCTTTACAATGTGCCGGGCCGCACCGGATGCAACATCCTGCCGGAAACCGCGGTGACGCTTGCAAAAAATGTGGAAAACATCGTGGCGATCAAGGAAGCCTCCGGCAACATCGCGCAGGTGGCGAAGCTGATGAGCCTTGCGGACGGCTGCATCGATCTCTACTCCGGCGAGGACGGACAGGTGGTCCCGGCGCTTTCGCTTGGCGGCAAGGGCGTTATTTCCGTATTGTCGAATATTGCGCCGAAGGAAACGCACGACATGGTAATGCTCTATCTGGAGGGCAAAACGAAAGAGAGCTGCGACATCCAGCTCAAAGCGATCCCGCTTGTCGACGCGCTGTTCTGCGAGGTTAATCCGATTCCGGTAAAGACGGCGCTCAACCTGATGGGCTTTGAGGTGGGACCGCTTCGCGGACCGCTGTGCGAGATGGAAGAGGCGAATGTACAGAAGCTGATCAAAGCGATGAAGGATTTCGGGATTGCGCTGGCGTAAAAAAGAACGATTGTTACTGTTCAGGCCAGGACTTTGCATTCACTGCAAAGTCCGTAAGAAAGTGACACAAGTGTGAGCAAATCCCATTCGCGGAGCGAATTTCAAATGGATTTGCGAATGTTACTGTGAACGACGTAAACAGTAAAGAACGATTTGGTATAAAGGAGAAAAAAATGGTAAAAATAATTATGCACGGCTGTAACGGACATATGGGGCAGGTGATCTCCGGTCTGGTGGAGAAGGATGCGGACGCTGAAATCGTGGCGGGTGTCGATATGGTGGATGATCGCACCAACAGCTATCCGGTGTTCACAAGCCTTGACGCCTGCAATGTGGAAGCGGACGTGATGATCGACTTTTCCTCATTTAAGGCGACGGACGGGGTGCTCGCCTACTGTGCAGAAAAAAAGCTGCCTCTGGTACTCTGCACGACCGGACTTACGCAGGAGCAGCTTGAAAAGGTAAATGAGGTCTGTCGTGAGACGGCGATTCTTCGTTCGGCCAATATGTCTCTCGGCATCAATACCCTGCTTAAGCTCCTGCAGGACGCGGCGAAGGTGCTCGCGGCTGCCGGTTTCGATATGGAGATCGTGGAGAAGCATCACCGGCTCAAATGTGACGCACCCAGCGGCACGGCGATCGCGCTGGCGGATGCTCTGAATGAGGCGATGGACAATAAGTACCATTATGTGTACGACCGCAGCCAGGTGCATCAGCAGCGGGACGACCTGGAGATCGGAATTTCCGCGGTACGCGGGGGAACGATCGTGGGAGATCACGATGTGATTTTTGCAGGTCCGGACGAGGTGATTACCTTCAGTCATCGCGCTTACTCGAAAACGGTGTTCGGCAAAGGCGCGGTGGAAGCCGCAAAGTTCCTGGCAGGGAGAGAGCCGGGACTTTACGACATGCAGGATGTAATAAATTCTTAACACATTCTTAAAATATTTGCATTTAATTGTGAAAATTCTGCAAAATGCATTGACTTTTACTGGCAAATAAAGGTAGAATAGGTTGTAAGTACGCAGGGGATATAAACGAGTGATAGGAGGAAAAAATATGAAAAGAATGACATTATTTCTGGCTTTGTTTGCTTCCGCGGCGATCATGCTGACGGGTTGCAAAAGTGAGCCGCAGGAGACGGAACCGGCTACGACGGAGGCGCCGATCATGACGGAAGCGCTGACGGAAGCGCCGACCACAGAGGCGCCGACTGAGACGGAAAAGGAAGACAGCATGAACCGGACCAGAGAGCTGAAGGGGCTTGTGAAGTCCTCGAATGACGCCAGTCTGACGATCCAGACGGAGCGCGGAAAGGAACTGACCTTCTCCCTTACCGGGGCGGATATCCAGGTTGCAAATGGTATCCAGGCGGGCAGCAATGTAACGGTTATGTATAAAGGAACGATTAACGGCACAGATACTGCAAACGCGAGAGTGCTGATGGTGACGGATCTGGCGGCAGGCGAGACGCCTGTCACAGAGGGTGAGCTGATGACGGAGGCTGAGGAAGCCGATCCGAATGCGGGCGCAGGTACGCTCGGCGGTACGATTTCCGACCTGAGCGCAGACCGCATCGTGGTTCTTTCGGACGACGGCGATTCCTACTACTTCTCCATGTACGGCGCGGATATCAACCTGGTAAATGGCATGCAGGAAGGAAACTATGTCACTGTGGAATACAACGGAGACATTTACGGACCGGATATCGTGCCGGCGACCAGCATTTCGGACAACAGCGCGGCAAACGGCGAGACAGCGGTGGCTCCGGGATCACCGGCAGGCGATTATTCCTATGTGAGCGGTACCGTTGAGGACTGCGGCGTAAGTGCGATTACGATCACAGACGACGAGGGCGTTACCCTGTCGATCGATACGTCGGGAGCAACCTGGTACCTGATGGACGGCATTGCATCAGGCGCATATGTGACCATCGCGTACACCGGTACACTGAGCGGCACCGATACCACAGGGGTAAAGGGTGTTGCTGTATATGATACGGCCGGAAGCACAGGAAATGCAGATACCACGGCAAATGATGGCACGACGGCAGACAACGGCACGACGGCAGACGACGGCACAGTAGCAGATGACGGAATGGTGACGGATGACGGCGTGGTTTCGGACGATGGGGCGATCACAGACGACGGCGCAGGCGCGGACGACGGCGCAGAGGTGTAACAGAAGTTTTGGGTAGTTACCTAAAAAGTGAGGGCTGGCACAAATTATTGTGTCGGCCCTCTTGTATTCTGGAAGGATTTGCATTAAACTAAAAGAGGACAGCCAGCCTGTCCGAATAGCATACAGAGAGGAATTTAAAATGAAGAAAATAGCGGTAGTTACAGACAGCAACAGCGGTATTACACAGAAGGAAGCAGAGCAGATGGGCATTTTTGTGCTGCCGATGCCGTTTTTTATTAATGATGAGTTATACCTGGAGGGCATCACGCTCACACAGGAAGAGTTTTACGCGCGTTTGAAGGAGGATGCTAATATCAACACCTCGCAGCCGTCTCCGGGCAGCGTCACGGAGCTGTGGGACAAGGTGCTGGAGGAGTACGAGACTCTGGTACACATTCCGATGTCGAGCGGGCTTTCCGCTTCCTGCGAATCTGCGCAGGCGCTGGCGCGCGACTATGAGGGCAGGGTGTATGTGATCGATAACCAGAGAATTTCCATCACGCAGCGCCAGTCGGTCAGGGACGCGCTAGTGCTGATCGAGCAGGGTAAGAGTGCGGCACAGATTAAGGAAATACTGGAAAAAATGAAGCTGGAGGCGAGCATCTACATCACGCTGGAGACGCTCAAATATCTCAAAAAGGGAGGCAGGATCACTCCGGCGGCAGCGGCGCTCGGCACGATTCTGAATCTGAAGCCGGTGCTGCAGATACAGGGAGAAAAGCTGGACGCTTTCTCCAAAGCGCGCGGCAAGCAGAAAGCGAAAAAAATCATGCTCGACGCGATGCATAAGGACTTCGAAACGCGCTTTGCAAAAGAAGTGGCGAACGGAGAAATCGTATTGGCGGCGGCATACGGCGGAAACGAGGAGGAAGCGCAGGAGTGGCTTGAGGAGATCCGGGCAAGCTTTCCGGGTATGGAGGTCAACATGGATCCGCTCTCACTCAGCGTTGCCTGTCACATCGGTTATGGTCCGCTTGCGATCGGATGCTCGCGAAAAGTAGTGTAGAGTCTGGGGCGGTTTAAATTGGGGAGAAGAGTATGAAAAGCTGGAAAAGGATATCTTTCAGTCTGTGCGCGCTGATGCTGATGCTTATGACAATGGCGGTTCCGGCGCAGGCAAAGACGACAAATGTGGCAACGACAAGCCTGGTGGATGTGCGCAAGGCAGTGAAGCCGAAGGGCAAATGGGTAAAGAAAGCGAAGGGCTATGTATTTTACCTGTCAGGCAGCGGAAAAGCTGTAAAAAACAAATGGATCAGCGTAAATGGGAAGGTATATTATGTAAATAAAAACGGCTATCGTGTGACCGGATGGATCAAATACCGCGGAAAGTTCTATTATATGGAGAAAAGCGGTGTGATGCACACTGGGTGGCTGACGCTGAGCGGGAAAAAGTATTATATGAGGAGCAACGGCGTGGCGGTGAAAAAGCTGCGCAGGATCGGAGACGCCACATACTATTTCAACCCGTCAGACGCCTCGATGAAAAAGGGCTGGGTGACGATCGGAAAGGATAAGTATTATTTCAGTAAGATCGACGGCAGGATGCGCACCTCTACCTGGGTGCCGGGCGGCGGTAAATACAGATGGGTGGCAGAAGATGGAAAGCTGAAGACGTCGTGCTGGATAATTAACGGGAAAAATAAGTATTATGTGGATTCAGACGGCGTGCGTGTCACAGGCACACAGTACATTGGAAACAAGGGCTATTATTTTAAATCAAACGGTGTCTACGATCCTTCCGTGAAGGTAAAAATGGAGGTCAACCCCAACAAAAAGATGGTGGCGCTGACATTCGATGACGGGCCGGGTCCGTATACGACCAGACTGCTCAACTGCCTGCAGAAAAACGGTGCCAAGGCAACCTTCTTTATGGTCGGCTCCAGCGTGCCAAATTACAAGAGCGCTGTAAAGAAGATGGCGAGCATGGGCTGCGAGCTGGGAAACCATTCCTACAGTCATCCGGCGTTTACAACCCTGTCCTACAGCAGCCGCAGATCGCAGGTTACAAAGACAAGCAACAACATTTACAAGGCGTGCGGCAAGTACCCGACGGTGTTCCGGCTGCCGTATGGAGACGGCCACAACAACAGCGCAGTGCTTTCCTCACTTGGTCTGCCGTCCGTCTACTGGTCGATCGATACCAGAGACTGGGCGAATACCGGAAATCCGCAGCACACGGTCAACGCTGTGCTGAACAATGTGAAAAACGGCGATATCGTACTGATGCATGATATCCATCGTTCCACTGTGCAGGCGGCGGAGACTATCATCCCGGCGCTGAAAAAGAGGGGCTTCCAGATGGTGACGGTAAGCCAGCTTGCAAAATACAAAGGAAAGACCACGCTGAGAAGCGGGAAGACCTATTATAGTTTTAAGTAATATAATTTTGCTGTGGAATTCGGTGGCATATAACGCCGGATTCCCGGCGAAGGTTTTGGCGGATTTTAATGAAATCCCATTTGCGAAGCGAATTTTATATGGATTTGCGAACGGAGTGAGCAGTGACGCTTTAGGAGATTTTGATGTATACGATAGCAGTGATTGATGATGATATTTATATAGGCGATATGCTGCAGCGGCTCTTGGAGGAGGCAGGCTACGGGGTGCTCCGCGCGTATTCCGGGACGGAAGCGCTGATGCTTCTGGAGCGGCGGCTCCCGGATTTAATTCTGCTGGACTTGATGCTTCCGGGAATCTCCGGCGAGGAAGTGCTTGCAAAGACGCAGGGTATTCCGGTGATTGTGGTGAGCGCGAAGAACGGGATACAGGAGAAGGTCAGTGTCCTTCTGGATGGCGCGGTGGATTATCTGACGAAGCCGTTTGATGTACGGGAGCTGCTGGCGCGTATCGCGGTGCAGCTCAGGCAGAGGGAGCAGGGCGCAGGCGGACAGTCTGGCTGTGGTGCGAA
>UMDR01002801.1_pt1 | contig 106533 bp, 133 predicted proteins | sample 1964541 | NCBI WGS metagenome assembly UMDR01 (sample SAMEA4835999, study PRJEB28245) | human gut metagenome | biome: gut microbiome; material: fecal sample | place: Denmark | collected 2008 | reverse complement strand
TGAAGCTGCGCAAAGTCCCAACGAAAATTTGCGAATAATACGAAGTATTATTTTGTTTCGGTTTTTAGAGAACCCCTGTAAAAACAAAAGGTCGGAAGCTTTCCGACCTTTCTTTATAATGTTACATATATTATAACACATTAAAAGCCGTAATGCAAGCCTTTTTGCAAATTTTAATTAAAAACATAACAAAGCGCCGCACATTGAAGTGCGGCGCTTAAATAAGCGTGTTTGGTTTCTTTCTTAGAATGCGGAGAGGAAGAACATGAGAGCCTTCTTTACATTGCCCTCAACATGGAGTATGCCCTCTGCAAGAGCCTTGTAAACATCAAGCTTTCCGTCAAGGATCTTGTTAAAGGAATCAGCGTCAACTCTTACATATACATCGTAATCATTGTATCTGTAAGGCTCAACAGCAGGCTTTCCTGCTTCGCTGAGGTAAACATAGAATATCTCCCCTTCCGAACCGTTGAGTTCGAAGTTTACAGCGATAGGATACTTAACGAGATCGGTCTTGATAGCAGAGAACTTCTTCTTTGCCTTTGCAAGGGCTGTATCATAAGGTGAAGCCTTAGGAGCCTTAGGCGCTCTCGGAGCTTTTGCCTTGGGAGCTTTTTCTGCTGTCTTTGCGGCAGGCTTTTCAGCCTTTGCTGTTTTAGCGGCTGCCTTCTTTGCAGTAGCTTTCTTTTCGGCAGGCTTCTTTTCAGCCGTTTTCTCAGCAGGCTTCTTTTCTTCTGTATTCTTAGGGGCAGGAGCGGCAGCCTTTGCTTCAGCAGGCTTAACTTCGGCAGGCTTTACCTCCGGCTTTACTTCAATGGGCTTTGCCTCTGCAGCAGTCTTTGCTGCTTCGGTCTTGATAGTTTCAACAGTCTTTGCAGTATCGGTCTTCTTAACTTCGGAAGTGGTCTTCTTATCATTGTTTGCCATAATGATTCCTCCATACAATTTCTGATACAGGCGTTTTGTCGCCGTATAAAAACTTTAAAACTTAAAAAATTGCTTGAACTGTGTTCCCTGCATTACATATAGTACACTTGGGAACTTTAACTGTGATAATTATATATCTTATTTTCGGAAAAGTCAATATTTTATGAAAATTATCTAAAAAAAGCCTAAAAATTTGGTAAATCATATCCTTTGATTATAGCAATATGACAGCTTTTGCTCAAAAAATATATACAAAATGCATTTAACGCGCCGTTAAATCAGCCTTTAAGCCCTCTTGACTGCCTGTCCATATCCTCAACGACGATATCATATATCTCGCCGAGCGTTGCGCAGTATTCAAGGACTTTCCACGGCTCGTTGGTGTGGTAGTGTATCTTGATAAGCTCCTCATCGCCAACTGCGAGCAGACTGTCGCCGATAAAATTTTCACGGAAGTATTCGTCGATCTTATCCTCGTCAAGGTCTGTGCCCTCAATAAGGAGCTGTGTATCATAGCGGTATTCTATCATTTTTATATAGTGTCCTCTCAATCCTTTACGCCGTTGACAAGCTCGTCAAGCATCTTCGGAAGCTCGGTATCCATATTCGCATCGCTGAACTGGCACGTTCCGACAGCCTTGTGTCCGCCGCCGCCGTATTTGAGCATAAGATGTCCGACATCAACGTTTGATGTTCTGTTAAGTATCGAGTAGCCAACAGCAGCACTGCAGCCTGCGCCTCCCTTGCCGTTTACTATCCAAGCGGATATATTCTGCTCTGGATAAAGGCTGTAGATAAGGAATCTGTTGCCCGAATAGATAGGGTCAACGCCGCGGAGGTCGGAGATGATAACGTCCTTTTCAACATGTGTGTGAGCCTTTACCATTTCGATGAACTTCTCGGTCTGCTCGTTGTAAACTTCGATACGCTCCCTGACATCGGGGAGTGCAAGTATCTCTTCCGTGTTCATCGTGCGGCAGCAGTCGATGAGCTTTTCCATAAGCTGATAGTTTGAAATTGTGAAGTTTCTCCATCTTCCGAGACCTGTTCTCGGATCCATAAGGAAGCCGATAAGTATCCAGCCCTCGGGGTGAAGGATCTCTTCCTTTGTAAGATGTCCGCTGTCAACCTTATCAACAGCTTCCATCATCTCATCATAGTGCGAGAAACGTTCCTCGCCGCCGTAGTAATCATAGATGATACGTGCGCAGGAGGGTGTAAGTCTGCTTTCGCCGACGAATTTTCCCTCGAGCTGATTTCTCTCAAATTCGCTGGAATGGTGGTCGAACCAAAGTCCGCAGCCCTCAACGAACGGAACGTTTGCAAGGCAATCGTCCTTTGTGATCTCAACAAGTCCGTCCTGAAGATCCTTCGGATGAACGAACTTCCAGCAATCGATAACTCCTACGTCCTTGAGCAATGCTCCGCAGGCAAGGCCGTCAAAATCCGAGCGTGTAACCAATCTCATATATTCAACTCTCCTTAAAAATATTCTAAAGATGAAAAAATTTTCCATAGTGTTTCTATAATAAAAATATTATATTACATTTCTGCGGTTTTTTCAAGATTTTACAATAAATTTATCAAAAGTTTGTGCAATAAGACGATAATGGGTAAAATTTTTCGTCAAGTTCAGCAATCACAGTTTTTTCCGTTTAACAATTTACGCGAAGAAGCGCCTCACCCCACACCTCAATAAGCCTTTGGAGCGAAAAAGCCGCATTCGCAGGGCTTGTCGAGGGCATAACAGCCGCCATATCGAAAAGCGAACTGTCCTGATACTTCCGAAAGAATTTCTCCGCCGTTTTTCCGTTCAGAATTATCCGTTCGACCTGCGAAATTCCGATAATTTCACTCAAATTTGCAGGAATGACATTCTTTATGCTGCTGTCGCTCGAACCGACTATATCGCAGCTGTAAATAACATCATAAAGCGCGATATTATGCCGTTCGAGCAAGACTTTTTTCTGCGTTATATCGGTCGGCAAAGCTTCACCGTAGATAGCGGCGAGCATTTTCCAGAAACGGTTCTGTGGGTGTCCGTAGAAAAAGCCGTCTTCCCTTGACTTTACGGACGGAAAGCTGCCGAGAATGAGCAGCTTGGAGCTTTCGCTGTAAAACGGCGGAAAGCCGTGGGTAACGTTGGTGTATTCGTTCTGTTTCATCGTTCTGACCTGCTCCTGTATTCACTCGGCGAAAAGCCTGATATCTGCCTGAACTGACGGTTGAAATTTGAGATTTTGCGATGATTTTTTCAATAGTATTATATCATATCGGCAGACGGATCACAATGCTTTTTGCCCGTGAAAGATCCTCTCCCAACGCTTGACAAACACACTTCATTATGCTAATACTAAACACCAATAAAATATAAAGTCAAGCCTCCGTTCAAAAGTCGGAGGGCTTGTTTTTATGTCATTTTACTCAAACATCATCTGAACAAATTTCTCCGTGTATTCACTCCAGAAAGTCATATCATGTGCGCCCTTGCTTTCGAGATAAACGTGCGGCGCATCGATGCTTTTAAGGTAATTATGAAAAGCTCGGTTGTTTTCAAGCAGAAAATCCTCCGTTCCGCAGCTCATAAAAATTTCCGGAAGTCTGCCGCTTTCGTTAAGCTTTTTTGCCAGGACTTCGGGGTTGCTGTCGCGTTCTTCTGCCGTTTCAAGTTCGCCAAAGCACTCTCGGTAATAGTCATAGTTTGCAACGCCGTTGTTTTCGCCCGACTTCAAATGCGCAATTTCGTGTACGATAAGTGCAGAAGACATCGCCGCAGTTTTGCCGAAATTTTCCGGATAGGTCAGCGCTGTATGGAGCGCACCGAAACCGCCCATTGAAAGTCCCATTATGTAGGTTTCATCGGCACTTATTGCAAGTCCGAATGTGCGGCGGACGAACTTCACAAGCTCGTCCCCGACAAAGGTGCAGTATTTATGTCCCGTGGAAAGTCCGTCCAGCCAGAAGCTGTTCTCCCCGTTCGGAACGACGACCGCGAAATTGTATTTCTTCGCCAGTTCCTCGGGGACCCAGTTGTTCGCCTCCCCCGTATAGCCGTGAAGCAGGAAAAGCGTTCTCATTTTTTCGCCGCTTTCGCACGGCTCGTCATTCGGAATATACATTTCAAAGGTAATTTTTCGGTTGAGTGAATTTGAGAAAAATTTTGCTGTTATATTTGCCATGATTTTGCCCCTTTCAAGAAAATACTGCCGCAGAAATATCATCTGGGGTTCTCAAAAAACTGAAACAAATAATACTTCGTATTATACGCAAATTTTCGTTATGACTTTGCGGAGCTTAAAGGCAGCGAAACAGCGTGTGTGACCTTTATGAAGCCGTCAATATCCGCACAGCCGTATCTTTCAAGAAGTTGTTCGATATGCTTTCGGTGATTTGGCGCTTTTCGTCTGTTAAGGAGGTCGGAAAGGTCGGAATAACCCAACGGTCTGATATCTGTGAACCATTCAAGCTCATCAAGCCGAACATCATCATATTCATCACGCTCACAGCTGAACCAAAGCCACGGAACGTCTTTATTCATAAGGTAATACGCCATTTTCCACTTCCTTTCGTCTTTTTTATTATAACAGCTTTATCAACCGCTGTCAAATCAATATATTTTCTCACTTTTCATTTGCTTTAACAGATAAATTTATACTAAACACCATTTAAAATTCAGAAAAAATCAAGCCGACAATCTTGTAGCTGTTAAAAACAGGTTGATGTTGAAAACAGGTTTATATTGGATTTCGGCGCAGATTTTTTCCTGTATTTTATTGGTGTTTAGTATTATTCTGCATTTCTGACAACTTGTCCATATCTTTACCGATAGATTTTGTAAGTTTTGACAGCAAGCTTTTCAGCAACAAATTACCGTTACTATTCCATTGTCATTTTTCATATTTTACCACAGTCCAAACTATCGTAATTTATGCATCAATTATATTTTTGTACAAAATAAAACGTTCACGAAATAATTTGACCGTGCGAAAAAATTTTCCTATAATAAAGGCATAAACTTACCGTTCCGATAGAGAAAGGACAATCAATATGGCAAACGTAAGATATGAATTGAATAAAAACCTCGCGCAGATGCTCAAGGGCGGCGTTATTATGGACGTTACCACTCCCGAGCAGGCTAAGATCGCAGAAGCTGCAGGCGCTTGCGCTGTAATGGCACTTGAAAGAATTCCTGCTGACATAAGAGCGGCAGGCGGTGTTTCAAGAATGAGCGACCCCAAGATGATAAAGGGGATCCAGAATGCCGTTTCCATTCCTGTAATGGCAAAGTGCCGTATCGGTCATTTCGCAGAGGCACAGATCCTGCAAGCGATCGAGATCGACTACATCGATGAATCGGAAGTTCTCTCCCCTGCCGATGACAAATATCACATCAACAAGCGCGAATTCGATGTTCCGTTCGTTTGCGGTGCGAAAGACCTCGGCGAAGCGCTCCGCCGTATCAACGAAGGTGCATCTATGATAAGAACCAAGGGCGAACCGGGCACGGGCGACGTTGTTCAGGCTGTTCGTCACATGAGAATGATGCAGAGCGAAATCCGCAAGCTCACTTCAATGTCAAAGGACGAGCTTTTCGAGGCTGCAAAGGAACTTCGTGTACCCTTTGACCTTGTTGAATATGTTGCCGAAAACGGCAAGCTTCCGGTTGTAAACTTTGCCGCAGGCGGCGTTGCAACTCCTGCCGATGCAGCGCTTATGATGCAGCTCGGTGCAGAGGGCGTTTTCGTAGGTTCGGGAATTTTCAAGTCGGGCAATCCCGAAAAGCGCGCAGCTTCGATAGTTAAGGCAGTTACGAACTTCAACGATGCAAAGCTTCTTGCAGAGCTTTCCGAAGACCTCGGCGAAGCAATGGTCGGCATCAACGAGCAGGAGATCGCACTCCTTATGGCAGAAAGAGGCAAGTAATGAGCAAGCCTGTTATTGGTGTGCTTGCGCTTCAGGGCGCATTTATCGAACACGAAAAAAAGCTTTCACAGCTTGGAGCGGAGTGCTTCGAGATACGTCAGCTTCCCGACATCGACCGCAGCTTTGACGGTTTGATAATTCCGGGCGGCGAAAGCACAGTTCAGAAAAAGCTTCTTCATGAGCTTGGACTTTATGAGCCGCTCAAAGAAAAGATACAGAATGGTCTGCCTGTTTTCGGCACTTGCGCGGGAATGATACTCCTCGCCGAAAAGATAGACGGCGGCGAAGAACCATGCTTCGGCACGATGCCTTTCACTGTAAAGCGCAATGCTTACGGCAGACAGCTCGGCAGCTTTTTCACGGAGGCTGATTTTGCAGGAAAAAGCGTTCCTATGACCTTTATCCGCGCACCTTATGCGAGCGATCCCAGAAAGACGGAAGTGCTTTCGGTCGTTGACAGCAAGACAGCTGCGGTACGGTACAACAAGCAGCTTGCTATCGCTTTTCACCCTGAGCTTAACGATGACACCTTTGTACACGAATACTTTTTGAATATGATAGGTGAATAAAAAATTCCCCTCTCTGTCGAAATCGGCAGAGAGGAGTTTTTATCTGCTTATATTTTTGTGAGCAAGCGGCGAACGATAGCCGCATCATATAAACATACAAAAAGCTCCCCTTGGAATTGACCAAGAGGAGCTTTTTTATTCGTTAAATAACGTAAGTACGTTGTTTCTTACGCCTTCATAGCTTCCTCAACAAAAGCCATAAAGCCGCAAAACACCATCAATCTACGCATCAAATATACAAATCATGTAAAAGCGCCCTCAATTGCTGCTCCTTTTAGTACCTCTTATTGTACTTAACAGAACTGATTCCAAGAATAACACCGAGGAACGTGTCAATAGCTGTTATCGTGCCAACGATCTGTTCACCGTAAGGAAGTCCCCAGATCGACGCAAGTGCAAAATATAACGTTCCCAACGCAGGGAGTAAATACATTGCGATCCACTTAAGTATGTCATAAACCTTGTTACTCATTGATACCACTCCTTATCTTATTTCAAGCTTGTCAACTTCAAGCATTATCCTCTCAGCACTTCCATTGCCGCCAAGCTCTTTGTATGGCTTGTAAAGATAGTCACGAAGATCTTCATATTCATCTTTGGTTATCCAGCCTCTCTTGATGTAATCCATTCCGAGAGATACAATGCGTTCGTGAGCCAAACCGATCAGCATTTTGGAAGACAGATCTTTCTTGTTTGACTTTTTCTCCACGAACAGCCAGAATGACGACGATGCAATGACCGAGCATAACACAGTAATAATTGCCTGTAAAACTTCTGCCATTCTATCCTCCATCAGTCCTCGCTTATGACGACCGTCATACCAAGCTTTTGACACTGTTCCGAAACTTTTACTGCGTAATCCTTATCTAAGTTAGCCATTCTCGCAGTAACATTGAATTTCGGTACAATTTCAGCGGTTTTGTTAAGTCCCGCTTTCTTGATGATCGAGGGAAAATCCTTGTAGCAATAGCTGCAGTCGCACTCCCCTGCCATACCTTTTACGGACGCTTTCCATGTGTACTGCCAAAGATCGTAATCAGTACACCGTACAGGCTTGATATTTTCAACACGAGCGACCCATTTTGAATATTTTCTCTTGACCTCGTCAGAGAAATTTGTGTAGAAAGCATCAAAAGAATAAATGCCCGCAAAATATCCCTTTTCTTCAAGATGTCTGCAAAATCTGTCCACCATCTCCGAACAAACTTTCAAGCCAAGCGATAAATGCTTCTTCTCCTCAATGTCGTAATACACGGGAAGCTCAAACGACTTTCCCTCAATAGCTTTACAGAATGCAACGGCTTCTATCTCCGCTTCCGCAGGCGACTCAGCATAAGAATACCAGTATGTTCCGACCATAAGTCCGGCTTCTTTTGCATTCTTGTAATAATTCTCAAATGTCGGGTCTTTCTGCGATACCGACCTGCCATAACCGGCTCGAATAATTACCCCGTAAATTCCCGATGCCTTTACAGCTTTGAAATCAATTATCCCATTGTGTTTGGACACATCAATGACCTTGACCGCTTCCATATTACATTCCTCCCATCTGTTCAATGTATTCCTTTAGAGAGGCAACCTCATCGGCATTGTCGTATAAAATCTGCTCTGCCGTCGCCAAATCAATATTTTCATTGACAGAAACCTGTTCAGGTGTCATCCCAAGCGCAAACGACTTGTTGATCTCATTGATCTTTTCGCGATCCATTTATAATTCACTCCTCTATATAATAGTATAATGCGGCTTTTCTTCCCCGAAAAATAAATATCTTATCCAGTCATCAAGTATGATAGCCACGCCCGACATCATCACCCAAATGAATGAAAACAACGGACATATCTGCCCCAAAATATTTCCATACATATTCGAGTAATCCCAAACATTCAGTCCAAGCAGCAGATTGAGTACGCATCCAGAAATAAATTCCAAATGCGTTATGATCATACCGCCAATTATCATCTGAATTATCAGAGGGGTCTTCCAAGAGAATACCTCATTGATCAACCCCACCGATATAAAACAAACTCCTCCGAGGAAGAACATTGAGATGTGTGTCTGACCACGGAAGAACAGTTCAATAAGTATGTATACCAAACCGCCGATAACCAGCAGAAAAGCATACTTTAACCCTATTTTGATTTTCTCCATACAAAAACCTTCATTGTTCTATAGTATTTTAAAAACATCACTGAAGTATTGGATTCGACTTTTAATACTGAATGAACTATCGAGACCAAACGGAACACTCGATATTTTACCGTCCGAACCAATAAGTATCAGTGTTTTGCCATCATCAGACAGTTTGATCGAGTAAGTGATACATCGCACCTTGCCGTTCCAAGTATTTCGCTCGTCCGATGAGATATGCTTTGCTGTGTCTTCACTGTGAAGCTTCAAAGCCTCCTCCAACGGCAGTGAAATGAACGGATTATCGATCAAATAAGACTTTCCGTCGCCTATCTTTATATTCGGAACGGGTACACCATCAACAGCTGAATGATCGGTGTAAACATAAATGTGACCGGCTTTTCCGATAAGCTTCTTTTGAGCGTTCCACCCGGCAGCAGTATTTGTATGAATAAAATCGCTGTCTGTCCTGCCTGATGCTGAACTGCCCAGTACGTCTCCTCCTCTTACAAACGCCCCCGACGAACCGTTTTCCTTTATATATGCCTTTCCGTCAAAGCTAAAAGACGTTTCATCACTTTTAGTGATAACGATCGAGTATCGATAATACCCGACATCAACATCAGCGGTATCAGATGCATATAAATGTATGACGCAGTCGTCGCCATTTTGAATTATCTCCTTGCTGAGGATGACCGTTTCACCGCTCTTCAGCATAAATACCGCCGTGTCACTGTCATTAAGCACCTGTGAAATGCTTATCGGAATAACACTCTCAGTTTTCCGAGGTATGGTTATCATAATTGATCACCACCGCATTGACCTCTTCGACTGTCTGACAATTGCCGATCTTGATCTCGATTGCCTGCTGTGCCGAAACCCTCGGGGCAACATATCCGGCAATAGAAAGCGAAAGAATAAGCAGATCTGAATATTCCCAAGATTTGCACTCTTCACCCGTAGAATTCCATTTCAAAGGATAGTCGATACCGGCTTTTACAGCACGTTCGTAACTTGCTAAATTGCCGTTAAGCAAGCTCTGTTTTTCAGCTGTGCAGGAATATTTTTTCCCATCGGTATGTGTGTACGGATGATTTTCAAGCCATTCAGCAAGTTTTTCCTTACTTTCGGATATTCTGTAAGCCTTTGCACCCTCGATATCCTCCGGTATAGGCGATGATGCGATTTCCCTTTCCTTGAATTCTCCCGTTTTGGGGTCGTAGATCATGTTGATCCTTACATCGGCATCATCCTCAACACGAATACACTTGTCGATCACATCGGATGGATATCTCTGTTCAATTGGAATATCCGGGAACGCTGTATCTGTATCGGGAATGAGCTCCCTTACAATGTTATTGATAATATAAGCATACATAATTTTACCTCCTTACACGCCGAGATACTGTATCATGATCGCACCGTCTGCACCGGGATAACAGTATACTGCGTTGCTTGTGCCGTCCGATACTGTTGTCCCTATGCCCCCCTTGCCGACTGTGCAGGCTACCTGCTTGCCGACATCAATATCAAAAATACCGGATACAACCTCTCCGGGCTGTCCTCCGGTGATAAACGTATTTCCTGCTTTTGAGTAAGCCTGCCCGCTTGCTCCATAGCCGCAGCCAGTTACACTCGCCGTATTTGGGGTGCCATACACCGATGCGCCATTGTAGCCATTAATAGCACTGCCGCCGTTGTTTATATACCCTTTTGTGTATGCATCAGCGCCCGTAGCACCGCCCGATGCCGATAAGTATGTACCAAAAGCTGTCGTACCGCCTGCTGTGCCGCTTGTAACTGTGTCCGCTAAATTTTTAATAGATGCTGCCCCCGAGCCGCCTCCGCCGACACAGATAATTTTATAGATGCCTGACTTCGGGCACGTCCATGTTTTGCTCGCTTTTATTGTTTCACTGTATGTCATATTGCCTCCTATATTTTCATGAGCCCCGTCATGTCAAACGGGAGCTGTACTTTTACCGACATAATGTTTTTTCGTGCCTTTATATCAGCAGTGTTAATGGTGATCCGATCATCTGCACCAAGCTGAGCAACAAACTTGTCCCATATCTCCTGATACTGTGCAAACAGATCAGTAGTATCTGTTATCCTCACCAATCCGCTTACAATGCCGCAATAATTCATATCGAACCTTAGATCGGTAATATCACTTTGTGCAATATCATACTCGGTCGGAACTGATTTTATTGCAGCAAGTGCGAGATCATATTTGAGCGCTGACCGCTCTATCTTAGGATATACAGGTTCTGTACTTGGTTCACCTTTGATAAGTTCGATATGCATATCCCGCTCTTCAAGGTCGAACCGCACAACAATGAGATCATACCTTGCTAAATATATGTCAGAAGCAGGTATGATAAATCTCTCAGTCCCGTCCGTGTGACCGACACAGCCGTTTATAAAGCATCGCCCTGCCTTTACAACGACTTTTCGGTCACTCCCGACAGCCATTACCATGCATGAATTTGCAGGCTCCGCAAAAACGCCGTTATTCACAAAAGGCGTGAAATAATCGCGAAAATCCGACGCTGAATAAAGTCTGTCATGATTAACACTGTCATGAGGAAATGAGTCCATAGCATTGACCTCCCTTTAATATTTAATAAAATCATAAATAGTTTTCAACGGCTCACCGAAAGTAGGCGTAACAGAGTGCCCTGTTTCGTCAAAGGTTTCCTCCACCTCTTCTATCGGCTTGTAATATCGGGTGTTTCGCAAGTCATTTTGAATTGCCACCGTATCACCTACATCAAATGTCGACCTGTATAGATCCGAGATCATTACATCTGCCGTAAAATTCTCAGTGTATTTTTTCGCCTCAGCATCGCACTTTTCTTTCAGAGCCGCGAGCGACTCGTCGTAATTGACATAGTTGTATTCCTCAAATTCGGGTACTCCATCTACATCATAAACAACCCTTAAACCAAGTTCTACAACAGGATCAACATATATCACCTTTTCGGTCGAAGCCAACCCGCGTTTGTCATCACCAAGTGTATATCTTGGCAGTCCATTAGGTTTTTCAACATCATCACCCGGGTCATTGCATCGCCCATATATGGTGTTTGCACACCCCTCTTCCGAAAATTCATAAGTCGAATTCGTCAGATTATCGTAATCTTCGGAAAATATGAGCCTGTCAGACAGATCTCTCGATTTTACAAGAGTAAATTCAAGCTGCCTGTCATAAATATTCAGCCTTCCTGCCATTTGGCATTCAAGCTTTTTAAGAACGTATCTTATATACTCCTCAGCCGACTCAGTGCTGTCAATGCTTGAATTGTCTATCTTCCGACTGTCATATCCGTTCGGATCAAGAAAAACGGTTTTACACCCAAAGCTTGAACATTTTTCAAGTGTCTTAAAAAGACTTCTTTTATCAATATTATCAGGAAGCTTTCTTTTTCGGTATAACCCGTCCAACGTGTAACCCGATACTGTAAGGGTGTTGCCCTCGTCAGTCTTGGCTTCCTTTATCGTAGAAATGTACATTGCTTCGTCAACATCGGGACGATATACATAACGATGCGGTTGTAAAACGGCTATGTTATGCGGATCGGCGGGAACGTGCAATTCAAACGCCCCCGCAGAAGATGCCCTTCTTATCCACATAAGTGAACCGTATATGTCTGTGATGCCTATCAAAGATACGCTTTCGTCATAAATATACAGATCCATCAGATACCTCCGAACAATGTCTCGTAAAGGCAATTGACATTTACGGAAGCCGACGTTCCGCCTTCAAGCAGCACCTCTAACACGTTTTCACCCGGATAAAGCATCGGAAAACGACTTCCGGGTGTCATCTTTATAAGATAATCAAACCTCTCTGAATTGCGAAGCAGGGTCACTTCCTTATGCTTTGGTATGGTGCATATCGTTATCACATCACCCTCATAAAAATCAGCCTTGACCCTGAGTGCAGTGTCTGAATTGATGCTTCGTATGCCTATCACAGCAACAGGTGCCTTTATCTCAAATACGACCGTAAAACCGACAGTCGAATCGCCCTCATAATCAATACCGGTAAGGAGCGAATTCTTTGTCACACTGAATTCAACACAGTTTAATTCTGTATTGTCTTTGATAAACTCAAATGACGGCGATACTCCACAAAGTAATGTTCTGTAATTTTCAAAAGTGTGCCAGTACGGATCGGGTACCTTTACGGATACCTGCGAAATCATCGGGAAAGTAGTCGGGGGCGTGTCACACTTGGTGACATAACCCTCAACATATCTGTCCTGATTTTGCGAAATAAATCGGATCTTAACGATCTCTTTCGGTCTGAATATCCTGTATATACGAAGCTTTGATTTTTCGGCATCGATCACTTCATTTCGATACTGTATGACGATGGATATGTTTCGTTCGGGAAGACGTGAACTTACGAATGAAGAACCGTCAATTCCGCTTAAATTCATCGTGTTGACATCAGCCTCAAGACTTACCCCATCGAGAGATGTAAGAACTGCCTCTTTGTCATTGAAAAGATCAATGCTCTCGCCGTAAGAATTTGTCACTATAAGTTTGTATTCATCCATAAATATCACCTCATCGCCGTCGCAAGCTGTAAACCTTCAACTGTCGCACGGTAAATATCACGCCTGCACAAAGCTTTCGGGCTCATGTTGTATTGGTTGAACGTCAATGAACTTGAATTACCCTCCGGCGTTTCCGAACCGCCTTCTTCCGGTGTGCTCTTTGCCTCGTCAAATGAACTTCCGACAGACATAGCATAATCACCACTCATCATAGCATCGATAGTCTGTGCGCCGGAATTTATCTCCGAAAGATCAAGCACAGGGCGTATTGTCGGCTGAATACCCATATCACTATCTATATAATCAGATATGTTGGAAAACGAATCCGCAAGTGTATCTGTAGCAGTGTCTCCAATATTAGTTGCCTGATCAGCGATGTCCGGCAGCATTGATTTCAAACCGTTTATAAAACCGATATCAGCATATTGGCCAATTTCAGCAAATGCGGTTGATGGTGAATGAATACCAAGAAAATCCTTAATACCATTAAGTGCACTTTCGCCTAACTCCGAGGCTTTTTCTTTAATGGTATCTATACCGCCGGTAATACCATCTTTCAAGCCCTCAATAATGTTGGAGCCAACTTCTTTAACTTTTTCGATCCCATTTTTTATTCCTTCAACGATCATCGATGGGATTTCATTAACAGTAGATTTTATGACCTCAAATTTTTCCTTAATTCCCTTAACAAGGCCACTATCCATTATTTTCTCACCGGCATTTTTTATGATATCAACCGAGCCTTCAAGAATATCCAACACCGCTCCTATAAGCGAATCAATAAGATTGTTAATCGCATCCATCAATAATGGGGTATTTTCCCGTATCGAATCTGCCAGTCCATTAATAAAGGTTATGATCACATAAAAAGCACTGTCAGAAATCTTTTTCGTCTGGTCCGCAACGCCATTTATAAATGTTACAACAACATTTACCGCCGAATCAATTAATTTACCCAGATTTTTATCGATTGCTTCTATGAAACCTATCAGCATTTGAAGACCAACATCAGTAAGTTTTGGTATGTATTCAAGCAGCAGATCTAAAACAGAATCTATAAAAGCTCTCAAGACATCTAATAACGGCGGAAGAGCCGTAATTACAGCGTCAGATAGCGCAATTATCAAATCTGCAACCGCCGTTGAAAGCTGTGGACCACTTTCTCCGATAATAGTTATCAAAGTAACAACACCTTCAGCAAGGGCACCGGCTATCACGGGAATAAGGCCACATACTGCGGATACAATAGCTACTATCGCTGCGGCTGCACCCGTACCGGCTACCGCAAGTGCTGTCAATCCTGCAGAAAACGCAAGAACGCCAGCGCCGCAAGCAAGTATTCCAACTCCTAAAAGCGCTATTGCTCCCCCAAGAGCCAGCATTGATGGTACAATTGGCGTTAAAACTAATGCTGCAACCCCAAATACTGCAAAAGCCGCAGCAAGGGCGAGCAACCCCTTCCCAATGGATTCCCAAGACATATTACCGAGACTTTTTAATGCCGGTGTAAGTATAGCGATTGCCGCTGCAACAACAAGAATAGCAGCAGCTCCGGGCAAAGCGGTTGTCATGGAATTAACCGCAATAGCAAGAATTGCAAGCGATCCTGCCAGTGCTGTCATCCCAACTAACAGTTGTTCCCATGTCATCTGTCCCATATCGCTTAATGCGTTTGCAATCACTTTCATAGCCGCAGCCACAATAAGTAAGCCGGCACCTATCCCAATCATATTTTTAGGCATTAAATGTAGTGCTGCAACTATGATTCCAAGAGAAATGCCTATTCCAGCGAGTCCCTTAACCAATTCGGAAATTGACATATCTCCAAATTGTCCAACGGCATTTGCAAATATAAGCATTGCCGCCCCAAGAACCGTAAGTCCGACGGCAGTTGACAGAACTTTTTTACTATCGCCAGTCAATTTTAAGAACCCGGCTATTTCAGCCAGAACGACCCCAATGCCAATAAGACCCTGTATCATAGCTTTTGTATCAAGTTCGGAGAATGACCTAACTGCATTAGACATAACGAGTAAAGCGGCTGATAATGCAAGAATACCAACCCCCTTATTAACACTCATTCCATCAACATCTGTTAGTTTCAAGAATGTGACAAGTTCACCCATAAGGACACCAACCCCGATCAATCCCTTTGTAAGGTCACTTGTATTTAGCTTCCCAAGTTTCTGAACAGCAGATACGAGTATGCAAATTGCAGCAGAAAATATGATTAATCCGCCAGCTCCCTTTATAAGTTTATCAGTCGATGTTGATAATATTTTTGCAGCGGCAGTAAGTTCACCTATTAAAACGCCCACCCCAATAAGACCTTTAGTTAGTTCATCATTATCAAGATCCGCAAGTTTCTTAACTGCTGCTGACAGCAATAACACTGCAACCGAAAGTAAAATTAAACTGTTCGACAGCTTACTCAATGACGATATACCGTCACTTCCGGCAATTTTAGAGAATACTGCCATTGATCCCATTAATTCGCCAAGCATTCCTGCCATAGCAGCTAATCCGCTTGTTAATTTGTCGGGTTCTATTGTGGACAACACGAGCATCGAAATGGTTAAAATACCAATTGCCTCAGCGATTTTCAGCAATGTTTTTGCTTTAATATCATTCTGATATGCTTCCAGCGTATCTTTTAATCCACCGAGTATGTCTTTTATACTGTCAATGACACCTGAAACCGGGGAAATTCCTTCTTTAAGTTTCTTAACAAGTGACATAACCCCGGCAGTAAGAGCCGCTAATGACCCACTATTTATAAGATCAGCGAGTTTCCCGGAATCAATATTTCCGACGCCTTCTGAAATTGTTTCGGCAATTTTTGAAAATACATTCTTAAGGACACTTCCGATTGCTAAAAATACCGGAGCCACTTTCTTGAATACCGATGTGAGTTTATCCATCGCCATTTTGAAGACATCGATTATTTTTGTAAGCGGATTTATTTTTGTTTTCACTTCGTCAACAGTTTCAGACAAACCGTCAGCATCACTTTTGCTAAACGATTTGAAAGAGTCTTTGATTTTACCAAACGTGTCTAAAACTTTGTCGACGACCGGTTGCAGATAATCTCCAATCGGTAAGAAAACGTCATAAAGAGTATTGCCAAATTCTTTTAGTCCTTCCGATACTGATACAATAACATCAGCTATTGTATCGAAGATTTTACCGAATACATCATTCTTTTTTATCGACTCATCGATAGAGACCAACCATTCACCTATAGAACCTGTTACTCCGGAAGTTGCTTCACCGATATTAACAAACACCCCTATGAGTTTTTTAACAGCATTAAATGCGGCTGAAAATATCTGCAAACCAATATCAAGCACAGCGAACAAACCTCTCAACGTGCTTTTAAAGTTATTGGTTTTTCCATCGCCGTTATTTAAGCCACCGGTAAAGTCCTTTATCTTTTTTGTAAAATCATCAAAAGCTTTGATAATATTATATAGATCTTCAGAATCAAACTTTGGCATTATGCTATTCCAAGCGTCGCTCACCGACTGTGAAATATCAATAATGCTTAAAAGAATATTTCTGAATGAATCGATCAGGAGATCTCGACCGCTTGTTCGAGAAAATAAACCTATAAGTTTATTTGCCGGGGTATAAACTGTGTTTACCTGCTTTGCAAAATCTCTCATTTTAGATGAATCGGCATCGGTCGAATCGCCTATTGCACCGAGAGTATCCCCAAAAATAGCAGCTGCAAGGCGGGCTTTCTCCTCCTGGTTCTCGATCTTATCAAGAGCATCTATTGTTTCCTGAAAAACAACGTTAGAGTCTCGCATAACCGGAGTATCTTTCAAAGCTTCCTTTTGCGCATCAATTTCACGCTTGAAACCCTTTAATGAGGCGTCGTTTGATTCTTTTATAGCATCGATTTCGGCATCTTTTTCAATTTTTAGATTTTTCAGCTTGGTTTCATGTTCATCTTTAAGCGCCTTTTTCTTTTCATCATGAACTTCTTTTAACGCTTTTTTCTCTTCGGCTTGAGTCGACTTGAGATTTTCTTTGGCTATTTTGTATTGATCATTTTCCTCTTTTTTATTGGCTTCTTTTATGCTTTGAAGATTCTTTTTGTCAATATTATACTGCTCGTTTATGTTTTTCTTCTTTTCATTAAGCTCTGACTTACGCTGTTTGCGTTCTTCAAGTATTTTATCTTGAGCAAGCTTTTTGTCAAATTCATCAAGAGCTTCCCGAGCTTTCTTCTTTGATTCATAATCAGATGCATCTGAAACCTTCTTTTGTAATTCAAGACGTTTCTGATTGTTTTCCTTCTCCTTGGCTTCTTTGTTTTCAGCTTCTGTTTTAGCATCAATTGCGTTGATCTCATCTTCGATTGCTTTGATCTGATTATACTTATCTTCGTCAAGGAGTTTGAGTTTTTCGGTATATTCATCATCGATGAGTTTTAATTTTGCATCGTGAGAGGCTTCGAGTTCGTTCAGTTCGGCATCGAGGGATTTCGTAAGTGCATCCATCTCAGCATCAAGAGTTTTATTCAGAACATCCGTCTCATCTTCCTGAAATTTCTTAAATTCATCGATTTCCTGCTCATTTTTAGCTTTTGCTGCATCCAGTTCTTTATTAAGACTGCTTCGGTATGCTTCCACCTGATCATCGAGACTTGCTTTCACTTCCTCCGTATTTTCGGAAGTCGCAACACCAAGGGCATCAAAAGCCGCTACAGTTTCAGAATTAGAGGACATCATAGCTGAGGTAAACTGATTCATTACCGAATCCATATCATAAAACGAGCTTGCAAATGATTGTTTGAGATTAGTGAATTTCTCTGCAGCTTTTTCAGATTCTTTTGCTGCATTATCTGTTTCATCAGCTATTTTGCCAATAGCCTCCGAAACAATATCGGCTGTAAGCCAGCCTTCTTTCAGACTTTCCTCAAAAGAACCATTGTCTTCTATCATCTTATCGATTTCGACGTCGTGAGTTTTAGCGACATTGATAATTTGTTCTTTTAAACGGTTTATCGAAATATCGGCATCGGCTGCAGAATCAGCAAATTCATCCCATTTTGAATTTAATGCACCACCAAGAAGCGCATTTCGAGCTTCCGAGGAATCGTCGATAACACCGCCCACAATATCGGATAATTCTTTAAATACAGCTTTTGCCTCGTTTATGTCACCGACAATAAGCTCCCATGTTTCGGACCAACCGGATTGAGCAGCCTCTTTAAGCGTGTCCATAAACTGTGAAAATGTTTTAACGTCCTGCGCAGCGGCATAAGCTTTCTGTCCTATCTCGGTCGTTTCATCTGCATAATCCTTTAAAGTTGTAACAAGAACTTCGGATGTCATCCATTGATCCTGAAGAACTTCGTTGAATCCGTGTGTTGCATCAAACACATTACCTTTAAGGGTCTTATACATTCCATCAGCTGTCTGTGTAACGGTCCCAAGAGATACTGCAGTCTGAATAAGCTGGTTCTTAAATTCGACGGTAGCCATATTGGCATTTTCTATTGACTTCCAATCAATGAGTTTTACATTACCGGCTGATAACGCCTGAGCAAAATTATACATTGCTCTTGATGCCTCATTAGCATTTGCTCCGGACACTGCAGCAACGTTGCTCACACCCTTAATAGCAGCAACTGCGTCTTCAAGTTTAACACCGGCATTTGTAAACTTACCAATATTATTGGTCATATCAGCAAATGAATAGATTGTTTTATCAGAATATTCGTTTAATTCTTTAAGATACTTATTGACCGTGTCTACGCTCTCTCCGGTGGATGCCATTATCGTCTGTATAGAATCCATCTTTAACTCGTATTCGTTAAAACCTGTTTTTATTGGTTCGATCGTCAACGAACTAAGTATTCTCTTTCCGGCATTGACGGCGGAATTTGTAATATTCGATAACGCCGTTATCGCTATGACTTCAAGACTGTTAAATCCGCCGATCACAGAGCTGACAGCATTATTCAATATAGAAAAGTCCATGCGTCCGGCGGTAGAATCAATAGTTTCAAGTCCCTGAGATGCTCCACTGAAATCAAGAGAACTTTTTAATCTTTCCAAAGATGAAATCGACGTGTTGACATTTGTTTCAAACTGCCGGTTGTCAAATTCCATTTGAACTATTCTTTCTTCTACATCTTTCATGAATCGGTAACCTCCTTCCAAGCACTTTCCGCTATTTTATCCATTATCGGCTGAATTGCCGGGGCTATGTATTTTTTACCTTCCACCCAACCGCTGTTTCTTGTTCCGTGACCATATTCAATTAATATTGCAATCGAAATATTATTTTCAATATTGGAATTACAAAATGAAATCTTGTATATGCCGTTATTTTTGGTTATCGTGTAATACCAAGATTCGGCTGTTTTTCCACTGCCTTTTGGCGTTGCTGCCGATAAAGCAATAACGCCCTCTTTTCCGTATTTATCAAGATCAAGTCGCTTTAACGCACTTTTACTCGATGCGAGATACTTTAAAGTCTTTGAAAAATCTCCTTTATGAGTGACTTTGATCATTATTAATTTCCCCTTATCCGGAACTATGATTTTGTTTACGCCGCATAGCATTAAGCGCTGCATTATGTTCGTAAATCTCACTCTGTGACATTTTCTTAACCGGCTGATTCTTAATATTACATACCTGAATAAGCGTTAAAAGTTTGTTCAGATGCCATTTCTGAAATTCGACCGGTATATTTAACGCAATCATCCAATAATATATAAGTTCACTCGTTATCTGTTCGCTTCTGTTGATTATTTTATGCCTTTCTGTGATCCACGTAGCGGTCATTGGGGCATTAATATAAGCATTGACTTGTGCTATCTGATCATCAGTTATAAAAGTATATATTATGGGATCAACATTCTGTGTTAATGTCATACAGCGTATATAATCGACCGTTTCTTCACGGGTCTTTTCCGCTTTTGACAATAATGGTTTACACCACTTCGACTCCCATTTTGAAAGGGAGACGAGTGAATGTTCCAGTTTCAATGTTTGCACCTTAAAAAGTATGAAACTCTGATTTTCTTCATCCCACAATTCCGATTCTGGAATGGTGATTTCTAACATCCCTCGTCCTCCTTGGTCTTTCTTGATTATGCCATTGAGATTGCAGGCGCTACAACATTTATATCAGCAGGAATAAGTCCTTTGATAAATTTTGAAGATTCTTCTCCGTTCGTAGCAAGTTCCATAAATAATGACGAATATGCTTCTGACTGATAAAATTCGGTAGAAAGTTCTTCAGATTTAATAAATCTTTTACCATCGTCGCTCTTCTTGCCGTAAGCCTTGAGAATGATTTTCCTCATCATCGGAACCAGCTTCGATGGGTCATTACTTTTTGCAATTTCCGAAAAATTGCCGTATTCGGCAGACAGTTCAACCAATTCCGACTTTGAAAGATTGAAATAAAAAGTGTCTGTTCTCGAATTGTCATTGTAGTCCTTATATGTTATTGTCTTTTTGATCATGTTCAATAACTCCTTTCAAAAATAAAAGGGGGAGAAAACGCTCTCCCCCGATATGGTGTTAAAAAGAATACAGTCCTTATACAGTGCTTATACGGCACTTATCAAATGTTGCTGTCCTGTGTGACCTTGCCGATGAGTGTAATAACTTCTTCCGGAAGAGGAAGCTTTGGCACTGTTTCGTCGCCGTCCTTACCGTAGATAATATCTTCAAGTTCCTTGAGCTTAGCTGCATCGACCTTAGTGCTGTCCACTTTAAGATGTGCAGTGGGCTTTGCACCCGGAACATCGACGGGCGTGGTGTTGATAGTCCACGACATTTCACCTGCTTCTGCGCTTTCGTTCACCGTATTGTATGACTTTGAAGATGGTGAAGCGAGCGCGCCGTAAACAAGGTGAAGAGTGTAGCCGTAGTCGGTGCTCTTTGTGTCGTTGCCCTTGAGAGTCTTGTATGCAAGACCGAACGTCTTGCGAGCCTGCTGACCCGCAAATACACCCGGAGCGATCTCCTTTGAACCATCGCATTCCGCAAACGCATCCGGATATGTGTATGCACCGAGAGTAGCGGAAAACTTTTCAGCACTCATAAGATTGAGATACTGTTTGTTGTTTGCATAAACCGCTGTAGCTTCACCGCCCGATGGATTCTCTTCGACCTTGGTAACGCCGTTCCACGGCACACCATTCTCATACTTGCCCGTCTTTTCTGTTACGGGAAAAAGCGCACACTGTTCGACACCGGTCTCATACGTTCTTTCACCGATCTGATCCCATTTCATCTTTGGCATGATAAATTCCTCCTTATTGGGTTTATAAAATAAAAAAGCCGATACCGATTAAGGTACCGACTCAATAAAACATTACATTATGATTCGTTCCACGGTCTTTTCATCTACAGAGATCCGAAAAACATCATGGTTCAGATTATCAGCAATGTAATGCTTTATATACTTGCATCTTGGTAGCATCGACATCTTCTTCACAGCCTCACTGTCAGGATCACTGTCAACAACAATGACCCTGTAAAGGCATTTCTGTAAGTATATCGTATTGCCGCTGAAAATATTTTCAATACTCTCCAGATCGTAAACGATCGCAGGGTATTTCATTCGTATCGACTCAGGGGGCTGATAGTACACATTTTTTGTCCCGAGTATTCTGCATAGCTCGGAGTGCAGTTCAAGCCTGCTCTGCATTGTAAACACCCCCTAAGGTCAATACAAGTCTCGGGGGCTTTACATCAACGGACTTTACTTTCCATTTCGCCCCCATAAACTTAACATAGCGTATCGAAAAGAAATTATTGTTGGCATAAGCATCAGCAACGATACTTATCTCGTTCGAGATGTTGATATCATCATTGACGTTTCCGGAATCTTCGAGTTTCCGTGTGTTCCTGCCAATGTCGCCCTTGTACCGACGTTCAGTAATAACTCCCCTCCATACACCCGGGGCTGTTTCAGCCGTTTCCGCAAACCCTATGATGCCGCAAAACTTTGCCATTTTATATAGTGCCGTCTTCGGAAGCGTCAGAAGAACCCGAAGCAGGTGTAATGTCCTCTTCAAGAGCAATGGCAGAGTAAACTCTTGTGAGCGCACCGGAAAGTCTTGTTTCAATGAGGTACTTCTCCTGATTGAAATCGATATCGAACTGCTGGAAACGGGTGATCTCGCCGCCCTTTACAGAACCGATCTGGTAGTCAGCAAGGTTTACGAAGATACCGAGAAGCTTCTTTACCTTCTGATCGGTCGTCTTTCTTGTCTTGCCCTCAAACTGTTCAACAGTATAAATGTTGCTCACGTTGAGTGCAGCAGCAAGGTCTGACTTGGAATCATAAATTCGTCTGCCGTTCATATCTCTTGCAAGAAGCATAACATTGAGAAGATGCGGCGTACAGAAGAAATCAAGATTGCCCGAACCCTTGTACTGTTCTCTTGCATAAAGTGATGAGCTTACAATGGCTTCAGCATAAACATAGTTGTCACCGAAGTTTGCGCCTGTGTTTGTACCATTGAGTTCAGCCTTTGCAGCGGCAATGTCAACATCAGTGTGAATCGTGTACAGTTCATCATCATGCCAGATTGATCGGATGTGATTCTCTTCGATCTTGTCCTGATCGCCATCTTCACGGCCGTCACCGATCATAACCGCAGTTGCTACTTCTTCATTGAGATTGAGCTTCATGATGCCGTACTGGTATTCAACAACATCGAAATCGGTAATGTCGAGAATGTCGTCACGGTTAAGAGCATCCTTTCTGTAAACTGTCTGTGGGTCGGTTGTTCTGGAAAGAAGCTTGAAGTTTGGTGTTTCCTTCTTCTTTTTGCCCTTCTTGTAGCCGTATGCCCTGAGCTTTGCATCTCTGATATCAGCCTGTCTTGTACGGATTCTTGCAATAGGACTCTTGTGTGCCTTATTCATGACCGCAGAGATCCAGCCCTGATCTGTTGTGAGCAGTTCGGGCGCACCCTTCTTGATATCCTCGTAATCGGGGAAGAGTGATTCGATATTGTCGATACCGTGTGCAAGTGCGTCATTCTCTTCGGCATAAATACCGATAGCAGCCTGAAGACTGCCAACACCATTGGTCTTTGCAAGCTTTACGATCGCTTCGCCGTCAGCGTGTGAAAGAACGTCGCTCTGTACGTCATCATTTTCAAAAAGATTGTGCTTCATATTTTTCTCTCCTTCTTTCTCATTGGTTTCTTCATCATCTTTTTTACTTTCAAGAGCAGCTCCAACGATTGCATAAACCGCTGTCTTCTGCTTCTCATTGAGAGTATCGAAGATGTCTTTTACTGTTTCTTCGCCCTCTTCAGGCTTGTCATTGGGTTTTTCAGCCTGCTTTTCAGGCTCTTTCTTTTCGTTGTCCATGTTATCCTCCTCTTTTTTATTATCATCACTGTGACAAAGAACTATCTCCTCGTCCGTATAAATGACTGCATCTTCATCGGACATCTCGCTATGTTCAATAGCAAGTGTTTCGATGAAAGCTCCTGGATTTGCCCCCGCAAGCACAAGGCTCACTTCCTTTATGTCACCATGAATGACATTGCCGCCCTGCTGTCTGAGACCGCTGGCAAAAATAGAAAGAGCCGAAATGTCACCGCTCTCAACAAGGAGCTTGGCATTACGGCCCTGTTCTGTGTCATTGAATTTTCCGTAGGCATAAACGCCGTCGGGTTTGTTTTCAAGAAGTGCGTGCCCGAGAACATTGTCCGCCGTGTCATGACGGTGATTCCATACGATCGGGACCGTATGACCATCGTTTTCCTTGAATGCATCTCTCATGATAGTTCTTCCGTCCGAGCATCGAAGATCGTTTCTCGTCGCCCAGCCGGAGAAATCATACTTCTCCATTTTGATTTTCCTCCTCTTCGTTTGTATTGGTATCTCCTCCGCTGTCATCAGGGTGTGAGATGTTTTTATTCTTCAGCTTGTCAGCGTCGGGATCATTAGACGGTTTAAGGCCTATCTTCTGCCTTATTTCATTGCTTGACATTATCTCATTTCTGGTAAGCTTGTCTGCAAGCTCGGAAAGCTCGGAAAGAGGAACAAGACTGAACGGATCTCTGAAATACATTATCGACTGTTTCCGTGTGCGGGCTGTCTTGGAAAGAAATGTTCGTTTCAGACTGTCAACGATAGCCGAAACTATCGGCTCACAGGTTCTGGCATAGTAATTAGTCATCGCTTTGTCATCAGCAGTACCGTCAAGAACACTTTGATTAATACCTAACTGGCTGTATAGCATACTCGTCAGATATTCGATCTGTTTCATCAGGTTATTTTCGACCGGGCGATTGAGCTGGGTGATATGCTCTGTGCCGTCGGTATAAGCAATACCGTATTTTGAACCTGTCAGCTGCTGTTCGATATCCGCTCGGCGCTCTTCAGCCTGCTTTTTACGTGCGTCTGACTTCACCACATACGGAAGCTGAATGATAAGGTCAAGCTTTCCGCTTCCGCTCTGTTCATCTATTGCATCAAGAAGAACAAGCTTTCGTATAAGCCTCTGCATTGTTGAGTTAGGCTCGTTTACGACAGAATATAAAGGATTTTCGACTATGGCGACATTGCTTTTTGCCATAAGAACATCTCTTTTCTGTCCTGTCCGGTCATCATAGACCCTTACTCTGACATGACGTGGATACCAGTCTATTATCTGTCCTGTCCTCATTGAAAGAACATCATAGCCCTTTGTAATATCCGGGTCAATATCGGTGTCTATCGGAACTATGGCAACTACACCCTCATCAAGCATCGACAGCACAACATCCTGAATAAAGGAACGTCCGCTCTCATCAATGTTTGCCTCAAAGCTTAAACAGTTGTCCAGCCCCGAATTTATGAATGATACAAAGTTTCCGTCATCATCGGTATAAACGTGACGTATCTTTATAGCCGCAATGTCCATAGCTATGCGGTTGTAAACCGATGTGACTATTGAGCGTTCATTCCGACAGGATAATCGTACACGGTCAGGTCTGTATGAGTATGAGGAACCTATATCGCGATACTGTATCTGCTGGTTGCCGTTAAAGGCATTCCAAGCGTGTCTGAGCCTTTCGCCAAAAGAATTTCCCATTTTGATTTCTCACCGCCTTTCCTTAAATTTAGGCATAAAAAAAAAGAACCGCCGAAGCGGTTCCTTTAAAATCTTATTCATTCCTTTTCAAAACTAAGAGAAACAGTTTAATGCTTCTCTTGTTTTAAAAAGCTGATTTTTTATGAATTGGCGTTTCTTTTAACTCAAAAATCGACACCATATTATCAATATTTTCGCCGGAACAAAGAATATCTATAAATGAAAATAATTCTTTCGTTTTTTTTGTTGATCATCCATCCATTGCCGCAATACTCGTAACTGGAATGAATGCCATCATAAGTTACGGGTTTTGCATTTTTAGGTACAACAGCAAAACTTAAGTATTTATCGTTTTCAGAACATCCTATAACCTTGCAATCTTTAAATTGTTCCGGTATCAGCTTTTGCGCTTCTTCCCAAGTCATAAAAAATCTCTCCTTTTCAAAATTAAGAGAAACAGTTTAATGCTTCTCTCGTTTTAAAAATTCTTCAACATTAAGTTCTGAGTATTTTTCACCGTATTCAAGTAAACAATCTATAAGACCCATCCACGAAACTTCTTTGGTTTTCTTATTTACCTTATATATCGCGTTTTCGTATTTTCCCTGAGATTTTAACCCAATAAAGTAAAAATCATCGGTTTCTTTTACAAAACTAATATCTTCATTAAGCAAATCATCGAATGTTCCGCTTACTTTATAGTAGTCTAACATTTTGATACTCATAAAAAATCTCTCCTTTCATAAAACAGCATGTTTTTAATGCGTATTATTTTACAATCTTCTTTATTTCGTCCCAGTTCAGCTCCAGTCCGTCTAAGCGTGCAAGCATTAAAGGCCCATCAGGATCAATATATTTCCAACAGTTTTCTACTGAAGTGCCTTCCGTGCCTTGCTGAAAATCGAGAAATTTAACGATACCGTCTTTGATCTCCCAATTGAAACAATGCCCTCTACCATCCAAGCCTTTAAATGCAACTGAACATGCTCCGAATGCATTATCACCGAAACGCTTTTTTAGCATTTCCTTGGCATCTTCCGGGGATTTTCCGAATTTTATTGCTGATCCGTCAAGCACTTTAACGCCCTTGAAACAGCTTTCCATTACCCCTCCGGGGTTTTGTTGCTGCCGACCAGGTGTACCTCTTGCTGTAACATCATAGCCAAGATGTCTTAGAAAACCTGTTACTGAACAATATGTACAATTATTTTTTCCTTCGGAAGAGCCCCTTAACGGATTAGCCTTTTTAAGGGAATCTGATATGGATTCTTTAGATTGCAGTTTCTTTAATCCACTTGATGCATCAAATGACGGTTCTTCAATTGGTAGCTGTCCTGCTTTGTTCAGATACTCTGAAACCGAACTCTTACCTTTGTTTATTAAAATATCAAGCTTTCCTGATTTGGCAAGCCGATATGTTCCGTATGCCGCAAGTGCAGTTACAGCGACTGCAGCTCCGACTTTTATAGCAGTCTTTTGTCTGTCACTCAGACCATGTTTTTGCGTTGAATCATTATCTGATTTTTGACTGCTGTCATCATTATACCTCTTTTTGCCCGCACTTGTCAAGCTTCCGTCTTTATTCTGATAGCGGCGCACGCCCCATTTCTGACCAAGAATACCGTGATGCGATAAATAAGTTTTCACATAATCACCTCTCTCAAAAAGAAAGAACAACTAAATATCGTCCTTTCTTTCGATCAATGTCTTTGCTTAATGTTTTTGTTTATCAATATAACCGGCGATCAAGCCTGTAACTATCATAGGTATTCCGATAAACAACGCCATTTGTTTTTGATGCTCTCTTCTTAGAATATCAAAATCCACTATGCTGTTTCCATCATCTAATACCTTTATCGTAGCTTTTTTAAGGGCTGGATCAGGCAGTATCATATTGAGTTTTTCAAAAATTTTCATATAAACACATCCTTTCATAAAAGGGTATGTTTTTTTGGCGTATTATGACATCTTGATTTTACAATGCTTCACTTGGTCAATGAAATTTTTTCCGGTCTGAACGAGTTTTTTGTCAGCACCTGTCTTATGAGCAACTCCCGCAACCGCTGCCAGTGCCGCCATAGTTGCTCCAACCCTTTCAGGATGACCCGAAGCGATATTAACGATACCCCGTCCGGTTTTCTTTACGGAATTGACCGTATCCTTGGCTTTTCTTTCAGTTTTAGCTTTAGCAACATGTTCTGCCATATTCTGATTAGCAAGAGCTTCTTTAAACGCTTTATCATAGTCGGGATCTTTTGATCGTTCATTAACGGTATTTTTTATAAGTTTTCGTCTTGTACCGGCACCCTCGCCGTAATACATTTTGGCACGTGCGTATTCTTTGGCATCCTTTGCTGCCTGACGTTGTGTTTTTGAAGATATACGTTTTTGTCCGGCAGGAGTGAGGCTTCTGTCTTTATTCTGATAGCGGCGCACGCCCCATTTCTGACCAAGAATACCATGGTGATAAAGTTCGTTTGTGTTCATATTTAACCACCTTTCATAAATGTTTTAAAAACATTATATTAGCACTATTCAAACATATCCTTATTATGCTTGTAAGCCACATAAGCATCAAGCATAGCCGCAACCGAGTCGATCTTTTCTTCATATCTCTTCTTGAGAAGTTTTCTGTTTCCGTTCGTATCCTGAATAGTTATACAGTTTCCCATCGTGAACGTCATCATATCTTCATCAAAAACAAGCTTGCGTTCCTCCGCAAGTATCTTCAGCTCGCCGAGCGGAACACTCTCCGTCTTTGCACCCTGAATGACCTTTTCAAGCCCGAACGAACTGTTTTCGGTTTCCCATCTCGAAACAAATTCCTTTGCATTGTATGGGTCAAATCCGAAACAGCGTACATCGTAGCCTCTTTCAAGAATGTGACTGTCAATGTCGTCATAAACTTCCATCATGTCAATGACAGCCCCCTCAAGCACGATAAGAGTACCCTCATTCATAAACTGTTCGTACTTAAATCGCACCGCAGCAGGGAGCTTTGCGAATGTGTGTGACGAAATATAGTTTCTTGTCTTCACACCGAAAGCTCCCGCAGGAAGAGGAAATAAAAACGTGAATGCGCAAAAGTCGTCACCCTGTGAAAAGTCAGCACCCATTGCACAAGGCATATTCCAGAAATCTCTCCGCTTGTGCGGCAAAGTCTCTTCGTATGTGAAATAATAGGTGTAACCCTCCATGGGAATACCGAACCTCTTTGCAAGAATATCATTTCTCGCTGCAGGCGCTTTCTCCGCTCGCTCAACTGCAAGCTGATAGGTTTCATAGCTTACGGTCTTTCCGATATTCGGACTTGCCTTCATCCACATCTCGGGTTCGTTGACCTCTTTGATGTCGTCAAGCTTGTACCACCATATCGAAACATGCGGATTGACATATTCTCCTTTGAGAATGTCCATCAGCTCCATTTTGATCGTGTCACCTGCTCCGTTACGAACCGTGCCCTCCGAACTGATAGCCACTATCAGATAATCATTCACCTTGGAAGAACCCTGCTCAATAGCACCTACAACATCTTCTCGAATGTCGCAGGAGAGCCATTCATCGACCGTGGCAACCTTGTCACGGCGTCCCTGCAGCTTTTCAATGCTCATCGGGCGTACTTCAAGCAGCGATCCCGTCAGGAAGTTCTCAATACCCTTCTTGGTCGAGGTCAGCTTCACTCTGTTCGCCCTTGAACCTGTCGTGTTGTTAATAGACCCCTCTGTCAGGAACTTGAACAGCGGTCCTCTCGACCTCGTGATAGCTGTCTTCATCGCCGAAAGCACTTCCTCCGCCTGCGGCATAGTCGGCGCAACTGTTACCTGCTGTGTGGTCGATGTGTCAACATTCAGAAAGTAATTCTGTATGCATGATGCATAAACGGTTTTGGCTGTACCTCTTGAAACTATAAGGTACTGCTTGTTGCGAAGTCTGTGCTTCTCCTGCTTGCGAACATAATGTCCGCCATGACCATCGGGATTCGGCTCATATACACTCTTTTCAACAAAGTAGTACCAGCCGAAAATATCTTCTGCCCAAAGCTTGAAACTGTCCAGCAGTTCAAGATCAGAACCGTCCGTCAGCGTAAGCTCGTTCTCACAGAAAGCAATAAATCCCTCAACAGCCTGATCATCATAGTAAATACCAGGATTGGCTATAAGATCGTCAATGAGGTTCATCTGCATCGAAACCTCTCTGCAAACGGGTATCTCACCTCTTAATACGGCATCTCTGAATGCGCCGTAATACTTCGGAACGGCAGTATTCAATAATGCCATATAAAAAACCTCCAGAACAGCTGTCCGATTAATGGGACAGTAAATGAAAACTTAATTAATATCTATTGACTCATACACACATATGATGTATAATTATGTAAAAGGAGGCTATACAATGGAAAATCCTATTACACAATTAAACGACCTTGATGTACAAATAACGCCTTGTACTGATATCAATTTAAAAAATGAACAGTATACCAAACTCAAATTATCGCCTTATCAGAAAGCAGGCATGTCCGCATTATTTCAGCAGTTTCCGAATATGGCAGCAGCGGCAGTAATGTCTAATGCATACGTGGTTTCGTTTCCAAAAGGACTTCCACATACACTTATGCATCTGAAAAACGGACAATATGCAACACCGATAATGGGAAACAAAGGAATTGTAGGGAGTGCCGGATTAACATCGTTACACCTGGAATCTATGCTGCTTGGTGCATTTTCAGTTATGTCGGTTGCAACCGGTCAGTATTTTCTCACTGAAATCAATAAAAAGTTTGAACTCGTAAATGAAAAAATTGATAAAATAATGAGTTTTCTATACGGTGACAAGAAAGCCGAGCTTATATCTGAAATCAGCTTTGTGCAGTATGCAAACACAAACTATAACACCATAATGGCTCATGAAGAACAAAGAGCAGCAACTATTGTGAGCTTGCAGAATGCAAAAAAGACAGCTATGAAAGATATAGAATTTTATATGTCTGATTTGGATAACGCCCTTTTGACACACCCAAAAAATTCCGAGATAACCAGTATTTTTCAAATAAAAGAAAGCCTTGAATTATCCATGCAGCTTTTGGTCGTGAGCAATATCATGGAAGTTTTCTATTCTCAGAATTTTGATGCCGAATATCTTTCAGGATTAAAAGATTTTGTTGCGTCTTATATCACCAAATGTGAAAAACGCATTCTTGCAAATTTCAGCAAGCTGAACGCATACTTGAACGAAAACAAACAGAATATAATTAAGAATGTAATAAGCAAACAGGATACTGAAATATCTGAAAAGGTTGAAGCGATCATAAACTCGCTAAATGGTGGCAATAACTCACCGATGCTTGATTCTTTGAATTCGTCATTGAATTTTTCTGATGAAACCCGCGCAACAACTTACTACTTTGATAAATCCGGTGATATTTACATAAAGAAAGAAGAGCGTGTATCATGAGACATTAACGATATAATCAGAAATATAGTGGTTATTACTACTTCTTCTTTGCTCCGCCATTAAATATTGCATTTGCAAATTCTTTTGTATCGAATTTCTTTGATATAGCGGCTTTTCCCGCATAAAGAATTGCACCGGTAGCTGCAGTAGTAATTACTTTTTTACCAACATCACCAAGAATCTGCATTGTTACTTTTTTACCTGTATTTACTTCGGAATCGGTCAACTCTCGAAGTTGTTTTTCCAACTGTAGATGCTGAATTTTTGCCTGAAGTTCAGCTGTACTCATAGCTCCTCTGTTTTTTACATCTCTTCTTTTTTGCTTTTCTGAAGCAATCTGCTCATCAGATTTGCCCGACAAGTGTTTTTTGCCCGCACTTGTCAAGCTTCCGTCTTTATTCTGATAGCGGCGCACGCCCCATTTCTGACCAAGAATACCGTGATGGTAAAGTTCGTTTGTGTTCATATTTAACCACCTTTCATAAAAATATATAGAGGATTACAATTATGCCTAAATTTAAAGTTTTATTTGGTGACGAATACGATGATGAGGTTTTTGACTCAGAAGAGGAAGCTGAAGATTATGCTATCGATATGGCGGCATGTATAAGAGAGGGTGCTGAAGTATTATCTTTGTCCAATCCCGGGGATTACGATGAAGACGATTATGACGATGAATATGAAATTGTAGAGATTGATGATTAGAATAACAGTCATTCATTATTTTGTTCATTGTCAGCAATGACATAAAGCCGCCATTCGAGTTCATTTGCGACTTTGTTCATTGCTTCAACAACAGCGGTCCCCTGAGGAGGGTCAAAGATCAGCCGCACCTTAGTGTAAACATACGTCCGTATCTGTGACCACTTCGGTTCGTCAGCCACAAAATCGGACCACTTCTCTTCCGCACCCGAGATAACAAAACCGTCCTCGTTGCCAACACCTATCTGTGTCAGCGTAGATAGTACCGTGTTGATGTGCATGATAAGCTCCGTGTCAAAGTCGGTACATTCACTGTCAATGCCCAAAGCCTTCTTTACCGATAAAAGTATGCTGTCCATATATACCTCCTCCCACAAAAATAAAAGAAAGAGAAACTGCGATCACTCACAACCTCTCTTTCCAAAAAGATGTATTCATTTGTAAAAACAAAAGAGAAAGAGCCGGCATGATACATGATCGTTTGGCTCGGCAATTGTCAAGCCGTGACCGGAATCACGCTCCTTACTTCCGCAAAAGCGGACAGAACTCTCTTTCTCCATAAAAGACCATGTTTTTTTCGCGTGGCAAATATGGTTACTTCCAAGGACAAGTGTCATTTGGTTTACGCTCGATAGGTTTTCTGTCGACTTGGCTCTTGTCACCATAATGTATAGCATTGTGCGTCTGAAATGACATCGTTATCAGAAATTCCGGATCAAGTAAATACTTGGTCCTTTCTTTTATGTCCGATATCGAAATAGGATTCATGTGATGAATGAATATCTTTCCAATGATGTCATAACCGACAACACCAAGATCGCAACCAAGATCGCGATTGATAATGTAATCACGCATCTTTGTCCATTCCACTGAACAATAAAACTTCTGATTAAATACTCTGTCAAACCCAAATGTTTCTGCACCGACTTTTCCCGAAAGGTTCAGATAATCAAACCGCTCCTCGAAAGTCGGCAAAGTGGTAAGTTCGGAATATGTCCTAATCAGAGCTGCCATTGTAACGCCTCATTGCATCAAGAGCATTTGCATACAGCTCTTCGACTCGCTGAGCTGACTGCAACGCCTCTGTCTTTGCCTTAAGCAGTTCATTCTCACGCTCCAGCTTCTCTTTTTCCAGTCGCTCCTTTGAAGAGCCGAGCTTCAAATAGTGGGTTATGACCTGCGAAGATGCAGTACCTTCCAAAAGCTGTTTCTCTGCGAGATTTACCGCCGCTGATATGAGCTGATTTTCTCTTGCTTCAGGAGTAAGAGCCGGTCTTGTCCGTGCAACATCTCCGGATGCCTTTGCTTTGCCCAACTATGTACCTCCTTTCACCTGACATTTTTCCACTATAAATATACTTTTGGTGTAGAATTCAAGCGAGGACATCCACTTTGTGAACCTGATATAAGCCGAAAGGAGAATTGCAAATACCAAAAGCAAATCATTCCTCACCTGAATACTACACCAAAAATCCCTCCGGAGATTTTTTTAGGACCGGGGCGATAAGGGGGGGGGTGTATTTTTTATTTGCCCCCTCCCGTGGAGGTCAGGCTGTTGTTTTAACTTTCTTGTAATTGTTCATGAAATCGTATTTAATGATTTCATCGATCGCTCTTTCAATTTCACGAGCGTTTTCTTCATCAGACAATTGATCGGAAGTGTTAGCAATTCTGTCTAAATAGCCGCAAGAATTGTAACCTTTGTCAATGTCAAAGTTATACCATTCATTAAATTGTGTGAATGGGTCAAACGGGTTGTCTTTTGTAGTAAGGGCACATATAGTCATTATTGGTTTCACTCCTTTCAACTATCGCCGTTTAAGTATTTGGAAACTGCGGACGTAGACACACCAAGTGCTTTGGCAATTTCGGCATTGGTGTAACCCATGCTTGACATAGATTTGATCTTGTTCTGCTTTGCAGTAGTAAGCTTGGCTTTTGTCTTTGGCATTGCTCTTTCTTTAACTTTATCGGCATCTGCATAACGAAGAATAGCTGACAGCTTTGAGTCGGTTATCGCACCGGCCTGAATGGCTTCCCATTCCTTATCGGTAATGTCGATCCGACTGTTCTTTCCGCTTGCACCGACTTTATCACGTTCGTTCTGTATCGTTGTGTTTGCGATTTTTCTTAAAGTTTTCTTATCTTTCGCGAGCGATGGATTGTCCTGAACCATAGCTTTGAGTTTTGAATTGGCTACTGCCTGGGCGCGCCTTTCTTTTGGCGCATTCATTTCAGCAATTGCCAGTTTACTGTTCAGGGAATCAACTTCCGAGGCATAAGCCTTTTTAGCGCTTGCCGAATACTCTATTTTTTCCCTTTTCATAAGCTCTTTTCGGGCTCTGTTTGCAAGGGCTTTCATCTTATTGCCATAATCGGCATAGGCGTTTTCCTGTTTTGTGCCTGACGAGAGGGTACGGAGGTCATCGGTTTCGGCAAGAAGCTTGGATTTATGCATAGCACGGACTACCTTACCGGTCTTCTTATCCACATAAGTCCTACCACTTTCCTTGTAAGTCACCTTGCCTGTCTCGGGGTCTATGATACCGCTGCCTTTACGCTCGGGTACCTGTATGTCCTGCTTTTTACGGGATAGGAGAGTGGATGCACCGCCCACATGTTTACCGTCAGAGGTGGTATAGCCCTGGTACTTCTGCCGAAGTTCGGCAATACCGTTGTCTTTTTCGGACTGCTTATAGTCGAGCTTATGCTTTTCGGCATCGATCACGACCATGCTGTGTTTTACAGCACGGGTTATTTCCTGCTCGGTAGCGCCTTTCAAAGTCATATCGGTGATAAGATTAGATACCACACCCATTTGTTTCTGAGTGTTAGCCTTGGTCATTACCTTCATACCCTCATGATAAGCATACTGCTCTTTGGGGTTGAAGTCTTTCAGACCTCTGAGAGCGGGGGTTGACTGGATCTTTACCTTGTCATTTGTCGGGATACAGATCACCTGGTCGCCGTCAAAGTCAGCGCCGGATAAGCGTTCGGCTACCTTTGCATTTATACCGATCGCGTCTGTCACATTACCGAGGATACTCTTTCCCGACTTGTTCTTGTTGTTGACAGTGAGTACAGGTATCTCAAACGTACCGCCGTGAGGGTATCTTACCAAGGCGAGCTTTTCACCGTTCTGATAATTCGGTGCATACACCTCATTCTCCGGGAGATTCGACAATGGGAGAATCACCTGTGTGAGCTGTCTTGGAAGAGCCGCCGCTTTAAGATGTACAACTGCACCGTCGCACTCGTCTGCAAAATCGGCAAGCATCTTTCTTTTTATAGTCGGGTTTGTAAGCGAACATATCTCTTTGAACTCTGCCTCGGCATCATCGTATGTAAGTCTGAGCTGGCGATTGATAAGCTCCATAGGCTGCTTTGATAAGAACTGTGATGAGAGGTTCTTGGACATTTTATCCCAGTCACCCTCCTCCTTGATCTTATTGATAGCCGAAAGTTTTTCGTTTCCGTTTTTATCAAGATACATACTCTGACCGTTTGCCTTGATAGCTGCGCCGAACGGATTATCCGGATCATCTGTTTTTATTTCCTTAAGCACTTTCATTTTGTCAGTGCCGCTGTGTTTGTTCGTATTGAATACGATGTCACAGCCGTCAGGCATATCGTCCGAATACATAGCCATACCCTTAAGGTAATGTGTGCCGTCTACGAGGATTCGTACCTGTGCATAGTGACTGTTTCCGAGACTAAGGTCTTCAACCCCACGGCGAAGCTCGATAACTCCGTCTTTATCAAGACCGCCCTCATCACCATAGCGTATCTTAACTCTGTCAGAGGAAATGCTTGCCGGGTACTGAAGCTTTTTGTATGAAAGGCCGCCGTCATCGGAAGAATAATTCACGACCGACTTAATATCCCCAAGATTATTGATAGCATCTTTATACTCGATGTTCTTGTCGCACAATGCCGTAGTAATTGTTTGTTTACCCGGATTGGTCACCTGCGGAATACCGACACCATATTTATTGTATCCTTCGGTTTCGAGAATAAATACGGCTTCTTTCAATACGCCGCTCGATACACCGAGATCTCTTTCAACACCTGCACCAACATCGATCATACTCTTTTCTTCGATCTCTTTCTTGAGAATATCTGCCGTAGTCCTTGCCATTGACTTTTTAGCGGCTGTATTCTCGTTGAGGAGCGAGCGGACAGATGAGTCATTGTCATAACCCATCATTTCAGCAATCTCGTTGAGAGATTTTCCGTCTTCTCTCAAGGACTTGGCTCTTGCCACGAGGAGCTCACGGCGTTCATGCTTTGCAACTTTGAGCTGCATACGCAGATCGGTAGTTGTCATATCAAGTGCCTTAGCTAAATCGGTTTCTTTGGGATAGATTTTCTGAAGCTCTTCCACTCTTGCAAGAAAATCAGCGGAATGCTGATAAGGTTCTTTGCCGCTTCCCCACGGATAACGACCCGAACGGCGCTTTACACCGTAATGCATCAAAATATCGTCTGCTGTTGGATTCATAGCCATTACTCCTGTTCTGATTTAATTTTTGTTATTATTTTATCGAACGAGATGATCTTATCCATGATGGGTAGAATCACTTCTGCATCAGGATTTTCGACAATGTATGAATCGGACTGATACAGTCTTAATTCAAAATCGATAGTCGAGGGTTTGATATGGTACTCCAAACAGAACAAAGCTGCATAAATTCGGAGCTGTTCAATATGAGCCGGGGTAACACCCGTTTTAAGATCATGGATACGCAGAAGCTTATCCTTAAATATGATCGCATCTGCAGTACCAAAGCAGTTATCGGAATAATATAATACCTGCTCGGGTATCATTTTAAACCCGATAGCATCGTTGACATACTGATTAAGTGTCTTTGGTGATTTTGGCAAACGTATTCCATTCTTTATAAGCTTTGCGGCGATCTCATGCAGCTCTGTTCCCTTTTGAGCAGCTACAAAGCTGTTATATGCATCTGCTATCTTGTCCTCGCTATAGTTTATCCAGTGATATTTGCTTGCCCCGAGGAACGCATGCTGCCCCTCAAGATTTGAATGTTTGTTGAAGTTCATTTAATACCTCCTCTTTGTTTTCGGGACAAATGAATCGTGAAAATGACATTTTGTTCATGAGGTCAACATAATAGGGCTGATTTGGCTGACGAGCCGCTTTGGAGAATTTCTTGCATTCAAGTGTAGCCCACTTATCTTTATACAAAACCAGAAGATCGGGTATTCCCTGAATATAGCTTGAGTCCAGCTTCATTACCAGACAACCCTCAAATATCTTTTTTAAATCTTTGATAAGTTTAGCCTGAAAATCCCGTTCCTGTTTCAACTATTACACCAGCCTTTCCGAAAAAAAAATAAAAGAAAGAGAGAATAAGATTTTCCTATTCTCTCCATAAAAGACCATGTTTTTTTCGCGAAGCAAATATAAATAAAAACGAGCCTGCACCCGAAAGTGCAAGCCCGTCTGACAACTATTCAATATTCTTCGTGATAATCGTAATCTTCATAACCACTGTCGCATTCTAATTTGTCATCATCTTCGTCATCGGTACACGAATCATCTTCGTAATATGTACCATAGTCATCTTCATAAGTTGAATCCAATGTAGGATAGCCGTCACCATTTTCTGCTTCATCATCTGTTATTGAGTATTTGCAAATACTGCACTCCCAATATCCGTCACGATGTGTAAGCAGTTTGTGGCAATCCGGACAATACTCCTCGCCGGTAGGTAACCAATCCAGTGATGACAGCTTTTTAACAAATGCTTTTCCGAGAGGTCCGTCAAACACGTGTATCTCGTTTCCTGCACCGTCATATTGAATGTCAACTTCTTCGTAGTCGTCTTTACGTTTGCTCATAGCGATTACCTCCATATAGTTTTTCTATATTATACCACGTCAAAATCTAAATTGCAAGAAAAACACAAAAGAGGTCACCCTGTAATCCTCTTTTGCTATGGTTTGAAACTATTCATTGGAATTCACCTCTTTTCACTGAAAAATACGTTCTGCCCGGAAACCCACTTTTATAAGCCATATTTATATAAATATATAAACTTTTTCTCACATTAATTAAAGAAAAAAGTGGGAAAGTGGGCAGAAAGCCCGCAAACGACGTACCTACGTGCTTTAAGCGTGCCCAGTTTTGTTTTTAAAAGTGGGCAAAAACCCAGAAAAAGTGGGCAGAAACGCCTTTTTTGTTCACGTTTAGCGTTTATTTTACCGATTTTTGCTCCCTGCCCAAATATAAAAGTGGGCAGACCAAACAAAAGTGGGCTGAAAATCAAAGGCGCTGTATTTCAAACGCCCTCGAAACCTATTCGATTTTGTTACGTTTTGCAAGCCATAAAGGCACTACAAAGACTATAGTTACGAATATCAGGACTGTACAGTCGTTCTCGATCATCAAGGTAATCAAACCTATAATGAATAATAACAACGCAACTGCCTTGTTCTTCCAAGTCTTTTTTATGTATCTTTTTAGTTTTTCCATTGTAACATCTCCTTTTCATAAAGGAATATGTTTTTTCTGCGCAAAAGCAAAACCCCATGTATTTCTACACAGGGTTTGGTTTTCACTCAGCGATTTAATAAATTTGTACTGTGAACATCGTACTCAACGTCATGATCATTGTTATTACCTACAATTAAGGTAAAGGCATCGTCCTGCAGATCGCAAACGGCAATTTCGCTGTTTATATATGCCGGACTGCCAACCAAACTTAAATGTACGATTTCTCTTAGTTTGATCATTTCTTCGTTTGAAGTACATTTTACATTCAATACAAAAGCCATAAATATCACCTCCATAAACAGACTTGTTTTTTCTGCGTGTCATTTCCACACCTTATTTGTCCTTTTATCAACAAATGTGATCCTGCCCTCGACCCTGAACCCAAATACGTCACAAAGCTCAAATATCATTTTAAGAAGCTTTTTCACACGCATCTCATCTTCAATATGCTGCATTGCTTCGCCGGCTGTCGGGTCGGGATAGCCCTCGTGATTTTTACTAAATCGAGCCAACTCTCTCACCCCTTAAATATAAAAGATACTTTGCTTTGTTTATTGCCCAGGAATTATCCAAAGGCAGATCGGAACCCGTGGAGTGGTCAAAATTCTCAAACTCCTTATGCAATGGAACTGTCCTTGCTATCTCCGGGTATCGGTTCTGCAAATCTTCCAGTTCGACTGCCCACCTGCTCCACGTTGCATCGTCAATAAGGTTTTCATTCATTCGATAATATAAAACCGAATGTACAAGTATCTGCTGACGTCTGCGATATATGAGTGCCGCTATCTCTTTATCAGTCATAATACCCCTCGGTTTCTCGTTTCAGGTCGTTTACGCAGCTGTCAACGATACCTGCCGATTCAGACGAACCTGTAGCCCTGAAGTGGGCATTAGGATGCTGTGGGTACATATATTCAAACATGAGATAATTAGCTGCATCGCATAAATATTCGGTATTACCTGTTTCTTCGTACTTTTTCATACAAAGATCGTGGTTCTTGACAGCATTGGTCAGCTTCATTCCGAAATTGTCTTTAGCAGTGCCATATTTATAGAACGACGTTTCAACTCGGTTCTGACGAAGTTCATCAAACTTATCAGAATATTCAGCAGGCATCTCTTTGCCTATTTTAGACATTTTTATCAGCTCCTTAAAATATAAAACAAAGAGCCCCGATTATTTCTAACCGAAGCCCTTTAGTGTTTAGTTGTTATTACAAATAGCCAATATTATACCTTTGCGAAGATTAAATCCCTTTGCAAGATCAGCAATTGTCCAGCCGCTCTTATAAAGTGTTTTTATCTTCTCACAAGTTTTCTTATGTATACCCATAAATATCAACTCCTTTCATAAAGGAAGATGTTTTTTTACGCGTATAAAAAAGAGCCGAGAAAATATCTCAGCTCAATCCTCTTTCCCGATTATTCTTCTCAATGGGGCACCATTCCTTACAATCCGGATATGATTTTTCACCACACTTATTGCACATCAACGAATGACGTCCGAGATCGGGAATATCCTCTTCAAATTCTTTTATGACAGTTGTCCAACTGCCATCCTTTTTCTTAACAGGGCAAACCATTCTTGATTTAACTTTCATGATACCGCCTCCTCAAATATAATTATAGCATGAAAAACAGAAAAGTAAAGAGCCTTGTTTAAAAGCTCTCTACTTTTTGTGGAATTTCGGAAACTCACGAAATTAAAATCTCATAACGATCTTTAAGCATCTTGAAAACTTCATCGGTCGCATTTATTCTGATGTGAAATTCAATTTTGCCTTTCGGTGATTGAACCGTTTCAACAAAACCCTGAATTCCTTCAGCATAAAGCATCCTCAAGCAAATTCCAAGCTGCTTATTGCTCGTCGCCAGAAAATAATCCATTGGCATTTACCTCCTTTCCATAAAGGAAGCTGTTTTCCATGCGTATTTAAATATCACCTTTCTTTCTGTTTCGGCTGAGTTCTTCACTGAACCCTTCGGGATACCTCGTCCTCAGCTTCTCAACATTCATCTCGAATATCTCTTCAAGAGTATACCCAAGTGCGTCAGCTGTAACAGCAAGATACCAAGCGACATCGCCCAGTTCTTTGGCAAGATGAACCTTATCAAGATCATGCCCCTGAAATAGGAACTTCTTTAAAATATCAACAGCCTCTCCTGCTTCGCCATTAAGCCCCATAAGACCGTTTTCAAGTCTTGTCGTTCCAGAGATCTTGGCAGCAAGTGGCTCGGTTCTTAAACATTCTTTCTGGTATTCATTAGCATTCATTGTTTTTTCTCTCCTTTAACTTACTTATGTTCATACGCGTTTCATATTCTTCACGTGAAATTTCAACCATAGTATTTTTGCCGTCTTTAAAGAAACGGTCTATTGTAATTTGTTCACCATCCGGTTTCTTAATATATAAAACGCCAATAGTATCAAAGTCACCATTTGCCGGGTCTGTAAGACATTCCGTACAATACACAACCCAAGAATGACTATCGGGGTAATATGGCATTGTTATTGGAAATTGATCATTAAGAAGATTGGTTATAAACCCGTTTGACCAACTTGCACCGTTTGGGTTGTCTTTATTGACACAACGGAAACGATCAACATCGCTATATTTGACAGTGCCATCAGAATAAACATCTTTAAATAATGAGCTCATACGGTTGCACTGATATGTGGTATAACCTTTTTTCGGATTATCTCCGACAATCTTGTTCCAAACACTTGAAACATCTTCAATTGGGGTTAAAGGTTTACCATCGATCAAGCAATTTAAAATATGTTTTGTGATGCTAATGCTATAACCGCTATGGTTATCGGTCATAAGGCTCTCAAATGCCTTGAAAGCACTTTTGTAGCAGGCACATCCGTAATCCCACTCGGTTGTATTTTTATTGCCTCGTTCACGCTCACAAGCAATTTCAATTTCTCTTTTTGCCCATTCTTTCATATTCATTTTATCACCTCATTAAATTTCTTTTTTAGTTACATTCTCCCGTAAAAAGCTCACTGTATGGCAGGGTTTCCTTAAAATATGTCATCAGTTCAACCCACTCGTCAAGTTTATGATTCTTACGGGATTTGTACATATTAGCTATAACCTCGTAATTAAGCATAACTGTACGCTTCTGATTGTATGAACTCGGCAGGAGCTGTATCATCTGCCACCAGTATTTCTTGTCGTTGGTTTCGAGATACCATTTTCGGCATTCATTTAATAAATATATGGTACCGGTAAGCCATCCATTTGGCGAATATATAATTATTTTGTCATGATACGGACTTACGTCAATTATAGGAACAGTTCGCTCATCATCCTTAGACATCAGACCAAGAAGATGCTCACAACTAAAATCCTCCAGCGTAAATTCCTTGTCCGCGATTTTATGCATAGTGGAACAAGAGTTTGCAACCGTCCCCACCTTGTAGGTGTCGAACTCTTTCCACCAATACAGCGGAGCAGTAATATCGCAATACACGACAACCATTCTCATGAACTTACGATGATCGGTACCTGCTTTAGCCAGTTTTTTCATAAGGTCTATATCATTAGCACCGACCCGATAATATGGATGTCTTATCTCGACCACGTCATCGGTTATCTCATTTTTATCGTAGCTGACAGTGTAATTCTCGTAACTATCGCTCTTTTCCCAAGAATTACGGGGATTCCGCATACCTCGAATGGCAGCTTCCCAGCCAACGACTTCTGTATTTTCAATTTTTATCATCTGCTTTCATCCTTTCGTCATAATATCTCGTTGCAACTTGGTTCCAGCATGCCATACACCTTTGATAGCCAGTCATATGTCGCTTTGATGGCATAACGCAAAAGCATTCTTCGGAATAAATATATCCTTCTTTATAAGGGCATCCGTTACAACACCCCCGAAGAATCAGATTTACCCCGTCCGTATGTTCTTTATTAAAAATTTCCAGACATGTTTTACGCTTTTCTACCTCCTTATGTTCCACTTCAAAAGCAATTCTGTCAATAACTGTTTTGAATTTGTAAAATTCCTCCTCGTTTTCAAAGTTTAAAGATACAAACTCCAGTTCACCTATGGTATAAACGTCAGCGCCGACCTTTAAGTCCGCATTAACTGTGTTAAGTGCACACTTTAATGTTTTATCCTCAATTTTTACACAAATTGATAATTCGTCCACAGACTTTATATGAATTGCCAAAAAAAATCTCCTTTCAAATATAAATAAGAAACGAGCCTAAGTTTCACTAAGCTCTTTCGTTAATCGGTCTCATCCACTCACAAAACTCGTCAAGGCATTTTTGGCATAAATCTAAATCGACGTTACGCTCCACATATCCAGTACCGAATACTGATATTGACTCGATAGTTGACAAGGGTGTGACATACACATACTCATTGGTCAAAAAATCAATTTCAGATTTTGGCATGTCGACGTAAAATTCGCCGCACCTATCGCACTGCTTAGCATTAGCCATATTTTTAATACTCCTTTATAATATTTACTTTGTAACCAAGTTCCTTCTCGATATCCTGAATTGTCATCTGTCTGGAAATTCGTTTTATAGCATAAATACTTTTTTCTGAGAAATCGGAACCGTCTGTGTCTGTCATGATTCCCGGAAAAAGGGAAACACAATTCAAAGCATCTATCTGGGCAGTTTGGACAGCTACACGTATATCATAATCGAATACATGGACAATATCGGGTAACCTATCCGGTTTCAGGGGAAGCTCCATTTTAGGAATTTCCAGTTTGAATTTATCTCCGTTGGTATTTTCGTATTCGTAGACGAGCCGAAGATACCAATAATCACCTACTTGGTACGCTTCAACCTTTGCCAATTTTACGTTCTTTACATCACTGAGTCCGACTGTGATAGGATTCATAATTAAACTCTCCTTTCGTTTTTCAAATCGTGCTTATCTGAGATGCTATCATATCCGCAATATGAGTGAACAGAACATTCGGATATTTAGCAACAGCACCGCTGTAATACTGCCAGTTCGCCTTGTCGTCAAAAGCCCCCATGTGCCATCTGATACACATGATCTCCTCCTCGGTCAGATATCCATAGATATTCTGAGCAATTATTACTGATTTCTCGCCATGACCCGGAAGAAGAATGTCTTTATTGTACTCCCATTTTTCTTCATAGCAGCCATCGTCATTTCCCAAACCCATAGATATTGCGTTAGGTCTCCGTGACCGCAATTTCTTGTAATTATCGCACTTACATAAATCATGCAGCATTCCAACAATATAAGGGCTTTCCGGACGGTTCCATGTGAGATCCAGTCGTTTTGTCAAATATAAGAGCTGAAAAGTCACCTCGCTGCAATGTTCATACAAGCCTCCGTCGTGATTTCCATGGTGATTTATGCTCGCAGGAGCGACAAAGAAATTTATATTTTCAAGTTTGTTTGCAAGCTCTGTTACAAAAATATCATTGCCGAGCTTACCTTTCATATCGGTAATAAACTTTTCTTTATTAGTCATTGATAGTAGACCTCCAATTCATCTGTAAATATCAGCATTTTTCAAAACCTCGGCAACACTTCCAAGCGGTTCGCGAAGTCCCATAAAATATCCGTATTCTATGAAATGCTTCGTGTATAATATGAGGTCGTCCATATCTGAACGGCTCAAATTTTTCACACCGCACACAGTAAAGCAAGACCTCTCGTCCCAGTTATCGATTTTTCGTTCAAGCATTGCCAAGAATTTTCTGGCTTTATCTCTTCTTTCGTTACTCATTTTTGACAGCACCGTCCTTTTCATTTTTAAATATTTCGGCATACTCGTGATATATAGTATCAAGTTCGCAAGTATCGATACACACCGAACTATCATCATCTTCGATATGCAGCCATATATGATCATCACCACAGCACGTAACAGTTGCATCGGTAGGAAGCTTTGACAATTCATTTATCAACTCGCCAACTGTTATTGATAACATTTCTGTACGCTTGTTTATATCATACATTTTTATCACCTAAACCCAATTCTGAATATAAATCATCTTCAATAAGCAGCCGTGAGCCGTTTACGAGTGTCTCATCTCTGAACAGCTCTTTTGCAGCTTCAAGTTTGATGACCGAATATCTGAATGTCGGATAAAAAGGGGTTCCGTTCTGCACCTTGATAGGCATTACGTTCTTATACGGCTGATTTTTTTTTGTCACTTCAATAAATACAACGCCAAGGTCGAATTTAGCCTGACATTCTTCGCACGGCTCATAGTCAAGAACGGCATTTCTTGGTGCCTCTGCATCTTCCTTTAATTTACCGAGAAGAGCAATCTCATTCTTTTCCTTACCGCACCAACAGCAGATAGGGATGCACGGGTTCACGCCATGCTTCGGGGATAACTTGATGCCTTTGTCATTTTTACTCATAACTTTTTACTCCTTTCAAAATATAAAATTAGTTATTTTTTATATCAATTCCGGTAATATCTTTAAACACATCAGCATCGAAATTTGGAATTTCAATTACAGCCGCTCTCTCTTCATTATCAAGCTTTTTCCACATCATACCGCAAGCTGTTTTGAAATCGACTGTTTTTATATAACCGCCTGTTGTCTCATGTTCAGGATGTGTGGCCTTTTCTTTTTCTGTCATATTTTCCGAATAGACCCACCACGAATTTTCAAAATTCCATCTAAGAATTTGAAAACCTTTGATGCTGTAAATATTTTCTCTCCGTATTTCAATAGGTTGATTAAATATATAAATCGGCTGTTGTTTATTATTGAAGAAACCCGTACTATAATTTGAACTATTCCAGTCACCAGTATTGCAGTCACCAGTATTGCGGTTACCAGTATTGCGGTCACCAGTATTCCAGTTACCCGTATTGCAGTTACCCGTATTGCGGTTACCCGTATTGCGGTTACCAGTATTGCAGTCACCAGTATTCCAGTTACCCGTATTGCAGTTACCCGTATTGCGGTTACCCGTATTGCAGTTACCCGTATTGCGGTTACCAGTATTGCGGTCACCAGTATTCCAGTCACCAGTATTGCAGTCACCAGTATTGCGGTCACCAGTATTGCAGTTACCCGTATTGCGGTTACCAGTATTGCATAATCCGGTACAATCATGCCCCTCATTTACAATAGTTAAAAGTTCCTGCCATGAAACCTCACGGACAATCGTAATTTTATCGGTAACTGATTTATTTCCACGGGTTTCTACCAAGCCGATAGCCTCGACTTCAGCAACCTTATTATTGCTGTTGAAGTCATAATAATTGAAACAATCGCTTGCTTTCTGGCAAAAATGAAATCCTTTACCACACATCTCGATGTTTCCATTGTGGGTAAATGTTTCTCCGACCTTGTACTGGAATCCTCTGCAGGTCCAATCAGAATTAAATACTTTGTAACCTTTAATAGCGTTCATAAATATCTCCTTTCAAAATATAAAAAGTAAGACCCGATGTTTCCACCGAGTCTTGTTTTGGGTTTCCGTTCATTCTGTAATCTGAACGATGATAGTTTCTTCTGATAAAAGTTCTTTAATAGTAATCTCACCGATAGGCATTAATATCCATTTCTTCGTACCATTTATTATACGTCCATTGTAGTAATCCTTATAGGATACCCTACGACAGAATCTGTCTTCAACAATTGCGTACACGGAATCATCGGTAATGATGTCCATCAAGGTCGCTCTGTTTACTTTAATTTCAGAAAGTTTCATAGTTTAAATCCTCCTAAATATAATATTGGTTTCCCATAAAGGAACCTGCATTTTTCGCGGAGGCATAAAAATACTCCGAACTGCTTTTACACAATCCGGAGCATTTGATAGGGGTTTATTCCTTTATGATTTCAAAATTATCGGTCAGTTAATCAATCTACGATTTTTACCGATTGTATCTCATTTTCGTTTATTCTCAATAGATATGATACCTGTGGACAATCATCGATTAATAACCCGGCTACTCCTTCCGGTTCATTATCATCCGGATAAATATAGTCTAAAACGGTTCCTGTAAAAATTTTACCGTTTTCGTGGAGTATTTTAACTTTTTTGCCTTCAAGTGACTGATCTATTTTCACTTTTTATCCTTCCTTTCCTGCGCCGGATATATATGAGTACCGGTTTTTGAATAAGTTATAATTGCTTTATCAGTTTTGGTTTCTTCTAAAGTATTTTTATTAACATGTGTTCCTATAATTTTTTCAGCTGTGACACGTTCTTGATGAGTCCAGTTTCCATTACCGTCATATATGGGTCTTCCTTTTCCGCCATGCTCATTTACCAGCTCCTGTGCAAAATCCAGATCACCATCCAGATAACTTCGTCCCGGTGTATGATATGTTTTTGTATGCCTAAGCTGTTTTTCACGATTGATTTTTGTAGAAACCTCGCCCGACTTTATTGCTTCTTCTACTATTGTATCATGTTTTTCAGCTTTGTCAAGCGGATAAGGCGGACCATTTTTTACTCCCCACTTCTGACCTTTGATGCCATGATGTGCAAGTGTATTCAATCCAAGTCGGTTTCTCATCTGTTCAAGAATATCCTCGACAGTTTTCCTTGTCTTGGGAGAAAGCTTTATGTAATCGGAATGTTCATCATACCAATTAAATATCTCTCCGAGATCGCCCTTTTGCCAGCTGAATGACCACCAGTCACATATCATCTCGATAATGTAATTATATGGCATATCAAGGATAACTTCGCCCTCATTCGGATCATCGTTATTGAGCACCCAATACTGCCAATGGTGCGGATTTCGGTGAATGTGAAGAAGCCATGCTCTTTTAAATTCTTCCGTTACCTCATACGAACGATTGTTACCATAGAAATAGGCGTCATAAGCCAAGTATTCATCATCATTGTTCTTTGACGAATCATGGTCAAATATGATCTGCCAGCTTGCATCGGGCTGTCCTGTCAGAACAGTCGGCAAATTTGTCAGAAGCCATTCAAAACCTCTTTTGACATTGTTTCGATGCTGCTGCAAATACCGGTCATATTCGTAACTCATCGGACTATACCTCCATTTCTTCGATTTTTTCTTTGCGTCCGACCATAATGTCAATGAGTGTTTCGGAATATCCGTCACTCGGGCAATATCGCTCGCATACATCTGCAAGTCTTGTTCCCGATTTCTCTTTATACTCGGTCGAGAGATTCTCAGCTATATGCATAATACACTCTTCCTCGCTGTCAAAATCCATATATGACCCATCGGCATTCGTCCAACCTCCCAGATTATTCTCACCCGAAGGATATTTAGCCCAACCGCTTTCCAGACCGAGCTTGCACATCAAATATAAAGCATTAATGCCATACTTTTCTTCAGCTTCAAGGATCGTGGGGACATTTTCAGCCATTTCATAGCGATATTCGTCCTGAACAGAATATAAAAGCTGCTCACAGTCATATCCGCTTGGTGAAAGAATGTTGAAATCTTCGTTTATCTCCTGCGGTTGAATGTCGGGCGTTTCCTCCTCGGGCATCTCGAAATATGATTCGATTGTTTCGGTCACATAAACAGGAACAGGAACGGCTTCATAAATATAAACTTCGTTGATCGTTTCTGCTGTAGGTTGAATATCGTTGTTCTTTGGTGCATTAAAAGGCATTATAATATTTAATGTCATAGCCAAAAGTATCAATATATCACTTTTACGCATGATTTTCCCTCCTCGTGTATTTCGGCGATCCCATTACAATTCGGACAGCGAAAGAGCTGACGTCCGAAAATATCAATTTCAACGCCGTCCTGATAATCGGAATCGTTGATCCTGAATTTGTATTCGCATGAATGACATTTGCCTATAAAGTGTATTTTTTCATCTACCCTCATTTCTTATCCCTCGCAAAATTTTCTTTCGTTAAAATTCTTCTTGTTTGCCAACGCTCTGCCAATAGCAATGTCAATTGGTGCAGACGATTTGAGATGATAATAGTACAGATCCTTATACGGGGTGTTAAGACGATCGATACGTCCTTTTGCCTGCGTCATTATCTTATACGAATAGTTTTGACTGAAAAATACGATCGTATCGGTAGTGATGCAGTTCCACCCCTCTGCGCCGGCTGTGTACTGAACGAAATATACCCATGATTTCGTCTTGGGCGTGGGTTCATGTTTATGCCCATTCCATTCAGCAGTTTTGACCTTATTTCCATAGCTTAACGCCTTTAAAATATCAAGCTCGTAATCAAAATTGTAGAATATGATCATTCTTGGGTGTTTATCAAGCAGTTCAAGTATTGCCACCTGCCGTGAATCGTCTGTATTTACACACTTTCGCAGTGTATAACAAAGTCCTGCCGCATTTACGACAGGCTCATCTGTGTAAATATTCCATCTTCGTTTTGAAACGTCCTTGTAGGTCAAAACATCGTACTCAACACGAACGGGAATATCGTGTGATATCGTTTTTCTGTTGAAGTCCATATCCACCAAAATATCATTTCTGTGCCGAACGAGCTTGTTCGTATCAACATACCTGTCTATCTTTGGAAAGCTGCATCGGTGATTATACACCACATGCTGCCGTATAAAGTCCGACTTGTTTTTGTAGAAACCATTCGCAACAAATACCGGAATATAATCGCTCCAGCTATCGCCCGGCGTAGCGGACAAAAGTATCCATTCATTCTTACGCGTAATGTTCAGAAACGCTTTGACCCAGGCACCCGAACCGACAACTCGCTGTTCGTCAAATATAAAGAACGCACCGTGGACATCTTTGTATTTCTGAATATTATTCCAAGAGTCGATACATACGCCGTCTTCATTTGATAACAAATATGGTGTAAGATCGCCCTCCCATTCGAGGCTATCACGCTTTCGTGCTGTTGTAATAATGTATAAGTCCTGCTTTTTCTTCATAGGTCTGTAATCATCAAGCTTGCCGCCGTTTTTCAGAAAATAGTACCCGATGGCGGTTCTTGACTTGCCGCTCCCAACTCCTCCGCAAAGAATACAGCCGTTTTTCATGTGCTTTATAGCATCGACCTGATAATCAAACAAAAAGCTCATTTTATCACCTCCTGCAAAGACCATTGCAGCGAATGCCGCAACAGTCTGTGCAAATATAAATTATCGTCTGTAACGAGCCGCAAACGGGTCATTGTCAAGCTCCTGCTCAACGTACATTGTGCGAACATAGAAAGAACGCTTGTCGTTGTTAGCCTTATAATACTTGCTGAGTATAACATTTACGTTTCTTATGTACATCTGGTCAAGAGTACATATAGATTCCGAGTCCAGAAGCTCGGGTGGATTATCACCTGATACGAGATAGATTCTCGGAGGATACTTGGAGTCATACTTGATATTAGCCTTTATAAAGTAGGTCTTTTCAAAGTCGCTGTCTTCTTTGGGCTTTGTGCATTTCACGTTGAACCCCTCATCACTTAACTCACAAGCAATCTCCTCCGGAATGACGACATTCACATAACGCTTGGTGTCACCGTACTTATCTCTTCTCGGATCACCTGAGAAGTTGGTTTCAAATATAAATCTCGTGTTTTCGATAGAAACGAGTTTGTTGTTTTCCATATTAAAAATCTCCTTTAAAATATAACTTTATCAAAATGGTCGTCTTAACTGCTCCGATATGTCATCGGAAACAAACCATTCAAAGTGGTCATATTGATTTATGCTGTCAATTGCGTCACTTACAAGCTTGTCGTAATATGTTCTGTCGATATCTGCTTCTTTGCCAAGAGTTCTGACCATCTCGCTCTCCATCCAGCGATAGCCTTTTGCTCCCGTTGCCGATGCATAACCATGCTCGCCTGTCTTTGAGTTTATGGTTTCACGAAGAAGAAGTCCTCCACCCGTTCCGGGTTTCATCGGACAGAACTGACCGACACGGCCTACAAAGTGGTAATCATGCTCATTTTCAGGCAAACTCTCGTTCATGTCCAAATATAGTGCTGTCTGAACTGACTTTGTTTCACACATATCCTCAAACTCAATGTCTTCCTTACTGAACAGTGTCTTAAAGACGTATGGCACCTGAAATTGTGTTCCGGTCGCAGTCCATTTTCCGGGTTTCTTCTTGTTTTTCTTGACATTATCCTTGGAACGGTTGACGTACTCTTCGCCATAGAGCTCACAGCATCTTTCTACAGTGGCATATTTGGCAATATAAACTGCATCGTTCACCAAACAGATTCGGTCGTATGTAGCCTCGTGTTCAAAGGTATAACCATACCTCAAGCCAAAGTCATATACGAACTGAATAATTTCGGGTGTTGCGTTGGCAATTTTTATAGAGTCAGTCTTGATATGTACGACCGTGAAACCTCGTGCCTGAACCTCATGTTTGAGGTCTATCATGAACAACGCACCACGCTTAGCAACGATGTTGTCAACATTTCGAGGATCCTTGAATGGGTTCTCAAACTTTGCTGACGTAAGACCGTAAACAGAGTTGATCGCCGTCTTCAAAGCATTTGCAAGCTCGTCTGATGTCATTTCACCGTTTATTACTTTTCGGATATAAGGTCTGAGCTTACCATCAAGCATATTGTCGACAATATTCCAAGCCTCGTGCTTAATGCTTACACGACCTTCAACAATATCACGAAACGCTGTCGTAAATTTGACACCAAACAGACATTCGGCAATAAGACTATGAGGGTGCATCGATGCGATGTCGAGTAATGCTACATCAAGGTAGATTTCAGGTTCGGCGTATACATAACCGCCTTCACCGACCTCCTCGTCCCGATAGGTCGATTTACCGAATTCATACTTGTAACCCCAGAAATAGGGCAAATAGCTGTCTTCGGCATTAAACGGAATATCAGCCGCCCCGTGCTTTTCAGCCATCATTTCGGGACAGGCTTCTTTCAGGAAGTCGAATACCTCGGGGTCAAGTTCTTTGACAGGTTCGGCGAGATTACGATAATGAAACTCGCTTTGAGGTTTTCTGTTCCTGCCGAATATAATTCTTGTAGTCAACGAATTAGTTGTATCGTTGACTGTCATTTCAGCCAGATCCGCCAGAATACAGCGTGCTGTCCAATCGGCTTTAAGGTAATTGAATGCCGCCTCGGTCGCTATAACATCGTTATCGCAATATTCGGCGACTTTTACCCATAGCTTTTCTGGCACCGGCTTGTCCCAAGGCAAACCGAGTTCTTGATGATGAATGCCCATTTCGATCTCAAGCTTTTTAAGGCTCTTTTTGTTGCCTGCGGAAGCGAAATCGTAAATATCGGTGTAGCTCATATTATAAGCTTCACCGAAGAAACAATCGGGAGCACCTGATATGATTTTCTGCGAAAGCTTATAAAGCTGTTCGTTTGTATAGCCCATAAGAGCGGCGTACATGATATGGTTATCATACTTGCGACAGTTGAAACCGACAAGTTTAAACCGCATCAATGCCTCGATCTCCGCCGGTTTGGGGTTTATCATTCTTACAACAGGCTTGTCCTCGAGTTTCCAACAAACTATAAATAAGTTTGGGAAAATTTCAATATCGTAAAATATAATTTTTCCGCTGTCGGCATCGAAGTTTTCGGACTGCTCTTCAGACTTGAATTTCATCTTATTGACGAGCTTCAGGCAATAATCCGCCTGATGTGTGCTGTTTGCAGCGAATGCAATGATTGCATTTCTCATATCTGACACGTCGTAATGCAGGTCACTGTTGTATGAGTCATCGAGTATCTTGTATATAAAATCGATACTTGGCTTTGTTGCAGCGTGGATCTCTTTGTTGAGATTTCGCATTATCTGAGTTCGTAACGCCGCTTCGCTTTTTATCCCATCAAAATTTATCATCTTGCCGTCTCCTTTCAGCGGCAAACCTGAAGATATAACATTTATAGGCAGGTCGTTGCACTTTGACAATTTTCGTCTTAATGAACTTCCGCCTGTAAACACTTTTATCTCGATGTGTTCGCCGTAAATACGACTTAATTTTGATACATCCCCCGAATAGATATAATGCAGATGTATTCCTTGTCCGCTTTTGCTCAATTCGGCATAAGTAGGAGGAAATTTGCTCGCCTCTGCAAGGTTCTTTTCGAGTGATTTATTGCCGTTTTCGTCCGGAATGTCAAAGTCGATGACTATGTGATTTTCCGGAACTTTTACATAATGGAGCCTACCTGTGTCAAGCTCGGAAAGCTTGGTTTTTACGTCAGCCCATTTCTTTCTTGGGGTTTCAGCGTCTGAACCGTACTGCGCAGGACAATCGGCATATTCACGGTCAAATACAGACTCAATCGAGTTAAAGTCGATCAGCTTCGGCTGAGAAACGAGTGGTTCAGGTTCGTCTTCGGACGGCTCAAACTTCTCCTTTCTGAATCTATAATAATAGTTACGGACCCTTGAATTGTCATCCATAGCGTGCCGCTCTTCAAACTCATAGAAATAATTCTTGAGCTCTTCTTTGAAAGCTCGCTGTGACATCGGATACGCAACTTTTGCATCTTCACAGTAGTCCTTATACATTGCCCATGCCGATTTGAGGGTCGTCGAGTTATCTTTCTCGAAAATATAATAATTGTCAATGACAAAGTTGTAGAAATCGTTTGACGCACCGAGCATAGCTGTCGGAATATAATTGTCATACAAATTCTTGTTTTCGAGATACACGTCCCGACAATGGCTGGCAATAGCGCCAAGCTCAAACTCTATCTTTTTCATAGCCGAGTTATACTCAGCATACGAAAGCTTGTTTCCCGACGGTGATACGTCTATAAGTCTTCGTATAAGACCCGACTTTGCATCGGTTATCCTTACAGGCTTGTTCGTACCCATAAACAGGAAACATTTGAACTGATTGGAATAGGTCGACTTGAACTTCTCGTTTACAGTCATCAATTCGTGTGAAACGAGGCTGTTCAAACGTGTGTTATCTTCGATATGCGATAAGTCACCATCGTGCTGTATTGCCACTAATGGATTTGCCTTGAACGCCTCCAAAGCAAAAGAGTTACTACTCGACCCCAATGCTTTTGCATCAAAGACCGAGTAGTAACCCTCAAACAGCATCTGAATTATGTTAAGAATAGTTGACTTACCTGTTCCTGCTGAACCATAGAGAACCATAAACTTCTGAATATGCCTTGAATCTCCGCTGACAACAGCACCGATCGCCCATTCGATCTTACGGCGTTCTTCTTCGGAATATAATGTTCCGATGATCTGCTCATAAGCCGAAATATCACCGGATTCCAACGGATAAGGAAGTCGTTTGCTTGCATAATCGGTCTTAGTGACCGTTGTATTTGAAAATATAAGTCTTTCGTCCAATGTGTGGAACGAGTCACGCAGATGCTTCTGAACATATCTGTGCCATGAATCTATCATGCCCGACTCGGAGTCCCACATATGAAGAACTTTTACGTCAGAGTCAAATTTCTGACGGTGTTCCTTTGCATACTCATCAAGTAAATGATCAATGAGCTGCAAAGCATCTTGTTCATCTGTTGACCATAGCCGGCGATCTTCCAGCCAAATGGCATAAAAGTCGCCGCCTCGGATCATGAGGTCGTTTGACTTTTTAATGATGAACTTGGGGTATATTTCGATTACTCCACGTTTTGTAGACCGTGTGGATATCATCAAAAAGTCTATCACCCTTTATTCCCCTCTCTTAAGCTCCTCTATCTCATCTTCGAGCCTTTTGATTTTTCGTTCAGTTTCTTCTGTCACGCTTTTTACCCCCGCAATAATAAACGCTGAAGCAGCGATTGTGAGCATAACAGCGAACGAACTGCGGCTCTTGGCTGTTTTGGCTGACTTAGTAACAGAAGCCGTATCCTCAGCAAGCTTCATTACTGACTTGATAATAGTCTGATTTACAATGCTCTGCGCCTGAATAAAATTGAAATTGTTGAGTTCCATAATAATATCTCCTTATATAACAGTATCAAGATACCAGCACATCTGATACCAGATTTCGGCCGTTCGCATATCGTGTGAACGGCTTTTTACGGTAAATAATCCACCCGCGCCATTTTTGGCGTACCGGTGGGTCAATAAGCGGTCAATAGCTTTTTCTGCTTGTCGATGATCAAAGCAGTCATCGGTCATATAGCTTAAGCCAAGATTATCTATCATTCCCCGGAACCATTCACTGGTTCGGTCGCCGTATTCGGAATTGGACATGATGTGAGTTTCGCATCTTATAGCGAGTGCCACCATCATTTCCAACATGGAGCAAGGTCGGTCATCAATGACCGAAGATATGATCCTTGGGTCAATATCATCTTCCTCGCCGAATGTATATCGAAGATCGATACCGTCCTCCGCTCGGTTTGCGTCCATACCTATTGTGTAAACAAAGGTCTTATCAAACAGATATGACATAAGTTTACTGTATTCTGCGGGACATTCAACTTTCGAGCATAACCACCCGAAATACTGTCCCATTAACTCGTCTGTTTTCATTATTCCTCCTTAGGTCTGTTCCTTTTGAGATCAGCATACTTGCGTTCGTCACGAAGCATCTCGTAATCGCACTTAAGACGTTCATTACGAACATACACAGCATCATTTTCATATTCGCCGAAGTGTCTTACGGCATCGTTGCCGATAGTGTTCTCAATATCCTCCAAAGGGACGTTGTTTTCGTCACAAAGAACACCATCTGCAAAATAGGTTATATCAACAGTGTCAAATTCATAATCCTCTGCGAACTCGTCAGGTGAGATCACATATGGTGCGGGGTAATCTTCACCGGAATATCCCGATTCGGTAACTATATTGATATAGTCTTTAGTAGCCTTTGCAACTTCTTCGGAAGACACTGGGGTTGGGATATTTACCTCATTTGTGGTATGATATGCTTTCTTCACAGACGCGATTTCTTCATCAGCAATAGCCTTATACTTGGTTTTTGCAAGTTTCCAAGTAACGCCCGCACCAATTGCCGCTCCTATCACAAACAGCAGCACCGCAGTTCCTTTTTTCATGTTATTTTCCCTCCTCGTTCTTTATCGTAAAAACGGTAATGGACAGTCCGCCAAAAAGAAACGAGGCACTCAAAAGAATGCCTCCTATGATATGACGTTTTCTCGGTGTGTCCATAATGCAGTCAAGCGCATATATAAAATTCTCGAAACCGTCCATGTCAGATTCGCTCCTTTGCCAATATCATGATGCCTCCTGCAAGGCAAATACCGCTTGCAATCGAAAATATAAACCCTAAAGTAGTATTCATAAATCTATCTCCTCCTTTATACATGGCCATAGTTTGTATATGTATTGAGGATAATCGAGAATATCCTGATACATATTACCGCTGCCTATGTCATAAGTATCGGTAATTATACTTCACATAAGATCAAGAATATTCCCCTGAACATTGAAATCGAGCCAGATCGACGGCTCGTATCCGTTGATAAAATCACGGTTTGACTTCTTATTAGCATTGAAAATGCCAAAGTCGATATAATCATCTCTGCCTATCTTCGGGTCCTTTACCCAACCGACCATCTGACCTTCCTTTGTCTTTGGGAGGTCAAGCATTTCAAGAACATCGTTTAAGAAGAGATATCCCTGTGCATTAAGTTTGTCATTTGCGTATCTTTCTCTTCCGATAAGAAACATCTGATTGTAATCCGGTGTCTTTGACCAGTAGTAGCTGCTCTCATCAAATATCCTCGTGTACATATTATGTTCGCCCGGATCGGCAACCTTAACCGTCTTTTCGGTTACGACCTCATTGCCATTCTCATCGACCGTCTTTTCCTGAACCGTAAGCGGTTTTATGTTGTATTTGAGTTCTTTATCGACCTCGTCACCGAAACGCTCGATCACACGATTTCGGTAGTCCTTAAAACTGCTGTCAACAGTCGCATAAGCGGCTGCCAGAGCAACGTTTCTCTTTCTGAGAATGTTGTTGGAATATAAAATAGCGGTAATGGACAATCCTCCGAGAACTACAGCAGGAGCATAAAGCTTTACGAGTGATAAGCCTGTGCTTACATACACCTTTGTAATATCCTTCTTGCTTTCCTCTTCGGCATAGTTTTCCTTTGCGGGAACACGGCCGTCAATTGCAGCGTGTATCATATCAAGGTCATCTTTAGCCTTGTCGATAACCTTTCCGGCCTTTGTTGTTGCTGTGCAAGCCATTACAGCGGCAGCGATACCTCCGACAATTCCTGAGATGATAAATATCTCGGGTGAATGTTTTCTAAATTTAAAACCAAGCTTGGATACCTTGGAATTTACTGCTGCGATGATCTCATTCTTATTCATGACAAATTTTCCTTTCTCTTACAAGTGATTTAGGCTGTGGGAATCTTAAAATATGGCCCTCCGACATTTCCTCGGGCAAAATATAAATCGGTGATGTCCAGCCGTAGTCGATATCGTCCGTATTGGTTGTCGACATTCCGGCAACTTTGTACATATCGACCACGGAAGCTGAGCCATATTGAACGATCAAGTGGTTCAATGTCTTAAGAGCATCCATTGCATCGGCACGATCGTCAAATATCAGGTCGGGTACTTTTCGTTTCTTTTTTATCATTGGTTTTTTCTCCTTATTTCATAAACGGTGTCACTCTTGGCAATCTTAAGATATAACCCTCGGGCACTCTTGCTGGCGAGATGTTGATTATCTCGGTCCAGCCGTAATTGGCGTAGGTGTAATTGCCCGATGTGATATTAGCGAGCTCGTATAAATCTGCAACTGATGCAAAACCATAAGCCTGTATTATCTCGTTCAAGCCATCAAGAACGACTTCCGCATCTCCTCGGCTGGGAAATATAATATCGTCATAGCTGCAATTGTTTGACGAACGATCTGAATTTCTTGTCGAAGAACCGCCGTTGTAGTAGTTCGTATATGAGACTTTTGATGCGGTAGAACGATTGTTGCCGCCTTTTCGTACTTCACCGAACAGAAGAATATCAATTCCGTTCCTCACCATTTCCGATACAGCATTTTTAATGGTCGGTATCAGAACATCTTCTATGATGTACGACTTTGCCGACGCAAGATCACCGGCAACGAATAAGCCTGCGAGTTTTCCTGCTTCCGATTTCTTTTTTATAGTCCCGTTAGCTTTTGGAACTATCTTTTTATCGGAAACAACAGAAACCTCATTTTTCTTTGTCGGGTTTGAATAGTTTTCCATATTAACGCCTCCTTATTTGATTTTTTCGATCTCTGATTTCAGCCAAGCAGTTTCTCTTTTGGTGTAGACCTTTTCGGTCACATCATTAATAGCGTGACCAACAATATACTTTATCGCATACTCGTCTACACCGTACTTTTTGGCTTGTGTTATAAACTGCATACGACCATCATGAGGACGATGTTCGGGGTTCAATTCGAGTCTGTCTCTTATTTTGATAAATCGTCCCGAATATTTCTCATAACTCAATGTTTTGCTGTTTTTCCCCTCGGCACAATTAATCAGGTATTTGCTTTTTAACCTAACAGCCTCATCGTATCTTTTTTTCACGAGTTCCCTTATCTTTGAGTGTATTGGAACAATACGATCAGTGCCGGCTTCAGTTTTGATGCCGCCGATCATAGTCCCGTTTTCAAGGTCGACATTTTTGAGTTCTATCAAGCCCAGTTCCTGTGGTCGCCAACCGGAATAACATTGTATGAGAACAACGTCAACATAACTGATTTTATCAACATTATCCCATAGTTTCTGCATTTCATCATCGGTGAATGGAATATGACCTCGCTTAGCTTTTTCACGTTCTCTGATGATGTCTTTCGATATCTCGAACGTTCGTGCATAATTTCTGTCGACAAGTTCAAACTCAAGAGCATAATCAAGCATAAGATTGAATACAGACTTTATTCGGGACTTGATACTTGGTGTTGGATGCTTCACTTCGCCCTTAACTATGGCGGTTCCTTCTTCCATACAGCCCTTTATGTGTCTTGCCCGAATATCAACAGCTCGCATATTGTAAACCGATGAACAGTATTTCCATGCGGCGGTTATCGTTCGCTCGCTCGATAAAGTTTTGAGAGTTTTAAAGTATTCTTTTGACCATCTTGCATATAGTTCGGAAACTGTTATCGACGGACTGAGGTCATATGGGTTTTTATTGTATTCGACCAAAGCCGCATAAGCCTCATTGTATGTTGCAAAATATGCTTTTGGCTGTAATGGTTTGCCAATCGGATGTCCAAACTCATCATGCCCTACCGTAACACTTGCTCTGAACGGGTTACGCAGATTGCGTCCTTTTATCTCGGCTATTCGACCGAAACCATTAGGCAGCCTCATACGCTTTTTGGCTGAACGCCGTTTGGGTGCTTCTTCTTGCTTTACCAGCGGATAACCGCAATGAGGGCATGACACCGCTTTATCACTGACCTGATGTTCACATTCAGGACATTTAACAAGCATAGGTTTTCTCCTTTCAAAATATAAAAGGGAAGATACCCTGTTATAGGTATCCTCCCCGTCAGAATAAATCAATTATTCTTCTGTTTCGTCAGCATCATCTTCGTTACTGCACTCTGTCACTACGATAGGCTCAACAATAGCTTCGGGTTCCTTTTCCTTGGTGAATGCGCCCTTGATCTTACGACCGATAGGTTTAAGAACGTGCTTCCATGTAGCCTTACCCACGGTTACAGCGCCGATTACGGCGAGTCCGCAGATACCTGCTCCGATGGCAAGCGCTCCTACACCTGAACTTTCGTTCGAGTCAAGAACTGCTTCTTCCTCAGTTTCGGGAACAGTCAAAGCTGTTTCCTCTTCTACGCTTTCGATAGGTTCATTGTTCATGATCTCTTCCATGATAATACATCCTTTCAAAAATATAATTTGGATTTATTTCCATAACACACATTGTTATTTTCGCGTGTTACCGACTGCGATAATTATACGACGGTGCAATGTTGTATTTAAGCACCAAACATGGTTCGCCGCGTTCTGATAACTGTGACGAAAATCTCGGCTGTATCTTACCGTCTGCGACAGACCAGCCTAACAAGTCGCCGTTTTGAGTATTCTTAAGACCGATCGCATCGTAAAAATCGTTTAAGGATACCCACACGTCGTCCATCATCTGAAAATTCAGATCGCAAACAGCACTTTTGAGAGCTTCCATACTTGACCTGAAATATCTGCCGGACATTACGTCATAGCAAAGTGTATTACCTTTGTCGGTGATAAACACTTCTTTGGTGTGAACGGGTGTTCGGTCGATGTCATCTTTATCGATAGCATCCTGTATTTCCCGTTCTTTCTTTTCGCCGATAGTAGCGACAACTTTGTCCTTATACTCATTAAGTGCCGCCTCAGATAGCGCATAAGCGGTCGCAAGTGCCGCATTTCTTTTGCGGTTTATCTTGCTCGCACCGATAATACAAGCGGTCGATGTCGCTGCAGTTATTGCCGGGGCAATATAGACCTTTGCGGCGGCTTTAACAGTTTCAAGCTTTGTAAGCTCTTCACCCTTTTCTTCTTTTGCCTCTTCAATGAGACGAAGTGCTTTAGGTGTTGCTCTGACAGCAATTACAGTAGTCGTAAGCATACCGACAATACCCGTTGCCACAAGTATTTCGGAGCTGTAATGTGCTATAAAGTGCTTTGCCATATTAGCAAGACCCGCAAAATTAACTTTTTTCATAAATATAAACTCCTTTCATCGGAAAAGAAAGAAGAGAGCTAAATATGACTCTCTTCCAAAGTCTTATTCAGCCTCTTCTTCGTTCTCTTCTTTTTCTGTAAGTGCCGCCTGCACCTTTTCTTCGATCATCTCTTCGGTCTTTCTATCTGATACCCAATTACCTAAGAGCGTAGCAGCTCCGCCGGCAATGGTTGCAATAATACCGAGTATCGTTAAAGTATTAGCCTTCATGCGATCACCTCCTCGTTAAATAATGTGTATTTTTAGCGTTTAACAGGATACAAGCTCTTTTTCTGTATTTTCAAACCTTTTCACGATGTCATCCGGAATATCAATATATTCGCTTAGATATTCGTACATGGGGCTGATATCATACCATATAATGGTCGCTTCAAGGCCGTCATTCATGACTGTTTTTTCATTATGAAAATCCAGCCAATAGTTACCGGTCCATTCACCGAGATCCTCGCATGTCCATCCGATGTACTTATATGATTCATCATTGACGGTAAGTCCGAGATATGTATAGAATTCAGCAAGAGTACAATAGCATTCAGTCATAATAGTTCTGTTCGCCATGTATTCGGCTTTCAGTACGGTTTCCATATCCGACTCAAAATACTGCCCCGAGTAATCATCATAGAACAAGATTTTATCATTATCCTTTCTGACGATTTCCTGCTTCTCAAGCTCATCTTTTGCTATCTCACATTTGACTTTACCGTCAGCGTCATCACCGTACAGTTCCTTGACCTTGGCACGATACTTCTTATAAGACTGATCAAGTGCCGCATAAGCACTTGTAAGAACAGCCTGATGTTTCCGATCAAGTATGGAGGCGCTGAATATACAGGTCAATGTAGCTGCACAAATTACCGTCGAGGGTAAATAGCATATCGCCGCAGCCTTAACCGTCTCGACTTTTGTAAGCTCTTCGCCTTTTTCCGTTTTAGCCTCCTCGATACGTTCAAGAGCTTTCGGTGTTGCCTTTACAGCTGTCACTGCAGTTGCTATAACCCCGACAGCACCGATGACGGTCAGTATAGCTGAAGAATTTCTTCTTATAAACTGACCGGACTTGTTGATGAATTTTTGCATGACATTCATAAAAATTCTCCTTTCAAAAATGAAAATATAAAAGAAATAGTACGGGAGTCGAACCCGTGACCCACACCTTTATCGGGTGTTGCTCTCACCACCTGAGCTAACCACTTCTCATAATACACCTTGTAAATTTCGCGTAAAAAAGAAAGAGAGCCTAAGTTTCCTTAAGCTCCATCTTGTTTGGAATCTATCGATTTTATCAATTTAACAAAATCCTCATTTTCCATTTCGCCATCGACATCTATATGAATGTTTGCTTTTCCATCAATAATCTTAACTTGAATATCATTAAGACGAATATCTGCTCGATATCCAAATTGCTTATATACAAGTTTAGAGATTATTTTACTAACAAAACCTCTCATAAGATTTGATGTCAATTTTAATTTCATTTCGTCCATAATGCTCTCCTTTCAAAACAATAGTTTCCATAAAGGAATGTGTTTTTAATGCGCAAAAGAAAAGAGTCGTTGTTAGCGACTCAATTCTTCTTTTTAGGGTCGTGTAATTCTACGACTTCGTTTATTTTCTTTCCAAATTCTCTCAATTCATGTGAAGGCGGAACAATCAAAACAGATTTTTTAAGATATTTCAAGCCTTTTATAATCGCTTCAAAATTTCCCTTTACCATTTCTCTTTCTACCTTCTTCGCATAATAAAGAGCTATTTGATATCGAATAGAATCAAACATAATTACACCCTCCTCTCATTATAGCAGTTGTAAAATACGCACTCATATATCCCGCCTGTCAAACACCGTTTCCCAGCGTTCTTTCTTTATGGGCTTCATCCTTAGCGCCCACATTATCTGACGAACCGTCACCGTCGGATATAAACCGTTTATACATTTTCCCGAACGCTTATCAAAAAATGTCTTAAAACCGATATTTAAATAAATATCATCGGCTATCCATGGGTCCATTTCGCTCCAATATGTTGTTTTTTCGTCACTATTATGCCTTTGCTGAATAACAGCAAGCCCCTTGTCGTTTATTTTGAATAAAGTACATCTGCTGTAAACGGGATGGTCACAAATGTACAGCTGTCCGTACATCGATGCGTATATTGCAGGCTTTTTATAGTGATATCTCATATTTTCCTCCGAAAAAAAAAGAAAGAAGCCATGTAAATCACACGACTTCTCTCATTGACTTTGTCCGTTTCTTATTTCATCGGTCTGAAACGGTTGAATAAACCTTTGAACGTTGTTGACGTAAATGAACCTGTTTCTTCAAATTTGAATCCTTTGTTCATCCAGATACCATAGAACACTAACGATGCAGCGGTGGAAGCAACCGTTATTGCTCCATTTACCCAACGATCGACTCTCTTTTCGTGGAGTTCTTTATTTTTCACATCTTCCTCGTTTTCACGGGTTTTCTGCTTTTCATAAAGTTCTCCCTCGACTTTACGTTCCTCGATTTTGAGTTTGTAGAGCTTTTCAATAGCCTCTACCGCCTGCTTAGTGTTTTCGCTGTCCAGATCGTAGTAATCAAATTCCTTCAATCGTTTTTCAATTACATCATCCAACTGTTCGCTTATGTTATCAGCCATATTCGATAACTCCTTTCAAAATATAAATAGGACATCAGTCCATAAAATAGTGTGTTATCTGTGCGGAGTACGTTCAACTTTTAAAGTCACCGTTTCCTTATCCTTTAATTCGTCGGGATGTTCGTTAAGAACCAGAAAACAGTATGTACCATCATCGTCACTTGTAATTTTCAGCCTGCCGTTTGTTGGACGATAAGACCATATAATTCCGAAAACGATCCCGATCACATTTCCGATCAATAATGCAATAATTGCTACAATAGTTCCCATATTTTTATTTCACCTCCTATAAAATATCATTAAATTCTGTCACCTGCGTACTGTTTTTAGGCAAAAAAATAAGACCGAGAATAACTCTCAGTCTTTTATGATTTTTATTTTTGAACTTCCATCAATATACTGCGGATAAATTCTTGTAAATTCCGCAGTATTTATCAAAGCAGTCATTTTGAGGTTTCCTCTATGATCATGATAGGTGTTTTCATCGTCATAATTTTCCCAGTATTCATAATTATTAAGGATTATATACGGTTGATTGGTAAAGTCCTCGCAGCAAATTAATGTTCCAATATACATTTCCTTAGTATTTGGATTTGAGCATTCTATTATTGTTGCATATTTTGGATCTATAATATCCTGCCAAATATATACATGTCGGTTTCTATAAATATGCAGAAATCTAAGTATTTTATCGACTTTTGCAGAAGAATAGATTTTAGAAAATATCACTGATAGAACAGCAGTTAGTATCATCGATCCAATTATATCAGCTTCGGGGCTTACACTAAACGGAATTACTAAATATATTTTCTTTAGCACAAACCCGACAATTAACGATTCCCATATTATATGCTGATAATCTGACGCATTTCTTAATGAGCAGATGTATCTGAATATGCGTATAAATATAAAACCGTAGGTAATACATAAAATGTATTCCGGTAATGCTTCTAATATTTTGTCCATTATTTATCATCCTCTTTAGGTTGTGGTCGTCGACCGTGATTTGTATCGCAATTATGTATGTTAGAACCAATCGTTGGCGGCTCTACACTGTATATGCTGTGTGGTGTTGGATAAGAGCTTGTGTCACTGTGTTTCAAAACTGAATTACGGTCTTCTTTAATTGACACTGAATCTGTATTTTTCTTTTCGTATGGCATAATAACACGTCCTTTTCGTTTATTTTGACATATTATAACATAATGCAGTTGGATTGTCAACTAAAAAAATAAGACCGAGAATAACTCTCAGTCTTTTAACAATGATTTTTCATTTTTTATTATAATTGCCGCAGAATGATTTGCATTCCGGATATTCCGGAAATCCACAGATGCAACAAATATCATCATCACGTCCCTCTGTATACGGAACATCACGTTCTTCAGTGTACTTTTTTATCTTACCGTTTGGATTGTCGGGAAACTCGACAACGTCAACAGTCATCTTTTTTGTAGGTCTGGCATTCATTTTTGACACTCCTTTCAATAATATAATACCATATAAAAATACAAAAGTAAAGACCGTGTGGTCACAGTCTCTACTTTTTTGAAGACGTGTTATGAAATCATAACATTATACTTCTTTTCCAAAATATCGCCTTCTGTACCATCAACCGATGCATATATTTCATATACGATCTTATGTTTAGACGGCTGAGTCACCGCCACAGTAAATCGTATATTCTCGACATACATCAATTTCAAGCACAAGTCCAACTGTTTTGGATTTTTAGCAATAAATGTCTTCATACATATCACCTCCTCATAATACAATATGTTTTTCCTGCATAAAAGAAAAAGAGCCTAAGCTAAAATAGCTCAAACTCTTTCATCTGACTTTATTCCTTTACTAAATAGACCTCGTTGTTTCTCATTTTGGTTTTGACCGAATAACCGGATCGACCGCAAGCCACTTTCATACAGCTGTAACATACCTTTACACTTTTGTAATCTCCTTCCGCAAGTTCGATTTTAACGAACCTCGCATCGGAATTCACAAAACCCTTTATGATATCCTGTAAATTGTGTCTTGTAGCTCTCCTCGTCGGTAATTTGTCAACTTCAACAATTTTCATAACGAATTCCTCCTAAATATAATTATGGAATACTCTCCGTTATATATTGTGTTTTCCGTGCGGGAAAGAAAAGAGCCTAAGTTTCCTTAAGCTCTGATCTTTGGGATCACTCTTCTTCGGTCTTCCTTTCCTCCAAGAATCTGTGAAAATCCTCCACAGAATAGAATCCAAGTGCATCAGCAATCTCAGCATCAAGTGTGTTGGCAAAATCCGTAATTACTTTTGCAAGCCGCATCTGCTTTACAGCTATACAATGCTCTACAAGAGTAACTGCAAAATCGCCCTCAACTGTTATCTGTCTTGCCTTAAGCAGATCCCATTCTTCTTTTGGTTTTCTTTCAATTTTACTCATAGAAAATTCCTCCTAAAATATAATGTTGGTTTCCCATAAAGGCATCTGTTATTTTCGCGCAGCATTAAGTATCCAAAAGAACTTGCGATAAAGCTGATAATAAACCTCCCGACAACACGGTATTTCTAACTTAGATTTGAGATATTCGTAAGAATAACCTTTCGTGACTGCCTTGAGAATATAATTTGCCAATGTTGCATCAGCTTCATAAGCCGCTCTCTCAACCATATCCATTCGTTCCGAATAGTAAAGCATATCCTCGGCAAGCTTTTCTGTAGGACTTATTTCGGGCGAGGTCGTCTTTATTGCATCACTGTACTGCCTGCATAAACCGTCGATCTCCGAATAAGCTTTCTTCCACAATGGGTACTGCAGGCAGAAATGTTTAAGCTCATAGTATCTGTGCCGTTCGATCCAGTAAACATTCTTCTTTGAAACCTCTGAGCGAATCGTTGTACTCATATCTTTTTCTCTCCTTTCCATACATAACCGGTTGCTTCGTACAGAAGTTTCGGCGATACATAAAAGTTTATCCGCCCATACTTACTGCCCATCTGGTCAATACTCGTAACCAATTCTCCATGTCTCGTCGCTGTACCGATAGGAAGCCAGCCCGAGATTATTCCTGCACGAACCCAACAAGCATCTTTGCCATAGATTTTTGCAACTACTGCGATCGGAACTGAACCTTTAGCGAATTCTTCCATTGATAATTCCTCCTTTAATGCTATTCTAAATTAAAATTTGTCGATTGTAAAAAACAAGTCGGTGAAAAACAAAAAGGCCCGAGTTATCTCTAACCCGAGCCTTTGTCAAGAAAATCACTCTTCTGTTTTTGCCTGTTCATAACAAATTCCTCCTAAAATAGATTCGGATCTTCTCCACAATGGAATATGTTATTTTCGCGCAGCTATCCAATTCAGCATAGTCCGTTCACAAGGATAATCCTCAAACCCAAGTGTATCGGAAGTTATCAACCCATCTATGACCCCGTCAATAATATCTGCCTCGTATTGCTTGTAAATATAAATGTTGTCAGGAAGCTCCCTATGTAATTTACCACATACTTTACACTTCAGCCGTCTTATATCCAACCATTCAGTCCGTCTGTACTTTGTCCGAAGTATTCTTTGAACTTTATCATAGTATCTAAGCTCTCCACCACATATAGGACAGACCGTATCCCCAAAATCCACCATAATCGTTCCTGTCAAAAAAAAAATATAGAATGTTATAAAAACGATTATAACATAAAAAATCGCCGTATGGAACCCGAAGCGATCAAGCCCGAATTCTATACGGCGATAGTATATGTTCTGTATATATAATGTACAAATGCAAGTGTACTAATAGTGTACTAATAATGTACTAATAGGTGCAAAACAAGCACTGTTTACCACTATTTTCCACGCCAGCAAATGGCTTCCCTGCGTCATTTTGACTGTTGTTTACGCCTTCATAGCTTCCTCAACAGCAACAGCGCAAGCAACTGTAGCACCAACCATAGGGTTGTTGCCCATGCCGATAAGACCCATCATCTCAACGTGAGCAGGAACGGAAGAAGAGCCTGCGAACTGAGCGTCGGAGTGCATACGTCCCATTGTATCTGTCATACCATAGGAAGCAGGGCCTGCAGCCATGTTGTCAGGGTGAAGTGTACGTCCTGTGCCGCCGCCGGAAGCAACGGAGAAGTACTTCTTGCCCTTTTCAACACATTCCTTCTTGTATGTGCCTGCAACAGGGTGCTGGAAACGTGTTGGGTTGGTGGAGTTACCTGTGATGGAAACGTCAACGCCTTCCTTCCACATGATAGCAACGCCTTCTGTTACGTCGTTAGCGCCGTAGCAGTTAACCTTTGCACGGAGTCCGTCGGAGTAAGCCTTGCGGAATACTTCCTTAACTTCGCCTGTGTAGTAGTCCATCTCTGTTTCAATGTATGTAAAGCCATTGATACGGGCAATGATCTGTGCAGCGTCCTTGCCAAGACCGTTAAGAATAACTCTGAGAGGCTTTTTACGAACCTTGTTAGCCTTCTCAGCGATACCGATAGCACCTTCAGCAGCAGCAAAGGATTCGTGACCTGCGAGGAATGCGAAACATTCTGTGTCTTCTTCAAGAAGCATCTTGCCGAGGTTGCCGTGGCCAAGACCAACCTTACGCTGGTCAGCAACAGAACCGGGGATGCAGAAAGACTGGAGGCCTTCGCCGATTGCAGCAGCAGCGTCAGCAGCTCTTGTGCAGCCCTTCTTGATTGCGATAGCGCAGCCTACTGTGTAAGCCCACTTTGCATTTTCAAAGCAGATAGGCTGAATGCCTTCTGTGATCTTATATGGATCGAAGCCCTTTGCCTTGCAGATATCTGCACACTCTTCGATAGAGTTGATACCGTATTTTTTGAGAACGTCAAGAATCTGCTTTTCTCTTCTCTCGTATGATTCAAATAAAGCCATCGTTGTAATCCTCCTTATTCTTTTCTGGGGTCGATGATCTTAACAGCGTCAGCAACTCTGCCGTACTGACCCTGAGCCTTTTCGTAAGCTGTCTGAACGTCGTCACCCTTCTTGATGAAGTCCATCATCTTACCGAAGTTGATGAACTTGTAGCCGATGATCTCGTCATCTGCATCAAGAGCAATGCCTGTAACATAACCGTCGGTCATTTCGAGGTAACGGGGACCCTTCTTGAGAGTACCGTACATTGTGCCGACCTGTGAACGAAGTCCCTTACCGAGGTCTTCAAGTCCTGCGCCGATTGCAAGTCCGTCTTCGGAAAAAGCAGACTGTGAACGGCCGTAAACAATCTGGAGGAAGAGTTCTCTCATAGCGGTGTTGATAGCATCGCAAACGAGGTCTGTATTAAGAGCTTCAAGAATTGTTCTGCCCGGGAGGATCTCTGCTGCCATAGCTGCGGAGTGTGTCATACCGGAGCAGCCGATTGTTTCAACGAGAGCTTCCTGGATAACGCCTTCCTTGATATTGAGGGAAAGCTTGCAGGTACCCTGCTGAGGAGCGCACCAGCCGATACCGTGAGTAAAGCCGGAAATGTCCTTGACATCCTTAGCCTTGACCCATTTTGCTTCTTCGGGGATAGGTGCACAGCCGTGTGCTACGCCCTGCTTGACGCTGCACATAGTTTCAACTTCATGAGTATAATTCATACTATGACTCCTTTCGTTATTAACGGCAAATAAATGCCATCTGCATACTCGTTAATTATATAACATTTTTCGTCCGAAATCAAGAGTTTTTTTATTTTTTTACAAAATATCGGATTTTGCGCAAAACGGCTGTCAGTCCTGCCCTTTTCCGTCATTATCATCAGGCTTCTCCCCTGCAATGCAAGCCTTTTTGTAGCTTAACGGACTGACTCCGACATATTTTTTGAATTTGTTGTGGAAATAGTTGATGTTCGTGTAGCCGACCCTCTCCGCGACCTCATAGACCTTGTATTCGTCCTCCGCAAGAAGTCTTTTAGCCTCGGTGATACGGATTTTATCGAGATAATTGTTGAAATTGTCGCCCATATACTGATGAAAGACCTTGCCGAGATATGCGCTGTTGTATCCGAATATGTTCGCGAGCATTTCAAGGCGAAGCTCCTGATTATAGTTCGCGTGTATGTACTGAACTACGCGCTCCATCGTGCTTTTGGTCGTCCTGCCGTAAACGCTGTCGGAAAACTCGGTGAACTCTTTCTTCATCAGCTCGATTATGTCGTGCAGACTGCCGAGCGAGCCTATCTGACTGACGATATAATCGTCCTTGAACGGCTCTGCCTTTTTTTCGCCAACGCTTTTTATGATAAGATTTTTCGTGCTGAGTACGGTCGTAATGCAGATAACGCGGATCTTTTCGGGAGTGAAGCTGTTCCTGCAAAGCGATTCCTGAAAGCGTGCAAAACAGCCCTCCAAACGCTCCTTGTCGTTTATCTCCATAAACGGGAAGAACTGTGCAGCTATTGTTTCGGGTGCAGGAATGTCCTCATCGCTTCGGCTGCGTATCTTCTCGGCGGAAATAACACCGTAGTGAAGATAGAGAAAACGGTTGTTGTATATCTCGTTCGCCGAGCGGTAGGAAGCCGATATCTCCTTTGCCGAATGAACGGATTCGCCTATCGCAGCAAATATCATTCCCCTATAATCGAAGTTCAGCCTGCTCATACATTCCTGTATGCGCTCGTCGGGGCTGTCCTTGAATATAACGGCAAGCATACCGTTGAGGTCTATGGGAACAGCATCAACATTCTCCATTTCGGAAAGTCGGCTGCGTATCTTGTCAAGAATGAACTGGCGCGATTCAAAGCTGTTTTTTTCGGTCGCACTGATAAGCACAACGTTGAACTTCCGTCCGCTGCTGTATTCTTTCAGTGCGCTGTTGTCCGAAGCCGATGCTCCGCCGATAAGAAGCTCCTTGATAGCATTTTCGTTGAGGAACTCACTGCCCTTCTGAAGCTGCAGGCTGCTCTCCTTTTCCGCCTTTATCTCGGACACAAGCGCTTTCAGACATTCGATAAGCTCATCTTCGTCAACGGGTTTGAGAATGAATCTCTTCACACCGAGCGACATAGCCTCCTTTGCATAAGCAAAATCGGAATAACCGGAGAGTATCACAGCTTTTCCCTTAAAACCGTTCTTTATCGCAGCATCGATCATCTGTATCCCCGTCATTCCCGGCATCTTCACATCGGCAATAACTATATCGGGATCGTGTATAAGTATTTTGTTAAGTCCGTCGTCCCCGTCCTCTCCCTCATCAATAACTTCAAGTCCGAGTTCGTCCCACGGTATCATCATCTTTACGCCAAGGCGCACGTTCGGTTCGTCATCAACCAACAGAACTTTGAGCAAATCACCCGACCTCCTTTTTACGCAGCTTTGACTGCCCTTTTATACAATTATAGCTTATTCCGACATATTTATCAATGCTTTTCATAAAAAATTCATATCTTGATGATATTTATATAAAAATTACAGTCATTTTTTGAGCATTTCTTTGAAAAAGCACAAATTATTCTCGGGATCGAAAACTATTGATTTTTTACCTCCTTCGGCAAGGTTATCCTTACCCTTGTACCCTTTCCTATCTGACTGGTGAAAGAAAGACCGTATTCATCGCCATGGAACATCTTTATTCGCTTGTTCACGTTCGTCAAACCGATGCTCTTTCCCGAAGATGTGTCGTTTTCTTCAAGCTTCCACCTCAGCTCGGACATTTTGTCATCGGGTATGCCCTGACCGTTGTCCTCGACCTCGATAATGACATTTTCGCCCGAATATTTTATGCTCACGGTTATCTTTCCGTTGCTCTTGCTGCTCTCGATGCCGTGAACAAATGCATTTTCAACGATAGGCTGTATAATGAGCGGCAAAATAGGATAATTTCCGTCAATTTCATTATCTATCGAGTATGATATCCTGTCGCCGAAACGGGCCGCCTGCAATTCAAGGTAGCTCTTTGTGAATTCAAGCTCCGATTCGAGCGTGACCATACTGTTTTTGACTTCAAGACAGCGGCGCATAAACTTTCCGAGCTTTTTTACAAGATCGGCCGTTTCCTTGTCGTTGTTCACATACGCTTTCATTCGTATCGTTTCAAGCGTGTTATAAAGGAAGTGCGGATTTATCTGGCTCGCAAGGGTCTTGAACTCGGCTTCGACCTGATTTAAACGAAACGTTTCCGTCTGAATTTTCGCCTCATAAGCCTCATTCATAAGCTCCTGCATACTCTTTACCATTACCTGCAGGTCGTTGTAAAGCTCATTGATCTCGTCATCACCGTCTATCTTCTCGTTAAGGTCGAAGTCGCCGACCGTTACTCTGTGCATCTGATCGCGCAGAAAGCCTATCCTTCGCACGAAATACGATGTAAAAAGTATCGCGATGAACACCGACAGCAGGAAGCAGGAGGTAATGTAAAAAACATATCCGAACGAAAGCTCCTTTGTCGCACCCGTTACGATAGCATAAGGCTTCACAAGATATATCTGAAAAAAGTTGCCTGTATGATTGTAGTTGAAGTTGGTCGCAACCGTGTAGCCCTTGTCTGTCAGCGGAGATTTTCCCGTAAGCTCGATCGGGTCTTTTTCCGTGCCGTCAAGTTCAAAGTCGGGCGTTGTGAATACTTTGCCGAGGTCGTATTCGGGTATATTGCTGTAAAAAACCATTCCGTTCTGAACAGCGAAGATAACGTTGAAAACCTCGTCCTCCATAAGCGTTTCTATCCAGTCCTGATTGATGTAAACGACCATAACGCCAAGGCTCCCGCCGTCTTTCGACTTTATCTGGCGGATATAGCTAAGATAGCATTTTGAATCGGAGGGATTTTTCAGCACCCGCCATATCGGTGCAGTTGTCGCCAAAGCTTCGCCGAACCAGTTTGAATCCTTTATCTGCTTGGTTATGCGCTGAAAAGAGAGATTGTAAAGAAAGCCATTCGGATCTTCGCCCATATCAACATAAAAGGTTATATCCGAGATCTGTGAATAAGCGTTTCTGTAGCCCGATACAACGGGGTGCGTTGCATAGAAATCAAGACATTCATCGTGGTTCAGTCCGCTGTTGAGAAGATAGCTTATGCTCTCGTCATTGTATATTGTGTCAGCCGCCGCAGAGGTCGTGAAAAGCGTGTCCGTGAGCCTTATTTTAAGGTTGTCAGCATCCTTGTACGCCTCCTTGACGGTGCTTTCCTGCAAAACTCCTATCGTGTTCATAATGAGGTAAATTCCTGCCGCAAAAACGGGGACGATAACCGCAATGAACATCACGATAAGCTTCGTGCGGATATTAGTGTTGAGCAGTTTGTTTATCAGCTTCATAGCACTTCCCTGCTTAATTTTCCCCGGACAGTATCTTCACCGCCGAACTTGTTCCTATCCTATCGCAGCCCTCGTTCAGAAAAGCTTCAAGGTCAGCCTTTGTCTTTACTCCGCCTGCCGCTTTCATCCTGACATTTTCGCCGATGTGCTTCTTGAAAAGCCTGATATCTTCAAGCTTTGCACCGTCCGTGCCGAAGCCTGTCGAAGTCTTTATGTAGTCCGCTCCTGCATTTGTAACGCAGTCGCAGAGTGCAATTTTCTCTATCTTTTCAAGATAGCAGGTCTCGATGATGACTTTGAGTATCTTCTCACCGCAGACCTTTTTCAAAGCGGCAATTTCCGCCGTTACCTTGTCGAATCTTCCCATTTTTACATCACCGAGGTTCACGACCATATCAAGCTCGTCTGCACCGTCAGCGATCGCGCATTGAGCCTCGAACACCTTTACAGCGGTCGTGTTGTAGCCGAGAGGAAAGCCTATCACCGTGCAGATATTGAGTTTTTCGCCGAATTTTTTTCTCGCATACGAAATAAAGCTCGGCGGTATGCATACAGAAGCCGTGTTGAGGCGAAGTGCTTCTTCGCAAAGCTTATCTATGTCAGCCTCGGTCGAAACTGCTTTGAGCATAGTGTGGTCGATGTGCGGATAAATCTGTTCTTTTTCCATTGTCAGTCTTCCTTTCGTGAGTCGTCCTCTGCCTTTAAAAGCAGTTCATAAACGGGTGCAAGCTTCTCAAATTCGCCGATGAGGAACGGTATGAGTTTGTCGCTGAAAAGCAAGTCGTGATCATGGCTCAGAGCGTTGACGGAAATACTCCTGCGGTTGAGCCAGTTCTGCTTTTCCTCGCTTTCATCGGGGAAACGGTTCTTTTTGTAAATGTCACCGTCAAGCGAAAATTCGGGCGAAGCTTTCAGCATTTTCACAGCCGCCTTGTAGCTTTTGTCGTCATTTTTTATAAGCTTGCGCAGGCTCTCCATAACAGCCGTGGGCGCTTGGTAATAGCCAACGCCGTATGAAAAGCCCGTCTGTTCGATGCAGAAATAAAACGAGAGCGCATTTCCGAGCCTTTCGCGCGGTCTGCTCACGGCTATCCAGATATGGTCGCGGAAAAGCGACTTGTCCTTGGTAAAGCGTGTGTCACGGCGAACTCTCGAAACGCATTTCGGCGAGCAGACAAGTCGGCTGTCGATCTTTTCAAAGGTCGGCGCAAGCCCTGCGGCTATCTCCGCAAACGGCTCGGTTATGACCTTTTTGTATATCGGCTTCTGCTCCTCATAATATTCCCTGCTGTCACGCAGTTTGAGTTCAAAGAGTATATCGATAGATTTTCTTGAAAAATTCATTTTGTTCCTTTCCTTTTTTTGAAAAAGATCATATCCATATTCTGCAGGTCAGATTTTCCCGACCGCAAAAAGGTAAAGCGGAACGTGAAGCCGTCCTACAGGATCGATGCGTTTGGATAAAAAAAATCCGTTTCTTTTAACAAGAAACGGATTTCTGCTGGTTGGGGTGCAGGGATTTGAACCCCGGAAATGCCTGAGTCAGAGTCAGGTGCCTTACCGCTTGGCTACACCCCAGTATAAGTCGCCGATCGAAAAGGCGATGCATTAACGGCAACTTACTTTGGTTGGGATAGTTGGATTTGAACCAACGAAATGACGGAGTCAAAGTCCGTTGCCTTAGCCGCTTGGCTATATCCCATTGAACTTTTTAATGAGGAAATAATCAAGCTCATCGTCAAACGACAGTAGTTATTATAGCATGTCCATTTCTGTTTGGCAATAGTTTTTGTACAACTTTGGCGTTTTATACAAATATTTTTTTCTGATTTGTGCATTATTTACATTTCATTGCGGTTTTCGAGTGCTTTGAACAGCGTTGTCTTGTCTGCGTACTCGACCATAGCGCCAACGGGCAGACCGAAAGCAAGCCTTGTGACCTTTACACCGAGCGGCTTTAAAAGCTTTGAAATGTAAACAGCGGTAGCCTCGCCCTCAACTGTCGGGTTGGTAGCCATAATGACCTCACGCACTCCGCCGGCATTCACCCTCGCAAGAAGCTCCTTTATCCTCAGCATCTCGGGAGTTACACCGTCCATAGGTGAAAGAAGTCCGTGCAGAACGTGATAAACGCCCTTGTATTCGTTGGTGCGCTCGAAAGCTTCGATGTCCTTAGGCGCTTCGACAACGCATACAGTGCTGTGGTCACGGAAATCATCACTGCATATCGGACAAAGCTCATTCTCGGTGAAGTTTGCGCAGACCTTGCAGTAGGTAACTTTTTGGTGAGCGTTCATTATCGCATCGGAAAAAGCCTGCGCTTCCTCATCGCTCATCGTCATAACGTAGTAAGCGAGCCTTTGAGCCGACTTCATTCCTATTCCGGGGAGCTTTGCGAACTGCTCCGCAAGTATTACGAGCGGCAGAGCCGTTTTTGACATAAGATCATTCCTTTGAGAAAAAGTTGTTTGAAATAACGGGAATCCATCAGATGCGGATTCCCGTTCAATGTGTATCTTAGAAAAGTCCGGGGAATGAAACGCCGCCTGTGATAGCGCCCATCTCATTTTCAGAAGTAGCTTCGATCTGGTGAACAGCATCGTTGAATGCGCTGATAACGAGATCCTGAAGCATCTCTATATCGTCCTTGTCAACAACGTCAGGCTTGATAGTGAGAGCCTTGATCTCCTTTTTGCCGTTCATAACGACTTCAACAGCACCGCCGCCCGAAGTAGCCTTGAACTCTCTGTTTTCAATATCTTCCTGAAGAGCGGTGATCTGTTCCTGCATTTTCTGAGCCTGCTTGAGCATACCCTGCATATTCTGAGCGCCGCCGCCCATTCCCTGTGGCAATCTTGCTTTCATAATTAATACTCCTTTTGGTTGATTTTATGCACCGCAGAACTTAGCAAGCGGTACTGTAAATTTATAAAAACGGAACATTTATGACTGTTCTGTCGGTATCCCGTTTTCCTGCGCTTTTTTTAAGATAGATTCGACCGACTGCCTTGTATCGGCTTTCTCGGTCTTGTTCGTGCATTTCGCACGGATAGTGTATATCCTGCCCGTTATCTTCTGAATCGAGCGTTTGAGCTTCTCGGCGTTGTCCCCTGCCTTTAAAACGGACATAAAGAACGAATTCTCCGAGAAAATAAGCATCATATCTCCGCTTTCGAGAGCATACGAGCCGACAAGTGCCGCCGAACCAGACGGACATGCCGCCTTGTACTCTTCGAGGATATCCGCCCAGCGTTCAACAGGCTTGAACGAAGACGGGTCTATTTTGCCCTGCTCCGTTTTTGCGGGAGCGGACTGTGAGGTACGGGCAGGCTGTGGAACGCTTTCGTTCTGTTTTTCCTGCCGATACGAATATTGGGGTTCGCTTCGCACGGGAGCAGTCCTTGCCGCCGGTGACTGAACGGACGCATCGCCGAGCCTGCGCTCCAACATTTCAATTTTAGCATAAATTTCGGAATTGTCAATAGAATTGTTCGCAGAAGTACCCGAAGCCACCGTGCCTGCTCTGCTTGTGCATATCTTTATCATGCACATCTCGATCTCGACACGCTTTGACGGCACTCTGCCGATCTTATCACCCGTCTGCTGCAAAATATCCAGGTCGGCGAAGATATCCTCTATCGACATTTTCTCCGCAAGAGCCTTGACCTGAGCGGTCTCGCTCGGCAGGCAGTTCAGTATTCCCGTATCATCGGGAACGGTTTTCGCAAGCATAACATTCCGCAGCTGTCCTACCAGTTCGGCACAAAGCTGCTGCATATCCTTTGACGAATCGTAAAGCTCGCCGACCGCCTTTACAGCCTCGGCAGTGTTATGGTCAGCCGCCGCTTCAAGGATACGGAAAACAGGACCGCTTCCCGCGATTCCCGCCGCACTCGCAGCCACATCTTCCGTGATATTGTCGGAATAAGCCGTGCATCGGTCGAGCAGCGAAAGAGCATCACGCATACCGCCGTCCGAAGCCTTTGCGATAAGCAGTGCGGCTTCATTCGTGAGCGTGAATTTCTCCTGCTCTGCGACCCACAAGAGCCGCTTTGCAATATCGTCTGATTTGATTCTGTGGAAATCGAAACGCTGGCAGCGTGAAAGTATCGTCGGCAGAACTTTGTGGATCTCAGTCGTTGCGAGGATAAACTTAACGTGTTCGGGCGGTTCTTCCATAATTTTGAGCAGCGCATTGAACGCCGCAGGAGAGAGCATATGAACTTCGTCGATGATATAGACCTTGTATTTGCAGCGTTCGGGCATATAAACAGTACCCTCGCGCAGGTCACGGATATCCTCGACACCGCTGTTTGAAGCCGCGTCTATCTCGATAATATCACCGAGCGCGCCCTCATCGGCATCGCGGCAGATCTCACATTCAAGGCACGGGTTTCCGTCAACGGGGTGCAGACAGTTCATCGCCTTTGCAAGTATTCTTGCGCAGGTCGTCTTGCCCGTTCCTCTTGAACCCGTGAAAATATATGCATGGGCAGTTCTGCCCGTTCTGAGCTGATTTAAGAGCGTTTCTGTGACCTGCGGCTGCGAAACAACATCAGCAAAGCTCAAAGGTCTGTATTTTCTGTACAAAGCCTGATACAAAACGCTCACTTCCCTTTATTTTATCTTCATTTCTTCGTCTATCCTGTCATAAACGCCGACACTCTCGGCAATTTTGCAGTAATACTGCTTGAAGCCGACAACATCGAACATATTCGCCGCAAGCGCTTTCGCATAATACTCACGGCTCTTTTCAAGGTCTTTCAGCCCGAGCTGCGCAAGCGCACAGCCGCCGAGCGCAAAAACATAATTTTTGCCTTCCAGTATCGACCTTGTGAAGCTTTCAAAAGCCTTTTCGTATTCACCCATTGCAAGGTAACACATTCCGTAATCGGTGTAAAGATACTGAAAAATGCCCTCCCGATCCGTTTTTTCGGCAAGGCCGTCATAAATATCGAGCGCCTTTTGATAAGCGCCGTTTTCAACGTGACATCTTGCAAGCAGGAAATCGACCATATATTTCTCATCATTCAGACCGAGGTCGACAGCGTCCTGAAAAAATTTTGCCGCATTGGTATTATACCCCATAAGGCGGTAGGTATTTCCTATGTAAAAGCTTGCGACCGCTTTTTCACGGTCTGTACAGTCACATTCCATAGCTTCTTTAAGATAGTCGATGCCGTCTGCAAGCTCCTCACAGCGGATGCAGTCCATACCATCGCTGAAAAGTCTTGCCTTTTTGGAAAAGCCTTTGAAAGTCCCCCTCGTGAGGTACTTATCATAGCCTCTGCGAGCGACACTCTGCGCATCGCTGTAAGCGGTCACTATTGCAGACATAACGAGAGCGAATTCCGCAAGTCCGAAAAAAAGCTTCTGAAACAGGTCGGGCGTATAATCGGGCGAATCAAAAAGCACCTTATAGGCAAGTGCGGTCAGAAACATCAGCGGAACTACTATAATAAAGTGCCGCCAAAGCTTTTTTATAAAATACCACTTGTCCATTAAAAAGTTCCTCCGAAAAAGAGAAAAATCCGATACATAGGTGTGCAGGCTTGCTGCGGCACACAGAGCGAACCGCTTAATGCTGCTCGGTTCCCCGCCTGACATGGTTCACGGTGTTCTGTTGCACAGGGCCCGCACACCTATATACCGGATAAATTCCGATCATAGTATGCCGATACGCTCATTTTCGGTTAAATTCCGCTTAAAACAGAGCGCAAACAGTATTTACTTGATTATGATATCATATTTCACAAAAAAAGTCAAGCATTTTGCAAAAATTTAAAGGCTTATATAAGCTGCACAAGAATTATTCCCATAATTTGTTTACTTTTTAATATAATTTTAGCAAAAGTCAACAGCTGAATCATTCACAATTGCACTATTTGTACAGAAATTTTTTTCTATCTAATTTTACTATTGAAATTTTTCCGATTATGAGTTAAAATAGTTATAGTATGTGTTTCAAACGTTTCAGTTTGTCATTTTTCATAAAAATTTTGTAACAAAGGCAGTTGGTTTTATACTTATTTTTAAAATCAAAGTGTACAAACAATCAAGCAAAAGCTCGCAGCTGTTTAACGGTCTTATATGGCTTTTGCGCCGATTTTTTGTTTACACTTTGATTAAAAATCAGTATTATTTAACAAGCTGTACAAAATATTATTAGGGTGGAAAAAATATGGGTTCTAATATCATTCTTTACGGTCCTCCGGGTACAGGTAAAACTTATAATACTATCGCTTATGCGATATCTATTATTTACGGAAGATCTATCCGTGATGTCATGGGCGATGATTACGGCGAGCTTCTTGAGAAGTACAACGCTCTCAAAACTCTCTACGGTCAGATCGAGTTCACTACCTTCCATCAGTCCTTCGGCTACGAGGAATTCGTTGAGGGTATCAAGCCTGTTTTCATTCAGGTAATGAACGAAAAGGGCGAGCGTTCCCGTAAGGAAGAAATGGTTTATAAGGTAAATCAGGGTGTATTCAAACGTTTCTGCGATGAAGCTTCAAAGAACCCCGGCGAAAAATATGTATTCATCATCGATGAGATCAACCGAGGCAACGTTTCCAAGATCTTCGGTGAAATGATAACCATTATCGAACCAACAAAACGACTTGGACAGGCTGAGGAAGCCACCGTTAAGCTTGCCTATTCGCAGGAAGCGTTCGGCGTCCCCGACAATGTTTACATAATCGGCACGATGAACACCGCCGACCGTTCCATAGCAATGCTCGACTCCGCTTTAAGGCGACGCTTCGACTTCGTTGAAATGATGCCGAACCCCGAGCTTCTGCGCGGAGTAACAGTTGAGGGCATTGATATCTGCGAGCTTATGTATAAGATAAACAAGCGAGTTGAGATACTCCTCGACCGTGACCATACGATAGGTCACGCCTACTTTATGCCGCTTCGCTCCCGTCCGAGCCTTGCAGTCCTTGCGCATATCTTCAAAAATGCGATAGTTCCGCTTCTTCAGGACTATTTCTACGATGATTATGAAAAGATAAGACTTGTCCTCGGCGATGCGAACAAAGAGCCGAACGAGCAGTTCGTAATCAAGACAGACGTTGACTATGCACAGATCTTCGGTGCAAATGCCGAGCTTTACCTTGAAAATGACGATATTTATACTATAAATAATGCGGCTTTCGGAAATGTCAACGCATATCTTAAGATCTAAGGATAATTTCCAATGAGTACAAATAAAAAGTTCGTTATCACAGATGCAGACTCCTTTGTAAGGGGCGGAACATCGGACAATCCGCACATTATCCCTATCCCCGAACATAACTTTGACCGTCTTGCGGACTTCACCGAGAACAACCGCTTTCCCGTTATGCATGAGATAACTCTCCCGGACGGACGAAAGACCATTCACCCTGCCCGTTATGCAGGCATCATAACGCTGCGTGACGGTACGCAGATCGAGCTTATGCCGCAGATAGCCGCCGACCCTGCCAAAAATGCGGTCGTATCGAAGATGCTCATTCTGCGAATGCTCGAATCGATGATAGAAGTCCCCGTGAAAAGGGTCAACGAGCGCTACTTCAAAAAAGAACAGCTCAATATTTTCGAGATATGCGTGCGAATGTTCCTTGACGAGGTAGAAAACGTTGTACGAGGCGGATTGAAGCAGACCTACGTTCCCTATCGCGGCAACGAGCCGTTCGTAAAGGGCAAGACTATTTATTCCGAACACGCCAAGAAAAACTATGCCCACAAGGAAAAATTCTTTGTTGAATACGACGTTTTCAGCATAAACCGTGCCGAAAACAAGCTGATAAAAACAACTCTCGCCGCTCTGCTGAAGCTTTCGACAAACGGACTTAACCTCAAACGACTGAGAACGCTCCTTATGGACTTTGACGGAGTTGATTTCTCGACGAATCTAAAGCGTGACTTTGCCGCTGTTATCGACGACCGAAGCATGGCAAGATATTCAAGGGCAATGGGCTGGTGCAGACTGTTCCTTTTGAACAAGGGTACAACAACGTTCTTCTGCGGCGGAAAGGTAGCTTATGCGATGCTTTTCCCTATCGACAAGCTTTTCTGCGGCTGTATCGCAACAAGCCTGCGCCGTCAGATAGACCGTTCAAGATACAGCTTCCTCACGCCCGAAAAAATGACAAACTCGGTCAACAACGTTTCGCTCGACCTTAATATGGAACCCGTTTCCAACTTCTATGTCAAGGACAAGCAGGACGATTCCTACATAAATATCATCTTCAAATTCTATGATTTCAAGAATTATCACGGCAGGGACACCGATGACACGGCGATAGTTTTCCCCGTTACGGAAGTTCTCAACCGCAATCTTGAAGGTATGCAGCGAAATATGTACCTCGTTGACCTCAAAGACATCGACGGAAGCGTTGCTATCCTCAATGAAACATTTTTCCACTGATATTTTATACTAAACACCATTTAAAATTTGGAAAAAATCAAGCCGACAATCTCGTAGCTGTTGAAAACAGGTTTATATTGGATTTCGGCGCAGATTTTTTCCTGTATTTTATTGGTGTTTAGTATTTCAGCCACTCATATTAGGGCGGCTTTTTTATTGTGAAATTTTAACATAACTATTGCAATTCGCAGAAAAAAAGTGTATAATGTTATGTGATGTACTATTCAATCAATTTATCTGAAAGGATATGATCTTATGAACGAAAATTCCGAAAGATCCCATGACAGTGTTCTCAATCTCCTCCTCACAGTGACAGGTCTGCTCTCGTTTGTGCTTGGTTTTGTACTTGGCATATGTGTAACAAAGAAGCTGAACGGCAAATGCTGCGGCAAAAAGAAAAACTGCAAGGATTTCGATGCTGACGAATATGTTCGCAGCCTCAATCTTGAAGAAAACTAATAAAAAGGACTAAATGAAATATGAAACTTGGTATGGTTGGACTTCCGAATGTCGGAAAAAGCACACTCTTTAACGCACTCACAAACGCAGGCGCAGAATCCGCAAACTACCCGTTCTGCACCATCGAACCGAACGTCGGCGTTGTTTCCGTCCCCGATGAGCGCCTTTTGAAGCTCAAAGAAATGTATGACCCGAACAAATTCACCCCCGCGACGCTTGAATTTGTCGATATCGCAGGTCTTGTAAAGGGCGCATCAAAGGGCGAAGGTCTTGGAAACAAGTTCCTCGCAAATATCCGTGAAGTTGACGCAATCGTTCACGTTGTTCGCTGCTTTGAGGGTACGGACGTTATCCACGTTGACGGAAGCATCAATCCGAGAAGAGATATCGAAACCATCGACCTCGAACTTATCTTCTCCGACATTGAAATGCTCGACAGGCGCATCGACCGCACAAAGAAGCTCGTAAAGGGCGACAAGAAATACATCGCAGAGGTAGAATTCCTCGAAAAGCTCAAAGCTCACCTTGAAGCAGGTCACTCCGCACGTTCCTTTGACTTCACCGAGGAAGAAGCTGAGGCTATCAAGAGCACTCCGCTGCTCTCCGCAAAGCCTGTAATTTTCGCAGCAAACCTCTCCGAAGAAGATTTCAAGAACAACATCGAAAATTCCGTTCATTACAAGACCGTGTGCGAGATCGCAGCAGAGGAAAAGGCTTCCGTATTCCCTATCTGCGCACAGCTTGAAGCCGAAATTTCCGATATGGGTGATGAGGACAAGGCTATGTTCCTCTCCGAACTCGGACTTGAAGTATCGGGACTTGACCGAATCATCAAGGAGGGTTACGCTCTCCTCGGACTTATCTCGTTCCTCACGGCAGGCAAGGACGAAGTTCGTGCATGGACTATCACAAAGGGTACAAAAGCTCCGAAAGCGGCAGGAAAGATACACACTGACTTTGAAAAGGGCTTTATCAGAGCGGAAGTTGTTTCGTTCGATGATCTTATGGCTTGCGGAACAATGGCAGGAGCAAAGGAAAAGGGTCTTGTCCGTCTGGAGGGCAAAGAATACGTTGTTCAGGACGGAGATATAATCCTGTTCCGCTTCAACGTATAATAATAAGGTATCAAAAGGGCAAATCGGCGCAGAGGCAATGCCCTTTGATCATAAATTTTTTATGGAGGATATGAAATGAACACAAAGAAGATTCTCGCAGGCGTTATGGCTCTCTCCCTGACGGCTGCACTCACTGCCTGCGGCGGCGGAAACGGCGCAGACAGCGAAACAACAACATCAGAAGCTACCACCACCACTAAGGCTACCGTTGCCGTAAACACAGAGGGACTTAAGGACGAAGAGCAGGAATCGCTCTCTTCCGTTCTCGACCAGCTCCCCGATACTGAGCTTGCAAACAAGGAGATCAAGTGGCTCGCTCACTACGACCTCAACCCATCAAACGACGGCTCTTCCAAGAAGGTAGAGCTTGAACTCTTCGAGCAGAAGTACGGCGGAAAGATCACCTATATCCCTACCACATGGGAAAAGCGTTACGATGACCTTTCCACAAACGTTCTCGGCGGCACTGGCGTTGACTTCTTCCCCGGCGATGATGCCAACAACTATCCAAAGGGGATCATCAACGGAATGTTCCAGTCTGTAGATGACTACATCGACCTCGATTCCGCTATCTGGCAGAACGTTTCCGCAGCTATGGATCTTTACAAATTCGGCGGAAAGCACTATCAGTTCGTTACAGGCGTAACCGCTGAACAGGTAGTTATCTACGACACTTCCACACTCGAAGCTCAGGGCTTTGACGATCCTTGGGAGCTTTATCAGAAGGGCGAATGGAACTGGGATACATTCAAGCAGATGCTCCTCGACTTCGTTGATCCCGACGCTGACCAGTACGGTCTTGACAACTGGTTCAATGAAAAAGCTCTCTACCTTTCCGCAGGCGTTCCGACTGTTTCCGTCGGCGATGACGGTCACCTCGTATGCAATGTAAACAACGCTACAGTTGAAAAGGCTATGAACTTCCAGTATGAACTCTATCAGAACGGACTTGTTCTTCCTCTTGAACAGTTCAACTGGTCTATCCAGCCTCAGTTCATGGGCGAGGGCAAGGAACTCTTCTGGCTCAACGGTACTTGGGGAATCCAGGGCGACCCTGCTACATGGACAGTAGGAATCGAACCGCAGAACCTCGGTATCGCACCTGTTCCGTCACCTGAGGGATCCGATCCTTACCAGTCCGCAGTTGTAAACGGCTATGCACTCTGCAAGGGCGCAGCTAACCCCGAAGGCGTTGCCCGCTTTGCTGAATGTGTTATCGTTGCTGCAAACGACCCTGCAACTATCGCTATCTCCGACAGAAAGGCTATGGACGACAACCAGTGGTCCGAAGATATCATCGCAAGAGTCAAGGAGATCAACGAACTCACAAGACAGTACCCCGTTGTTGACCTCGCATCGGGCTGCTCCTCCGACATCGCTTCCATCACAACGGACGGCGGCTCTGAAATGGGCACAAGAGCTCCATTCCACGGCACAGACTGGGCAACAATGAGAGAAACTATCGCAGATACTCTCATTATGCTTGTTGATGAAGTTGACCAGAAGCTTCAGGAAGCTACAGCTGAATAATTTTACATAACAAATATAAATGCCGTCAGAGCGATTGCTTTGACGGCATTTTTTATTTTACATCAACGGTGCGATTATGCGAAGCACTCTTCCGAAAAACTTCGTAAATATATTGAACTTTTTGCAGTCTTCAAGCGTTATGAGCTGACATTTCTGCAGAGTGAGCCGATAATCTTCCTCTGTTTCACGAACAGAATTCGTACCGTAGGTATAAGCCGCACATTCAAAATGCAGGAACAAGCTGCGGTAGTCGAGGTTTATCGAACCGACAACAGCACGGATATCATCGCTGACAAACACCTTTGCGTGAACAAATCCGGGCGTAAATTCGTATATCTTCACACCTGCTTCGATAAGCTCGGCATAATATGTATGCGCAAGCCAGAAAGCATACTTTTTATCGGGGATATGCGGCATTATTATCGAAACGTCCACTCCCCTTTTCGCCGCATAGCACAGCGCAGTCTTCATTTCATCGTCAATGATAAGATACGGCGTCATAATATGGACGTATTTCTTCGCACGGTAAAGGATATCGAGATAAACGCTCAATCCGACATTCTCACGGTCAAGCGGACTGTCGCTGTACGGGATAACATATCCCGACTTTGCCTCGTCCCTGAGCTCGGGAAAATCGGAAACGATATAATCGTCGAAATTATCCCATTTCTGCTCGGTCATATTCCAGTTTTGCAGGAACATCATCGTAAAGCTTTTTACAGCCTCGCCTTTGAGCATAATGCCCGTGTCTTTCCACTGTCCGAAACGCTTTACCTTATTGATATATTCATCGGCGAGGTTTATTCCGCCCGTAAAAGCGGTCTTTCCGTCAATAACTACTATCTTTCGGTGGTCACGGTTGTTCTGAACTGTCGAAAGTACGGGAACAATCGGCGAAAAGACCTTGCATTTTATGCCGAGAGACTGCATTTTCTTCGGGTAATTCACGGGAAGAAGCATTATCGTGCAGGTGCCGTCATACATAAAGCGGACTTCAACGCCCTCTTTGACCTTTTGTTTGAGTATTTCAAGTATCGAGTCCCACATATAGCCCTCGTCAACGATGAAATACTCCATAAATATGAACTTTTCCGCCGCAAGAAGCTCCCTTTTGAGCGCTTCAAACTTGTCCTCACCGAATGGAAAAAACTTTGTCGCTGTATTTTTGTAAACGGGGAAAAAAGCGTGGTTCTTCATATATTCGGCAAAGCGGACTTCTGCCTCGTCAATGTCGGCAAGCTCATGCACAACATCGTCATTCTGCGGAAGATACCCGTTCGTTTCCTTTATAACGTCCGAAAGCCGCCTGCGCACGAGCCGGGTTCCGATCTCGAGCCTGACGTAAGTGTACATAAGCGTTCCGAAAACCGGAAGCGTCAGCACAGGTATTATCCATGCCATTTTGAAGCTTGTGTTGGACTTGTCGCTGATGATATATATCATCGCAAGCGTCGAGATGATGAGATTCAGTGCATAGAAATACTCCATCGAGTTTTTCATCGTGTTCACGCACAGCCAGAAAAAAACTATCTGGATTATTACAAACAGAAAAACTATCATCGTTCTGCCGAAGACAAGCCTGCACAGCTTTTTTATTTTGGAAAGCATCAATTTTTTCTTATTCAAAGTTTTATCTCCTTTTATCTGTCCGTTCGGACTGAATGACCCCATTCCCCCGATTATGTATCACATAAATTTATCGAAAGTATATTCCGAAAGCTTTTTATCGACCATCTGCGATATCTCGGCGAAAACACGCTGATAACCGCATCTGCCCGTCATTCCTCTGCTGCATTCGTAGTTGTTAGTAAGGCACTTGCTTATCGCATATTTGCCGTCGATAGCCTCAACAACATCTTTCATCGATATCTCATTCGGCTTTTTCGCAAGCTCATATCCGCCCTGCGTGCCCTTGAACGAAACAACGATGCCTGCCGCAACAAGTTTTCGCAGAATTTTCAGTGCAAAACGGAGCGAAACAACAGTCCTTTCGGAGATCGAGTTCGCATCAAGCCGCTTACCCGCTTCGCAAAGACAGCCAACTATGCGGACTGCATAATCCGCTTCCAAAGTCATATTCATAAACCAAACCTCACTAAACTAAGATCAATCGAGAAAATCCTTAACTTTTCTGCTTCTGCTCGGGTGACGGAGCTTACGCAGAGCCTTGGCTTCGATCTGTCTGATACGCTCACGGGTAACGTTGAACTCCTTGCCGACCTCTTCGAGCGTTCTTGAACGTCCGTCTTCAAGACCGAAGCGCAGACGGAGAACCTTTTCCTCACGCTCGGTAAGCGTTGAAAGAACTTCGCCGAGCTGTTCCTTAAGAAGAATGAGCGAAGCAGCATCAGCAGGTGCAGGAGCGTCATCATCGGGGATAAAGTCACCGAGGTGGCTGTCCTCCTCTTCACCGATAGGTGTTTCGAGCGAAACAGGATCCTGCGCAATACGCATTATCTCACGGACACGCTCGGGTTCCATCTCAAGCTCCGCAGCGATCTCCTCGGGAGTAGCATCGTGACCGTTCTTGTGGAGAAGCATACTCGAAACCTTTTTTACCTTTGTGATAGTTTCTACCATATGAACAGGGATACGGATAGTCCTTGCCTGATCTGCGATAGCACGGGTAATAGCCTGACGTATCCACCATGTTGCGTAGGTCGAGAACTTGAATCCCTTTGTGTAATCGAATTTTTCAACAGCCTTGATAAGACCGAGGTTGCCCTCCTGAATAAGGTCGAGAAACTGCATACCTCTGCCGACATAGCGCTTCGCAATGGAAACGACAAGACGGAGGTTAGCCTCGGAAAGACGCTTCTTCGCCTTTTTGTCGCCCTTTGCCATTCTTTCGGCAAGCTCGATCTCTTCCTCTGCGGAAAGAAGCGGAACTCTTCCTATTTCTTTAAGATAAATTTTTACGGGGTCGTCAATAGCAATGCCCTCGGTCGAGAGCGAAAGCTCCAGATCGTCTTCACCGAGAGGGATATCCTCATCAAAGTTTTCGAGCGAAAAATCATCGATGATCTCGATATTGTTATTTGAACAGCTTTCGTAAAAGCTTTCCATCTGGTCAACGTCATATTCAAGGTCTTCGAGAACGTCCGTGATCTCCTTTGTGGAAAGCTTGCCGCTTGATTTGCCCTGCTCAATAAGGCTTTCAATAGTTCTTTTTTCTGCCATAATATAAACTTCCTCCTATACAAAATGCGGAAAACCGCATTGTAATACTAATTTTTAATCAAAGTGTAGAAAAAAATCGGCGCAAAACCCATATAAACCTGTTTTCAACATCAAGCTGTTACAACAGCTACGAGCTTTTGCTTGTTTTTTTGTACACTTTCAGTTTAAAAATCAGTATAAGTTTTTCATTTTTCTATTTCGACTTTTTCAGACTTTCAAAGTACCGCAGGAACTCTTCATTCGACATCGCCGCCGCGTCAATATTCTTTTCTGCATAGCCTTTGAGAATATTTATGTAATCATCGAGAGTTTCCCGAGTGATATCGACCTGCTGATTTGCGACAATTATCGAATATACTTTTCCCATTTCGTCAGCGGAAAATTCACTTTGAAGCAGTGAAATGTCAAATTCCACCGAATTATTTATCTTTTCTGTTAATTTTTCAAAAACAGTCCTGTTGAAATCTGTCACAAAATCTGCGCTTGTTATCCTGCTTTCAATGTATTTAAGCTCATCGGGATTGGACGAAAGATAGGCGATTATGCCGCATTCCGCCTTATATTCCCTCGGGTGGGCAACGCTGTCGGGATTTTCGCGCCGCTGTCTGCCGAAGGTGCGTATCTCACGGTTTTCGTCTTCACGGGAGCGGTTTATCTTCTTCTTTATAAGTCCGTTCACCTGATGCGTGATAGCTTCACGGTTCACATCGCACTGCTTTGCAAGCTTTCCGATGTAGACCTCACGCTCTATCGGCGAGGCAATGTCGGAAAGGAGCGAAACGCAGCGTTTCAGATAGATCACCTTGTCATTTTCGCTTTCCAGGTCAAGTCCTGCGGCGCATTTGTTCATCTCGAAATCGATAGCGCCGTCCGAGCGTTCAAGAAGCTGCTTAAAGCGCACCGAACCGAACTTTTTTATGTATTCATCGGGGTCTTTTGCGCCCTCCATTTTGATTATGCGTGCGTCAAGTCCCGCTTCGGACAGAAGATTTATCGCTCTGTGCGTTGCAGCCTGTCCCGGGCCGTCCGAATCGTAGGCTATCACGACTTCATCGGCATACTGCTTTATCAGACGGGCCTGCTCGGGAGTCAGTGCCGTTCCGAGCGTTGCAACAACGTTCTCAAAGCCGCCCTGATTTATCGCAATAACGTCCATATAGCCCTCGGCAAGTATCAGCTTGCGCTCGGTCGATTTTTTTGCGAAGTTAAGCGAGAAAAGGTTTCGGCTCTTCTTGAAAACGGGCGTATCGGACGAGTTGAGGTACTTCGGACCGCTTCCGTCGATTATTCTTCCGCCGAACGCGATAACATTTCCTCTGAGGTCGATTATCGGGAACATAACTCTGTCGCGGAACGAATCAAAAACTGCGCCCTTTGAGCTTCGTGTGCAGAGATTTGCCAGCACAAGCTCATCGTCCGTGAAGCCTTTGTTACGCATAAAGTAGTGCAGACCGTGCCAGTCGTCGGGCGCATAGCCAAGTCCGTACTTTATGATAGTATCCCTTGAAAGCTGACGTTCGGCGAAGTATCTCCGTCCCTTTTCGCCCTGCGGCGACTTTGCGAGTATCTCAAAGAAATACCGCGCCGCCGTTCGGTTGATCTCGAGTACACGAGCCTTGACACGGGCAAAGTCATTGCTCTCTCCGTCATCGGGCATCTGCATTCCTGCTCTGTCGGCGAGGTATTTCACCGCTTCGATGTAGGAAAGGTTCTCTATCTTCATTATGAACGTAATGACATCGCCGCCTGCGCCGCAGCCGAAGCAGTGGAAATACTGCCCCGTTGTGTTGACGCTGCATGACGGCGACTTTTCCGAATGGAACGGGCAAAGGCACACTGCGCCGTGTCCGCTCCTTTTCAGCGTCACATAGCTGCTCATAACGGTATCTATCGGATTATTCTGTTTTAGGTCTAAAATAAAACTTTCGGGTAATGCCATATAACCTCTCCACGAATATACTTCGTTAAATCGGAATTTGCAGGAAAGCGCTGCGAAAATTTTGCATCAAGCTTCACTTTATTACATTCGTTTGCGTTGGAAATATCACGAATATATGTCTTTGGGCGGTCTATTAAATGTACGTGACAGTGCCTTCCCCACTCTTCAAATGTGGAATAACGGGACGGAAAACCCGCCTCTACAGAATTAAGTGACCGTACTCAATTACAGTTTCGCATCGCGCCAGCTTTTCGGAATGTAGAGATCTTCATACACAGCAATAGCGTAGCTGTCCGTCATTCCTGCAATGTAGTCGGTAACGGCTCTGTCCGAGCCTTTCATCTCGCGTATGCGCTTGTATTCATCGGGGAGCTTGTCGGGATTTTTGAGGAAGTAGTTGTAAAGCTTCTCAACAAGCATTATAGCTTTGCTTTCCTCGGATTTTGCAACAGAATTCCGGTAAACATTGTCGAACATAAAGCCGCTGAGAATGTCAAGGGCCTTGCGGACATCTTCCGACATCGTGATATTCTCCGCACCGTTGTTTATTATCGAGGTGATGAGCGTTGTGATGCGCTCGCTCTTGGAGTGACCGAGAACCGCCGTTGCATCTTTCGGCAGGTCATTTTCGGTAATGATGCCTGCACGGATTGAATCGTCGATATCATGATTGATGTATGCTATCTTGTCGGCAAGGCGGACAATGTAACCCTCACGTGTCTTTGCGATCTTGTTCGTGTGGCACACGATGCCGTTCTTTACTTCGTATGTAAGATTAAGTCCTCTGCCCTCTTTTTCTATGTAGTCAACAACGCGCACAGACTGCTCATAATGAGTAAATCCGTTCGGGCAAAGCTCGTTCAGAATACGCTCGCCTGCGTGACCGAACGGCGTGTGTCCGAGGTCGTGACCGAGTGCAATAGCCTCGGTGAGGTCGCTGTTAAGGCGAAGTGCCGTTGAAAGCGTCCTCGCGATCTGCGAAACCTCGAGTGTGTGCGTAAGGCGTGTTCGGTAGTGATCGCCCACGGGATCAAGAAAGACCTGCGTTTTATGTTTAAGTCTGCGGAAGGAGTTGCAGTGCAAAATTCTGTCCCTGTCACGCTGAAATTCAGTTCGTATCGGGCATTTCGGCTCGGGTCTTGCCCTTTTTCCCGAATTTCGCGAAAGGCAGGCATATTCGCAAAGTGTTCCGAGCTCCATAACTTCGCTCTGCTCACGGATAGTCATATCTTTTTCCTCCCTTGACAAATAATTATAGCTTTTGCTTTTTTCATAACAATATAATATACAATTTACGCCCTCAAAAACCCTTTTTCTAAATTTATTTTCAGCATTTTAAACAAATTATTACATAGATTTTCAATCAGATTTGTAAAGTAACCAAATAAAACAACACAAAGCATGGCGCAAACTGCCTGCGGGTGCTTACCCGCCGAAGTTTTCAAATACTTCTTCACCCTGCACATAAGAAATACGTCCGTTGGAAGCATCGATAAGCTTTTCACGCAAAGGCTCGGCAAATGCTTTCTTTACCAGAAGCGAAACCGTAACATCAGCCCCGAAGTCCGTGTCAAGTATCTTCACCTCAAAATCGGGCAGAAGATATGTTATCCTGCTGTAAAGGTCATAGTCCATTTTTATCTTTACGGGGTAAGAACTGCACATTATAAGCCGCTCCGCCGCATCAACAGCTATCTTCGCCGAGTGCGAATAAGCCCGAACAAGTCCGCCGCCGCCGAGCAAAATTCCTCCGAAATATCTCGTCACAACACAGCAAACATCGGTCAGCCCCTCTTTCTGAAGAACATCAAGCACGGGAACACCTGCCGTCCCCTGCGGCTCACCGTCATCGGAGTAGCGCGAAGTGTTGCCCTCGCGAAGAATGTACGCATAAACATTGTGCGTCGCCTTGCGGTGTTCGGCACGAATTTTGTTGATGAACTCAACAGCTTCATCGTTCGTCTTTGCAGGAGAAATATAACCGATGAACTCCGACTTTTTTTCGATAAAGCTGTCCTGTGCGAACGCACGGACAGTTGAATAGTCCTCCAAAATGCGACCTCCCTTTGAGAATATAAAAAAACAGCCTGCGAAGAAAAAACGCAGGCTGCGATCGTTTCATAACAATTACTTGTCCATACCGAAACGCTTCTTAAATTTGTCAATACGTCCGCCTGTGTCAACAAGCTTCTGCTTACCTGTGTAGAAAGGATGGCACTTGGAGCAGATTTCTACCTTGATATCCTTCTTAGTAGATCTTGTCTTGATAACATTGCCGCAAGCACAGGTAATAGTGGTCTCCTCGTAGTTAGGATGGATACCCTCTCTCATTCGTAACACCTCATCTCTGTAAATATTATATGATCAGCATAGCAGCCCATCACATAACACGGACAGTAGTGCTATTTTTCAATCACTTACGAGAAAATATTATATCACATTGCGAACTGATTGTCAAGGGTTTTGCAGAAATTTATCAAAAAGCGGCGATGCTTCAGCTAATTCCGCTTTGGGTCAAGCATCCTTCATCTTCCTCATAAAAGCCGCGACAGCAAAGATCATTGCCGCAAGCATATATCCCAGAACATAATACATATCCGGGAAGATCTCCGCAAAATCCCCCGAGAGCGCATTTCTTCCTATATAAACGCTATGCGCGAACGGGAGCAGTTCGCATATTTTCTTGAACACACCGCCGACAAGTGAGAGGTCGAACCACGCGCCCGATGTAAACGCCGTGAGGTTCGTCAGAAGCGCACCGCATAGTCCCCCGACAGCTTTTTCGCTGAACAAAACTCCGCACAGAACACCGAGCGCAATGAAAAACAGCGCCGACGGCAGCAGCAAAAGTATCGCATACACTATGTTCACGCTCGGTTCAAGTCCGAGGAGCATCGCTGTGCCGAAGCAGACAATACTTTGCACGACAGCCATTGGAAAAAGCGGCAGCATATAGCCAATGATAAAGTCCGCCGCCGACATCGGCGCAGTGAAAAGCCTTATCAGCATCGCCGAACAGCGGTCGCCCGAAACAAGCTGTGCCGAGAAGAGCGTGAGGAACGAGTAACCGAACACCGCAATTCCCGGAGTGAGCTTTTCTATGTCAAAAACATTTACGGGGACGTTCGCATTTATCGCCGAGAGCAGCAAAAGCAACACAACGGGAAAGCACAAGCCGAAAATAAGGCTCAACGGGTCGCGGATTATCTCTTTCGCAACCCTTGATGAAAAAGCTGTCATTTTCATTCGCCCTTTCCCTCCTTTACTGTCTTCACAAATGCATCTTCAAAGCTTTTTGCGCCCGTGCTGCTCACCAGCTCATCGCATTTTCCGCAGAAAAGCAGCTTTCCGTCACACATTATGCCCACACGGTCGGAAAGACTCTCCGCTTCTTCGAGATAATGCGTTGTGAGAATTATCGTGACCTTGCCTTTGAGCTTGCGGATAACGTCCCAAAGCTCCGAACGCGCGATAACGTCCAATCCGAGCGTAGGCTCGTCCAGAAACAGCACCTTTGGGTCGGAAACGAGCGCCATTGCAATGCTCAATCTTCGCTGCCAGCCGCCCGAAAGCTTTTTCGCCTGCACATCGCGGAACTTTGAAAGGTTGAATTTGCCTATCATTTCCTCGGCAATATTCTTCGACTTTTCCTTTGAAAAGCCGTGAACACCGCCCATAAGCACGAGGTTCTCATATACCGAAAGATTCCTTGCAACGGCAGTCTCCTGCGGCGAAACGCCGATAAGCGTTTTGACCTTTTCGGGTTGTTTCACAACATCAAAGCCGCCTATCTCAACGCTTCCCGAATCGAATGGACAAAGGCAGCACATCGTTTTTATCGTCGTGGTCTTGCCTGCGCCGTTCACGCCGAGCAGTGAGAAAAGCTCCCCCTCGCCGACCCCGAGCGAAAGTCCGTCCACCGCTTTCACGCCCTTGTAAGACTTAGTGAGGTCACTTATCCTTATCATCATCGTTTTCTTCCTCCGTCATATCGAAACCGAGTTCACCGCCAAGCTGTTTGAGCGGAACTACCGCCATTCCCTTGTGTATATCGCCGAGGAAAAGCAGCATATCACCCTTGCCGATGCCGAAAACCTTTCTCGCTCTGCTCGGGATAACGATCTGTCCCCTCTCGCCGACACGGACAACGCCGAAAGCGTATTTCCCCGTGCGCTTTTCCTCGGGGTCTTCGCCCTTTTCGGCAAGGAGTTCGTCCATAGAGATGTCGTAAATATCGGCAAGCTCCTTGCATTTCAGCACATCAGGGACAGTTTCGCCCGATTCCCACTTTGAAACGGTCTGGCGCGATACGTTTATCTTTTCCGCAACATATTCAAGGCTGTAGCCTTTTTCTCGGCGCAAGTCCTTTAAGCGTTCGTTTATCACATCAAGCTCCCCTTTCATATATGTATAAAAAATCATTCTTTTCACATTCTCTGAAATGTATTATATCGCATAATTCCGTGCTTTGCAACCAACGTTTCTTAACATTTTCCGTTATGTTTCCGTGCATTTCAAAAACAGTCGGCGAATTTTTTGTCCAACATCTTGAAAATCCCATTCAGCCGTGCTATAATATGTGCAGAAATTCACGGAGGTGTTTTTTATGGGCGATTGGAGCTCGGTTCAGTACACTAATACTAAACACCAATAAAACTATAGACAAAAAATCGTCGCATAATCCATATATGCAAGATTATGCTCGATTTTTTGTATAGTTTTTAATTGGTGTTTAGTATAAATTTGAAAGAGAGCGCACTCAGCCCTCTATCGACCTTATCTTCTCAAACGCTTGCCTGCACTGGATACCCGACCACGAAAAACTGCTCCCAGAGCTTATCGAAAAGCTCAATGACGGCGGCGTTCTTGCCGTTCAGATGCCGCTTGTTCAGTATGCGATGTTCTATCACGAACTGTACAGCCATGTGGCGGACGGAAAGTGAAAAAAGCTTAGTGCAATACACAATTTTCACAACCTTTCGCCCGAGGAAACATATAATATACTCTGCAAATCGGCTTTCACGGTCGAGATGTGGGACACTTCGTATTATCACATCGTTCCCTCGCACAGCTCTGTTATCGACTGGTACAAGGGCAGCGGTCTGCGCCCTTATCTTGAAGCGCTTGACGAAGCGGAAAAGAACGATTTTCTTTCCGACCTGCTCGAAAGAATAAAGACGAACCACCCCGTCCAGGCGGACGGAAATATCATATTAAAAATGCCGCGACTATTTTTCATCGCGGAGAAATAAGAGGTGAAACTTCGATGAAACTCTGCATCATCACGGCTCTATGCAAGGAATGACGGATTGCATAGAGGTCACTTGACACGCTTTACATAAAGCAGATCTGACCGTCATACCTTGCACTTTGACTACACTATATTAAAGGAGCAAGGTATTATGAATACATTAAAAGAACTCAGAACATTTATTATTTTATGGCTCACGCAGGCGCTTTCTTCGCTTGGCAGCTCGATGACGGGCTTTGCGCTGGTGATATGGCTCTACAACGACAGCGGGTCGGCGCTGACGACCGCTCTGCTGACAGTCTGTTCATACGCACCATACGTTATCGTGAGCATCTTTGCAGGTGCGATAAGCGACAAATGGAACAAGAAAGCCGTAATGCTCATATGTGACAGCTTTGCGGCACTTACAACGGTCTGCATTCTCGTGCTGTTTAAAACAAACTCGCTTGAAGTATGGCATCTGTACATTCTCAACTCCCTGAACGGACTTATGAACTCGGTTCAGTCGCCTGCTTCCGATGTTGCGACGACGCTTCTCACGCCCGAAAAGCACTATCAGAAAACAAGCGCAATGAGATATTTCTCAACTTCGCTCGTTTCAATTCTAACTCCCGTCCTTGCGGCTGCGATAGTTTCATTTGCAGGACTTGACGCGGTCATCGCCTTTGACCTTGCGACATTTGCCGTCGCTTTTACGGTGCTTCTTTTCTTTATAAAGATACCCGAAGTACCGCAGAACGAAAGCAGCAAGGAAACGCTTCTCCAATCGGCAAAAGGCGGAATTTCCTACCTCGGCAGGAACAAGGGCATACTCTGTATGATACTTTTCCTCTCTGCGATAAACTTCATCGCATCTATCTACAACGCCGCACTTCCTGCGCTTATCCTCTCCAAAAGCGATGAAGCCGCACTCGGCGCAGTCAGCAGCAGCGTAGGCATAGCAACGCTCGTCGGCAGCGTTATCGCAACGGTTTTCCCGAAGCCGAAAAGCCGCTCAAAGACGATATGCGCCTGCCTGCTTGTTTCGATGAGTACGGAAAATTTCCTGCTCGCATTCGGGAACAACACGATAGCATGGTGCATCGGCGCTGTTCTCGGCTGGCTGTTCATTCCGCTCATGAGCGCGAACTATGACGTTATCTTCCGCAGCACAGTTCCGAAAGAAATGCTCGGACGCGTCTATTCCGTGCGCAATACGCTCCAGTTTTTCTCCATTCCCGTCGGATATTTTCTCGGCGGATTTCTGGTCGATAAGGTATTTGAACCCTTTATGGCAGGCACGGAAAACACGCTTCTGCTGAATATTTTCGGCACAGAAAAAGGCTCAGGCGCGGCACTTCTCTTCTTCGTAATAGGCATTGCAGGCGTTATTGTCTGCGCTGTTTTCAGCAGGATAAAGGCTCTTCGAGAACTGGGATAAATCTAAACTCCCGAGGTTTGACTTCGGGAGTTTTTTAGCTTGACAAAATCCTCCAATTGTAATAGAATATTATTATACACTATATGTGTAATAGATTGAAAAAGATAATTTGTTATGTTATAATACTAAAAGGTTAGGATAGCATTATGAATTTTAGAGGATTATTTCTATGGAGTTTCAAAAAGTTATTAAATTACATTTATTTGACCTTGGAAACCCAAATGGTCGTTGGAAATGTGAACTGTCAAACTGGACAGGAGTAGCCTATAAAATACCCAGAAATCTTGTTAAAACAAGTGATGACAGACCCGAATTATCATCTCCCGGCGTATATTTTTTATTTGGAGAAAATGAAATAACAGATAAGCCGCTTGTTTATATAGGTGAAGCCGAAAATATACTGAACAGATTAAAACAGCATTTGGACAAAAAGGATAATTGGTATGAAGCTATTGCCTTTATCAGCAAAGACAATAATCTTAATAAAGCTCATATAAAATATTTAGAGAATCAATTTTATAGTATTGCCCAAGAATGCAACCGTTACAATATTGATAACAGCAATGTTCCAACCAAATCATCTATTTCTGAAGCTGAGCAAGCTGAAATGGAAGAATTTATTTATAATGCTAAAATATTGGTAAATGTACTTGGACACAAAACCTTTGAGAAAATAGCAAATAACTCGGACAATTCTCAAAAAACGGATACGATTTTTACCATTTCTACAGGATCAGGCAAAGCCTATGGTATGCCTACATCAGACGGATTCGTTTTACTCAAAGGTTCAAATATACATAAAGTATCTGCTGAATCTCTGAATAACGGAATAAAAAAGAAAGTTGAACAAAGCCGAACAGACGGCGAAATAAAAGATGATATTCTGCAAAACGATAAATTATTTTCAAGTTCATCGTCTGCAGCTGCATTTGCAGTAGGATATAGTGTAAGCGGTCCACAGCAATGGAAAACTGAAAATGGTAAGACATTAAAATCATTTGAAACTAATAATTAAACGACTATTAAATACAGAAAAATCTGCGCCGAAGTCTATATCTCGGCGCAGATTTTTTGTCTATAGTTTTATTGGTGTTTAATATAATGCCCTCGTAATCACCGAGGGTGAATCTATTGAGGTGTTTTTACATCAAAAGTTCCGAGGTGGGAGTTTTTTTAATCGCAAAAATTATACCAAAATGAAAATATATTCAAAAATGTGCCACAAATATTCCGAGATAAGATTATAATATAAAAATGCCAAAGTCCCGATAGTCAAGACTTTGGCATTTACAGCAATTTTTAATTATTCCCACTCAATAGTAGCCGGCGGCTTGGTGGTCACATCGTACACAACTCTGTTGATGGACTTGACCTCGTTTACTATCCTGCTCGAGCATACAGCGAGAACTTCGTATGGTATGCGTGAGAACTCGGCTGTCATGAAGTCGGTGGTTTCAACTGCGCGAAGTGCGAGAGTGTAATCGTAGGTTCTTCCGTCGCCCATTACGCCTACGGAGCGGTTGTTCGTGAGAACGGCGAAGAACTGGTTGATCGACTTATCAAGTCCTGCCTTTGCGATCTCCTCACGGAATATCCAGTCTGCGTCCTGAAGGATCTCAAGTTTCTCATCGGTTATCTCGCCGATGATCCTGATAGCAAGTCCGGGACCCGGGAAAGGCTGACGGTTTACGAGGACATCGGAAAGCCCAAGCTCACGTCCGAGCGCTCTTACTTCGTCCTTGAAAAGGAGGCGGAGCGGTTCGATTATCTCCTTGAAATCAACATAGTCGGGAAGTCCGCCTACGTTATGGTGTGACTTTATTACGGCAGCGTCGCCCGTGCCGCTTTCGATGATGTCGGGGTAGATAGTTCCCTGAGCGAGATAGTCTACCTTGCCGATCTTCTTCGCTTCGGCTTCAAATACACGAATGAACTCTTCGCCGATAGTCTTGCGCTTTGTTTCGGGATCGGAAACTCCGCGGAGCTTTGACATAAAGCGTTCCTTTGCATTTACTCTTACAAAGTTGATATCCCAGTCTGCAAATGCAGCTTCAACCTCGTCACCCTCGTTCTTACGCATAAAGCCGTGGTCAACGAAGATGCAGGTGAGCTGATTTCCGACAGCCTTTGAGAGAAGAGCCGCGAGAACGGACGAGTCAACGCCGCCCGAGAGAGCGAGAAGAACTTTGCCGTCGCCGACTCTGTTTCTGATATCTTCGATAGCTGTCTTTGCGTAGTTGCCCATTGTCCAGTCGCCTACGCAGCCGCAGACGTTCTTAACAAAGCTGTCTATCATCTTGCAGCCGTTTTCGGTATGATTTACTTCGGGGTGGAACTGAACCGCATAAAGCTTCTTTTCCGCATTTTCATAAGCGGCAGCGGGACAGTCAGCAGTGTGAGCCGTTACCTTGAAGCCCTCGGGAATTTCGGAAACGAAATCCGTGTGGCTCATCCACGAAACTGCCTTTTCGGGAAGCCCGTTGAAAAGCAGACTGCTGTTGTCGTAGATAGTTTCGGTCTTGCCGTATTCGGAAGTCACGCAGGAAGAAACCTTTCCGCCGAGCGTATAAGCCATAAGCTGGCAGCCGTAGCAAATTCCGAGCACGGGAACGCCGAGCTCAAATATTTCCTTGCCGATATGCGGCGAATTTTCGTCATAAACGCTGTTCGGACCGCCTGTAAAGATAATGCCCTTTGGATTTTTTTCCTTTATTTCGTCGATCGGAGTTTTGTATGACTTTACTTCGCAGTAAACGCCGCACTCTCTGACGCGTCGTGCGATAAGCTGATTATACTGACCGCCGAAATCGAGAACTATTATCATCTCGTGAGCCATTTTTCTACCTCATTTCACTCATAATGAATACTTTCTTTCTATTATGCCACAAATCGAGAAAAACTGCAATACTTTTTTCCGCCGAAAATTTATATTTTTTCTTGCTTAATATAGATATTTGTGATATAATTAAGATTGTATAGTTATGTTTTTGAATAATTGGGAGAATATAAATGAATTTTTCTTATACAGCAGTTGCTATCGCAAATAATTTTTTCAAGCTTCACGCAGAAGCACACGAGGGCTTTGATGCGCTCGATATTATTCTTGACGCACTCATCGACTCGGCAAAAATGATACCTTTCCTTTTTCTCGCATTCCTTTTGATGGAATTTATCGAGCATAAGGCAGGCGAACACCTTGAAAATATACTGAAAAAGACAGGCGGAGGACGTTTTGTCGGCTCAGTTGCAGGCGCTTTGCTCGGCTGCATACCGCAGTGCGGATTTTCCGTTGCGGCAGCGAATTTTTACAGCGGAAAGCTCATCACAATGGGTACTCTCGCCGCTGTTTTCATCTCGACCTCGGACGAGGCCATACCCGTGCTTCTCGCACACCCTGACAAGCTTTCCGCTATCCTGCCCCTACTTCTCACAAAAATAGTCCTCGCAATAATCGTCGGACTGCTCATTGATGTTATCGACCACCTCCGCAAATCTTTCCGCGAGGAAGACCCCGATTTCGAGGAGCTTTGCTCGGACTGCGGCTGCGGAAGCCACGGTTTATGGTACTCTGCTTTAAAGCACACCGTAAAAATACTCATTTTTATCCTCATAATGAACCTTATCCTCGGCTTTGTTATGGGCATTGCAGGAAGTGACACTATCGCCGCAGTTATTGACAAAACCGGCGTTTTCCAGCCGCTTGTTACCGCGGTTGTCGGACTTATCCCGAACTGTGCGGCATCGGTGCTCATAACCGAGCTTTACTGTGACGGCATACTCCCGTTCGGCTCTGCACTCGCAGGACTTATCTCCTCGGCAGGCGTGGGCCTTGCAGTGCTCTTCCGCACGAATAAGAATATGAAAGAAAACCTCGCTGTCCTCAGCATCGTTCTTCTGACAGGCTTTGCCGCAGGAACTGTATTCAATATTATCGGTTAAAGGAATTTTTGGAAAATGACGGAAGTCAAAGATTTTATCAAACGAAACCTTATGGTTATCATCGCGCTCGCGGCGGCACTCATATCCTGCACGTTCGTCCCGGTGACTGACTATACACAATATGTTGACACCGATGTTATCGGTATACTCTTCTGCCTTATGCTCATAACATCGGGCTTCAAGCATAACAACGTGCTTGCAAAGGCGATGTATTTTCTTATAGAAAAAGCGCGCATCTACGGCACTCGAAAGGCACTTGTCATTCTTTCGCTGATAACGTATTTTCTATCGATGTTCGTAACGAATGATGCCTCGCTCATTGCCCTCGTCCCGATAATGATAACATTTTTTGAGGAATATCCCGCATATCTTATATATGCGATAGTTGTTCAGACGATAGCCGCAAATCTCGGAAGTATGGCAACTCCGTTCGGAAACCCGCAGAACCTGCTCATTTTCACCAATTACGGCTTAACTCCTGCGGAATTTTTTTCTGCAATGCTCCCTGCCGCGGTGTTCGGACTTGCGCTTGTGCTTATCCTTGCGGCGCTCGTCCCGAACAAACCGCTCGTTGTCGATGATTATGAGGAATTACATATCGCAAATCCGCGCTATGCTTCGCTCTATGCGGTGCTTTTCGTGCTTGTGCTGCTGGCGGTATTCGGCGTTCTCGATGTGCTTGTCGTTTTCGCCTCCGTATGCGTTGTTGCGGTGATAATCGAGCCGAAGGTCTTCTGCGATATCGACTACGGTTTGCTGATGACGTTCATTTTCTTCTTTATTTTCGTCGGCAATATAAAAAATATCTCCGCAGTGAACAGCTTTGTCGAAAACCTTGTTTCGGGAAGAGAATTCTTTGCCGCGGTAATAACGAGCCAGTTCATAAGCAACGTTCCTGCCGCAGTTATGCTCACAAGCTTCACCGACAACTGGAAACCGCTCCTTTTAGGCGTTGATATCGGCGGTCTGGGAACTCCCATAGCCTCAATGGCAAGTCTTATCTCGCTGAGAATTTACAGCGCCCACGAAGATTCAAAGCCTATGCGTTTTCTTGGCATTTTCCTGCTGATAAATTTCGCTCTACTTGCAATAATGTATACTTTTGCAAGTCTTTTCTTGTTATAATACTAAACACAAATAACACTATAGACAAAAAATCGTCGCATAATCCATATATGCAAGATTATGCTCGATTTTTTGTATAGTTTTTAATTGGTGTTTGGTATAAAAGCAAAGTCCCCCTTTTTTCTTATAGGAGAAAAACAATGAAGTATAATGATCTCAAAAAAAAGATAGTCCGTCCCGTTTGTCTTGCCGCAAGCGCAGCAATGCTCTTTGCCGATACAGCTATCCCTACGGAAGCCGCATACAGCTCAGGCACATCGGGTTACTCCGTCACTATCGACACATCGGCGGATAAAAAGCCTATCAGCCGATACATCTACGGTCTGAACGATGTTTACGGTCTGAACGATGTCACCGTTTATTCCGTCAAGCAGTCCGACCCGAGGATATCCTCATACAACTGGGAAACCAACGCTTCAAACTCGACCGCCCTTGACGGTATGAAAAACGACCTTTCGCTCGTTGGCAGCTATCCGCCGTCCGAACGGAATGAGCCTGCGCTTCTTACCCGTCAGCTCGTCGAGCGCTCGGATAAGTACGGCATAGCTTCACGCTACGTCACATTGCAGATGATGGGCTTCGTTGCGAACGATACGAACGGCGCTATCTCGGAGGACGATCCCCCGAAGCGCTTTGCTTCCGTCCGCTGCATAAAGAACGACAGCCTGCTGACGGCCCCCGATATCTACGATGATACCGTCTTTATGGACGAATACATCAGCGCACTCGTGTATAAATACGGAACGGCTGCCGACGGCGGTATAAACGGCTATTTTCTCGACAGCGAACCCGAAAACTGGAACTCGCTCTACCCCACCGTTTCGACCGAGCCTTTGACTGCGGAAACGCTCCTTTCAAAGTCGGTGAGCCTTGCAAACGCCGCAAAGAAGATCGACCCGACCGCGCTTATCTACGGTCCGTCTATCGGAGGACTTGAAGCCTTTGCCAGCCTTAAAAATCAGAACGACTGGGAACAGTACAAATCCAACTATTCTTGGTTCATCGATTATTACCTCGATAAAATGTCCAAGGCCTCCGCGCAGACGGGAACAAGGCTTCTCGATGTGCTTGACCTGCACTTTATCTCCGAAGCGAGAAGCGTTCTGCTCGAACCTATAGTCGGCTCGGATTCGCTCCTTGCAAACGAGGAACGTATGCAAGCACCAAGGATACTCTGGGACCCGAACTACACCGAAAACAGCAGCAGCGCTATCCTTTACAAGCAGCACACGCCGCTTATCCCGACCATACAGGCTTCGATAAGAATGTACTTCCCCGATACGAAGCTTTCTTTCTCCGAATATAACTTCGGCGGCGGAAACCATATCAGCGGCGGTATTGCCGAAGCGGACGCGCTCGGAATTTTCAGCGAACAGAACGTCTATATGGCTTGCCTTAAACCCGATATGGAAGATTTTTCTTATCAGAAAGCAGGCATAAATATCTACACCAACTATGACGGCGACGGTTCGACCTACGGAAACACCGCCGTTTCCGCCGACAATGGCGGCAGCACCGACAATTCCGTTTACGCTTCGGTCGATTCGGACGATGAGAGCGCGCTCAAGGTCGTTTTCATCAACAAAACATCAAACGAAATGCCTGTAGATTTCAGCGTTCTGTCAAGCTATGACTTCGAGTATGCGAACGTCTACTCTTTCGACAGCACGGGCAGCGACATTTCACTCGCAGATGAACCCGTGAGCATTTCCGACAACAGCTTCACCTTTACAGCCGCTCCGCTCTCCGTTTACCTGCTTGAATTCAGGTCGGAGGAAATTTTCGATGATGTTTCCGAAAATGATGGTGAGGGCAACGAAAATTCGACTGTAAAAACAAACACTGCAGGCTCTGCCTCGGTAACGCACGAACACGTTGAAGTCACCGCACAGACAAAGCAGACCGTCAGCGGCGAAGAAGATGAGGGCGTTCAGACCTCTATCTCCGTCATTGGCACGGACGACTTCGGCGAAACCATCACCGAGATATTCACCTCCGAGCCTGAACCGGATACGGATAATACCGTAACCGAAAAAGAGTCCAAAACCGTCCCGAAAACCGTCAAGGTCATAGGGATCGTCCTCACCGCGGCAGTCGCAGCAGGCGTTATTTTCGTTCTTCTCGACAACGGCGGCAAAAATGACAGATCACCCCAAAATAAAAAGAGCGGTAAAAAATAAACAAATCCCATCAGGCTTAAAATGCACAAAAAAATTGTGTTTATTAGTTGAATATGCCAAAATTGGATAAAAACAGTTTACAAATGTATCAGCAAATGTTAAAATAATATAGATAGGATTTTCTGAATTTTATCAAAAAATCGTAATTTTTAGATTTTTATAGCAGCTTCATTCGTCAGGGAGTGCGGCTGTGTTCATCTTTATTCTCCGAACAAGGGGTGATACGTTGAAAATTCGGTTGAAGCTGATGACGCTGTTGTCTTTGCTTACTGTCATACCTGTGATCATCGTCTGCACGGTTGCCTCAAACGCCATAAAACAGGATAACTATGACTATCTGCAGAGAAGTATGTACTATGCTATCAAAAGTCAGGCAGAGGACATCAATTCGCTTTGCTCTGAAATGATATCCGCAACAAAGAATATCTCCGTTTCGCGTAATATTTCCGAATATGTTGCCGAAACCGCAAGCGGAAGCTATGTCCTTTCCGAAGACGACCCTAAATACCTCGAAGTTATGCATGACCTCGAAATTTTCTCCCAAAGCGGTACGATAGTCAAGTCGATGCTCATCAACAATTCGGGTATCGTTGTCGCTTCGACCGCAAACGACAGCAGCCTCGGAAAAAAGCTTCCGAACTATAAGGAGCTTCTCGCCCTCGCAGTCAAGAACGGCGGCATCAGCAGCATGACACTCTGCAGCGACAACGACAGAAGATCCCCTGTTTTCACCGTTTCAAAGGTGATCTATTCCGACACCAACGAAAAAGTCGGCATTGTTTACGTTATGTACGATTCGCAGTGCCTCCAAAAATACATCAACAATATCCAGACCGACAAATACACGATCGTATCCCTTATGGACGCTGACGGAAATGTCCTCGAATATCCGTTTAAAACGATTTTGCACTACTCAAACACGAAGAATTATTCTTCTTATAGCGAGCAGCTCAACTACCTTTTCCGAACTGAAAACAATGCGGGCTACATCGAAACGCTCGTAAGTGATGACAGCGGCAAAAAAAGCTACTATGCTTCTCCTATAGGAAATACGGGCTGGTTTCTCGTTGCATCGACCGAAATGGCAGGCATAAAAAGCCTTTCGAGCCAGTCAAGCTCGTCGGTTACAACAGTAACTGTATTGCTCTGCATTGTCCTGCTTGTAATTGTTTTCTTCCTCACAGGCAGCTTCGTAAAGCCGATAAGATCTATCCTCACGACTTTCAATGAAAAGCAGAAAGGAAATTCCGCCGCACGATTCGATGAATCCCGCAGGGACGAATTCAGCGTCATCGGTCATTCCTTCAATACTATCCTCGACAATATAAGTGAAAGTGAACAGCGCTACCGCACCATAGTTGAGATGACGAACAATATCACCTTCGAGGTAAACTACAAGAAAAACACCGTTTTCGTTTCCAAAAACTTTAACAAAAAGTTCAGCTTCCGCGCAAAGGACGATTCGCTCAAGGAAAGCTTTATCTATAAAGTCAGAGTTCACAAGGACGACAAGGAACGCTACCTCAACGATATGGATCGTATTCTCGGACCGAAAGCGAACTTTATTCAGGGCGAATACCGTATAAAAAGCATCTACGGCGATTTTATATGGGTAATGATAAAGGCTACGAAGTTCTTCGACCGAAACGAAACGCCGTCCAAGATAATCGGCGTAATCGTCGATATCGACCGCGAAAAGAAGAGCGAAATGCATCTTCTCCAGCGTGCGAACTATGATAACCTTACCCAGCTTTACAACCGTGAAAGCTTCCTCAAAGCCGTTACCGACAGGCTTTCTTCTTCAATGTATAAGAAGTCGCTCGATGCAGTTATGTTCATCGACCTTGACGACTTCAAATACTTCAATGATGAATTCGGTCACGCCTGCGGTGATGAAGTCCTCAAATTCGTTGCCGATACTTTAAAGGAAATTACCTTTGAGCGCGGCTTCGCAGGACGTTTCGGCGGTGATGAATTCGTTGCCTGCATTACGGATTTCGCACTCTTCGGCGATGCGGGAAAGGTCGCTCAGGAACTTATCGATATCCTCGGAAACGGATTTATTTCAGAATCGACAAACAAGCGCCTTTACATCAAATGCTCGATCGGTATCGCGTTCCTCTATGAAAGCGGCAAGACCACGAACGAGGTCATTGCGGCGGCCGATGAAGCAATGTACAACATAAAGAAACACGGCAAATCATCTTACGCTTATGCAAAGTCGGCATCGAAAAATGCGAAGTACCCCGATGTGCTTGCCCCGACAACAAGCTCTATCGATTCCGACAATATCCCCTCCAACGGAGGTTCAAGCTCACGCTATAAAAAATCGGCAGACGAACCGTTAAAGGAAGAGAATAAGCCAAAGGAAGAATCAAAGCCGTCAATAGATGTTGATGATAACTTTTTTGATCCTCTTTTCTGAAAAGCTTGACATTTTCTGATTTTTCTGATATCATATTAGATATTAAAAGGGAGTAGTTTTCACGCATCGGCGTGAATGAGCAGTCAACATACCCCGAGCCAACGGTTCGTGGCTGTTCACTCTGTTATGGGAACAAGACTTTTAGTGCATTTTACCGTAAAAAAGCGGTGCTTTGCACTAAAAGTCTTTTTTATTAATGAAAAGGAAGGTAAAAACTATGGAACTATTTTGGCAGATCATTCTCCTCATCGTTGGCTTCGCCTTGCTGATAAAAGGCGCAGACTTCTTCGTTGACGGCGCATCAGGCGTTGCCGATAGATTCGGTATTCCCCAGATAATCATCGGACTTACTATAGTTGCGTTCGGCACAAGCGCTCCCGAAGCCGCTGTCAGCATAACATCGGCACTCAAAGGCTCGGCTTCGCTCGCAGTCGGAAATGTCCTTGGAAGCAATATCCTCAATGTGCTTATAATTCTCGGTGTGACGGCAGTTATCCGCCCGATAACAATGCAAAGCCAAACCTACAAGATCGAGCTTCCGTTCGTAATGTTTGCGACGATCCTTATGGCTGTTCTCGGCTATATCGGCGGCTCGATAAACTTCATTGACGGCATTATTCTTTGGGTATTTATGATACTTTTCCTCGTTTATCTTTTCCAATCGGCAAAAAAAGGCAAGACTGACCTCGTTGAAATGCCGGACGAGGGTGGAGAAAATGCAAAACCAAAGCCGATATGGCTTCTTATCCTGCTCATCATCGGCGGCGGTGCAATGATCGTATTCGGAAGTGACTTCACAGTTGACAGCGCAAGCTATATCGCAGCTAAATTCGGTATGAGCGAACGCCTTATCGGTCTTACGATAGTTGCATTCGGCACTTCCCTCCCCGAGCTGGTCACATCTGTTATTGCAGCAAAAAAAGGCAACTCCGACATAGCTATCGGCAATATTGTCGGAAGCAATATCTTCAATATTCTCTTTATCCTCGGCACAACTGCACTCATCACTGAAATCCCATATTCGATGAACTTTAACTTTGACGCAGTTATCGCACTTGCAGCGCTTGTTATCCTCTTCGTTCTTGTTTCAAACAAGGAAAGAAAGCTCACCCGTTGGGGTGGCGCGGTAATGCTTGCATCTTATGCGGCATATTTTGCATATATTGTTGTAAAATAAACAAATTGGCAACATATTCCCTATATAATTAATAAATAGAGGAAAAACGGTTACAGTTCGGTTAAAAATCACAAATTATCCTTGCTTTTTTTGTTGTATATGCTATAATAATGATACGATCAAAACAGAGACGAAGCTTCGTCAAAAACGAAAGGATGTAATTTATGAAAAAGATATTAGCCGCTGTTGCTGCACTCGCAATGACAGGACTTCTCCTCGCAGGCTGCGGAAACAACAACGAAGCTGTAACCGAAACAACAACAGAATCAGTTACAGAATCAGTTACAGAATCAGTGACAGAAGCAACAGAGGAAACCACCGAAGCCTCCGACGAAACAGTCGATACAGATGATACTGCCGAAGCCTCCGACGAAACAGTCGATACAGATGATACTGCCGACGATATTACCGACGGCGAAGAAACCGACAGCTCGGACGATACGGTACTTATGCCGATGTTCGATGAAGAGAACGTCAATCCGCTGCAGAACCTCGTTCTCGCAACAATGGGCGACTTCTCCGACTGGCCGTCGCTTTCCGAAGTCAGCGATGAATTTATCCTCTCCGACTACTTTCTCCTCGACAAAAACAACCCTAATTACGAACAGCTTATCGTTATGCAGTGTCCTATGAGCGCTGTAATGTGCGAGATCATCATTATCAAGGCAGACGATGTTGACGCTGCAAAGGCAGACCTCGAGGCAAGACAAAAAAAGGCACAGGACACCGATGCATTCTACCCTGATGACATTGAGAGAGCAGGAAACTCTATCGTTGGAACAAAGGGTGACTATGCATACTTCCTCATCTGCGAAAACCCACCGGAAGCAGAAGAGCTTCTTACAGCGGCGATCGAATAAAATTCGGAATTAGAAATTATTTGCATAGCTCAACATTGTTTCGGCGTTGCGAAGCCAAATAAAGTTTACGTCCACGCTTTTCAAAGGGTGGCAGGGGTCAAGGGGGCAGAGTCCCCTTGTCGCAGGTCAATTTGACCTTTAGTAGAAAGCGAAACTCCCTAAACTATGGCTAAAGGCATTGTCGCAACAGAACAATA
>UMDR01053667.1_pt1 | contig 107596 bp, 88 predicted proteins | sample 1964541 | NCBI WGS metagenome assembly UMDR01 (sample SAMEA4835999, study PRJEB28245) | human gut metagenome | biome: gut microbiome; material: fecal sample | place: Denmark | collected 2008 | reverse complement strand
TTATCACAATAAAATCTGTAAAATACCGTCTGATTTTGTCAGATTTCTGGAAACGGCACTTTAAACCAATCGCCGACCATTACCGTTATAATGATCGGCGATCAATTAATTTATTCTCCGAACGAAACCCCAAGTTCCTTTGCCGTGATAACGAGCTGGTGATCGGGAGTTACGAATTTTGTCTTGCCCGCAATGTCGGAAAGCTTGTTTTCGGTGATCTTTCCGTCAACCATTGCTACTGTGTAGCCGTACTTGCCCGATTTGATAAGGCTTGCGGCTCTTACGCCGAACTTTGTTGCGAGAACTCTGTCATAAGCCGACGGACTGCCGCCTCTGAGCATATGTCCCGGAACACAGACTCTTGCTTCAATGCCCGTTTCAGCCTGCACCTGTGCGGCGAGTCTTGATGTTGCGGTTGTGATTCCCGCTTCCTGTCTGCGCTTTGCACGCTCTTTCTTTTTGAGCTTTGCTTCTTCCTGATCGAATGCGCCCTCTGCGACTGCTACTATTGAGAAGGTCTTTCCTGCCTTTGATCTCTTTTCAACAGCTGCGCAGATGCTCTCCGTATTATATGGTATCTCGGGGATAACGATAATATCAGCACCGCCTGCGATGCCCGAATAGAGTGTGAGCCAGCCTGCCTTATTGCCCATTATTTCGACCATAAGAATTCTGCTGTGCGAAGCGGCTGTGGTATGAAGTCTGTCGATAACATCGGTAGCTGTATCGACGGCTGTATGGAAGCCGAATGTTACGTCCGTGCCGAAGATATCGTTATCGATAGTCTTTGGAAGACCGATGACGTTAAGTCCCTCTTCGGAGAGGAGGTTTGCGGTCTTGTGTGTGCCGTTGCCGCCGAGGGTGAGCAGGCAGTCAAGCTTCTGAGCCTTGTAGGTGTCTTTCATAGCCTTGACTTTATCTACGTTGTCCTCTTCAATAACGGACATCATCTTGAACGGCTGACGCTTTGTGCCGAGGATAGTTCCGCCCTGAGTGAGAATGCCCGAAAATTCGGACGGCTTCATCTCTCTTGCGATGTTGTTGATAAGTCCGTAATAGCCGTTCTGGATTCCGACGATCTCAACGTTGTCCTCTCCCATTTCCTCGAAGCAGGCTTTCGCCACGCCTCTGATAGTTGCGTTAAGACCGGGGCAGTCGCCGCCGCTTGTAAGGATACCGATTCTTCTCTTTGCCATATTGGACCAATCCTTTCAACATATATTACCAATAAAAAACTATACAGAAAACCGAGCATGATCTTGCGGCTGTTTCAACAGCTTTATATGGATCATGCGGCGATCTTTTGTCTATAGTTTTATTAGTGTTATTGCCGCTCGGGGCATTTTGTTACTTTATGCCGACCTTTGCATCAGCGGACTGTTCGGCAAGCTTTTTCTGATCTTCGCGCTTAGCCTGCTCAGCTTTCATCTTCATAAATTCTTCAAACTTATCCGCAGGCATCGGCTTTCCGAAGAAGAAGCCCTGCGCAAGGTCGCAACCCGACTGTTTGAGTATATCCACCTGACCCGGAGTTTCAATGCCCTCGGCGATGGTCTCTATCTTCTTGGATTTTGCAATTCTTATAACAGCCGAAACGATCTCCCGTGAAATTTCATCATCTTCAAGATACATTACGAACGAGCGGTCGAGCTTCAGCAGTGTGATAGGAAGTATCTGAATGTAGCTGAGTGAAGAATAACCCGTTCCGAAATCGTCCATTGAAAGCTTGATGCCGAGCGATTTTATCTCGTTCATCTGCGCAACGGCGTGGTCGATGTCTTTGAGCGCAAGCGATTCGGTAAGCTCAACATCGAGCCACTGCGGTTCCATACCCGTTTCTTCGAGCGCTCTCTTTATATTTTCGGTAACATTGGTCTGATAGAAATCAACAGCCGTAAGGTTTATCGAAACCGTTATCGGCGGATAACCCTTATCCTGCCATTCCTTGTTCTGGCGGCAGGCGGTGTAAAGAACGAAGCGGCTTATCTTCGTGATGAGCATTGAACTTTCGGCAACAGGGATAAAGTTTCCCGGAGGAACGATAGTGCCGTCCGGCTTTACCCAGCGGATAAGCGCCTCCATACCCGTAAGTCTGCCCGTGTTGAGGTCGATCTTCGGCTGATAATAAAGCACAAGCTCGTTGTTTTCGATCGCACTTGCAAGCTCTTTTTCGATAGCGTTGCTCTTGATGATCTGATCGTGTATCTCGCGGTCGTAGCGGACTATGCTGCCCTTTGTATCGTCCGAATGTGAGAGTGCGAATTCGGCGCGGTCGAGGACTTGGAGAAAGTCGTTTCCGCCGTCCGACATTTTGCAGTAGCCTGCGGAGCAAGTGATAGTCTGCGTTGAGAAATTCTCCTCGGAGAATGCGGCAAAGTCCTTCTGTATGCTCTTTACAAGTCTTACGGGAAGCTCGTCATCGCCGTTATCCTTTACTATAATGGCAAAATTATCTCCGCCTATTCTTGCGCCGAGTGAACTTTCGCCGAGAGTGCTGAGAGCCTTATTGAGGATAGAGCCGAACTCCTTAAGGAGCATATTGCCGTTCTGATATCCGCAGGTGTCGTTGATGATGTGGAAATCATCGATATCGAAAACGACTATCCAGTAGTCGAGCTCCTGACCGTCAACGGAATCATAAAGATGGAATATTTCTTCACCCGTGACAATAAACTTGTTGCGGTTGTAAATTTGAGTGATTTCATCGATATAAGCCATTTTCTCAATGATAAGGTCTTTTTCCCTGTCATCGTTGATATCGATAACTGCGCCGCCTATCGTTGACATAAGGATATTTGCGCAGGGAGTTACTTTATAGCGGTACTGGAGCCAGCGGTAGGAATCGCTGTTCTTGGGCTTCATTCTGAATTCAACGGAATAGATCTCGCCCGACTTTGTAGGGGTCTGTGCCGTCATTTCACGTCTTAATGTTTCGACAACAAAGCGGTCATCGGGGTAAATGAGTGATTTTAACTCGTCAAAGCCGATATATTCCGAATCGAAGCCGCCCATCTGACGGAACTGCTCGGAGGTATAAAGTCTGTAGTCGTTGGCATCTTTGAGCATAAGACCTACGCCCGAATACTCCATAGCCATTGTGAAGCGGCTTTCGGACGAAGCGAGCGCATGAGCATAATTTGTAAGCTCTTCTTTCATTTTGGCGTTCTCCGAAAGGTCATGACCTATCGAGAGAAGGATATATTTGGGTGTCTGCTTGCCGCGCTTTTCAACGAACATAAGCGAGGTATTCCAGATAGTGCAGACCTTTGCGCCCGTTTTTGAGGTCACGAAAAACTCCTCGTCACGGTTGTTGATTATAGCCTGCAAACTCGGCGCAAAAGCGTCCTTCGGGAGAAGCTTCTGAATGTTCTTTGCATTGTCGCGAAGATCGTCGGCGGTATAACCCGTAACGGTCGTAAGCTCGGAGTTTACCTCGATCTCGTGAAAGTTGCTCTCCCAGACGATAGCCATGGCATTAAGGCTCTGAACGATGTCGGAAAGGTAGCTTCTCTGCTTTGCGATCTCCATACGCTCATTGCGCTTCATCACTGCGCAGAGGATAACGACCGAAACAGCCGCCAGCACAAGATATATCACAACGACCGCCGCTGTGTATTCGGGCAGATTTACCGCCACTATAAGCGCCGCCATTACCGACGCTATATAGGAAAGGGTGATGATAAGCCCCGTATAACTTTTCTTCATATAATTCTCCCCTTTGAAATAATAGCTGCTCAATTGAAAAAACGCATTGCTGAATATAAATATTTTGCAGCAGAATATAAAAAGGTGTCTATCAAAAGGCAAAACTGGACAAAACAAGTCAATTTTGCCATACTATTTCTAAGTTAATGATACTCTTATTTTCGCTTTTTGTCAAGGCAATGATAATAAAAGCTTAAAAATACGCTGAATTTTCACATATCTTTCATATTTTCGTGGTAAACTTATTTTTAAATTAAAATGGCGGAAAAGACGTTTTAAAAGTCATACAAAACAAACAAAATATATGGGTTTAATGCGTTCTTTCGTTAAAAATCAAGGAGATGACATTATGCAGAGGATACTTGTTGTTGACGATGAAAAAATGATACGAAATGTTATTAAGGAATACGCCGAATTTGACGGCTTCGAGGTCACTGAGGCTGAGGACGGAATGGAAGCTGTCGAGATCTGCCGCAGGGAGGATTTCGACCTCATCGTTATGGATATAATGATGCCGAGGCTCGATGGCTATTCGGCGATAAAGGAGATCCGCAAGACCAAGCAGATACCCGTCATAATGCTTTCGGCAAGGGGCGAGGAATACGACAAGCTTTTCGGCTTTGAGATAGGCATTGACGACTATGTTGTGAAGCCATTCTCCCCCAAGGAGCTTCTTGCAAGAATAAAAGCTGTATTAAAGCGCGCAGCCGCAAAGGAACAGCCAATGGATATTATCCGTTACGAGGGTCTTGAGATCAACGTTACGGGAAGAGAGGTCAGCGTTGACGGCAAACCTGTTTCGCTCACCCCAAAGGAATATGACCTGCTCTTCTACCTTGTGCGGAACAAGGGCATCGCTCTTTCGCGTGAAAAGCTTCTTGAAGAAGTATGGGGCTACGACTTCTTCGGCGATGACAGAACGGTCGATACACATATAAAAATGCTCCGAAATTCTCTCGGTGAATACCGCAAGTTCATCAAAACTCTGAGAGGAATGGGATATAAGTTTGAAACAACATAAAAGCTTTCTGAACTTAAAAACGGCGATATGGATGTACTTCGTCATCTTTATAACGGGTATCCTTGCGCTGCTGTGGTTCACGTTCGGTGTTTCGCTCGAGGCGAACTACAAAAGCAAAAAGACCAAGGACATTGTTTCTATCGCTTCGTATATCCTCAAAGGCTGGAACGAGGACGGACTGACTACCGAAAAGCTTGACAACACGGCATACAATAATAATATGTGTATCCTTATCCAAGATGCCGACGGCTACACGGTCTATTCCTATGATATGATGGCGAACAACTGCCTTATCCACGGCGTTTACAGCCTTAATCTTTTCAAATACCGAAATCAGGCGCTTGCGAGCAATAACGGCTACTACTACGCCGAGGTCAACAACCCGCGCTTCAACACGAACACACTGCTTTTCGTTATGGTCATAGGCTCGGTCGATGACCCCGAGGGTTATATTTACCTCAACACCTCGCTCGCGCCGCTCAAATCGACCGCCGATATCATCAAGCGGCAGATATACTGGATAGGCATTATCCTGCTTCTGCTCGGACTTATCATTGCTTATTTTCTCGCGTCCGTTATCGAAGCGCCTATCGTCCGCATTACGAAAACGGCGAAGAAAATGGGCGAGGGAAACTATAATGTTGTCTTTGACGGACACGGTTATGAGGAAACGGAAATTCTTGCCGACACGCTGAACAGTGCTGAGGAGGAAATTTCAAAGGTCGATACTCTCCGACGTGACCTTATCGCAAACGTTTCGCACGACCTGCGAACGCCGCTGACAATGGTAAAAGCCTATGCCGAAATGATACGCGATATTTCGGGCGACAATCCGCAGAAGCGCGCCGAGCATCTCAACGTTATCATTGAGGAGAGCGACCGTCTTGCAACGCTTGTCAATGATATCCTCGACCTTTCCAAGCTTGAAAGCGGCAACCTCGAAATGACTGAAACGGAGTTCTGCATCACCGACACGATACGGAGCATAATGGAGCGCTACACCCTGCTTTCCGAGCAGAAAGGCTACACCTTTATCGTTTCCGCCGAGCAGAATTTCATCGTAAAAGCCGATGCTGTAAAGATACAGCAGGTAATTTACAACCTTATCAACAACGCCATAAATTACACGGGCGAGGACAAGACCGTTTATATCACGCAGATAGTCAAGAAGAAAAAGCTTGTCCGAATCGAGATAACCGACACGGGCGCAGGCATCGACCCCGAGCTGATACCGCTCATCTTCGACCGTTACTACCGAACGGAAAAGAGCAAGCGTGAAGTCATCGGCACGGGACTTGGACTTTCGATAGTAAAGCAGATACTTCAGCGCCACAACTACGAATTCGGCGTTCGCTCCGAAAAAGGCGTGGGAAGCACATTCTGGTTCGAGATGCCGGGACATCTTGAAGAATAATTCGGAATTAGGAATGCGGAATGCGAAATTATTATAATGCGTAATTCGTAATGCTTAATGCGTAATTATTTTGTTCCGCAGGTTTACGGCGCAAACTTGATTTTCATAGGTACAGGTTTTATATCCGCCCGTTAGCAACTCACGAAATTACAGCAAAGCTCTTGACATTAGTGTTCAAAAGTCTTATAATATAAATATAAAGAGGGCATGCCGATAGACGGTCGCTCCCAAGATGAAGTTAAAGAATAACCGCAATGTTGGTCGCAGGGCGGTTATTTCTTTTTGTTGCTATTTTGCATGATCTGTATAACAGCGCAAATAAGTAAACCGAGAGTGAGTACCTCGATAACACCCATAACAACGCCCCCTTTCAGGGAGCAGGAATTGACCGCCTACCGTTTCTGGTATGCCCATAGATTCTATTTTATCATTTATGTTGAATTTTGTCAATTATTTAAAACAGATACACTTTTTTGTTGTTTTAATAATAAAATTCGCTTAATAGAAGAACAGACCCGTTTTCAAAGTTTTTCCTTGAAAACAGGTCTGTCTTTGTTTATTCGCATATCAAAACGATTAAATATTGCAAAAAGCGGATATAGAATCCACCCCTACGAATTTCAAACAATTTGCGTAGCAAAAATAACTACGATTACGCATTAAAATAATTCCGCATTCCGAATTCATAATTCCGAATTTAAATCGAGTATTATCCTACTGCATTTATACTCATAGCATAATCAGCTTCATCATTATCTATATCATCGATAGCCGCATGATAGTTGTATATCCGTGCGAGTGCGTTCCATGTTGCGCGATTGAGATCACCCGTTTCGGGCAGACCCGATATCGCTTGTATCCGGCGTATCTCCTCGGCGGTTTCGTTGTCGTAGATGCCGTTTATCGATGCGCCTTTGAGGTTATCGTAAAACTGCGAGATAGTGTTCAGCATCACCTGAATGATATAGACTGGATAGCCTGCCGAACCCTTTGTGAGCGGAGTTTCGCTGACCGCACGAGGATTTATGCTTTCCAGCTCGGCGAAGAACAGCGCCGCTTCTTTGTAAAGCTTATAAAGTTCGTCCCATGTCCTCGGATCGATCTCCCCCGTTTCGGGCAGACCTCTCTCACGCTGAAACGCCGCAACTGCGTCCCTTGTGTCATCGCTGTAAGTTCCGTCCGCAACTGTCATCGGGATATTGGGGTTGTATTTCGATATCGTCCGAAGATAGCGCTGTGCCTCACGAACGTCCGAAGCTTTGTTTTCTGCCATTTATATTACCCTCCGTATTATATTTGATAAATATACATTATGAAATAGTATAACCCGGGTTCTGCCCTGCCTGCTTTACATAGCCGAAGCGATGCTCGCTGTATATCTCGGAGATCCTGTTCCAAGTATCAGCACCGACAGCGCCGTTCTGCGGAAGTCCGAAGATACGCTGGAACTCGGTCACGCCCTGCTTCGTCAAAGGGCCGTAGAAGCCCGTCGGCTGAATTTCGGGTATCGTCGGATAGAACCGATGCAGATAGTTCAGATACTCCTGCAAAATCCGTATATAAGGATTTGTCATACCCTCGTTCAGGATAATTCCGGGGAAAAGCACGGGGTTTTCGCTGTTTTCATCGAGGGGAACGTTCTCGACAATGCCGAGGTAAGCGTCCTCGAGCCAATTCCACGTTTCACGGTCAACAACGCCAGTCTGCGGCAGACCGAAAACCTGCTGGAATGAGCGGACGGAATTCTCGGTCGCAGTGTCAAAAGTTCCCGTTATCGTGACGGGCAGGACATTATTATAGTACGCCCCGACGACTTCGAGATAATACTGCAGATAGCGCACAGCCATTCCGCTCTCGCCGAATGAAAGCGTTTCGGGGAAAACGACCGCCGTTTCTTCGAGAGTAAGTCCCTCGGACGCGAGCCGAGCGAGCTTCTTCACGCTCGTATAAATATAGTGTATCCGATACCATGTCGCCTTATCGACAACGCCCGTCTGCGGCAGATTGAAGATCTTCTGAAAGGCTCGCACAGCCTCTTCCGTTGCACTGTCATAAACCGTCCCCTCCGTCGGGATTTTCGGTATCGCAGGATAGTTCCGCGAGATTCGGTTAAGCTCACGGCGGATCCGCACAACATCATTTCCGCCGTCGCCAAGACTTAACGGCTCGCCCGGGTAGGACGGCGCATTCTTCCTTACGTCTGTATTGGTCACAATGTCAATATCATCTCCGTAAAAGCGTGTCAGAATATCATACGGTCCAAGACCCTCCCGTGCGAGGGCGACTGTCCCCCACTGGGTCAGACCTCCGCAGTCGGCGACATCTCTTCCATCGCAATAGACCGCAAAAAGCGGTTCAACTCTCCCTTGACGAACGATATATTCGTTGAAAATTTCGTCAACTATCTGAGTGATCGGCTCGTAAATATCTCTGTCCTTGAAGAAAGACTGGTCGAACTGGATCGAGTTAGTTATGTCGAAATCGTAGCCCTGCGAGGGATACCATTCGGTAAAAATGCGGTTGAGCGTGAATGAGATTATCGCATAAATATTCGCACGGAGGGCGGCTTCGGGCCAAGTCGGGTAAAGCTCGCTCGATGCGACATTTTTTATATAGTCGGGAAAGCTAACGGTCACATTCTCCGCAGACGCGTCGTTCGGTCTGCCGAGGTGGACGGTAACGGTTTCGGGAATAAACGGTTCAGGCATCGTCCCACCGCCTTTCAACCAAGTATGGCTCTGCCGTCAGCGCCGCATCTTGGTATAAGCGCAATTGGCTGTATCGACTTCACGCCCGAAAAAACGGGAACTTCCATATCATTTTCGGCGTAAAAACCGTCAGCATAAGCACTTATATAATAATCGGCGAACGGCTTTTCGGTCGGGTCGGGCGTTTCGGAGAATGAAACGTTCGGCGCAGACAGAGCAACCGTTTCGGTCGAACCGCTCTCGTCCGAGATAAGCATTTTCAGCAGATATGTCTTTCCGTTTTCCTTTTTCGTGATAAGAACGACTGCATTTTCGATAGGAACAGCACCGCTGCCCGTTGTTACCTCTGCTTTTATGTAGCCAACGCCGCTTGCATCGGACATTTCGCCCTCACCGCCGCTGTATCTCGGTTCAATAGGGTCGGAAAGGTCGAAGAACTCCTCGGAGTTATAGTTACCCTGAAAATTTTCGGGTTCGGAAGTCATTTCGGGACGAAGTTCCTCTGCCGCAGGCTCATTCCGCACCCCGTCCGAATCATTATTGCCCGACACAACTTCATTTCCGAACCTGTTTTCCATTGGCTCCCCGAATTCCTCACGCATTATATCCTCGGGTGAGGGGAATTTTGGGGTGTTTTTAGGTATCTCCTGCATTTGCGGAATTTTCGGCTCGGCTTTTACGCTGTCAGTACTTTCCGACATCAACGGTGCTGCTGTTGGAACGGCTTTCGGGCTGAACTCACTTTTTGTCGGTGTGAACTCAACGGCTGATTTCGGCTTTATCGGCTGAACATTCCTCGGCGGCGAAATAATTTCCGATGCTCCCCCGCCCTTTCTGCCGCTCTGTTTGTACATTCGCAGCATTTCTTCCTTATATTTTCGTGCCATTGCTTCGATCTGAGCTTTACTGTCCATTTTTATCCTCCCTGAAGTATTATTTTTCCTTTAATTTTATTCATTTGAGGATAAAAAAATACCTCGGAGCGTTTGTCCGAGGTATTGAAAAACCTATTGCAATTACGGCGCAAGCGGATGACAGCCGAGAGGTGTCGAACCGTTCGAGAAGCGCGCATTTACATCATTATATGAATACACTCCGCTGAAATCTGCGGCTGTGAGCGGCTGGTCGCTCCATAATGCGTATGAAGCACCCGTTCCTGCAGCGTCCGTCACAAAACCGAAGTAGCCTTTGAAATTTTCACCTACATAATCGGTGATATCACAGACATCGCCGCCCTGACCCGTGCATTGAGCGTCCCCGTCAGCGGAATTCATAAAAAGTTCGCTTGCGCTGAAGCTCTGCCCTGCATTATAGTAGTCTGTGATAGCAAGCTGTGCGCCCGAAAATACAGTCTTTGCATTCGCATTGAACTGAGATATTCTCGATTTTTTTACATATCCGAGCATTGACGGAACAAGAATTGCCGCCAATATTCCGATAATTGCGATAACAACGATCAATTCAATAAGAGTAAATCCCTTGATCCTGCCCCTCATAGTATTGTCCCCTCCAAATATGTAATAATTATATATATTCTGCTGTAATTATTATACTTTTATAATATAATATTTTCTATATTTTGTCAACTTAAATTTTGATTTGTAACCGAATTGTAATCTTTATTCTTTCCAAATCTCCCAATATCTCAGAATTTCGGAAGAAAACTCATCAAATGCCCATGTTCTCGCACTTTTTTCGGGACTTGCAGGGTCATTGATGATGAATCCCGTTTCATCGTAGCCTCGGATAACGAATGCGTGGCTTCCAAATGTATCGCCTTTCACATTCACAATGAGCGGTCTGCCTTTATCAAGGATCTCTTTCATCTGATTTTCATCGGGTTTGCCGCTTCCGCCCTCATCGGGGTCGAAATTATAGCTGTTGTATTTCAAGCCGATAGCTTCGCAGATGTTTCCGATCTCGCTGTTTCTTACGCCACCCATAAATCCGCTCGCATCAAGCTCCTCAGCCACTCTTGAAACTCTTACGGGGTCATAATACCCGTCACCCGTCAGACCGACATCTGCCATTGAGATGCTTACAACTGCGCAGCCGCCCGAAAAGATATATCTTCCGCCGATAGTTTCATACGCCCAGCGATAGTCGTCCATATAAAAATTCGGTATCGTTCCGCTGTTAAGTTCTTCATCTGTGAACGACATCGTTTTGTAATCGTCCTTATGCTCAAGATAATTATAAACCATATCAATGAACTCATCGTTCATATAGTAATAGTCGAGCAGCGCCCTTGGGTATTCATCAACGTGTTCAAGGATATATGCCGAGCGTTCGTCCGTTTCGGCATTTTCCGCAAGCTTTCCGTACTGTTCGTGCAGCTTTTGTTTCTTCTCAACGGGAATGAGCAGGAGCAGCACTGCGACAGCCGCAAGAATTATTGCCGTGATTATCAGAGCCTTTGTTTTTGTTTTCATATTGACCTCACAAATGACTTTACAAAAAAACAGCAGCAGAAAAGTCTGCTGCTGTAAATTTACTTAATTTCGATCAAGCTTACTGCTCATCAGGTAGATGTGCCGAGGGAAGGAGCAGGATATACACCGTAGATGTTACCAGCCTTAGCATCGGACTTCTGTGTGCCTTCTGTGATAGCCTTAACATCATCGGAAGATGTCTTACTGCTGATTACGGTCCAGCCCTGTGATGTTGTTGCATATACAGCAACGGATACAGAGTAAGTACCGGGGTTGAAGAATGCTCTGCCGTAGCCTGTGAATTCTTCGCCGAGGTATGCAGCGAGGTCAACGTCAGCATCCTGAGGTGTGTTTGTAACGCCGTTCCACTGTACAGGGATTACGCCGTTGGAGATCGGGTTAGCTGTTGTATCAACTGTGAGGTAACCTTCAGTTGGTGCAGTGCCAGTCCAAGACCAGTTAGCGATACCGAGCTGTGTAAGAGCAGAAGCGCAAGCTGTGTGAACCTGCTTAGCACCGGAGTTAGCAGAGGAAATTCTTGCGTTTCTAACGTAACCGAGCATAGAAGGTACGAGGATAGCTGCAAGAATACCGATGATAGCGATAACTACGATAAGTTCGATAAGGGTAAAGCCCTTAGTTTTTGAATTTCTCATGTGGAAATTCCTCCTTTTCAATATTTAAAATGTTTTTTATTAAAACCGAACCAAGCGGTTTTATACTGAAATTATGAGTAAGATACGGTTGTTCCCGATACATCATCGAGGAACGGATAATATCCTATGGCTGTGCCCGTTGCTGCCGACATAAATGTGCCGTCATCAAGAGCCTTTCCGGAATATATTCTCTTCTGTGCGAAAATATTCTGACAGAACGGAACTCTTCCGTTTGAAGCAGTCATAATATCTGTGCTGCCCGAGCTTTTTGTCTTGAACATCGGAACAAAATCAGCAATACCATTTGCCGAATTCTGTACCTTCTGATAATCTTCAATATAGACAACACTGTCAACGATCCAGTCTTCCATATCGATAGCCGCATAAACATATCCGGTGAAATCCGTTGAAAGATTATCGGTTATGTATTTTGCAAGCTTACGGAATTTCTTTTCCGTATCAGTTGACGCAGAAACTGCATTCGGATAATCATATGAAAGTGTAACCGAAGTTGAGCCGTCCGTGATCACAAGATCATTTGCACTTGTCATCAGACCGTTATCCATTACAAAGCTCAGTGTGACATATTCGGTAAAGGTTCCGCCTGCACCGTATTTGGTCGGGTCAAGAAGATCGCCTTCATTTTTCACTTCCATCTGAACGAGAGTATTCTGGATCCCTGTATAGACTTCCTGAGCTGTATTTCTTGCCGCTTCAAGCCTTGAATCGCGGACAAGACCGCCTGTTATTATTGAGATTATTCCTGCAAGTATTGCAAGTATCGCAATAACGATGAGAAGTTCAATGAGTGTAAAGCCCTTTAAGCTTTTTGCGGAGGACTTACCGCAGTTTTTGTTACTGTCCATTGGGAATCTCCTCCTGATAAGTTTCACACTTTTTATTTAGTGTTCTCTTACTGTTATTATTATATAGCGTGAGCATTGATTTGTCAATGGATTTTATAATATTTTTCCACTAAAAATGTGAATTTGTGTATAATTTCTTTTTATCACTAAAATTGTGATTGTTTTTTGACATTTTGACTAAAGTATTAATAAACACAAACGTTTTCTTATACTCTTGGTAAAATGCATATAAGTTCCGCCGAAGTATGTGCTTTTTTGTTGAAAACGTTTATGCAAAAATCACACTTTTTCTTCGGCAGAAACCATAAGAAATCAGAAGCGGTTCATTCCGGGAGCGCCGCCCGCACCCTTGAGGTAACGCTCATATTCAGCGATATCAAGGCTCTTTTCACGGGCATTTGTGTCTGTGATAACGCCGTCCTTAACAAGACGTGCAAGCTCCTGATCGAGGCAGACCATTCCCTCTTTCTTACCCGTCTGGATAGCTGTCTGGATAAGGTGTACCTTGTTATCACGAACCATTGCCTTAACAGCATCGGTAGCGTTAAGAATTTCGAGGGCAGCAATTCGTCCCGTGCCGTCAGCCTTAGGGATAAGGGTCTGGGCGATGATGCCTACGAGGACTGTTGCGAGCTGCGAACGTATCTGGTTCTGCTGATGTGCAGGGAAAACGTCGATGATACGGTTGATGGTATCGGCTGCACACGTTGTATGAAGTGTGGACATTACAAGGTGTCCCGTTTCAGCGGCGGTAACAGCGGCGTTGATGGTTTCAAAGTCTCTCATTTCTCCGACGAGGATAACGTCAGGGTCTTCACGGAGTGCGGCACGCAGGGACATTGCGAACGATTCAACGTCGTCGCCGATCTCTCTCTGGTTTACCATGCAGCGCTTATGCTCGTGAACGTACTCGATAGGGTCTTCGACCGTGATGATATGCGCCGAACGGTTGATATTTACATAGTCGATCATAGCTGCGAGAGTTGTGGATTTACCTGAACCTGTAGGGCCTGTTACAAGGATAAGTCCACGGGGGCGCATTGCGAATTCGCCGAGGATAGGCGGCAGGTCGAGGTCGGCAAGTGACGGGATATCGTTTCTGAGAAGACGGATAGAGATAGCCGTGTTGCCCTTCTGGTGGTAAACGTTGACTCTGTGACGGTAGCCTCTCTTTGTAACGTAGGAGAAGTCGGTATCGACCTTGTTCTTGATATTTTCAAGCTGTCTGCCGTTTGTCATCTGTTCAACGATCTTCATGATAGCGGCTTCGGTCATCTCGGGATAAGATGCAAGTCTGCGGAGCGAGCCGTGAAGACGGACTACGGGCGCGATCTTCGTTGTGAAATGCACGTCGGAGCAGCCGAGAACTCGAGCTTCGTCAAGGATCTTGTTGATGTTGATGACTACTTTTTCGGGAGCTTTGGTTTCCATTTCTGCCATTTGATTCAATTCCTTTCAAGATTATATGTTTGAAAAATATATAATAGTATATTTTATACTGCGTATGTAACTCTGACAAGTTCGTCCATTGTGGTCTTACCCTGCTGAACGAGTTCCGAAACGTTGTCACGGAGGAGCTTTGTACCCTGCTTTGCGGCGAGGGCTGCGATAGCGTCGGTCTTGCCGCCGTTTGCGATAAGGCTGCTCATTTCCGTTGTGCAGGTGAGGACTTCGTGGATAGCGGTACGTCCCGTGTAGCCGGTGTTATTGCACTTCGGGCAGCCGCAGGCATCATAAATTGTGATAGGTGCGCTGATACCCATAAGTTCGTCCTCTTCGGGGGTGGACATACGCGGTGTGCGGCAGTCTTCGCAGATCTTTTTAACAAGTCGCTGTGCAACGATGCCGATAAGCGAAGTAGCGACCATATACGGTGCAACGCCCATATCCACAAGACGGGTAACGGTCGATGCGGAATCGTTTGTATGAAGTGTCGAGAGAACCATATGACCGGTGATAGCAGCTCTGATAGCGATCTCGGCTGTTTCCTGGTCACGCATTTCACCGATCATTACGATATCAGGGTCCTGACGGAGGATAGAACGGAGGGCAGCGGAGAATGTCATGCCTGCCTTAGCGTTTACCTGACACTGATTGATGCCTTCGATATCTTTTTCGACAGGGTCTTCGACCGTAACTACGTTTACGTTCGGCTTTGCGAGCTCACCGAGAGCGGCGTAAAGAGTGGTTGTTTTACCTGAACCGGTAGGTCCCGTTACGAGCATAACGCCCTGCGGAACTTTGATAAGCTTGGAGAATCTCTGGTAGTTGTAATCGGTCATACCGAGGTCTGTGATCTTACGGAGGGCAACATTACCCGTTGAAAGGATACGGATAACGACCTTTTCGCCGTTTACCATCGGGAGGTTAGATACACGGACATCGAGCGTTGTTCCGTCAACGACCTGAGAGAAACGTCCGTCCTGCGGTACACGCTTTTCTGCGATGTTCATACCGCTTATAATTTTAAGTCTTGTAACGAGTGCATTATGTACAACGTTGGAAACGTTCATAAGCTCGATAAGGTCGCCGTTTACTCTGATACGGATCCTGGTAAAGGTCTTGAACGGCTCGATATGGATATCCGTTGCGCCTGCACGGAACGAGTTTTCAACGATAGTTGTTGCGAGCTTAACGATAGGAGCGTTGTCGATCCTGTCTGCGGATTCGTCATCGATGCTGTTGAGGTCATCATCTGCGAACTGGCTCGTAACGCTGTCGAGGATAGCGCCCGTATTCTGCATCGAATAGCATTTGCCGATAGCCTTTGTGATAGCTTCCTTTGTTGCAAGGACAGGAACAACGTCCATTCCCGTTGAAACCTTGATATCTTCAAAGATATAGAAGTTTACAGGGTCGTGCGAAGCAACGGTAAGTCTTTTGCCTGTTACCTTTATCGCAATGATAGTATGCTTCTTTGCGAGCGCTTCGGGTATCTTCTTAACGGCTTCGATATCGATGTTGACTTCAGGGTCGTTAAGGTCAACGAACGGAACATTGAGCTTCTTTGCGAGGATCTGCGCGAACTGAATGTCGGTAACGTATCCGAGCTGGATAACATAGTCACCGAAAAATTTACCGGGGACGTTCTCCTCCTTTTTAACGTCAAGAACGTGCTGGAGCTGTTCTTCGGTAATGACACCCTCATTGACCATATATTGTCCTATTGGGATATTCTTCATATATATATTCTCCGTTTCTCCGTGACTGATTTTTGTGCCGCTCACGGTGCGGATTTAAAAATTGCTATTGAAAAAATTGAAATTATATGTTAAGATATTGTTTAAGCAAATATCAAATTTTCACTGTAAAGGAGTTTTTGCAAATGAACATTGCCTTTGCCGCATCAGAAATGATCGGTCTGCAGATCGGTATCTATGTAATGGTGTTCCTTTTCGGGATCACGATCGGAAGCTTTTTGAATGTATGTATATTCAGGCTTCCCGCGGGTGAATCACTCATCAAGCGGAATTCACACTGTATGACCTGCGGCGCGGAGATAAAGCGATATGATCTTATCCCGCTTTTCAGCTGGCTCATACTCGGGGGAAAATGCCGTTCCTGCGGCGCGAAGATATCGGGAAGATATCCGCTTGTCGAAGGATTGACGGGTGTGCTTTTCGTACTGGTCTACACTCAGTATGATCTTATCACCGACGGACTTATTTATCCTGCTGTTGTGTGCCTTTTCATCGCAGGCGTGATAGTTATCGGATTTGAGGATCTTGATACGCAGGAAATGTCAGTGTGTGTGCTCGTTTACCTCGGCATCGAAGCCTTTGTGACGAGAGTTCTCTCGGTGCTTCTTCCGACAGCGTTCAGAGGAAACGATGTTCCGCTCGCTGACGGCATCATCGGACTTTTCGCAGTAAGCGTTCCGCTTCTTCTCATCGGTTTCGTGTTCACGCCGCTTATCTACATATTATTTATAAGCGAAGATCACAAAACTGTAAGAAAGCTGAAAAAACGTCTTGCAAAAGAGAAGCTGAGCGAAAAGGAAACCGAAAAGCTGACCAAGCTTCTTGATGAAACTCTTGTAAAGATCAAGGAAAAGGGTCCTGTTTACGGATTTGGAATGGGTGATATACTGTTTATGGCTGCAGGCGGTCTGATGTTCGGCTGGAAAGCGGCTGTTGTAGCACTTTTCATCGCAATAATCATCGGAGCGGTCGCTGCCGTTATCATCAAGGTCAAAAACAAGGATAAAGAGGATGCTGACAACGCATTTGCGTTCGGCCCGTGCCTTGCAGTTGGGCTTGTCTGTGCATCATTCTTCGGAACTCAGCTTTTTGATGTGTACTGGACTGCTATGACAGTTCCTCAGGTAATGTGAGCAAACCGATCATATCGGGGGTGTGCTTATGCGCACCCCCGAATTTTTTTAATCGATCGATTAGTTTTTAGGAAGTGTGAAAATAATGTAGGTGTTTGCAGAATTTGCAGTTGTGCTTGATCCTGCGCAAAGAGCATCCGTTGCACCATTTATGGGAGCATTAAGATTCAGACAGTTTACTTCGCCGTCCGTCGAAACGAATTTATAACCTGAAACATCGTTTGTTTTAACCGTAGTTCCCGATTTTTTTGCCTTGTCAAGAGAGGACGGAAGCAGGCTTGAAACTGTGACCTTCAATCCCGAAAAAGTTTTGGCTGTTATAAGAGAGGGGTTTGAAGGGTCATCATGCTTTGCAACCACATCTACCGGCACAACATTAATGGAGTAGGTATATTTTCCGTAGTATGCTTCACCGAGGGCAAGACGTGATGTTGTTCCTGTTGCAGTCTTGCTGCGAAGAATACGTCCGTATGAATTTGCACCATTGTAAGTATACGGTGTCTTATTGTCGATCGTAATGACGTTAAGATCGCCGTCTGTTGCAGCATTGTAGCCTGTTGCATTCGTAAACGCTGTAATTGCATCTGAGAGATTGTTGATCGACGTTGTCTGCTCGTTGTATATTCCCATCTTGGTGGCATAACGTGTACTTTCCGTAATGTACGTAACGATGCCGCTCTGGGTATTTCGCTGAGCCTCGTAATATGTCGCATCAACATATGTACTTCTTATCGGCTTCATCATCTGCATTATACCGACCATGAGAATTGACATGATTGCCATCACAATAATGAGCTCAATGAGGGTGAACCCTTTTATCAGTTTGTTTTTCATAAAAGCTCCCCCCATCAGTTGCTGTGTCCAACTATATATTTATAGCGGAGTGAAATATCCTTTTCAGCCGAACCATTATAGGCAGGATTATCCACCCATGTGCCTGACACAAGCTTTTTTGACGGCTCATCAGCCTTATCTCGGCTGAGAAGAACATAGATATCAACAGGGTAGCTATACATTTCACCTGTAAGGTTTCCTGCACTGTCATATTTTTTGATCTCGATATAATTTTTCTGTGTGGAAACATCTGTCACCTTGCTCGGAGGATTACAGTCACCGCTTTTGCTTGCGCTGTGGTTATCCGCAACCGAAGTTGCAGATGTGCTTCCGTAATAGATAGGTATTGAATCTGTTCCCGTTGCCTTTTCAACAACCTTCATTTGATACGACAAACTCGTGTTGACATTGTGGTTGTTTAAATTTGTGCGACCCACTTCCGCATAGATCTGAGCCATTACCAACGAGGCAATGCCAAGTATCGCAAGAGCAATAAGACATTCAATAAGGGTAAAACCTCTGAAACTTTTTTTCATAGCATTTTCCTCCTTAATCTCTTGCATACTGATAGGATTTAAAGCTGTGTATCGGATCTCCTGCCTGACCATCATCTCCGGAGCTCTTGTCAAGGTAAAGGATACCCGACTGGTTGCTTTCGCTGAACTCCTGACAAAGGAGTGAACCTATTATTGCAGTATTGGAAATATTGGTAACAGATCCTTCGCCGTTATCGTATGCAATAGTTCCCACCTTTCCGCCGTTGTTAAGATAAAGGAAGCCGGTCGGCATCATGATATAGCCGCAGATAAGATTCTGGTTTCCCGTATTGAGGAATGAACCCGTACCGCCGTAAATATCAACACGCGGTGCCTTTGTTGTTCCGTTTGTAACAGCCGTCGTTGTTGTATTGACATCCCCCGTAACAAGAACACAGTTATCGAATGTAGATGTTGCAGTTGCGCCGCTTAACGATGTATTGCTGTCTTCAGGAAGAAGGAGGATAAGTCTGCCGTTTTCACCGGTCACCGTCCATGTACAGCCATAATAAGCGTTACTGTCAAGCACGTAATACTGATCACCGCTGCTCAGGTCGAAGTTATAGCTTCCCGTAGGCATAGACTGAACATTCGGTATGGTTCCGTCTGCGATCATAGCTGTGATCGTCCTTGAAGCTGCCCCCGGAGCAACCGGGTCAAGTTCAAGATAATCAGCAAGCAGATCCGCGCCGGAATTGAGCCAGCTGTTTTTGTTTGTCGTACTGTAAATATTTGCATAAGCATTGCAGGTGTCTGTTGGGTCAGCGATCGTCGGATTGCTGAAATCCTTCAGTTCACCTGTCGTATCATGGAATGCACCGTCCTTGAAATAGTCATTGAAATAAGCCTGAGCAGTAGGTACTTCGATCGTGCTGCTTCCATCTATCTGGAAAGGAAGAGTATACTGTCTGAAAATTCTTCCGTCGGAGTCCTTAACTGCAGTGTAGCTGTTTATTTCAAACGGAGGCGTTGTTGTTTCGGGGTTAACAATAGCACCGTTCATCATAAATACGACCGTATCCGAACTTGATGCCTCAACAGCCCCTGAAACTGCATCAATGATATTATAATTTTGACAAAGCTTAAGATTTGCATTTGTGTACTGATTCAGATTAACGCTTATAGCTGCCGGATTGCTTTTATCTATACAAGCGCTTGGAAGAACAAGATTCTGCACATAAAGATTTCCGCCCGTTGTGACGATCTTGCCCGGGTTGCCTTCCTGTGATTCAAATGTATTGACATATGCATCTCCGAAGAACTTCAGGTCTGTGGCACTTGTTTTTATAATATGTTCTGCGATCACATTTACATTGTAATTACTATCACCGAAGTCACCGCCGTTATTAAGCGTGCTTGTTCCTCCGAGAAATACAAAGCATCCGTCACCCGTTGCTTTAACCTTGGTTGGATTCGAAGAAACGGAAACACCTCCCATTCCAACAATTGCCTCACCCTTGTTGATAACCGTATCGGCAGAGGATACCCATTCCAGAGAACCGAGCGAGAATACAGCTCCTGACATATTGTTACCATCGCCTACTGCGGAGGTTCCGATATCCATACTTGCAACACCGCCGGCTGTTCTTACCTGTGCACCGCCGCCGCCCGAGAAGCTGCCGGTGGTTGTAAGAGCATTATCGGAAGCCGGAGGATCCTTCTGATTTGTATCATATATAAGCACGGCTGTACTTTCAATATCCATAAAGGTCACGGTTGCCGATACTTTCAGACGCATCCAGTCCTTGCCTCTCGCTCCGTTTTCAAAAGCCGCCGGGCCGTCAGAGCTTGCAAGAAGCGTCGCTCTGTCCGCATATGTTCCGTCATTCAACTTGCTTTCATCAATATCGTATTTTCTGTCGAGAACCTCAACTCTGATAGTAGCCTCAATATCTCCCGTACTGGAGGTATCAACCATTTTGCCGTAGTTGTCGGTTGCACTGCTTACCTGCGGAAAAACAGTGATCCTGTACTCAATATATTTATTACCTGTTGTGGAATCGGTCTGCACCTTAGTCGCATCCGTACCATAATAATTCTTATATTCATTTTTCGGCGTTGCCGGCGAATATCCGTTCAATGCCGTCTGAGCAATATTGTCGCCGCTCTGTGACTCGATCGTATAAAGATCAAGCTGCAGCGCAAGTCCCTGTTTCATTTTATCCGGGGTAGTGCCCGAGGTATAATTGTCATGTATATATGGCTTTACTCCGCTGGTATCATAGGCATAATAATCCTTGTCATTAAGCAGATTATTTGTAAAAACATCCAACGCCGACCGTGCGGTATAGTATGCCTGGTTTTCTTCATATTTGGTGTAATATCTGTTCTGTGCCGTCGAAACGACACTCAATGTTGCAAGCAGCATTATGATAAGAACAAACATTACCGTTACTACCATGATAAGAACAACGCCGTGAAGGCTTTTTTTCTTATCGGTACTGATTTTTGCCATTTTTTCCACCCTTTCTTAAATTTTATGCCGGGGTATGAACAAAATCTTTTCTTCTTTAAAATGTTTTCTCTATATGCCACTTATGCCGATGAAGAACACTTCCTTCATCGGCGTGTGGTCATTTGATTTACTGTGCTGTTGTTTCAGCTGTTTCTTCGGTAACAACAAGGTTCGGATCAAAAACAAACTCGTCGCTTTCTTCCATAACCTTTTCAACATTGAGAGGATAGATGGAATAGAGCTTAAGACTGATAGAGCCCTCGACCTCTGTTGCGGATTCCTCATCATCAGCCTTTGCGAATTCGGTAACGATGACGGTCTTTCCCTCGTCCTTTACCGCATCGATGAACCTGTAAAGTCCCGAATAATCGACCTTATCGCGATAGTTGACAACCATTGTTGTCACGCCGATGACGCAGCTGCCGCCGGTGCGCTTGTTTGCCTTATTATATGCATCATAAACGTCCTGCGGAAGTTCGTTGTAGATATCGCTGTTTATGAAGATATCGCAGGCTGCAACATTTTCAGCATTTACGATATACTGTGTGAGATCGTCTGCCGAAGTGTACTGTGTAGTCATTCCGAGTGTTGTAACATTGTTTCCGAGGATCTCACGGACATACTGTTCGTTGAGGTACGGATCCTGTTCAGTAAGGAAGTATTCCTGAACCGTTTCAACCGCCTGTGCGGAAGTTTTGAGCATAGCAACGACATCGGGAAGAGTATCGATCTTTGCCTGAACGTCAGCCTGCTCGGTCTGTTTTGCCTGAAGTGCAGCCTTTGCATAGTTCATTTCATCAAACTTAGGCTTGATGAAAAGGAAAATACCTGCAATGATAATAATAATAACGATAGCTGCAACGAAAATTACTTTATCTCTGTATGAAAGCTTCATTCTTATTCAGCCCCCTCTGTTGTTTTTTCAGCTTCGGGCACAACTTCCTTTATGCTGATAGTGATATCGAAGTCAAATACTTCCTTTGCACTTTCCTTGAGCTCGGAATTGCTGTAGCCCGTATAGGTGATGTTGGAGAAAGCGTCCTGATCGACGAAGTTTCCTACGACCTTCGACGGGGTCTGGTTATTGTCAGCTCTGCATGAAAGACGGATAACGCCCTCAGAGAAAGTATAGCTCAGGATCTTTGCATCTGTACCCTTGAAGTTTTCCTCAATGGTCGATTTTACATCTGTCGAGAAAACAGGGAGCGAATCAAAATATCCCTTAGCCTGTTCAAGGCTGGTTCTGAACAGATTTACCTTGTCAAGTTTGAGCTGGGCAGCGTCAACTGCGGCAGTTTTCTGTGCAGTTTCGGGGCTGTCAAGCCAAGCCTGTATCGTTGCTGTATCGTCCTCATACTGGCTCTTTACAACGTTTGCGCCGAGTGTGATGCCCGCAACGAGAGCGACCGAAGCGAGAGCCGCAACTGCAACGGTAACAACGAACGAAGCACCCGCTGCGGAACGTCCCGTTGTTGCGTCTGTTTCGATGAGGTTGATTCTTTCGGAGTCCTTGTTGCTTCTGAGCATAGCGCCGATAGCGTTTGCGTAAGCCTGGAACTCGAAGTTTTCATAGCCGCCGACGTTGTTCGGAACACCGAGGAGGCTCGTTACGATATCAAGTGATTCAAGAGCATTTGTAAGACGGATATACTCTGTTGTATCACCGTAGAAAACAACGTTCTTGATAGGCTCTTCGGGGTTTCTCGATCTCTGGAACTGGAACATACGGGAGATGTTCTCGGTAACAGCTTCGTAGATGTAGTCCTCGGAGTTGTCATAGTCGACAGGATCGATCGATGCAAAACGGGAGAATGTAAGCTGGTTGTTCTCATAAAGGTTAAGGCTTACGAAGTTCGGGTCGATCTGAACGAGGAGCATCGGCATCTTAGCCTTCATCTTCGGATCGGAAATGATAAGTCTTGAAATAGTGTTGCAGGCAACGGCTACGGAACGAAGTCCTATGCCGAGCATCGAGAACACCTTTCTGAAGCAGTCAACGACTTCAAACGGGCAGGCTGTTGCAAGTATCTTAAGAGCCGCAACGCCGTCCTCTTCGATCTCGCCTGCGATAGTGTAGGAGATCGAATAGTCGTCAGCGATACCCATTGTATGCTGCATCTGGTTCTGTACCATTGAAAGGAGCTGAGCGCCTTTTGCCTTAGGAATATGTAATTCCTTGAAAATTACAAGGTTGGAAGAAATACTGATAACAGCTTCCTTGTCAGCCATTTTCTTGTTTTTGAGTTCTTCGTTGATTATTGTTGCGATTTTTGGTATATCTTTAATGTGACCATTAACGATAAGACCTTCTTCGAGATCGATGGTAGCAGCAGCGGAAACCTTGATCTTGTTGTTTGCTTCAGTACCACGAATAATTCGAATATGTCTGTCGGTAATATCAAATGAAAGCATACTCGTCACCTCACTGATTTATTTTTTTAATTGATTTTTTATTTTTACTGAATATTTTCGAACGAACCGTAAAGAGCCGGGAGGATACCTGCAATAACGAAACCGATCGCAGTACCCATAAAGATGATCATTACAGGTTCGATCATACCGACAAGACGTCCGATAGCAGCGTCCGATTCATCTTCGTAGAATTCAGCGGACTTTGTGAGAATGGTATCGAGCGCACCCGATTCCTCACCAACATAGATGATAGAAACGAACATTGATTCAAAAATGCCCGTTCTCTGAATGGATACAGAAAGCTGTTCGCCTTGTTTTACCTCATCAACAACGGTTTCAAAAGCCTTTTCGATGTAATCGTTGTTAAGGATAGCTGCCGAACGTTCAAGAGCCTCAACCATCGGGATACCCGAGGAATAAAGCGAAGAAAGTGTTCTTGCAAACTTGCCCGTATAAACCTTTACGACAAGCTTTCCGAAGCCCGGACCTTTACATTTCAGCTTATCCCATTTAAAATGTACGGACGGGATCTTAAGAGCATATTTTACCGCAAAGACAACGCCGAGGATAACAGCTATGTAAACGTACCAGTAGCCGATAAGGCTGTCGGAGAATGCAAAGAGAGCGCCCGTGATGCCCTTCATATCCTCTTCTCTCATCATATCCTTGAATGTAGGCATGATAAATGTGAAAAGAAGAACAACGATCGCTACGCAGAGAACAGCAAGGATAATAGGATACATCATCGAACCCTTGATCTTGTTGTTGAGCTTGGCTTCCTTTGCATAGTTGTCTTCAAGTCGCTTTGAGATAACGTCAAGAGAACCCGAAGCTTCACCTGCCTGTACCATTGAGATCATGAAGCTTGGAAATGCACCCTGCTGCATTTTGAGAGCGTCCGAGAAAGACGAACCCTTCTGAACTTCTTCGTAGATCTCCTGATAGATCTGCTTCTGTGCTTTCTTTTCCTGCTCTTTATACAGGATATCGAGCGCTTTGACGAGTGTGAGTCCCGATGTCAGCATTGCGCTGAGCTGTCTGCAGTCATTGGAGAGCTCTTTTGTCGTGAACTTATGAAGAGTGTTTGTCGTTTTGGAAGAAGCTTCCTTGTAGCTGGAGCAGAAAAGCCCCTTTTCATGGATCTTTTCCAAAAAGTCATTTACATCCTCAGCCGTCATTCGAGCGTTCTTGACAGTATTGCCCTGAACGTCGGTGGCGGTGTAGATAAATGTCTTCATATAGGATTTACACCTCCGGTTGGATAAAAAAGATTTAAGGGCACACCTTGCCCCAAGATACTACACCTATTATAACATTTTGGTTACAAATTGGCAATATGTTATTTTTAACAAAATGTCTAAAAATATTGTACGTTTATCACAAAACTTTCAACAACATCTATGTTTTAAGGCTAAAATATGTCTTAAATTTGTATTTATTTCAGGCTTTTGATATACTATTCTTGTCCATTAAAGAGTATGTGCGAAAAACGATTTTTTCTGTAAAAATTCAAAAACAAGTCTTTGCAATGCAACTTATTTTTCAAAATCCTGCATCATTATGTCATTTTGCTCAATATTTACAGTCAATTATTGTAAACCTATAAAAAATTTGATTTTTTGGCAAAAAACTCTTGCAAACCAGATATGTATAGTGTATAATAAGAACTGTAATGTTCCCCGTGGCGAAAAATACGGCGGAGCGAGAAGCTGTGAGTGAGTCATCAGCACTATATACTATTATTATATGGGAGGAAACCAAAATGGCATTCAAAAACGCATATCTCCAGAAGGTTTATGAAAAGGTTGAACAGCGCAATCCCGGCGAAAAGGAATTTTTACAGGCAGTAAGAGAAGTTCTCGAATCCTTTGAACCCGTTGTTGAAAAGGATAAGTCCTTTGAAACAAACGGCATCATCGACAGGATCGTTGAACCCGAAAGATTCATCCAGTTCAGAGTTTCATGGGTTGACGACAAGGGCAACGTTCAGGTAAACAGAGGTTACCGCTGCCAGTTCAACTCCGCTATCGGACCATACAAGGGCGGTATCAGACTTCACCCATCCGTATGCGCATCCGTAATCAAGTTCCTCGGCTTCGAGCAGATCTTCAAGAACAGCCTCACAGGTCTTCCTATGGGCGGCGGCAAGGGCGGCTCTGACTTTGATCCTAAGGGCAAGTCCGACAGAGAGATCATGGCATTCTGCCAGAGCTTTATGACAGAGCTTTCCAAGCATATCGGCGCAGACACCGACGTTCCCGCAGGCGATATCGGTACAGGCGCAAGAGAGATCGGCTATATGTTCGGTCAGTATAAGAGACTCCGCAACGAATTCACAGGCGTTCTCACAGGTAAGGGACTTTCCTACGGCGGTTCTCTCGCAAGAACAGAAGCAACAGGCTACGGCGTTTGCTACTTCACAAATGAAATGCTCTCCTGCATGAAGAAGGACAGCTTTGAGGGCAAGACAGTTGTTATCTCCGGTTCGGGCAACGTTGCTATCTACGCTACACAGAAGGCTACACAGCTCGGCGGCAAGGTAGTTGCACTCTCCGACTCCAACGGCTATATCCACGATCCCGACGGAATCGAACTTGACCTCGTTAAGCAGATCAAGGAAGTTGAAAGAGGCAGAATCAAGGAATACGTTACAAGAACAAGCCACAAGAACGCTACATATACAGAAGGCTGCAAGGGCATCTGGACTATCAAGTGCGATATTGCTCTTCCCTGCGCAACACAGAACGAGCTTGACGGCGAATCCGCTGACGCTCTTATCAAGAACGGCGTAATCGCAGTTTCCGAGGGTGCAAATATGCCTTCCACACCTGAGGCTATCGAAAAGTTCCAGGCAGCAGGCATTCTCTTCGGACCTGCAAAGGCTGCAAACGCAGGCGGCGTTGCAACATCAGGTCTTGAAATGTCCCAGAACAGCGAAAGACTTTCATGGACATTTGAAGAAGTTGACGCTAAGCTCAAGAACATCATGATCAACATTTTCCACAATGCATACAATGCTTCCAAGGAATACGGCCACGAAGGCAATCTCGTAATGGGTGCAAACATCGCAGGCTTCCTCAAGGTTGCAGATGCAATGAAGTGGCAGGGCGTTTCTTACTAATTCGGAATTAGGAATTCGGAATGCGGAATTAGTTTGCTTCGCAAATAATTTTAAATCGTTGGGGCGGATTCTATATCCGCCCTTTTCGTGTTTAATACTAAACACCAATAAATACAGGAAAAAATCGGTGCAAAAGCTCGCATATATGGCTTTTGCGCCGATTTTTTGTATACACTTTGATTAAAAATTAGTATTATAACGCCTTGCGGCGCAGGACGGGAAACCCGTCCCCTACAGTAGTTTCGCCGTAATTCGTGGATTGCATCGGGCGGATATGGAATCCGCCCCTACGGAAATTCATTTTTCGCCGTAAATTTGCGAAGCAAAATAATTACGCATTAATCTTTTATGTTTTCTATAAACTTCGTCAATTCCCCTGCCATTTCATTGTGTTCCGCAAGTCTTGGGTGTCCGGGGGTCGCCGCACCGTTTCTTGTAAAGAGGTTATGGTATGCTTTTATGCCCATTTCGTTAAGCTCGTTCTTTATCTCCTCTATTGCGTTATCCCAGTCGGCATCGTGCATCAATATTGTCGTCGTGAGGACAAACTTCGGCGAGGAATACTTTTTATCGAGGTCACGAACCATTTTGATATACGCGGTCTTCCACACTTTTCTGTACTCGGGGTCGGAGATATTTATATCGTCGCTGTCGGTTCTGCCGTTATGCTTGTCGTTCTGACCGATGGCAATTACGACGATATCGGGTGTGTAGCGTGAGAAATCCCACTGCGAAAGTCCGCCCTCGGGGAAATAGCAGAGCTTGTCATAGACGCTTTCAAGTCCGATATAATCAGGGCAGTGGAAATATCCCGTTCCGTCAAAGAGTGCGATGCCGCCCTGACAGATATTATGTATCTCTGCGCCGATATTCCGTGCGGTCTGCATCACAAAGCTGTTCCAAACATTATCGTAACGGCTGTTGTGGTTTTCGGGGTCGCATTTGCCGACATAATCTGCGGCTTCGATGACCTCGCCTGCACAAACGCTGTCGCCGTAGACCTCCATTTTAAGCTTCGGCTTTTCGGGCGCATCGAGCATCTCCCCGTCTGTCTCAATGCCTTTGAGGGTGAGAAGCTGGTTTGCGGCGTGTTGTTTATATATTACAACATTATGTTCGGTATCTTCAAGGTTTTCTGCGATGACAACATCGATATCCCTGCCGTTATTTTCGGCGGAAAGCTTCACGCTGCACTGTTTTCCGTCAACGACTGCGCCGAGGGAAAGCTCGCCCCAATAGATAACAGCGTTGATCTTGACGGTAAGTGCTGTACCCTTGAAGCGGAACGAAGCGCTTGAACCTGCGTAGTAAAACACAGGTGCATTTTCATCATCAAAATTTATTCTTCCGCTGTATGATATCCTTTTATCCGACATTTTTATGCTGTTCATTTTTATCCTCCTATAAATTAGAAATGAAAACATTTTCATTCCTGCTGTCATAATATTTTAACATACATTCTCGGTATATTCAAGCAAAATTATATAATTTTTTCAAAATTATACAGAAAATCCTCATTATAGAATAGTATAATTAAGTAAGAAAAAAGTACACTTTATCATTCCGATAGGCGGTGAAAGCAATATGAAAACTAAGCTTTTTATCAACCAGCTCGGTTATGAGCTTTACGGTCCTAAAACGGCGATCGTCACGGGCATCACCCAAACAGAATATTTCAGCATTGTCAATCGTGCCACTGAGAAAACTATGCTCACGGGGCAGCTTTCCAAACCGCTTTTTGACGAGGCTTCGGGAGAATACACCGCCATTGCGGATTTCTCCACATTCCGTCTTCCGGGAAGATACTACATAAAGGTCGGCAGGAAACACTCCTACGAATTTGATGTGCGTGAGCGCCCCTACTGCAATCTTAAAGCGACTCTGCTCCGCGGATTTTACTACAACCGCTGCGGCGAGGTGAGCGATGAGAACCCTGCAATTATCCCTGAATACGCCCACCCGAAATGCCACTGCGAACCTGCGGAGCTTGTTGAGAACCGCGAAAAGGTCATCGATGTTTCGGGCGGCTGGCACGATTCGGGCAGCTATGTAAAGGCTGTTCCGAGCGCCTGCATTGCCCTTGCGCAGATGCTTTATGCATATAAAATGTTCCCTGCCGAATTTTGCAGCAGGGATAATATCCCCGATTCGCCAAAGGGTATGCCCGATATCCTCGCCGAGTGCAGGACCGAGCTTGTCTGGCTGCTGAAAATGCAGACGAGGAGCGGCGGAGTTTATCACAAGGTTTCGACAAAAGATGTCAGTGTTTTTGTTCGTCCCGAAAACGACCATGAGCTTCAGCTCGTTGCGCCCGTTTCGTTCCAGGCGACCGCCTGCTTTACGGCTGTTGCAGCGCTTGCAAGCAGTATATACGAGGAATTCGACAAGGACCTCGCCGACCTGCTCCAGTCTGCAGCTTTCAGCGGCTGGATATGGCTTTCTTCCTGCGAAGAACCTCAGCAGTTCGTCAACCCTCCCGAATTTACACATTCATCGAGCGGCGATATCAAACCGAGAAGCCTTATGGATACGCTCTTTTGGACTGTGTGCGAGCTTTATTCGCTCACGGGCGAAGAATCGTTCCGCAGAAAGATACATCAGCTTTATAAAAACGTCTGCGCAACGGAATTTTCCTGCTTCGGCACGGGCGGCTTCGGCGCACTTGCTTATATCACAACAGATAAAATGAAAGACCTCGAAGTGGATCGTCATATACGCCTCCAGTTCCGAATCGAAGCCGACAATATCATCGGTCTTTCCGAGCATAACGGCTTTGAAACCGCACAAGCGCCCTCGGAGTATAACTACTTCACCAATATTAACGTCCTTGACCGCGCAATGGTGCTTATCGTTGCGAATATCTTTTTCCACAGCAGAGAATATGTCAACGCCGCCGCAAGTCAGTTCGACTATATCCTCGGAAAAAATCCGCTCGGACAATGTTTTATCACGGGTGTAGGCATCAATCCCGTAAGGAATCCTCACCATAGGCTTTCGGCATTTTCCGAAACGGACGACCCTGTACCGGGACTTCTCGTCATAGGCGTGTGTGCGGACGACGATGCAAAGGATCCGTTCGCGAGATGGAATATCCCGAGAGGAACGCCGCGCGCAAAGTGCTACTGCGACAATAAGGTATGCTATTCGACAAATGAAACGGTTCTTTTCGCAAATTCGGCAATGCTGTTCGTTACAGCGTTTTTCGACAAAATGTAAATCAATGCGTAATTCGTAATTATTTTGTTCCGTAAGATAGGAGTATATAATGTAGGGGGGCGGATTCCCGTCCCGCGCCGCAAGGCGTTTTATAATAAACACCATTTAAAATTTGGAAAAAATCAAGCCGATAATCTTGTAGCTGTTTTTAACAGGTTTATATAGGATTTCGGCGCAGATTTTTTGTCTGTAGTTTTATTGGTGTTTAGTATTACGCATTATAATAAGGGGTATTTTAAATGAAAAAGGGACTGAACTCCAACGCACTAAAAATGATCGCCATAATCGCAATGACTATCGACCATATCGCCTGGCTCGTTTTCCCCGATTATCCGCATGAAGTTCTGCCCGTTATTTTACATACCATCGGCAGACTGACCTGCCCTATTATGTGCTACTTTATTGCAGAGGGATATCACTATACAAAAAATATCCGAAAATATACCTGCCGACTGTTCGTGTTTGCGGTCATATCGCACTTTGCATATATTTTCGCCTCGGCTGATTTTGTTGATTGGAAGTCATTTATCCCGTTTTATTACGGAAATATCCTCAACCAGACGAGCGTTATCTGGCCGCTTGCATGGGGACTTGTAATGCTGCGCATAGTCAACAGCGAAAAGATACCAAAGCAGTGGGTAAAGACTGTCCTTATACTGCTGATATGCCTTGTGACGTTCCCAAGCGACTGGAGCTGTATCGCAAGCCTTTGCATACTTGCATTTGGCACGAACCGCGGAAAACTAAGAACGCAGTCGATGTGGCTTATCATATATGTTGCGATATATGCCACCGTGTACTGCTTTGCTATCGATCGGGTCTACGGACTTGTGCAGATGGGCGTTGTCCTTGCGATACCATTCATAAAGCTTTACAACGGCGAAAGGGGCAAAAACCCTCGCGTAAACAAAATCATGAAGTGGTTCTTCTACATATACTATCCGCTCCACCTTGCAATTCTCGGTACTATACAGCTTGCTTTGCGGTAAAATTTTTTGAATAGGGTGGGAAAAGTGAATAAAGAAGAAATATACGCATTTTTAGAGAAAAGCAGCATAGAATTTGAAGCTGTCGAGCATAAAGCCGTATTCAATATGGACGAACTCGGCACGATAGAGCTTCCACACCCCGAATGGGAGGCGAAAAACCTTTTCGTCCGCGATGATAAAAAGCGTAACTACTATCTTATCACCGTTAAGGGCGCAAAGCGTGTCGATCTAAAGGATTTTCGCAGGAAGCACGGTCTGAGGGCGCTTTCGTTTGCCTCTGCCGATGACCTGCTTGAAATTATGAAGCTCACACCGGGTTCGGTAACGCCGCTCGGACTGCTTAATGACAGTGAACGCAGGGTGAAATTTTACCTTGACGCTGAATTTGAGGGCGGAATGATGGGCGTTCACCCGAACGATAATACCGCTACGGTTTATATGAAAGCCGCCGATGTCCTGCGCCTTATCATTGAACACGGCAGCGAAGCGGAAATGGCAGAAATTTAAGGAGACCAACGCTTTCGAAAGCGAGAGCAAGCTCAACTTTGTCGGGCGATGCGAATAATTACGCATTACGCATTACAAATTACGCATTAATAAAAATCCTTCAAACGTTATTGCATTTACAGCGGAAGTTTGGTATAATTAGTACATTGAATATTTTTCCTAAAAATCGGAAAGGAACGATAATATATGAAGAACCCAAAGCGCATTTCCGCTTTTATTGCGGCACTGATATGCATTTCGATGCTCGGCGGCTGCGGAAACAAGACCGACGATGCAGGCTCTTCCGAAACGAGCGAGGCAACAGCAGTTGTTACTACCGCTGTTTCGGTCGATGAAAACGCCGTTGACCCGAGCGTACCGTTCGACCTTGAGGGCGGCGTTACCGACAAGATGTACAGCCGCGCGCTCCTCAACGAGGGCAACACTTCCCGTCTTGCGGCTGCTATGGAAAAGGCGAAAAAGGGCGAGAGCATCACCGTTGCCACTATCGGCGGCTCTATCACGCAGGGAACGGCGGCTTCAAATCAGAACAGCTGCTACGCTTCGAGATTTTTCTCTTGGTGGCAGGAAAAGTTCCCCGAGTGCGAGGTCAACACTGTCAACGCAGGCATCGGCGGAACGGACTCCTACCTCGGCGTTCACCGCGCAGACGAGCAGCTTCTTTCCTATGATCCCGATGTTGTTGTTATCGAATTCTCGGTAAACGACACGGACAAGACCATGAACAAATACTCCTACGACAGCCTTGTGCGCAAGGTTCTTTCCGCTGAAAACGAGCCTGCTGTCATTCTCCTTTTCACCACGCAGGAGGACGGAACGAGCCTGCAGGACGTTCACAGGGAGATAGGTGCAGCTTACGATCTTCCAATGATAAGCTATCGTGAAGCCGTTTACCCCGAGGTTGCGGCAGGAACTATCAACTGGAAAGACATTTCGCCCGACAACATTCACCCGAACGATATCGGTCACGGCATCATCGGTCAGCTCCTTTCACGCTATCTTGACGGAGTTTACAACTCCGACACGGCTTCTCTTGCCGCTGAAGTAACAGCTTTCGACACAGAGGGCTACACCAACGACTACTACAAGAACGCAAAGCTTATCAACGCTTCGCAGATCGAATACACTGCCGACGGCTTCGAGGTCGGTCAGAACAAGGTCTACTCACAGTTCCCCGACAACTGGATGACCGAGGGCGGCGGAACGCTTTCATTCGATGTTGAATGTCAGAACATCGGCATACTTTACCTTAAAACTACCGACGGCAAAAGCGGCACTTACGAAGTTTATGTTGACGGCGAGCGCAAGGGCAAGCTTGAGGGCGACTTCTCAGGCGGCTGGGGAAATTACGCTTTCCCGAAGCAGGTTCTTCTTGCAAAGGACACCGAAAAGCACACAGTCGAAATAAAACCTGCCGAGGGTTCGGAAAACAAGGGCATCACGATCCTTGCAATAATGGAAAGCTAAGGAGAATAAAGCTATGACTATCAATGAAAATGAACTTATAAAGCTTTATGGTGAAGATCAGCTTGACCGCCAGAAAGCACGTTACAAGGCAGCAGAGGAAAGCTTTGTCAGGGAATTCGGCGAGCAGAGCGGCGTGAGAGTTTTCTCCGCTCCCGGCAGAACAGAGGTAAGCGGCAACCACACCGACCACAACAACGGCAAGGTGCTTGCGGCGGCTGTAAACCTTGACATCATCGCATACACCGTTCCGACCGATGACGGCATCATCACCGTAAAATCGGAGGGCTATCCCCTTTTCACCGTTGACACGAAAGAGCTTGAAGCAAAGGCTGACGAAAAGGACACAACTCCTGCACTCGTAAGAGGCGTTGCGGCAGGCTTTGCGAAAAACAGACTTAAAATAGGCGGCTTCAAGGCTTATATGACCTCGGACGTTATGAAAGGAAGCGGTGTTTCGTCCTCGGCGGCGTTTGAAGTCCTCGTTGCGAGCATACTTTCGGGACTTTACAACGACAACACCGTGAGCGCAGTTAAGGCGGCGCAGATATCACAGTTCGCCGAGAATGAATATTTCGGCAAGCCGAGCGGACTTCTCGACCAGATGGCGGCTTCGGTCGGCGGCTTCGTTTATGTTGACTTCAGGAAAACTCAGTACCCTGTCATTGAGCCTATCGAGTTCAACATCAATCAGTATGGCTACACCCTGTGCATCGTTGACACAAAGGGCAGCCACGCAGACCTTACCCCCGAATATGCGGCTATCCCTGCCGAGATGAAGTCGGTTGCGGCAGCACTCGGAAAGACTGTTCTCCGCGAGGTCGATGAGGAAGAATTCTTCACCAAAATGGGCGAGCTTCGCAAAAAGTGCGGCGACAGAGCAGTTCTCCGTGCGGCGCATTTCTTCGATGAGAACAATCGTGTGGAAAAAGCTGCGGAAGCGCTCAAATCGGGCGACATCGACACATTCCTTGCGGCAATAAAGGCGAGCGGAAACAGCTCCTACAAGTTCTTACAGAATGTTTATGCGAACAAGAACCCCGAAGAGCAGGGCGTTGCGGTCGGACTTTACACCGCAGAACGTGTCCTCGGCGAAAAAGGCGCATCAAGAGTACACGGCGGCGGTTTCGCAGGCACTATCCAGGCATTCGTTCCCAACGAGCTTCTTGACGAATTTGTCAAGGCTGAAAACGCAGTTTTCGGCGAGGGTTCGTGCCACAAGCTTTTCATTCGTCCGGTTGGCGGAGTTGAAGTTAATGCGTAATTCGTAATGCGTAATGCGGAATCAATGCAATGCGGTGCATTGCATACAAATTCGGAATTATTTTTGCTTCGTATATTGGTCGCAAATCGCCTAAATTCTGTAGGGGCGGATTCTATATCCAACCGTTTGCAAACCCTTTATTTTAGGCAAAATTTCCGTCCTGCGCCGCAAGGCTTCACAAAATAAATTAATGCCCCTGATTTTATCTGAAATGATAAATCAGGGGCGTTTTGTTATACGATAAAAACTACAAAATATGTGCCGAAAATCGCTTCGCGATTCGGGACGGCGACCCGTCCCCTACAGAATATTTAACGTAATTGTTGGATTTTCAACGGGCGGATATAGAATCCGCCCCTACAAAAATTCGATTCCGCCGCAAATCTGAGGAGCAAAACAATTCCTAATTTGTATGCAATGCACCGCATTGCATTGATTACGCATTACGCATTACGCATTACGAATTAAAATGTTATACCCTCTATAACTAATTTAAATATCGCAATATTTATAAATTAATAAAAAATCGGTTGACTTTAAAAGGGAATAATATTATAATAATAAGTATATTTATTATGTTTGGAGTGATTAGGATGACTGAGAAGATCAAAGCCGCCGAAGCCATGGTCAAGTGCCTGGAGCAAGAGGGTGTCAAAGTCGTCTTCGGTTATCCCGGAGCTGCTATCTGCCCTTTCTATGATGAGCTTTACAAAAGCGATATACACCATGTCCTTGTAAGACATGAAGCAAACGCAGGTCATGCCGCCAACGGCTATGCAAGGATCACCAACAAGCCTGCTGTATGTATTGCCACATCGGGTCCGGGCGCAACTAATCTTATTACCGCGATAGCAACCGCTTATGCCGACAGTATCCCGATAATCTGCATCACGGGTCAGGTCTCCACAGACCAGATCGGCTGCGATGTTTTTCAGGAAGCGGATATCACAGGTTCTGCGATGCCTTTCGTTAAGCACAGCTACCTTGTCAAGAACGCAGGCGACCTCCCGAGAATTTTCAAGGAGGCTTTCCATATTGCAGGAACGGGCAGAAAAGGCCCTGTTCTGATAGATGTTCCGATCGATGTTCAGCAGGCAGTCATCAAATATGAACCCGTTGAAGAAGTTTCGATGCGGACGTACAAGCCCACCTTCAAGGGCAACACCATGCAGGTGAAGAAGATCGCAAAGGCTCTCGAAGCTGCCAAGAAGCCGCTTATCTGCGCAGGCGGCGGTGTTTTCGCCTCCGATGCAGCGGACGAGCTTATCGCTTTTGCCGAAAAATCGGGTATCCCCGCAGTTTCGACAATGATGGGCATAAGCCTTTTCCCGACCGACCACCCGCTTTATATGGGTATGCTCGGTATGCACGGCGTAAAGACCGCCAACCACGCTGTCAGCGAGTGCGACACGCTTATCCTCATCGGTGCAAGAGTTGGCGACAGAGCTGTTACTTCGCCGAGCTTCCTTGCCGAAAACAAGAAGATCATACATATTGATATAGACCCTGCCGAGATCGGCAAAAACATACAGACGGATATTCCGCTTGTAGGCGACTGCAAGGCTATCCTCACGGAGCTTACCGACTACATCGAGAAGAAAGACCGCTCCGAGTGGCTTTCCGAGCTAAACGAGGTAAAGAATTCCGTTCCTACCGAAAACGAGACCGAGGGTTACGTCAACCCGAAGATGTTCATCCGCAAGCTTTCCAACGCACTTCCCGACAATTCGGTATGCGTTGCCGATGTCGGTCAGAACCAGATATGGGCTTGCAACAATTTCAATATCAAAAAGGGCGGCAGATTCCTCACGAGCGGCGGCATGGGAACAATGGGTTACTCCGTTCCTGCGGCTGTCGGTGCGAAAATGGCTGCACCCGACAAGGAAGTTGTCGTTATCTGCGGCGACGGTTCGTTCCAGATGCAGATGATGGAGCTTGCGACGATCGTTCAGGAGAACATCGCCGTAAAGATAATCATTATGCGAAACAACCGCCTCGGAATGGTTCGTGAGCTTCAGACAAAAGCGTATAAGGATCAGCAGATAGCTGTTCGTCTTACGGACGGAAACCCTGATTTCGCGATGCTTGCAAAAGCTTACGGCATTGATTCGATGTCCGTTTCAAATATGTCCGAAGCGGAAGAAGCTATCGGAAAGCTCGCAGCCTCCGACAAGCCGTTCCTGCTTGAAGTCAACGTATTCAAAAACGAAAGCACTTTATAATAGGGAGAGAAAATATATGAAACACACTATCTCAGTCCTTGTTGAGAACCATGCAGGCGTTCTTTCCAGAGTTTCGGGACTTTTTTCAAGAAGAGGCTTCAACATCGACAGCCTTGCGGTAGGCGTTACCGATGACCCCGAAATTTCAAGAATAACCATCGTTGCCGACGGCGACGAACACACCGCTCAGCAGCTCGAAAAGCAGCTCAACAAGCTCATCGATACTCTCAAAGTCAAGAATCTCAGCGAGGGCGAATTCATTTCAAGAGAACTTCAGATGATAAAGATAAACGCAAACGCTTCGCAGAGAAGCGAAATTCTCACTATCTGCGAGATCATGGGCGCAAAGGTCGTTGACCTTACTTCCAACACCGTAACGGTCGAGATCTGCGACACAACGCCGACTTTGAAGCGCTTTGCGGAGCTTGTTCGTCCTTACGGCATAAAGGAACTCGTAAGAACGGGTGTTATCGCTATCGAAAAGGGCTCGGATAGCCTTAAAACGAAGTAAAAACCAATCAAGTTTCTGATTCTGCGTCAGAATTTTTCTGCACAGTTCAAAAAATGGGTCTGCCAAAGTCCGGCACACGGATCTTGGCACTTCCCAAATAAAAAATACATATATGGAGGAAATTAAAATGAATAAGATCTTTTATCAGCAGGACTGCGATCTCGGCAGACTTGACGGCAAGACAGTTGCTATCATCGGTTATGGCTCTCAGGGTCATGCACACGCACTCAACCTCAAGGACAGCGGTGTAAACGTTGTTGTTGGTCTTTACGCAGGTTCCAAGAGCGCTGCCAAGGCAGAGGCTCAGGGTCTTAAGGTAATGTCCGTTGCAGAGGCTACAAAGGCTGCTGACGTTATCATGATCCTTATCCCTGATGAAAAGCAGGCTGAAATGTACGAAAAGGAGATCGCTCCGAACCTCACAGCAGGCAAGACACTTGCTTTCGCACACGGCTTCAACATTCACTTCGGCTGCATCGTTCCGCCTAAGGACGTAAACGTAATCATGATCGCTCCTAAGGGACCCGGACACACTGTAAGAAGCGAATATCAGGCAGGCAAGGGCGTTCCTTGTCTTATCGCTGTTGAGCAGGACGCTACAGGCGATGCACAGGATATCGGTCTTGCTTACGCTCTCGGAATCGGCGGCGCAAGAGCAGGCGTTCTCGAAACAACATTCAGAACAGAAACAGAAACAGACCTCTTCGGTGAGCAGGCAGTTCTCTGCGGCGGCGTTTGCGCTCTTATGCAGGCAGGATTTGAAACACTTTGCGAAGCAGGTTACGACCCAAGAAACGCTTACTTTGAGTGTATCCACGAGATGAAGCTCATCGTTGACCTTATCTACCAGTCCGGTTTTGCAGGAATGAGATACTCTATCTCCAACACAGCTGAATACGGCGACTACATCACAGGTCCTAAGCTCGTAACAGAAGAAACAAAGAAGACAATGAAGAAGATCCTCTCCGATATTCAGGACGGCACATTCGCTAAGGAATTCCTCCTCGATATGTCCCCTGCAGGCAAGCAGGTTCACTTCAAGGCTATGAGAAAGCTCCACGCTGAACACCCATCCGAAAAGGTCGGCGAAGAGATCAGAAAGCTCTATAGCTGGAACGGCGAAGACAAGCTCATCAATAACTAATTTTTAATGCGTAATTCGTAATGCGTAATGCGTAATTATTTGTATTTCGCACATTTGCATTGAATTCCGTAGGGGACGGGTTTCCAGTCCCGTTCCGTAAGGCATTAATATAATAAATGAACAGACCTAATTTCAAGGGAACGCCCTTTGAAATCAGGTCTGTTTTCGTTATTATTCGCAGTATTGGGGTACGCCGAAAAATTCCCCGTAATTGTTAGGTTTTCAACGGGCGGATATAGAATCCGCCTCTACGGAAGTCGGCATCTTGCAACAAATTTGCGGAGCAAAAATAATTACGCATTACGAATTACGCATTACGCATTGATTATGTTTCTCTCCAATTCGTCCCAGTTAAGTATCTCAAGCGCCGCATCAATGTAATCATCACGGCGGTTCCGACGGTCGGGGTAGTAGCTGTGTTCCCATAGGTCGAGGGCGCAGACGGGACGGATATTTTCACCCTCGGGGAGCGTGTGGTTCGGCGTTGACATTATGAACAGACCTCCGCAGCAGTCCTCGCAGACCCATGTAAAACCCGAGCCGTAGACCTTTGCGGCTGTTTCTTTTATCGCTTTCAGAAATTCCTCCACACTGCCGAACTGTTTATTTAAGAGCATTTTCAAATGGTCTGACGGCTCTTTTCGGTTCGGCGAAAGCGACTTGAAATACAGCTCGTGTCCGAAAACGGCAGCGGCGGCTTGTGCGATATCGATATCTTTAAGGTGAGCAAGGCTTTCAAGGCTGATATTCTGCGCCTGCGGCCGTTCAAGCACCATTGCATTGAGCTTTTTCAGCGTCGGCAAGTAATGCTCATTATAGTGAAAAAACACGGTGCAGCGCCCGATATTCGGCTCGAGCGCATTTTCCTCATACTCCAATTTCAGTTCCGCAAAGGGATAATACTGTTCATATACCATAGCCGATCTCCTTTATATAAATAGATTTGAAACGCCCGAAACCGCAGCGCATAATATCAGACCTACCGCTGTCGGGAGCGCCGCACCGAGCAGTGTCCACTTCAGACTTCCCGTTTCCTTTTTCATAGTCATGAGCGAGGTCGAACACGGGAAATGGCAGAGCATAAATATCAGCGTACACACCGCCGTAACGGGTGTCCAGCCGTTCGCAAGCAGGATATTTTTCAGCGAATCAAGGTTCTCGTAGTCGGTCATCACCCCCGATGAAAGATATCCCATAAGCATTATCGGAATAACAATTTCATTCGCAGGGAAACCTAAAATAAACGCAAGCAGGATAACTCCGTCCATTCCGAAAAGCCTTGCGAATGGGTCGAGTGCGCCCGAGCATATCGAAAGTATGCTTTCACCGCCGATCCGGACATTCGCTGCGAGCCATATAATAAGACCTGCAGGGGCGGCGGCTGTCACGGCTCTGCCGAGGACGAAAACCGTTCTGTCGAGCAGCGATCGAATGAGTATCTTCCCTATCTGCGGTCGGCGGTACGGCGGCAGTTCAAGCGTAAATGAGGACGGTTCACCTTTCAGGAGCGTCTTTGACAGCAGCTTCGAGGTAAAAAGCGTCAGCATCACGCCGAAAAGTATAAAAAGTATCAGAATTCCGACCGAGATCAGCGAGCCGCCGAATCCGCCCGTTCCTGCCGCAAAAAATATCGTTATTATTGCGATAAGCGCAGGAAAACGCCCGTTGCACGGGACAAAATTATTCGTCAGTATTGCAATGAGCCTTTCCCTCGGCGAGTCGATTATGCGGCAGCCCGTTATGCCGACCGCATTGCAGCCGAAGCCCATTGCCATTGTCAGCGACTGCTTTCCGCAAGCACCTGCACGCTTGAAATATCGGTCGAGGTTGAACGCCGCCCTCGGCAGGTAACCAAGGTCTTCAAGCAGCGTGAAAAGAGGAAAAAATATCGCCATCGGCGGCAGCATTACCGAAATTACCCACGTTAAAATGCGGTATACTCCGTCCAAAAGCACACCTTTCAGCCACTGCGGAGCGGCAGTCATTTCCATAAGCGCACGGAGCTTTTCCCCGAGTGTGCCGAACGCCGATGAAAGCAGCGCCGAGGGGTAATTTGCGCCGTAAATCGTTATCCAGAATATGACGGCGAGCATTGCAGCCATTATCGGAACACCCCAGACCTTATGCGTTAAAACACGGTCGATCCTGCGGTCACGTTTCAGGCAGTTTTCATCGCCGAAATGCACACATTCCGCCGCGATATCTTCGCCCTTTCGGACGAGTGCTGTAACAATAGAATCACATATTTTCTGCCTGTCATAGCCGACCGAGGCAAGACGTTCTTTTTCGGCAGAAATAACGGAAAGAGTTTCCTCGTCGGCGTTTTCGAGAAACCTCTGCGAAAGCTTTTCGTCACCCTCCAGGATTCGCAGAGCTGCAAAGCGACCGCCGTTTCCCTCGCCCAGTTTTTCGGCTATAACGGCGGCAGAACGCTCTATTTCTTCGTCATAGGTACAGCGGAAAACCTGCTCCCCCGTTATGTCTTTTATTGCGGAAAGTCCGTTTGCGAACGCTTCCATTCCCTCGCCCGAACGTGCCGCCGCAGGATAGACGGGAACTCCGAGCAGTTCCGAAAGCCTTGCGCAGTCAACGGATATCTGCTTTTTTCGAGCCTCGTCTATAAGATTCACGCAGACGACAACGTGCGGCGTTATTTCGAGTATTTGCAGAACAAGGTTGAGGTTTCGTTCAAGGCAGGACGCATCGCATACGACAGCAACGCCCTGCGCACCGCCGAAGCAAATAAAATTCCTTGCCGCCTCTTCCTCCGCCGAATGCGCAAGTATCGAATATGTGCCGGGGATATCAACAAGTGTATATGAATTTTCACCGCAGGAAAAGCTGCCGCAGGCGTTCTGTACCGTTTTCCCCGTCCAGTTGCCCGTGTGCTGATGAAGTCCCGTAAGAAAGTTGAAAACCGTTGATTTCCCGACATTCGGGTTGCCTGCAAGCGCAAGAACGATGCTGTCGGTGTCGGAGATATGCTCGATATCGCCGCAGCATCTGCCCGTATTTGAGGCTGTAAGTCCCATACGCTCCCTCCTTTTATTGATTGACTTGATACAAGTCTATTCAGCGGCGGCAAGTCCTTATACTAAACATGATTTAAAATCCAAACTAAAGTTTACGTTAATTCTGAAAGAATTTCGCTTTGTTCAAAGGGTGGTGGGTGTCCAGAGGGCAAAGCCCTTGGTCGCACTCCGCAGAGTGCGAAACTCCCTAAACTGACAGTACAAAGCTTGCCGCAATAGCGAAATATCTATAAGTTAAAAGGCGCAATTCACATCAAAAAAAAGCAAACCCAAAATGTGAATTGCGCCAATTCTTTTACTCGAATAACCATCCTTGAAGCAAAAATCTACGAACGAAGTGAGTGGATTTGAAGCTTCAACGCAATTTATGAACAGCGAAAGGAAACGAATGTGAACACGCAAAAAATGTAGTGTTTTGTAATTGGTGAATTATTAAATCAAATCGTGTTTATTTGTTTGATACGAAAAGCGTTAATTTGATATGGGATAATTGAAGATAAATGATTGTCTTCCGTGAGCATTGAGCAAAGGGAAAACCTTTAGGAGGACAGGGGGAGGCACTCTGTACGAGGGGGACGCAAGGTCGTCCTCCCCCTATCCTCCTTGCGGTGTTCCCTGAAGTGTATCACACTTTGCACTCACCTTTCCCCAAACCTCCAACCCTCTCCCGACCAATGCTACAAGCACAAGTCAGGCTTTTGGACGTTTGATACGGGCACGGCGGGAGAGGGTGTTTACGTTACAATTAGCTATGACGTGATTAATTGCTTACTGTTTATAATAATATTGCAATTTGTAAATTTATGCTGAAAATTTGTAAGATGATTGATGCTATAAAATAAAGTGTTAGGGCTTATGCTGTACTACGGAAAAATACGGCGATTTCAAATGTACCGAATTATCAATTGATAACTATTAACTGTCAACTGTTAATTATCTAACTGTAAATAAACTGTAAAACTACATCGAAATCTCTTGACTTTGAGCCAACTCCAAGCATTATAATATAATCAGAAAAAAGGTGGTGATCTAATTTCCCGAAAGATTTGATTCGGGAGATCGGAAGAATATGACTATTAAAGAAGTAAGCGAAAAATACGGACTTTCGCAGGATACTCTGCGTTATTACGAAAAGATCGGCGTTATCCCACCCGTTACAAGAACTTCGGGCGGTATCCGAAACTACACCGAACAGGACATCGGCTGGGTCGAAAACGCCGTTTGTATGAGAAACGCAGGACTTCCCGTTGAGATCATAGCCGAGTATTGCAGGCTTTTCAGCATGGGCGACTCGACTATCGGCGCACGGCTCGAGCTTCTCACCGAGCAGCGCAAAAAACTCATCGAGCAAAAGGAACAGCTTGAAACGGAAATTTCACGCCTTGACTACAAGATAGGCAGATACGAGATCGCCGTAAAAACGGGCGTTTTGAGCTGGGAAAAAGAATAATGAAAGGACTTGAAAATCATGTATATTGAAAAGATCAACTCTCCAAGTGATGTTAAAAAGCTTGACTGTGACGAAAGGATCGCACTTGCCACTGAAATGCGTGAGGCTCTTTTAAAGAGAGCGAGCATTCACGGCGGACACTTCGGCCCTAACTTCGGTATGGTCGAGGCTACTATCGCTCTTCACTACGTTTTCAACTCGCCCGAGGACAAGATCATCTTCGATGTTTCGCACCAGAGCTACCCTCACAAGATGCTCACAGGCAGAAAGGACGCTTATCTTTACCCCGAAAAATATGACGACGTTTCAGGCTATACGAACCCTGTCGAAAGCGAACACGACTTCTTCGAGGTCGGTCACACCTCAACTTCGATAAGCCTTGCCTGCGGTGCCGCAAAGGCTCGTGACCTCACAGGCGGCAAGGGCAATGTTATCGCTGTTATCGGCGACGGTTCTTTGAGCGGCGGCGAGGCTCTCGAGGGTCTTGACACGGCAGGCGACCTCAACACTAACCTTATCATCATCATCAATGACAACGATATGTCCATTGCAGAGAACCACGGCGGACTTTACCGTAACCTCAAGGCTCTCCGTGAGGGCAACGGCAAGGCTGAGACTAACCTTTTTACTGCAATGGGACTTGACTATGTTTTTGTAAAGGACGGAAACGATATTGACGCACTCATCAAGGCTTTTGAAAGCGTCAAGGACACCAAGAAAGCCGTTGCTGTTCACATCGTAACGCAGAAAGGCAAGGGTTATGCTCCTGCCGAAAAGGACAAGGAAAACTGGCACTGGCATATGCCTTTCAACATTGAAACGGGCGAATGTACGTTCAACTTTGACGGCGAGGATTACGGCGAAATGACCGCTGAATATCTCCTTGACAAAATGAAGAAAGACCCTGCCGTTGTTGCACTCACGGCAGGAACTCCGACCGTTATGGGCTTCACAAAGGATAAGCGTGAAAAAGCAGGAAAGCAGTTTGTCGATGTCGGCATCGCAGAGGAAAACGCTGTTGCAATGAGCTCCGCACTCGCAAAGTTCGGCGCAAAGCCCGTTTTCGGTGTGTACAGTTCGTTTCTCCAGCGCACCTACGACCAGCTCTCGCATGATGTCTGCATCAACAGGAACGCTGCAACATTTGTCGTTTTCTCTGCCTCCGTATGGGGTATGACTGACGTTACCCACCTTGGACTTTACGATATCCCGATGATATCGAATATCCCCGAGCTTGTTTACCTCGCACCGACCTGCGCAGAGGAATACTTTGCAATGCTCGACTGGGCAATTGAACAGAACGAGCGCCCCGTTGCGATCCGTGTTCCCTGCAATGGCGTTATCCACTCGGACAGAAAGTTCCCGACCGATTACAGCACACTTTCCTCCGAAATCGTCACAAAGGGCAGCAGGGCGGCGATCATCGCACTCGGCGACTTCTATCAGCTCGGTGAAAAAACTGCGGCTATCCTTAAAGAAAGCGGCATAAATGCAACTCTTGTGAACGCACGTTATGCAAGCGGAGTTGACGCAAAGCTTCTTGACGAACTGAAAAAAGATCACTCGCTCGTTGTTACTCTCGAGGACGGCTCGCTTGAAGGCGGCTTCGGCGGCAAGGTCGCATCTTACCTCGGTGATTCGGGTGTCAAGGTCAGAAATTTCGGCATCACGAAGTCGTTCTACGACCGTTACAATCCCGATGAACTTCTTGAAAAGCTCGGTGTTACACATAAGAATATTGCGGAATACATTATTAACAATGCGTGATAGGCATTGTTAAATTCGGAATGCGGAATTCGGAATTATTTTGCTCCGTAAATTTATGGCGAGAACCGATTTTCCGTAAGGGGACGGGTTTCACGTTCCACGCCGCAAGGCGTTTCATAATAAAAAAACCTGTTTTCAAAGATTTTGAATTCTTTGAAAACAGGTTCTTTTTGTTTACGAAAGATAATATATGTGTCAAAAATCGCTTCGCGATTCGGGACGGGAAACCCGTCCCCTACGGAAAATTTGCCTAAAATACAAGTTTTTTGACGAGTGGATATAGAATCCGCCCCTACAATTTTTGTTACAAACTAACGGAATATAAATAATTCCGAATTCCGAATTCATAATTCCGAATTTAATATCAATAGTCTATTATAAACACAAGTATCCTATACTGCGAATAATAGTCTGTCCAGCTTACGTTGAGCTTGACGTTCATCTCGGAGCTTATATCGGCTATCTTTACTTTGAGGTAATCTCCCCCGCTGCTTGCGCTGTCTGTCATCTTCCGAATGGTCGAATGAAGCATATTGCTTGTGCCGAACTTTATCGAAGCGGTATGACTGCCCTCGGATATCGCTTTGCGCAGGGCGTTATCTATCGTCTGCTCGGTCGTTTCCTCGCTTTCGACATACAGTCCCTCTTTGATAAAGTAGTTCTCTTTCGTTCCGTATGCTTTCGGCGGAGGTGAGGTTATCGTCCATATAGTATGATTATTCTCTATGACCGAATCGGTGACGAGAAAATACTGGTACATCACCATATCGGGGTACATTTCGGCGATCATTCCGTCGGGTTTATCCCAAGTCACATCGACATGATACCAGTTGCCGTCTATTTTCACCATATTCCACATATGCGCGGTGTCCGTTTCGCCCGTGACGATGATATTCTCTATCCCGGCCTTATTGCAGAGGTAGGAAAAGCTCTTCGCATAGCCCTCGCAGAGCGCTTTTCCCCTTACGAGCGCGCCGTAGATAGTGTTCGCATAAGGGTCTTCGGAATCGCTTTCGCAGTGGGTGATAAGGTAATCGTGAAAATATTTCAGCTTATCGTAGGTCGTCATTTCGTCGGTAACGCCACCCATTATCTCGTTCGCGGCGGCTTCAGCGGCGCGGTTCATATTGCTCATTTCCTCGCAGGAAAAGCGGTAGGTGAACTCGACGGGAAAGCGCTGTATTTCCACATCGAACGCGCCGACCCTTCTGTCGGAAACATTGCCGAAGCCCATTTGCTCGATGCCTATAAGGTTGAGTATTTTCGTATAAGTTTCGCCGTCCGCCTCCATCGGAACGGACTTCTCTTCGTTACCGATAGCTTCAACGAGTGAATTGTATATCTTCTTTTCTTCGGAAGAAAGAAAATTCTGTCCGTAGAGCGTTTCCATATCCTCGGGGAAATAGATAAGGCTGTCGCGGACAACGGACGATGTATCTTCGATAAGCACCGAAGTTCCGCCCTCTATCATGTGATAGCTGCCGTTATAGGTCATATCCTCCGTCGGGTCTTTTTCCGAGCCGCACGAGGAAAAAGCCATAGTTACCGTTATTGCCGCTGCGGCAGCTGCGCAGCGCTTCGGTATAAGTTTTCGCAAGGTGATTTACCTCCAAAGCCTCTCAGAACAATGGATAAATTATACTGATTCTTAAACCGAAAGTGTACAAAAAGTCAAGCAAAAGCTCGTAGCTATTGAAAATAGCTTTATATGGCTTTTGCGCCGATTTTTTTCTACACTTTGATTAAAAATCAGTATTAAACATATTGAAGGAAAAGCTTTATAACTCTTGTCTTGGGGTCGCTGTGATACTGTATTGAGTTGAGATTGTATTTATTTTCAGCCGAATCGTAGGTGTTTTCGTAGATGTCGATAGCGTGACGCTGTTCGGGGTCAAAGAGGTAGAATATAACGTCCTCAAAGGTCTGATCGTCTGCGCAGGCGAACTGTACTGCAGGTATTTTTGCCGCCGAAGCCTTTATGATCTCCTCCGCGATAAGTGCAGCCGCATCCGGAACATCTCTCGCAACGAGGTTGTTATAAACGAAGTAGTTGTACTTTTCGGAAGCTGCCTTCGGGTAATCGAACGGCTGGTCGTAGAGGACGTGATACTTGTTTATTATATCGTCCGTAACGCAGAAATAGTCGTATCTTATATATGGGAATTCGGTGTTCGTTGCGTTGCCCGAAGTAACATCGACATGATACCATTTCCCGTCTATCTTCACCATATTCCACATATGCGGAGTTTCGTTGAAGTCGCCGAGGGTCGTAATGGTTTCGATGCCGACCTTTGAGCAGAGGTAGGAAAAGGCTCTTGCGTATCCTCCGCAGACGGTCGATTTTTCAACGAGTGCGCCGTAGATATCGCGTAGATTTTCGGCATTTTCGTTGTATTCGACCTCGGAGGCGAGCTTATCATAGAAGAACTTCACTATCTCATATTCCGACATTTCGTTTCCAAGCTCGGAGATGATCTTATCCGCAGCAGCGTCGATCTTTTTCTGCATATCATCGACCTGCTCGGCGGTATAGAGATAGGAAAGCTGCGCGGAAACAACATTTCCCGTGTTTGAAGCGCTTGTATAGCGGATATTTACGTCAAGGTCGAAGATGCTGTACTCAAAGTCATATATGAGCTGATAAAGCTCGACATAATCATCGCCCGAGATCTTCACTCCGTCGGGGATATCGAATCTGTCTCTGTGCGCCTTGATCGCTGTGAGCATAGCGTCATAAGCGGCTTTTTTGTTGCTGTCGAGGGTATTGTACGGGTAAGCTTTTTCTATCGGAGAACCTTTTACATAGATATACTCCCCGTCTGCGCGCTGCACGGGTGCGGCTGTAATGACGGTTTCGGTCGTGACAAGTGTGGTGGTTTCCGATGAGGTCACGGTCGTGTCCGTTATCGGAACGGTCGTAGAAGCAGATGATGTGATCTCCGAAAATACCGAAGAATTCGGGGTGGTCGTTACTGACGTTACGGGAGAAAGGGACGATCTGTCTTCCGAGGTTTCCGGCGAAGCGGTCGTTGTTGCAAGCTCCGTGCTTTTCTCCGTTGTCGTTGTTGTTTCGGGAACGGATATCGATATCGGCGGATTGGTTTCCGCTTCGATGACGGAAACTTCCTTTTCGGGTGCAGTCGTGACGGCAGACGGGAGCGTATCCTCCCAGTCGGCTTCGCTGCCCCGTCCGCAGCCCGAGAGCATGAGCGCTGCCGCAAGCAGGGCGGCTGTGAACGCGCTGACTTTATTTTTATTCATAAAAACCTACAGTCCTTCCAGATATGGCGTAAGACGTTTCCCCACGCTTCGTCATAATGCGACGTTTTTGCGCGGAGATCCGCTGTACTGTTAAAAGATCAATGAAATATGGATCACATAAAGCGAACTGTTTTCAATATGGTGAGCCGAGCTTATTTTAAGCCCGTCATTTGCGTTCAGTTCCTCGATGATCTCTTTCAGACCCTGCCGATCGTAAAGATACGAACAGACCTCGCTGAAAGCTTCTTCGTTATCGAAGCGTATCTCCGCTTCTCCGCTGCCGTTTCGGGCGGCTTCCTTTATCGAAGCTGAAAGTGCCGCAAGTCCGTCTGTATAATTATCGAAATAAAGTCCGCTCCTGACGAAATAATTCCCGTTTCCGTCCGTGCAGGGCACCGATGGGAGATACTCGGTGTCGGGGAAATGCGAGATGCCGTTTATCTCATCGTCCGATACGAGAAAATAGTCGTGCCGCAGAAATTTTTCGTTTTCATCTTTAAGGATAGGATCGTCCCATGTGCAGTCAACGTTGTACCATTCGCCGCCGCAGACAGCCTTGTTCCAGAGATGCGGTTCGCCCTTTTCGTTTGAGCCGCTGACGACGTAATTTTCAATGCCTGTCGCTGTGCAGAGGTAGGAAAACGCGAACGCATAGCCTTCGCACATTGCCGAGCCGTCAACGAGAGCGCCGTAAGCAGTGGCGGCGTTGCTTCCGTTCTCGGAGAAAGTGCAGGAAAGGACTATCTCATCATGTATCGCGAGGAGCTTTTCATAATCGTCCGTATCCTGACCGAAGCCTGCAATAATTTTACCTGCCTCAAGGTCGAGCGCAACGCGCATACGGTCTGTCTGCTCTTCGTCATATCGATACATAAAATATAACATTCGCTGCTCATCATCGCAGTAAAATCTGCTGTCAAGCCAAAAGATCCGTTCCTGCTGGGTGTAAAGGAGGGTGAAAAGCTTTCGCATTTCATCGCTGTCGAAGTCCTCGGGGAACGGAAATTCATTTTCGCGCCTGTTCACCGCTCCGATCATATCGGAATAGGTTTCCTTTTCCTTATCATTAAGGGTATAAAAGACATAATCGAGCTGTTCCGCCGCAGCTTCGGTGCTCTGACCGCTCTGCGGCTGCGAAACGCTCTCATCAACGGCTTTGCAGGACGTCAGCAGCACTGCCGCCGCCAACGTCACGGAAAAAGCCGCAAAAAAACCGAATTTCATTCTTATCAATACTCAATAACGAGCTGGATAACGTGGAGATCCTGCTTGCTGCTGTCCTTGAGCTTCTTTATCTTGGAATTTACGCTCTTGAGGTCATCGCGGTAGCTGCTGTCATTCTTGAGAGAGTCTTCGATCTCCTTGAAGAGTGAATCGGAGCCGACCATGATGTGTGCAACTACAGTTCCCTCGGAAGCTGCCTTTTTAAGCTCTTCCTTAAGAGCCTTGTCTGCATCGTCACGGTTATCGTAAACATAGCCGTTCTTTATGAAGTAGTTCTGTGCTGTTGCTGTTGCCTTTGGCGGTTCATAGTATGTTACCTTTTCGCCGCTCTTAAGGCTTACCGTGTTGATATTGAAGTGTGATTTCTCGTTTATCCACTCATCGGGAACGAGGAAATAGCTGTAACGGAGATAGTTTGTAACAGGTGTTTTGAGGATCGGGTCGTCCCATGTTGTATCGAGGTTATACCACTCGCCCTCAACCTTGACCTTGTTCCATGCGTGGGAAGTTCCCTGATCGTTCGTGCCTGTAATGACCATACAGTCGATACCTGCTTTGTCACAGAGGTACTGCATTGACTTTGCATAGCCTGCGCACTGTATATTTCCCTGCTTTGAAGTACCGCCGGAGAATGCATTATATATAGTCTGATTGTAGTTGCCCGCTTCTTCGCTCTTTTCAAAGGTGGAGTTGAGCACGAGGTAGTCGTGGAAAACTTTAAGCTTATCAAAAGTGGAGGATTTTGAATTTGCTTCCTTTAAAAGGCTGTCAACGGTCGCATCGATCTCTTTCTGCATTGCAGCGATCTTGTCGGTATCTGTCTCGTTATAATAAAGTCTGCCGACAACTGATCTGCTGTTGAGCCAGAACAGCTGCGGTTCCTGGTTGTAAACAAGTCCGAACACCTTTGTCCACTGTGCGTTATCGAGGTTCTGTGCGCCGAAGATCCTTGTGGACATATTGGAAGCAGCGCCGAGTATAGCGTCATAGAGAGCCTTTTCATTATCGGAAAGGGTATTGTATGCGTATCTTGTGGTGCTGTCAACGGAGGTATCGACTACGGGTACAGCCTTTGTTGTTGTGTTGAAAATGCTGTCCTCATCGGGAACTGCCGGTGCTGCGGTAACTGCATTTACAGTCACGGGAGCGCCCTCTGCATCGGTAACGACATTTCCATCTCCGTCGAGAACAGTTTCTGTGACGGGAGCTTCGTCTTCTGCCGGAGCGGAAGTTTCGCCGTTTGCATCTGTTTGCTCTTCGCCGTTCGGAGCTTGGGTGATAACGTTTGTGACAAATTCCTCGCTGTCGTCGTTTTTATTTCCGCAGCCTGCTGCTGTGATCGTAAGTACGGAGATCATAGCAAGAGCAGCGGCGATCATTTTAAGATTTTTCTTCTTCATTTTAATTCCTTTCCTTTATCTTCAAAATCGTTACGGGCAGAATCGGGAGAAAGCTCCCGAAATATCCGCCCGCAAATAAATTACTTATAGAATATATCGTACTGAACGACGTATGTTCCCTCGCCGTATGCTTTAAGTCTTGAAAGCTTCTTTACATTCTTGCCCTGAGCCTTTGCATAATTCTGGAGCTCACGGAACGAATCATTGGTGTTCATCTTATCCCAGATATCCTTGCTTGTAACACGGATAGTCGTTGCGACAGTGCCTGTCTTGATATTAGCGGCAAGCTCGGCTTTCATGCCTGCCATAGCTTTCTTATAGCTGCTGAATTCCTTGTTATAGACTTTATAATAGTTTGCGCTTGTCTTTGTGCAGGCAGGTTCATCAAAGAGCTGGATAGTAAAGCCGTTGCTTCTGAAATATGTATTCGGGTTGAGGTGGTCGTTCTTTACCCATGCATCGGGAACGAGGAAGTAATTGTATCTTATATAGTCCTCATTATGCTCATTGATCGGGTCGCCCCATGTTGCGTCGATAACATAGTAGCCGTTATCGCAGTAGACCTTGTTCCAAGCGTGAGTTGTGCCCTGGGGGTTTTTGCCGATGATAACAACGCTCCGGATACCTGCAAGGTCGAAGAGGTACTGCATAGTTCTTGCATAACCTGCGCACTGAAGGTCAGCGCCCTTTGTAAGGCCGTTCTTTATGGAACAGGTATCTTCGCTGTCGGAGGTGCTGAAGTTGCTGTTCAGAACCACCCAGTCATAGATGACCTTTATCTTGCTGAATGTTGACTTATACTGATCAACGGTGTTGAGGATAGTTTTAACGTTCTTGTCAAGTGCAGTCTGTATCTCCGCTGCCTGATCTGCGGTATAAACATACTTGATGTTGAGGTATCCGTTGATGTTTACGGGGATAGCACGGGGAAGCCAGAAAAGCTCGGGTTCCTGATTGATAACATTAACGTAGGTCTTGATAGTCTGATTAACGCTGAGGCCTTCGGGAACTGCAACCTTCGACTTAAAGCTCTTTGCTGCTTCCACGATATTCGCATAAAGCTGCTTTTCGTCAGAAGGGAGCTGCTTGTAAACATACTTCGTCTTATAGTCAACGTTGTATGTTACGGAGCTTGACGAAGATGTGCTTGTTTTATCGGTCGTTGTTTTCTTGGTGGTCTTGCTTGTTTTCTTTGTTGTTTCGGAAGAATTCTTTTTGGTGGTCGAGGACTTCTTTGTCGTTGTCGTGTTATCATCGTCAAAGATCTCATCGATATCTTCATCGACCGTTGTTGTGGCTGCACCGGGCTTTGTATCACTCAAAAAGCTTGAATGAATGAACGAACCGTCCTTGAGCTTGTAGTAGCCTGTATCGGTAGCGGCAACAACAGTTACCTTTGTGCCCTTTGTGTACTTGGAAACTGTTTCAGCGCCTGCTGTGGGGACTTTGCGTGAAAAGCACGCCTGCGTTGTGTACATAACTTCGCTGATCTGAGTTTCGTTCCAGGTGTTTTTAGCTTCAAGCTCTGCTCTTGTAAGTGCAGCGCTTATGATAGCTTCCTCAGTCTCAGCCGAAGCTTCTTCGGAATAGAAGCTTTCCTCGGAATAGGAAGTATCGGCAGCAGAAGCATCAGCATCTTCCGCCTTGCCGCAGCCTGTTGTGAGGATCGCCGACGCAAGAATGAGCGCCAAAGCCGCACTTATTGTTTTTTTAGTGTTCGTCTTCATTGATCTTCTCCTTTTCGTTTTCGTTATTTTCATTATCACGATCTTCTCCGTCGGAGCTGTCATCGTGAATTATTTCCGCTTTGAGCTTTGATATCCACATATCCTCGGTAACAAGGACTGTGAAAAGCACATTTTGGTAGCGCACCGAAGCGTGTTCGTTTTCTTCGGGAATATGTCCGAGCAGACTCGTCACAAATCCGCTCATAGTGTCGGAATCGTTATCCTCGGGCAGTTCAAGTCCAAGCTCCCCGAAAACGTCCTCGGGCGAAGCGTTTCCGCTTATGGTGTAGGTATCGTCCGATATCTGTTTTATATCCTCTTCCTCGTTGTCGTATTCGTCACGGATATCACCAACAATGGTTTCAACAAGATCCTCCATTGTTACAATGCCTGCCGTTCCGCCGTATTCATCGACAACGGTAGCCATAACGGTCTTTTTCTGCGAAAGGAGCTTGAAAAGCTCGCTGCAGTGCATTGATTCGGGGACATAGAAAACGTCCCTCATAAGGTCTTTTGCGACCGTGCTTTGTGCGGCATCCGAGCCTATCATGCAAAGCAGGTCTTTCACGCTGATAACACCGACGATATGGTCGATGCTGTCCTCATAAACGGGGATCCTCGAAAAGCCGCTGCTTATCGAAGCATTGACTATCTCGGAAATGCCTGCAGTCGTTTCAACAGCGACGATATCCGTTCTGTGGGTCATAACATCGGAAACATTCTTGTCATCGAACCCGAAAACATTGCTTATCATTTCCCTCTGTGATTCTTCGACATTGCCCGCATCGACCATCATAAGTATCTCTTCTTCGGTGACTTCATCAGCGTCCTCGGAAGTTCCTCCGAACACGTTTATCACCGATGACGAAAGCACGGATAAAGGCGTGAGCAGCACAGTGAAGAATCTGAGTGCAGCCGAGCATCGCACAGCAGTGTCCGCAGCGTTCTTTTTCGTCACAAGTCTTTTCGGCAGACCGCAGCCGAACGCAAGTATCACAAACGCATCGGCAAGAAGAATTATCACCGCCGAAAGAATATAAGCCGCCGAAGCCGGCATAGCTTCACCGAGCGTTTCTGACAGCGCACCGATAAACACAAGCTCCGATATAACGCATATTATCGACGAAAGTGCGCCCTTTCCGACAGCAAAAGTCCGCTCCAGAGCGATCGGCTTTTTCAGCATCGAATAAAGCCGCCTTTCCGCAGCAGTTCCGTTTTCAAACGTCTTTAGCTTTGAGTCTCCTATCTCAGCGACTGCATTTTCGCAGACCGCAAGAAATGTTTTTAACAAAATAAGCGCAAGGATAACAATACTCCCCGCAAGCCCGTCAGAATCCATAACCGACTTCCTTTCAAAATAAAAAATACTTGTAACATTCTGTTTGCCGTCCGAAAAGTCAGGGCGGCTATTAAACAAATTATACTATAAAACTCAGAAAAAGTCAACAAACATCTTTTTCACCGACAAAGCATTTTTTCAGTATAAAAAAGCCCGTTTCCGCAAGGTTTTACCGCACTTTTCGGCGTTTTGCAAAGTATCCCCGGGAAAACGGTTTCCAAATTGTAAATGTATTGTAACCTTTACTGTTTGTATATTTATTATATATTAAACATTTGGTATATACAGTGAGCGAACATAAAGTCTTTTTACTCTTTCAATTACGAAGAAATATTATTTTGACAGCGAGAATAATTTCAGCAAAAAACACGCAGAGTGGCAGCTCTGCGTGTTTTCTTTTTTGGTGAACTCAGTGGGTTCATCGATTATTCATTTCTGTGATCATTATATCACAGAAATATAGTATTGCCATGACTTTGGGATTTATTCTATAGAAAAATCTTGTGTTTTACCGTTTGTAACAAACGCCTTGCGGTACGGAACAGCGACCCGTCCCCTACGGAAATTTTGCCTAAAATATAAGATTTTTGACGGGCGGATATAGAATCCACCCCTACACAATTTTGTATTATTCAGTGAATTTACGGAGCATAAATAATTCCGAATTCCTAATTCCGAATTTAAATAATTACGCATTATCCACGATCCTGCTTATCCAAACGCCTTTTCTTATAAGGATATATCCTATGACGACTTTTATAATGTCAGCCGCACAAACTATTGTGTAAACGGGCAGTATCGGCAGTGCTGTAAAGGTGCAGAGAACGTATGCAAGCGGCACGGAGAACACCCACGAGAACACACTGTCAAAAAGGAACGTCACGAATGTTTTTCCTCCCGAGCGCAGGGTGAAATACATCGCATTGAGGTAGCCCTGAACGGGAAAAAACGCCGCTGTTATGATGATGAAGCTTGTTCCGAGCGAGCGCACCTCGTCCGTGGTATCATAGACGAGCGGAAAGACTTTCGACACCGATATCAGCGCCGCCGTCAGGATAAGACACGCTCCGCCCGTGAATTTCATCAGTGAGAACGAATCCTTTTTCGCCTTTTCGTACTGACCTGCACCGAGGGTCTGACCTATGAGTATCCCTACTGCGTTTCCGAGCGCAACAAACACTACATTGAGCAGATTGCACAGGGAGTTTGAAATATTCATTCCTGCAACTATTTCAAGTCCCCTTGTTGCATAAGTCTGCGTAAGTACCGCTATCGCACCTGCCCACAGGAATTCATTGAGGAATATCGGCGTACCCTTTCTGAACATTTTGAGCGCAAGGTCTTTCGGGACAAGGAATGTCGTATAAAGTCCCTGCAGAAATTCGTGCTTATCCCTGCGGAGATTTGCCCATATAACAACAACGAGCATTTCGACAAACCTTGCGAGAACGGTCGCTATCGCCGCACCCCTTACGCCAAGCTCGGGAAAACCGAACTTTCCGAATATGAGCAGATAATTGAACACGATATCCACAACGACCGATGAAACGCCTGCGACCATCGGCTTTATGCTGTCGCCCGATTCACGCAGTGAGCTTGCATATATCTGCGTTACAGCGAACGGGAGCAGTCCGAGCAGCATAATCCGCAGGTAGTCCTTTGCGTTCTGCATTGTGAGCGACGCATCTATCGAGCCGCTTTCGCCTTTGAGATAAAGTCCGATAAGGAACTCGTCCCCGAACAGGAACGCAAGCACCCCGATAACAAGAAATGCCGCACATATAAAGCGCTTCATTCGTATTGCGCTTCTGAAGCCCTCTGTATTCCCCTGACCGTAAAACTGAGCGGCGTAGATGCCCGGTCCCGATATCCCCCCGAAAATGCCGAGATTGAATACGAAAATAAGCTGACCGACTATCGTTACCGCCGTCATTGCCTCCGTTCCGAGGCTTCCCACCATAACGCTGTCAACAAGTCCGACCATATTCGTAATGCCGTTCTGTATCATCATCGGAACGGCGAGCGTCAGCGCGCGGCGGTATATACTATTTTTCTCTTTCATTCGCTCCACTCCCCTTTTCAGAAATATTCAATGATTATAGCACAGTGCCTCTGCATTGTCAAGTTTGAATTTTCGTCCGAATTTTCTTGCATTTTCGCGCTTTTAGTGCTATAATCGAACCCGAAGGGAAGTGTTCGCTTATGAACGATGAGATAACAGTAAGATTTGCCGAGATTTCCGATGCAAAGGCAATATCGGAGATATACAGACCCTATGTCCTCGAAACGGCGATAACCTTTGAATACGATCCGCCGACGAAAGAGGAATTTGAAGCGAGAATAGCAAAAACAAAGCAGAAATACCCTTATATCTGCGCAGAGATCAACGGAAAAACAGTCGGATATGCCTATGTAAGTCCCTTTGTCGGCAGAAAAGCGTATGAACATTCGGTCGAGACCTCGATATATGTCGATATGGCATACAGAAAACACGGCATAGGCAAAAAGCTTTATGACACGCTCGAAAAGCTGCTTGCGGAAATGAATGTCTACAACCTCTGCGCCTGCATCGGCGTACCCTCGGGCGAGGCGGACGGGCATCTTGACCGAAACAGCGAGGATTTTCACGCTCATCTCGGCTACCGCTATGTCGGAAACTTCGTAAAGTGCGGCTACAAATTTGACCGCTGGTACGATATGATCTGGATGGAGAAAATTCTTACCCCTCATCCCGATGTTCCACCCGAATTTATAAATGTGAATGAACTTTCCACCGAAACTGCCGCAAAATGTGGAATAAAGCTCTGATATCCGCAAAAACAACAACCTTAGGAGGACAACAGCTATGAACGCAGATAAGGTCAAAAAGCAAGGCAAAAAGGGTGACGGGATCTATATTTTCATCATCGTTATATTGGTGATATTCAATATACTTCTGATAAAGCATATACAAAGCGATAAGCTTGCCGGTCTGAAAGAATACCTCACGGAATACTATTATTCTCAGGAAAATCTTGACGGCGCAATGCGAAAAAAGCTTGGCGATATATATGACGAGGGTTCTTACGGCAACTTTGAAAATTATGTTTACAAGCTTGTTCTTGATGATATCAACCAATACGAACCCGAACGGCTCGCCGAGTATAACCGCATTTTCAGCAAGGCAGAGTCGGAGCGTGTGGAAAATCTTTTTGCGGAAGCCGGTGAAACAACCGTCACAGCCGAGGGCGGAATATGCTGCATCAAGCTGAGTGATTTTACACCGAAAGAAACCTACAGCAGTCTTATGCAGTATTCCGATCTGCTCAAAAGCTCGGACAAATTCATTATCGACCTGCGTGACAATTCAGGCGGAAGCATTGACGGGCTTTCAAAAGTCCTTTCGCTTTTTTACAACAAAGGCGAGGTAGTTATGACCGAAATCAACGACAAAGAAACTATCGAACACAAATCAAAAACCGACAAAACGATCGGCTTTGACAAGCTTGTTTTTCTCTGCAATGAGAACACCGCAAGCTCCGCCGAAGCAATGATATTCTGTATGAAGTCCGATTTCGGGGACAAGGTTTCCGTTGTCGGCACAAAGACCTACGGAAAGAATTTTACATACGCATTCAAAAAGTTCAATGACGGTCACGATTTTATTTTTGTATCATCGCTGATGTGCAGCGGCGGAAAAGAAACTTTCAGCGAGAACGGCATTTCTCCCGACTATGAAAAAAGCGATGATGAGAGCTTTGACTTTGCGCTGGAACTGCTGAATAAGTAACAACGCAGCTTTCCTATTGTGAATTGCAATAAAAAGCAAGGCTTTTTCGGGCGGATTTGATACAAAATCCCAAAGCTTTGCTTTATTGCTTTACTTTAATATTAAGATGTGGTATTATTAGCTTTGTATTTTAAAGGCTTTATGCCTGTTTTAAGAAAGGTAAGGGAAAGAATATGAAAAAATTAGCAAAGCTTATCGCCGTAATGGCACTCGTCCCTGCAATGCTCGCAGGCTGCGGAAACTCCAACGGCGCATCGGACGAAACAACAACAGCCGCCGACACTGACGCTGCCGCTGTAACAGAAGAAGCAGGCGAGGACAATTCTCTCCAGAAGGTACTCGATTCGGGCGAATTTATCCTCGGTCTTGACGCTACATTCAAGCCAATGGGCTACACAGATGAAAACGACGAGATCGTTGGCTTCGATATCGACTGCGCAGAAGAGGTTTGCGCAAGACTTGGCGTTAAGCTCGTTAAGCAGCCTATCGACTGGGATACAAAGGAACAGGATCTCGACTCAGGCAAGATCGACTGCATCTGGAACGGTATGTCCATCAACGCTTCAAGACAGGAAGTTATGAACCTCAGCGAACCTTATATGAAGAATGAAATGGTATTCGTTGTAGCAGCAGACAGCACGATCGCTTCTCAGGCTGACCTCGACGGCAAGACAGTTGCAGTACAGAGCGGCTCAACAGCACAGGAAATTCTCGAGGGTGCAGGTCTTAACATCACAGAGAACGCACTCGCAACAAACGTTGAATGTCTCCAGCAGCTCGAACTCAACCTCGTTGACGCAGTATTTATGGATTCCGTGGTTGCAAACTATGATATCAAGGAAAGCGGCAAGGATTATGTTCTTCTTTCCGACGGACTTGAAGAAGAAGAATACGCTATTGGCTTCAGAAAGAACGATCAGGCTCTCCGCGATAAGGTTCAGCAGACACTCTCCGAAATGAAGGCTGACGGCAAGCTCGGCGAGATCTCCGAAAAGTGGTTCGGCTCTGACATCACAACTGTTCAGTAAGAAAAAAACTAAAGTTTACGTCCACGCTTTTTAAAGGGTGGCAGGGGTCAAGGGGGCAGCGCCCCATTGTCGCTTCCGCAGAAGCGAAACACCCTAAACTAACAGTTAAAGCTTTTCTGCAATAGCAAAATCAGTAACAGCTAAAAAGGCGCAATTCACACAAAAAGGTAAAACGGATATGAGAAATCAAATTTCGTAAACCTAAAAATGTGAATTGCGCCATTCTGTTTTCCTTAAACAAACTATCCTCGGCGAATAAACGTGAGGAGCAAAGCGACGAACGTTTTAAGCCGACAACGTTTGAACAGCTGTGGGATATGCAAGGAAAAACTGCGATTTTCGATAGTACATTGTAAACTCTAAAACTATACAAAATATGTTTATCCTGCAATCGATAATTCAATAGTTTCGTGGAGTTCTGAGCAAAGGGCAAACCAACAAGAGGGAGAGGGGCACTCTGTAACCTATGGACGCGAGCCGTCCCCTCTCCCTCTTGACGGTTTACCCTGAAGTGTGTTACACTTTGCACTCCCTTTCCCTTATCTCCCTCTCCTCCGGCTAAGACTATACAGACTATAGAGCGTACTTTTCCGCTTTGGTTTGGTGATTTCTATAGGGCTGTGCTGAATAAAGTTATTTAAAATCGAACCAATAAATTTATAAAATTTTTAGGTTTACTGCGTAGTAGGGGCGGATTCCATATCCGCCAATTTCCACACACTGGTACGCCCGACAAATCACGACAGAAAAACGGAATTCCCACGGGACGGGCGACCCGTCCCCTACAAAATTTTTCGGGTAAAACGTCGTTTTTGCAACGGGCGGATATAGAATCCAACCCTACAGGAACTCAGTTTGCGCCGTAAATTTGCGGAGCAAAAATAATTCCGAATTCCGCATTCCGAATTCCGAATTATTTTAATTTTCCCCTTGACTAACCGTGTTATATTTATTAAAATAATAATAAACCTCGTTTTACGAAAGGACTAAAACAATGTCAAATGATATAAAAGCAAAATTCGGACCTGCGGGAACAGCTTTGAGCTTCAAGGAAATGGGTTACAAAAAATCCGTTCAGCTCGGCGAATATCTTACCAAATTCGGCTTGAACCACTTTGAGTACCAGTGCGGTCAGGGCGTTCGTGTTTCCGAGGAGAGCGCTAAGGAGATAGGCGCTGCTCTGCGAAATGCAGGGATAAGCGTTTCCGTTCATGCGCCTTACTTCATCTCACTTTCGAGCGTTGAGGAGGAAAAGCGTCTTAACTCGGTGAACTATATTTTAGCTTCGGCGAAGGCTGTGAACGCTATGGGCGGCGACAGGATCGTTATCCACAGCGGCTCATGCTCAAAAATGACACGTGAAGAGGCACTTGAACTTGCTAAAAACACGATGAAGCTTGCCCGTGAGGAGCTTGTTGCGCAGGGACTTGAAAATATCCGATGCTGTCCCGAAACTATGGGAAAGATAAATCAGCTCGGCGATCTTCACGAAGTTATGGAGCTTTGCAAGATCGATGAAAGCTTTATCCCCTGCATCGATTTCGGACATCTCAACGCACGGACATTCGGCTCTATCAAGGACAAATCCGACTATGAAAAGATTCTTGACACGATAGAAAACGAACTCGGCAGTGAGCGCCTTAAAACGTTCCACTCGCATTTTTCCAAGATAGAATACACCGAAAAGGGCGGCGAAAAGAAGCACCTGACCTTTGCCGACACTGTTTACGGTCCGCAGTTTGAACCGCTCATGGAGCTTGTTGCGAAGAAAAGCCTTGCGCCGACCTTTATCTGCGAAAGTGACGGAACTCAGACCGAGGACGCCAAGACAATGAAGGATTATTACGAGAGCCTTTTGTGATAAGCTTTCCACAATTCTTTTTGCACGCACAAATTGCCCGTGGGACTTCTCCGCAAATCGGGGGATCAAACTTTAAAACATACCCTGTTCGCGGACGCAAACTGATTTCCTTCAAAAACAAGCGGAACAAAGCAGAGCGTGACGTGAACCGCCTGCAGGGGCTTCCCTGCATACCTCGTAAAATACCCAGCTGTCAAACAAACTTTATTCGCGGTCACAAACTAATTTCCTTCAAAAACAAGCGGAACAAAGCAGAGCGTGGCGTGAACCGCCTGCAGGGGCTTCCCTGCATACCTCGTAAAATACCCAGCTGTCAAACAAACTTTATTCGCGGTCACAAACTAATTTTCTTCAAAAACAAGCGGAACGAAGTGTAGCGTGGCGCGAACTGCCCGCAGGGGCTTCCCTGCTAATTGCTATTTCGGCAGAATATGGTATAATTATAGTTACAAAGCACAGCCGACCATTGCATTGCTTTGGTCGACTGTATTATATGTGGGGGTATGACATTATGAATTACAAAAAATATGCGGCGATTATTCTTTCCGCTTTGTGCCTGACAGCCTGCGGAAATACTTCGGCTGTTTCGGACGGAACTATAACAAGCGTTTCCGAAACAAGCGAAATTACGACCACCGAAGCTGCGGAAGAAACTGCGGAAAACAGCACCGAGCCTTCCTCGGACGGCTACAGATACGAAAATTACGATCTTTATATCGATATGAGCAAAATCAAAGATGCAGGTGCGCTTTATGACAAGCTTATATCGGAGGGTACTTATATCTCCGATCTTATTCTTTCAAATGTTGACGATGCCGATCTGAGCTTTATCCGAGACCGTGATATTTACAGCCTTACGATAGAAAAATACAACGGCAGAACAGACCTCGGCGTTCTTGCAGGAGGAAATATAAGAGAGCTTACATTCGGCGAAATCATCGACAGCACGGGGCTTGACGCCATTGCAAAAGCGGACATGATATACACCCTTATATTTGATACATACAGCGGAAATATCGACTTTGGTTTCGCTTCGGACTGCAAGGATCTGCAAGGGATAAATTTCGGGAATGTGACCGATGTCAGCGGACTTGAAACTCTTGCAAAAGTGCCGAATCTGAATTTCATCGTTTTTGAAAAATACAGCAGGGATATCGACCTTAACTTCCTTTCCGAATGTCCGAACATCACGGGCGCACGTTTGGAGGGCGCTGATATAACGGCTGATATGTTTGCCGATGCGGTGAAAAATTCCTCGCTCAAAAAGCTTTATATCAAAGCCGAAAACTTTGACCTTGCCGATGGCGAGGAAATGATGCTTGCGCTCCCCGATGTGAATGTCACTTATTGTATGGACGACAGCCCTTGGTATAAAGCAGGACCTTGGGAGGAGGGTTACGTTCCCGAATCGGACGTTATGGTCTACACGAATCCCTGTGTAAACTGCGGAGCTTCGGAGGAAAAATGGGAGTGCCGCACAAGCGATGCAGGATTTGACCGCCCCGATGACGAATTCAAGCACCAAAGCACCCTGCTCTGTGTATTCACCAACTATTCGGACGAGGCAAAGACCGTTGATTCCGCTCGGCTTTACAGGATATACAACGGCGAAGAGCCTGTGGCTTTCAGCGGCGGCGAAATGCTTGAAATAGGTCTTGAACTTGCACCGCAGACAAAGGTCGATCTCGATATCACCGATGATATGCTCCCCTGCTCCGCTCTTGAATCGGGCGATTACAGAATAGTTTTCAATGTCGGCAATGAACAGCTCGAGCATCGTTTCTGCATTTTGAGCGATGAGGAAAAGTCACCTTATTTCCTCACGGACGAACAGACAGAAATATACAAAAAAGCCGAGTCCCTGACCAAGACCTATTTCGGCTGTTCATATTATCTGTCCGAGGAGGATATCCAAAACACAACTGCGGAGGAATTTATCGCAATGGTCTGCGAGGGCTTCACATACGATGAGGCTGTGTCGCTTTCATTTCCGTATATGGACGAAAACGGGGAGCTTAAAGCCATCTGCGCCGACAGAGGCGGAGATATTTCCGCTTTCGACCATTTTTACAAATGTCTTTACAGCGGCGAAGATACAGTGATATTCCAGTCGATAGTCGTTCATACGACCGAGGACAACCCTTACTTTTTATGGTTTGAAGCTCTTGATTACAAAATGGTGAACACGGACAACGGCTGGAGATTTGAAAGATTTCCGCTTTGGTATTAATACTAACACTAAACGGATAATTGACATTTCCCCGATTTGGTATTAAAATAGGAGTGGAGGAATTTTCTCCGCTCTTATTTTTTTATAAACGAGGTATGAAAATGAAAGATATACTTATAATCAACGGACCGAACCTTAACCTGCTCGGCGAGCGTGAACCGGGCATTTACGGTCACGACACCTACGACAGCGTTTGCGCAGAGATAAAGGCTTTCGCAAAGGAGCTTGGCTTTGACAGCTGCGAATGTTTCCAGTCCAATCACGAGGGCGCTATCATCGACAAGATCCACGCTGCACGTCTTGACAAGTGCGGCATCGTCATCAACGCAGGTGCTTACACCCACTACAGCTATGCTATCCGTGACGCTATCGAGGCGGTGAAAATCCCCGTTGTTGAAGTCCACATTTCAAACATTGAAAAGCGTGAAGAATTCCGTCACACCTCGGTCATCTCTCCCGTTTGCAGCGGAACTATTTTCGGCTTCGGAAAAATGGGTTATTTCCTCGGTATGAGGGCAGTTTGGGAGTATTGCCATGAATAATATTGAAAAGCTTCGTGAAAAAATGCCGCAGGAGAATTACTGCGCACTCATCACATCCGACATAAACCGCCGCTATTTCTGCGGAATGAAGTCCTCCGCAGGCGCAGTTCTCATTTTCCCCGATGCGGCGTATCTTCTCATTGACTTCCGCTATTTTGAAAAAGCCAAGGAAAAAGTCACCGACTGCGAGGTCGTTCGCTCGGTAAAGTTCTACAGCCAGCTTGCCGACCTGCTCAAAAAGCACGGCACGGAAAAGGTCTATATCGAAGCAGACACAATGACAGTCGCAGAACTTTCTACCTATGCCGAAAAGCTTGACGGTTTCAAGATAGATTCGACAGGCTTTCTGAGCGGCGTAATAACAAAGCTTCGCAGCGTCAAGACAGCCGAGGAGCTTGAAAAGATGCAGAAAGCGCAGGATATCGCCGAAGCTGCGCTTGACAACGCTCTCAAAAACGTTATCAGGGAGGGTGCGACCGAGCTTGAAGTTGCACGTTCGCTCGATTTCTATATGCTTTCCCACAGTGCGGAAGCGATCTCGTTCGATACTATCGCACTTTCGGGAAAAAACACCTCCGTTCCGCACGGCGTTCCGTCCGATAAGAAAATTCAAAAGGGCGAGTTCGTTTTAATGGATTTCGGCGCAGTTTTTGACGGCTATCACAGCGATATGACGAGAACCGTCTGCGTTGGCGAGCCTACGGCGGAAATGCGTGAGATCTACGGCATAACACTTGAAGCACAGCAAAGATGTCTTGATCTTATCAAGGCAGGGGTTGTCTGCAAGGAGCTTGATGCCTGCGCACGTGATCTTATCACGGAAAAAGGCTACGGGGAAGCGTTCGGTCACGGTCTCGGTCACAGCGTCGGACTTGAGATACACGAAAGTCCTGCCGCAAACACCCGTGATATGACGGTACTTTCCGAAAATGTCGTTATGACTATCGAACCGGGCATTTATCTCCCCGAAAAATTCGGCGTTCGCATCGAAGATTGTGTTTATGTCACAAAAAACGGCTGTACTGACTTTGCACACTCACCAAAAAATCTTATTATTTTATAAAAAAGTTATAAAAGTAATAAAAATTATGCGAAAACACTTGCAAAATCAAACAGAATGTAGTAGAATATTTGTAAGGCTATTTATGCATATTAATAATGACTTTATTTATACGGAGGTATTCTATGATCACAGCAGGCGATTTCAGAAACGGCGTTACCTTTGAGGAGGACGGCAACGTACTTCAGGTTGTTGAATTCCAGCACGTTAAACCGGGCAAGGGCGCTGCTTTTGTAAGAACAAAAATCAAGAACGTTATTACAGGCTCTGTAATTGAAAAGAGCTACAACCCTTCCGCAAAGTTCCCTACTGCTTTCGTTGAAAGAAGAGATATGCAGTATTCCTACAACGACGGCGACCTTTACCACTTCATGGACCCTGAGACCTATGAGGATCTTCCTGTTGCTCCCGCAGAGATCAGCGACAACTTCAAGTTTGTCAAGGAAGAAATGATCTGTAAGGTCTGCTCCTACAAGGGCAAGGTTTTCGCAGTAGAACCACCGAACTTTGTTGACCTTAAGGTTACACAGACTGACCCCGGTTTTGCAGGCAACACAGCTACAAACGCTACAAAGCCCGCAACTCTTGAAACAGGCGCAGAGGTCAAGGTTCCCCTCTTCATCAATGAGGGCGATATGATCAGAATCGATACAAGAACAGGCGAATATATGGAAAGAGCGTAAGCTTTATCCGTTTTTATTCTGCAATTTTTTAATTGGAGGTAATCTTTATGAAACTTGGCGAAAAGGTTTCTTATCTTAAGGGTCTTATGGACGGACTCGAGCTTGACACATCAACTAAGGAGGGCAAGATCCTTGCTCTTATGGCTGACGTTCTCGAAGATATGTCGGTTTATTTTGATGATGTTCAGGATCAGATCGATGAGATCGTTGAAGTTGTTGACGCTATCGACGAGGATCTTTCTGACATAGAAGATGACCTCTATGACGATGAAGAAGACGACAGCTACGATGAAGACGATGACTTCGATGATTACGATGACGAAGAAGAGATCTATGAGGTATGCTGCCCGACCTGCGGCGACACTATCCAGCTCGGCGAGGCTATGCTTGAAGAGGGCGAAATGACCTGCCCTAACTGCGGCGAGCATCTCGAATTCGACTTCGACGACGAAGAATCCGAATGATCGAACAATAAAACAGTATATCTGCAAATCTGTTTCAGGGCGAGGTGCAATTCCTCACCGGCGGTATAGTCCGCGACCCGACTTCCTTTACGGAACAAGGCTGATTCGGTGAAATTCCGAAACCGACGGTATAGTCCGGATGAAAGAAACAACGCAATTTTTTGCGCAACATACTTATTCCCCGATATAATAATTGGAAGAAGAAGTATCAAAAGCCCGTGAATGAAAATTTCACGGGCTTTTTCTGTTACAGATTGCTCTTATAAATTTATTAAACTTTTGGAGGAATCTCAAATGGAAAACACAGCAAAAACCCCACTCGCAGAAAGCTCAAAGACAAAGAAACTCATTCAGATAGCGATGCTCTCGGCTGTAGCGCTCGTTATCTACTACCTCGACTTCCCTGTTCCGCTTATGCCGCCGTTCATAAAGCTTGACCTTTCGAACGTTGTCTGCCTTTTCGCAGGGTTCACAACGGGTCCGATAGGCGGTCTGCTTGTATGTTTCATCAAGAATATTATACATACAGCAATAAAAGGCTTGGGTACAACTATGGGTATAGGTGATATCTTCGATTTTGTCACAAGTGCAGTGTTCACGCTGACCGCAAGCCTTATCTACAGAAAGAACCACACGAAAAAGGGCGCAGTTATCGGCTGTACTATCGGAACGGTCGTGTTCTCGCTGATAAGCCTGCCGCTCAACTACTTCATCGTTTACCCGATATATGCGAAAGCTTTCGGCGGAATGGAAGCTATCATGTCGGCATATCAGAAGATACTCCCGTCCGTCGGAAACATTTTCAGCGCACTCTGCATTTTCAACCTGCCGTTCACATTTATCAAGGGTATTCTCTGTGCTGTTGTCACAATAATTATTTACAAGCCGCTCATCACGGCTCTGCGCAAAGCACACATTGTTGACTAATTCGGAATTAGGAATTCGGAATGCGGAATTATTTTTTGTTCCGCATATTTGTCACGGAACGCCTGTATTTCGTAGGGGCGGATTCTATATCCGACCGTTATCCACACAATTAGGGCATAATTTCCGTAAGGGACGGGTTTCCGTCCCGAATCGCGAAGAGATTTTTGGCAACAATTATTTACAAAGAAAGCCCCTGTTTTCATCGGATAAAACCGTTGAAAACAGGGGTTTTTGTTTATCAAGGAACACTTTTCGGCGCAGGACAGGCGACCCGTTCTCTGCATTTTAACGGTAATTCGCGAAACATAAATAATTCCGAATTCGTCAGAAAACCCGTCCCCTACAGTAATTTTGTGGTTTGCATCGGGTGGATATTGAATCCGCCCCTACGATTTTCATTGCAAACTAACGGAATATAAATAATTCCGAATTCCGCATTCCGAATTCCGAATTTATCAAAGAATGTTTACCACATCAATGACCTTTCCGTCTTTCATATAAACTCTCGGTACGCGCGGTGATACGGCGCAGATCATCTCATATCCGATAGTTCCGCAGAGTGCCGCTACATCATCGGCGGTTATTTCGCCCTTGCCGAAAACGGTCACTTCCGTTCCGACTTTCGCTTCGGGGATATCGGTTATATCAACGATTATCTGATCCATACAAACTCTGCCGAGTATTTTCGCTCTTTTTCCGCATATCATAACTTCGCCCTTATTTGAGAGAAGTCTTGGGTAGCCGTCGGCATAGCCTATCGGGAGGGTCGCGGCTCTCATATCGTGTTCGGCGGTGAAAGTTCTGCCGTAGCTTACGCAGTCGCCTTTATGCAGGTCTTTGATATAGCCTATTACGGACTTTATTTCCATAACGGGTTCGATGCCCTCGGGCATTTTGAGTGACGGGTCGGGATTAAGACCGTACAGGAGGATACCGAATCTTGCGAGGGTGCTTCGGCTGTCGTAGTGAAGCTCTGCTCCTGCGCTGTTTAAGCAATGCACTTCCTTGAAGCCGCCAGCTTCTTCTGCGATAGAGAAAAACAGCTCCTTCTGCATATCGGTATAGTCACAGCTTTCCTTTTCAAAGCTGTCTGCGACTGCAAAGTGTGTGAAGATACCCTCGCAGACGAGGTTCGGGAGCGAACGTATCACAGCGATCTCTTCAAGGCATTTTTTTCTGTCCTTTGCGATAAGACCTATCCTGCCCATACCGGTATCGAGCTTTATATGCACACGGACGGGACTTTTTGCGGCTTCGGAAAGCTCTTTTGCGTACTCCTCCGAAACGGCGGCTTGGATTATATCGAAGCGTGAAAGCTCTGCGGCGTACTGCGGCGCTGTATAGCCGAGGATAAGGATATCGCCCGTACAGCCGTGCCTGCGCAGACCTATTGCTTCGTCTATATTTGAAACGGCGAAGAAGTCAACTCCGAGCGTCTGGTAAAGCTTCATAAGGTTGATATCTCCGTGACCGTAGCCGAAGGCTTTCAGCACACAGCAAGGGCGTGTTTTCGTTTCGTCTATAAAGCCTTTGAGGATATTGAGGTTCTTTTCGGCGGCGGCAAGATCGATCTCCGCCCATGTTCTTTTATGAAAAAATTCCATTTATAAGCTCCTTTTTTGTAAAATCGGTTGCAAAAGCCGACTGTATATGTTAAAATAAAATTAATATACTATATTATAATGATATGGAGAAAAATATGTCCGAATTCATTATTCCAAAAGAAAAAACCGTCTGCTTTTCGGGACACCGACCCGAAAAACTGCCCGACGGCGGTGATATCACCTCGCCCGTTATGGGTGTGATAAGGGCGCTGCTGCATCAGGAGATAGCGTCCGCGATCGATGACGGTTACACCTGCTTCATCACGGGTCTTGCGCGCGGCATCGACCTTATGGCAGGCGATCTTGTTCTCGATTTCAAGCGGAGCGACCCGAGGATCCGGCTCGTTGCGGCTGTTCCGTACAGAGCGCAGCCGAAAAATCTCCGCAGCTTTGAAAAATTCATCTACGGCTGTCTTATCAACGAAGCCGCCGACATTGTTTACATCAGCGAAGAATACACCAAAGACTGTATGCAGAAGCGGAACAAATTTATGATAGACAATTCTTCACGGCTCATTGCGGCTGTCAGCAGCTACAGGAGCGGAACGGGTCAGACTATCCGCCTTGCCGAGAAAGCAGGCATCGATATCAATGTGATAAACATTGCAAAGATAGTTGAAGCTGTTGAAGAAGCCAAGTCTATGAACATCAAGCTAAAATTCTGAACATCAGCATACATATTGATATTATACCACTATGAAGCGCATTTGGCAATACGGATAAAGGAGTTTTTTATGGCAAAAAGATCATCAAAGGTAGTTCTGACTTACATAATAACCATTGTGCTGACGCTTATAATTGCAGGCGGCGTATGTTATGTTGCTTTTTCGAGCATTCTCACGGAGGACAAGAACGATACTTCCGACACAGCCACAAACGGGGTCGAGCTCCAGCCTTTGACCGTACTCGGGGATTATACCCCATCGGCTGAGGACGCACGGACTGTTCTGCTTATCCTCGATGCGGAAAAGCGAGAGAGCGGAAGCTGTTTCCTTGTCGCAAGATTTCTTCCTGTTGAGGAGCAGTTCGTTTTTCTCCCAGTCCCGAGCAACACGAGCGTTTCCTCGGGTGGGAGCGAGGACACTATCTACAACATTTACCGCAACGGCGGCACGAAAAAGGCAGTTGAGGCGGCTGAAAGCTGTCTTGGCATAAGCATTGACAAATATATAAAATTCAACCGTTCAAGCTTTTCCGTTATTGCGGATATTTTCGGCGGCATTGACTATGATATCCCCTACAATCTTGTTTATGACAACCCCGACACGGGAGAAACCACCGTTTTAAAGGCAGGCAGACAGTTCCTCGATTCGACATCTCTGCGCAAGGTGCTCACATACCCCAACTACACTCAGGGCGAAGAATACCGCTCAAAATGTCTTGGCATCGCGATAAACAGCCTTGTAACGCACGGAACTTCCAACTCTTCAAGCTTCGAAAATAATCTTGACGATTATTTTATTGCGGTCATAAATTCGGACATCGACACCGACATAACCTCCTATGATTATGACGAAGTAAAAAAAGCGATGAAATACGTTATCAAAAATTCAAACAGCATTTCAACATTTATTCTTTCGAGCGGCGTGGAAAATGAGAACGGTCATTATGTTATCGATGAAAAATTTCTCGCAACGCTCACCGAATTATTTGACGAGCAAACTGATCCTGCCGAATAATACTAAACACCAATAAAACTATAGCACAGAATCCATATATCAGAACTTTTGCCTGATTTTTTGTATAGTTTTTAATTGGTGTTTAGAATAATCGCAGATATTCCGCATACGCTAATCACGGGGTTTGACAAACTTTTGAAAGGAACAGCATTATGTGGGATAAAATCGCATTGACGCTGCTTATTATCGGCGGAATAAACTGGGGACTTGTCGGCATTTTCCGCTTTGATCTTATCGCATGGCTCTTCGGCGGAACGGGCGCAGTAATAAGCCGCGTGCTTTATATTCTTGTCGCACTTGCGGCAGTATGGTGCATATCGCTGCTTTTCAGAGAAGACAGCACTGTAAACAGCCACAGCTGAACAACACCGCCGCCTGACCTTTCGTGGTCGGGCGGCGGTGTTTCTGTTATTTGTCCGCAAGCCTTTTATACATTTTCATAAGTTCGGCAACACAGCTTGATTCTGTCATTGTTTTAACATCAAAACCATAGGCTTTCATTACGGCACGGTCATTCGCTTGATGTGCTTTGCGGAGTTCGGGCGGCATTGTTACTTCATCGTAAAGATCTGCAAGCGAACAATCTGGGTATAACGCTCTTGCATCAAGTATCGACTGCGCAGTTTGTTCGATCAATGCTTTCTGTTCGGGGGTTGGGTTACACCATGGGAAGTTGTTGTAAACTATATCTTTTGAGTAGCGATAATCGCTTTTCATTCTTCCGCAAATAGTTCTTACCCAAGCCATATGAACATTTGAAGTCAGCACACCAAAATGATACAATGTTGCATTTGGAATGATAAACACAAGGTCGCTGCATAACACCTCCGGCTCAATATACCCAATCGGAATATATCTTCGCTTTTCAGAGGATACCTTTGGTATTACAATATATGTGCTTTGTGGCATATTTTCAACGTGAAACCTTGTTGGATTATCGGCTAATTTTCGAGTGCCCTCGCTTTTACTTGAAAGTCTAAAATTCCTTACATTTTCTACCCTTTTTAAGCATTCAGGCATTGAACGCAGAACCCTTGGCGAACAATCACCAAGCCAAAGACAGTATCTTGGCTTTCTGTTTATAAACTCCTGTGACCCATACCACAGTTTAAAATATGGTTTTGATAACGGTTCTGTTTTTATAAAGGATTCATATTCCTCCTTAGTAAACAGGTAATTTCCATCATCAATTGGTTTATTTCCAATTCCTATTTGCGGAACTTTACAAAGTGATTTCGTCCGGCTTTCGATCACAATATTATCAGCTTCAACCAAGTAACCGTTTATATTGGTGACTGTTTTGGTCGTTCCGTTATCAAAAAGATGTTTGATACGTTTAGTGTATGCTTTACTGAACCCTACAATGACACAATGAACGTGCGCCTTACTGCTTGCTTCACTGTCCCAAATAAAAGTTCTGTATGCAAAATCAATATGTACTCCGCTTTGAAAAAGATTTTTCCAAAGTATTGCTACCTGCTCACCTTGTGTAATAGAATTTGTTGAAACAAGCGCAGTTCTTATCTCTGTCCCCGTCATAAGATCAGCGGCTTTTTTATACCAGCAGGAAACATAATCAAGATTGCCATTGTTTTTCACTCCGTCAAAAACAGAAAATACATCGGCTTTCTGCCCGTCTGACATAAGCCTTGCCCCCACAAACGGCGGATTGCCCATAATGTAATTAAGCTCCGACTTTGGCACAACGTTTTCCCAATCAATACGCAATGCATTTGCTTCGACAATATTTGCATAGGATTTCAGCGGAAGAAAATCAAGGCTTTTGCTGATTATCTCTTCCGTTTCATGCATCATCTGCGATTCGGCTATCCACAATGCGGTTTTGGCAACGGTCACGGCGAAATCATTTATCTCTATGCCGTAAAACTGCCCGATAGATACACGGATAACATCGCCCGTATCAAACATCAGCTGCCCATTATCAATTGTCAGTTTTATAGCTTCGTTTTCAAGCCGACGCAGACTGATATATGTTTCGGTAAGGAAATTTCCCGAACCGCAGGCAGGGTCAAGGAATTTAAGGCTTGAAAGCTTGTTCTTAAACATTTCCACCCTTTTTTTAATTGCCTTTTTTCCTTGCTTTATTTCTTCAAGCTCGGCTTTCAGGTCATCAAGAAACAGCGGGTCAATGACTTTGTGGATATTTTCGATAGATGTATAGTGCATACCGCCCGAACGCCTTGTTTCGGGATTTAATGTGCTTTCAAATACTGCGCCGAAAATAGTAGGAGATATTTTGCTCCAGTCAAAATCCTCGCTTGCATTTTTCAGCAGCAGATCAACTATTTCTTCATTAAACTGCGGTATCTCGATATTCTCGTCCGCAAACAGACCGCCGTTTACATAAGGAAACTCCGCAACGGGCGTGTCATCGTAAGAATCACGGTCACATTCCTTTGTATCAAGCATTCTGAAAAGCTCGATAAGAGCCTTGCGGACATCCTTAACATCAAACCTGCTCAAATAATCGTGAAACATCTCATGCCTGCCGAAAATCCCTGCATCTTCCGCATACAAACAAAATACAAGACGAACGCATAGCATATTAAGACTGCGGAGAGAATCGGGGTTTTCAGGGTCATGATACTGTTTAAGTATCGCATTGTAAAGCTTGCCGACAAGCTCACCTGCCTGCAATGATACTTCCATTTCTTTTTTGATATGTTCACTGTCGGTTTTAGTCAAAAAGCTCAACCGATAATATTCCCTTGGCAGATCGGCAAGTTTTATTTTTTCCGGTTCGCCGTTTGGACGCTCCATATCGTAAACATAAAACTCGGCAAAATTGCAGGTCACTATCCATCGAGGGTGCTTTGAAAGCGGAAGATCGGTCACATACCGCTTTGCTTGCTGAAATGGAGTACGCAGAGAACCGTCAGACTGCTTTATAGGCTTGTTAAGGTCTTTGCCAAGGCTTTTCTGTTCGATCATTACTTTTGTTGACGGTATATATCCATCAATAAAGCTTGTATGATCCAGATGCACCTGATCCTCAAAACTGATAAAAGCGGATATATCTTCAACACCGTACACTTTAGTGAGCAGTTCTATCCAGAATAACTGGCTTTGTCCTTTTTCGTAACCCTTGCCTTTCCAGCTTTCGGCGAATTTTTTAGCGGCAGCCTTTTGCTCCTTATCTGTCATTACACACACTTCCTTATGTTTTTTCTGCTAACCATTGATACAATTATATCATCACACCAAAATCGTTGTCAATACATAATACTAAACACCAATAAAATACAGGAAAAAATCTGCGCCGAAATCCTATATATGCGAGATTGTCGGCTTGATTTTTTCCAAATTTTAAATGGTGTTTAGTATAATACAGCAAAAGCTGCATACCCACAGGGATATGCAGCTTTATTGATCAGTCGAGGCTCTTCATCGTGGGGAAGAGCAGAACATCACGGATCGCAGGTGAATTTGTGAGAAGCATAACAAGTCTGTCGATGCCGTAGCCGATACCGCCCGTCGGAGGCATACCGATCTCAAGCGCACGGAGGAAGTCCTCGTCGATATGGTTTGCTTCATCGTCGCCCTTTTTGAGAAGCTCTTCCTGCGCAAGGAAACGCTCACGCTGGTCTATAGGGTCGTTAAGCTCGGAGTAGGCGTTGCACATTTCCCAGCCGTTGATGAAAAGCTCAAAACGCTCAACGTGATCGGGCTTATCGGGCTTTCTCTTTGTGAGCGGAGAAATTTCAACAGGGTGATCCATAATGAATGTTGGCTGGATAAGGTGTTCTTCAACGAATTCCTCGAAGAAAAGATTGAGGATATCGCCCTTTGCGTGGCGCTCTTCAAACTGAACGTGCTTTTCCTTTGCGACAGCACGGGCTTCTTCAAGTGTCTTTATCCCGTCAAAGTCAACGCCCGAATACTTCTTTACAGCTTCGGTCATTGTAAGGCGCTCGAAAGGCTTGCCGAGGTCGAGCTGATGCTCGCCGTAAGGAATAGTTGTTGAGCCGCATACTTCATTGGCAAGATAGCGGAACATATTCTCGGTGAGGTCCATCATACCGTGGTAGTCGGTATAAGCCTGATAAAGCTCCATAAGCGTGAACTCGGGGTTGTGACGTGCGTCAACGCCCTCGTTACGGAATACACGGCCGATCTCATAAACTCTTTCAAGACCGCCTACGATAAGACGCTTCAGGTAAAGTTCGAGCGAAATTCTGAGCTTGACATCTTCATCGAGAGCATTATAATGTGTATCGAACGGACGTGCAGCTGCGCCGCCTGCGTTTGAAACGAGCATAGGAGTTTCGACTTCCATAAAGCCCTGAGCATCGAGGTAGCGGCGGATAGAAGCGATTATCTTTGAACGCTTTTTGAAGGTTTCGGCAACATCGGGGTTTACGATAAGGTCAACGTAACGCTGACGGTATCTTGTATCCTGATCCTTTAAGCCGTGCCACTTTTCGGGGAGTGGGAGGAGCGACTTTGAAAGGAGCGTGATCTTTTCGCAGTGGACGGAAATTTCGCCTTTCTTTGTGCGGAAAACAAAGCCTTCAACGCCTACGATATCGCCGATATCCCATTTCTTGAAGTCAGCGAATTCGTCTGCGCCGATCTCGTTCATACGAACATAGACCTGGATTCTGTCGGAGGAATCACGGACATCGATAAAGTTAGCCTTGCCCATATCACGGCGGCTCATAAGTCTGCCTGCGATGCTGACGTGCTGACGGTTTTCTTCGAGGGCGGCCTTGAGAGCCTCCTCATCATCACCGACCTTTGCCTTTAACTCTGCTTCAAGCTTTTCATAAGCAGCCTTAGCCTCGCCGCAGTGAGCGGTAACATCGTACTTTGTTATTTCAAATGGATTCTTGCCTGCGGCTTTGAGCTCGTCAAGCTTGTCCATACGGATCTTCTTGTATTCGCTGACGTCCTGAACTTCTTCCTCTTCGGGAGCAGCATTGACATTCTGATTTTCTTCAGCCATTTTCATTTTTCCTTTCACATTTTGATGAAAATACCGCTGACCGACTTTCAATCAGCGGCATAAAGTTCATATTTTCCTTATTTCGAGATGCTCAAAATTTTCATCTTGATGATGCCGACAGGAGCGTCAACCTCGATCTCATCTCCTGCTTTCTTTTTAAGGCAGGCAATGCCGATCGGTGAATCTTCGGAGATCTTGTTGTTTTCGGGATCGGCTTCGGTAGAACCGACAATCTGGAGATTCATCTTTTCATCGAGTTCAAGATCGAGAAGCTCAACATAAGAACCAACGCCGACTTCATCGCTCGAAATATCTTCATCGCTGACAACGATAGCGTTTGCGATAGTCATTTCAAGTTCCTGGATACGAGCTTCAACAATACCCTGTTCGTTCTTGGCTTCATCGTATTCAGCGTTTTCGGAAAGGTCACCGAAACCGCGGGCTTCCTTTAACTTCTGAGCGACCTCTGCTCTTTTGACGGTAATGAGATATTCTTTTTCTTTTTCAAGATTAGCAAGTCCCTCAGCGGACATTCTGACTTTTTTAACTGCCATTATGATCTGCTCCTTTCAGAAATGGGGCGAGTAAGCGCCGCCTAAAGCATATATACATTTATTATATCGCATTTTCGGAATTTTGTCAACAACCTGAATCATAAAAATCACGGTATTTCAACGAGTGAATTATTCCTCTTAAAATTATTAATAAATTATTGCAGGGGACGATTTTCCCGTCCTCAACGGTAAAGTACAGCAATCATATACTCGCATAAAATAACACCGCATCATGATCACCAATTCCACATTCACCCTGCGCCTTAAATTTGGCTTGTCTTTTAGATTTTTCAGCGTTATTCGGGCATATTTTTTCCCGATATGGCAGAACAGTGCTTTTCTGCATATTATAAACTGTGACTTATGCCAAATGCCATTTTGGACATTCACTATTTTATCCTGCATATAAAGCTTTTAAGCTTACCAATATGACAAAATACAATTTTTTTGAATATATATTGCGGACGGAGCTTTTTCCGCCGCAGAACGGAGATAACGATGAACTGTATCCTTGATTTTTTCGAGAATTTCGATATGCCCTGCGCCGCTGCCGAGCTTTCGGGCGGCAGGACTGTTTATATGAACAAAAAGGCACGTAAAACTTTGAGCAATGGTTATAAAATAAGCCTTGGCGAGGACGAAAAAGCACTTCTTCGACACGGCGAATTCCTCCGCAGAACCATAAAAGGCGAAGCACCCGAAACCACCGCCGAGGTTCAGACTACGCTGATCGAATCGGACGGCAAAACGCTCGTTTTTGAGATCCGAACCGCTTTGGCGAACCCTGCCAACGACAGCGCGAACTGGGCAAGCTGTGCATTCTGCTGTGCGATGCAGGCGGAGAACCCCGATGATTCGCCTCGCATAATGCTGAAAAAAGCGTGTGAAGCGCTCAACGCCGAGCGGATATTCCTCTATGAAAAAGACAGCGAAAACGGCTATGTCCTTTCGTGCGGATACTCTTCGGACGGCAGTTCGGTCGGCGAGCTTTCGCAGGAGATATGTGTGCAGACAGCGGCGGTGCTTTCATCGAAAAAACGACTTGTTATCGTGAACAGCGGATTTGCGGAGCAGTACGGACAGCCTCTTTCCGACATTCTTACGGCGCGGAAAATACACTCTTTCGCCGCTGTTCCCGTTTATGACGGCGAGGATATCTGCGGCTTCTGCTGTGCGGAGAATTTTCCCGTTTGCGTCTGCGGAAAGATGTCCGAAGCACTCGAAGCATTTTGCAGTGCTGGAGTTTTCATCGGCTCGTGCATAAAATGGGGAAAGCTTTTTGACGGGCTGAAAAAAATGGGACTGACCGACAATCTGACGGGCATCGGCAACCGCCACGCGATGAATATGCTCGAAGCGGAGCTGAAAGAACCTGTGCCGCTCGGTCTTATCTTCTGCGATATTTCGGGTCTGAAGCACATCAATGACACGCTTGGACACTGCGCAGGTGACGAATACATTCAGAGTGCCTGCAAAATTATGAAGCGGCTTTTCCCGAGTGAAAAGCTTTTCCGCATCGGCGGAGATGAGCTTCTTGCAGTTCTGACCGACACGAGCGAAGCCGAGGTCGGTGAAAAGACTGCGGCACTGAAATCGGAGCTGGAGCGTTCATCGATAGCAATGGCGGTCGGTTCGTCGTTCGGCGTAACGGACGGAAGCGGTATGGGCAGGCTTTTGCTCGAAGCCGAAACGAAGATGTACCGTGACAAGACGGATTATTACAGAAGAAGCGGGAGGGAAAGGAGGAGGTATTGAATACAACAAAAGCGCTTCCGTTTTGGGAGCGCTTTTTAAGCATAAAAAAAATCCGAACACTGAAAAGTGTTCGGATTTTGGTGACCCGTACGAGAATTGAACTCATGATTACGCCGTGAAAGGGCGTCGTCTTAACCTCTTGACCAACGGGCCTTATTATGGTGGCGGCAGTAAGACTTGAACTTACGACCTACCGGGTATGAACCGGTTGCTCTAGCCAACTGAGCCATGCCGCCATTTACATTCGCCGCAAAGCTTCAGCAGATTTTTGTTATTCTCTCTGTGCGACTTAATCATTATAGCATTAAAGGGGCTTTGTGTCAATAGCTTTTTTAAAATATTTCCGAGAAAAATCACTTTTTGTCATTTTATACATTTAAAAGCTGATTTTCAACGCCTTGGTATATCTATTATGCACACAAAATCAACTTTTATACTAAATTTTAAACTCAAAGCGTACAAAAATTCAAGCAAAAACCATAGCTGTTAAAAACAGGCAGCTGTTAAGAACAGGTAGCTGTTAAAAACAGGTTAATATGGCTTTGACGAAGATTTTTGTCTGCACTTTGATCATAAATCAGTATTATTCACCGATAAGTCCGTTCAAAACAATTATCGAGGTCGGACAATCTGCCCCTCTGAACGAAACGAGAGAAAATTTATCACCGTTCTTATATATCTCTTCCGAATCATCGATATGAAATCCAAGTCTTACAAAAAACGAACCGCCTTCGGGCGCTGATGCGTCACACCAGTCCTCGGTCAGATTATAATAGTATTCCCTCGGCTTCGGATCGGTCATACACTGGACTGCGACTGCGAAAGTACTTCCGTCCGCACTCCACTCCCCGCCCGTCATATTTCGTCCCGAAATGCTCACATAGAGCATATCCTCTTCGCTGTCGATCGAGCAGTCCTCGACAGTGAATTCTATTCCTCCCGTTGCCGCCGAAAAAGAATCATCGACGATAACGGGCATCATTTTGGAGTTTCCGAAGAGGTTTAGTCCGACCTGACAGATGCCGTTTTTTCCGTTCACCAGCAGGCACATTGCCGCAAAGCACAGCATCACAGCAATAACGCAGACTGCGCTGTTGTGGATAACGAGCCGTCTGAATCTTCTTTCAAGGTAGAGAGCGTTTATTTCTTCGTTTTTCATTGTTATTCCTCCATAAAAACGTCCTGCCAAATGTTATGCTAATTTTTTAAACTGAAAGTGTACAAAAAATCAAGCCGACAATCTTGGATATATGTGATTTCGGCGCAGATTTTTTCCTATATTTTATTGGTGTTTAGTATTACGCCGCACTGTAGCCGAGCAGCTCGGCAGCCTTTTCCGCATCGCAAAGCTGCATTCCCCTGACCGTGTGCTTCACCGCACGTTCGCCGCGCGTATAGAGAATAAAGCTGCACGAGCCGTTGAACTTTTGCATAAAATTCTGACTGATGCGAATTTCGGAAATTTTATCTATCGGCGCAATGACATTATGGAAGCCGAACGCTTTGCAATAGCGCACCGTGATGCTTTTTTCGCAAACCTCAACACTGTTTGAGAGAAACGCCGCGAGGTTCACTGCCAGCAGATGAAATGCGATTATCTCGCCCATGACCGCCGCGAAAAGCGCAACGCTGTACCATTCGGGCAGAAAAATGACCGCGCCAGCGAACACCAATATTATCGCAAAAATAAGCACTGTCGGCGGTCCGAGAAACTTCATCACATACCCTGCCCTGACATCGTACCGTTCCCCCTCCTCCGAGGAAAATTCGGGGAGAAAGCGTTCGATGACCTCTGCAACGTTCTTATTTCCCGTAACAGGCACAAAGACGGGTATTTCGTTTTTCTTCTTACCATAGCCTGAGCAGCTGATATTGACCGACATCACGCGGAATATTTTCATCAGCAGGTTTTGCCTCAGATCGGCGTAATTAATTTTATCCGAGCTGATAAAGTATCTCCAGCGTGAAAAAAATCCGCTTTTTATCTGAACACCGTTTATGCTTTTTGATATCTCGAAATTGATGTGGCGAAGATAATTTGAAACGAATGAATAGAGCCAGCCCATACCTATTATGATTATGATGCCGACCGTCATCGGGGTGATGCCGTAGATGACTTTTTCTGCTACCTTGGTAACATTATCGACCGCACCGAGAAACCTTTCTTCAAGCTCATCTCCGACAAGCTTTCCTCCTTGGATAAGGAAAGTTCCAAAGTAAATAAGTCCCGAGAGCGCCGATGAGAAAGCAAGCGAAAAGAACAACATTCGTCTTTTGTTTGGCTTGTATCGGCGCTCATTTTTTTCCTCGTCCGAGGTACTTGACGGTTCGATATATTTTAACATTCTTTGAACGTCTTTTTCTCTTATAACAAGTTTGATATCGGGATCTTCGGGCTTATTTACCGTTGAGCTGCTGTCGGTATCGATATACAAAGTGACCGCTCTCAGCGGACGCATTATGAATGGCTTTTTCAGTGTAAATGTCGTCACGGACGAAAAAGGTATCCTCATCGTTTCACGGACAAGCAGTCCCGAGCTTACATATATAGCCTTTTTTGTCGTTTTAAAATTTATATTCCACCACCGAAAAAATGCCGCTCCAAATATCGCAAGCACTATCAGAATATCGAGATACGCTCCGGACAGCCAGTTGTAAAAATCAAATTTCAGTGCGAGCAGACCTCTTACCAAAGGTATAAGAAGCAGCCAGAAATTCTTTGAAACATACCTCAGAACAGCTATAGGGTGCTGCCTTTTCATTCCGCTTCTTCCTTCCCGAGTGAGCTTTCGCTGTCGTTTTCAGCCTTGGCTGATCCTCTTTTTTCAATGTTTATACGAACAATTTTTGTTATTTCGTCAGCATCTGATTGTGACAAAAATGTGAACATCATTCGTCCGCCGAAGCCATTGAAAACTATAAAATTGAACCCCGAATGTCGGGCGAACGGCGCTGATATCTTTGTCGTGTATTGTATGGCTGAAAGCTTCATATACTGCACATTTTTGACGAGTACACCTGTTCGGGCGATAATATCCTTATCCGTCACAAAATACCGCGCGTTATTATACCATAAGGGTAAAAATATTAAAATATACGCAACGTATATTACTGCAAATAAAGCCATGACAGACCATATTATTATCTCTGCTACCGTGTTCTTTTCAATTGCGAAGTATTCGGGATAACGTTTCTGTAGTATATACAAAACGTATTTTAATACAATTCCTATTACTACAAGTAATATAAATGAAAGCACTCTAAGTATATTTAAACTATTTCTATCCGCATAGTATTTTTTCATTTTCCGTCTGACCTCGTTTTTCAGAAGCTTTGTGTATGTTATTTTCTCATATTTTGCCTAACGTTTACATACTATTATTATATCATATTTTTCAGCGTTTGAAAACTGTTTTTGTGATTTTATAAATATTTTATCGTACCGAAGGAGATCGCTGTTTATATGGGTTCTACGTTCTGTAATTTTTTATCTGATATCAACAGCCTGTTGTGGGGTGATTTTACTCTTATTCTTGTTCTTTTTGCTGCTGTTTTTCTCTCAATACGGTGCAGATTTATATACATTCTTCACCCTATAACCGTTCTCAAATATACACTATTTAGCAAAAAAGTCGACAATGTTTCTGACCGCTTCACAATGACAAATTTCCAAACCTTGACTACAGCTCTTGCCGCTTCAATGGGCACGGGAAATATAATCGGCGTTGCAGCCGCTATCTCTGTCGGAGGCGCAGGCGCAGTGTTCTGGATGATAGTATCGGCTTTTTTTGTAATGTCTTTCGCCTTTACAGAAAATGTACTTGCTACGATCTATAAGAACCGTTCGGGCAGTTCTGATGCCTCAGGTCCACTGCCCTATCTTCGTTCCGTTTTTGGTTCGGATAAGATCGCTTTGACTTTTTCGGCAGTTTGTATGTGCGCATCTTTTGTCATCGGCAACATCACACAAGTCAGTTCAGCAGCAGATTCTCTCGATAATTTCCACATTTTAAAACCAATGTGTGGAATGATTTTTGCTGTTCTTACTGCTGTAACTGTCCTTTGTACACGGACAAATATAGCGGCTATTACTGAAAAGCTTGTGCCGTTCGCTGCTTGCTTTTACGTATTTGGCTCTTTGATCGTTATACTATTATATGGCAATAATATTACAAATATCTTAACAGAGATCATTACATCTGCGTTTGGTATAAAGCAGATCTCAGGAGGAATTTTCGGCTGTTCTCTTGCCCAAACTATCTCTGTCGGAGTACGCAGAGGTCTGTTTTCAAACGAAGCGGGAATGGGAACTTCGACCTTTGCACATACATCATCAAGATGCAGAGAACCCGTTGTAATGGGCTTTTGGGCAGCACTCGAGGTTTTTATTGATACTGTACTTTTGTGCACACTGACTGCTCTTGTCATACTATGTACAGATGCTGATAAACTCAATTTTTCAGCCGCCGATACAGTCATTTCAGCCTTCACTATCGGCTTTGAAAGTGCTGCAGGCAAACTCTCTTTCTTATCAAAATTCAGCACTTATTTTGCTCATTCCGGCGCAATTTTTCTTGCAATATCAAACTCGGTCTTTGCATTTGCAAGTGTCATCGGCTGGTATTTTTACGGTGAACGCTGCTGCAACTTTCTTCAAAAAGTTTCTTCCAAAAGACTTCTCCCCTATTACAAATTCCTTTACATTGCCGTTGCTTTCTTCGGTGCTGTTATCAGCACCGACATCGTATGGGAGCTTGCCGATATCTTCACTTTTTTAATGCTTATTCCAAATTTATCGGCAATCTTACTCTTATCTTATCAAATCAAACCATTTTTGACCCTTAATTCTTCCAATTCCGACACTTAACGTTATCCACTGTGTAAAGTTTTTATGCTTTACATATATCAATTTTACATCTTTTACCATTATTACTTGTTAAAAAAAGGTATCAAATCATTTTTGATACCTTTTTTTTACTTTTCTATTGTTAATACTAAACACCAATAAAATACAGGAAAAATCTGCGCTGAAATCACATATATCCAAGATTGTCAGCTTGATTTTTTCCAAATTTTAAATGGTGTTTAGTATAAAAATTTATAAATTGTTTTCTTCTAGCAAAGTAAGTTTTTCAGCTATCGCCGACAAATCATCCATTCCGATATAGTCTATCGTGATCTTTCCACTGCTTCCATCGCCTATTGGTGAAATCTTGACCTTTCTCCCGAGTTTCTCTCTGAGTGCGATCTCCATTTCAGTGCAGTAATTTCGTGCCTTTTTAGTATTTTCATCAGGCGCTTCAACTTGTTCTTCAGCGCTTTCTTCTTCATCAAGCTTTGCAATAAGCTTTTCTATGCCTCTTACAGTCAGCTTTCCGTCCGAAGCCTGACGTGCGATCTGTTCCATAGTTTCTTCATCTTTTGCCGACGCAATTACTTTTGCCTGTCCAATACTCAGTTTACCATTTATAAGATAATTCTGTATCAATTCAGGCATATCAAGCATTCGCACAGAGTTTGCTATACTCGAACGTGACTTTCCCACAACTTTTGAAAGCTGTTCCTGCGTCATTTCGTATTTTTCCATAAGATCTTTGTAAGCAGCAGCCTCTTCTATCGGATTAAGATCTTCACGCTGGATATTTTCAATAAGCGCTGCCTTTGCGACCTGTTCATCGTCAAATTCTTTAACAACAGCCGTTATCTCATTCATACCAAGCATCCTGCATGCTCTCCAGCGACGTTCCCCTGCGATTATCTGGTAGCCCATTGCAGTCTTACGAACAACTATCGGCTGGATAAGACCGTTTTCACGAATACTCTCGGCGAGATTTGCAATTGATTCTTCATCAAATGTGTGTCGCGGCTGATTTTTATTTGGTTCAACCTCTGATATTCTAAGCGTCAGTACACCGCCGCTGCTCTCGCTGTTATTATCCTCAAAAAGAGCGTCCAAGCCTTTTCCAAGTCCTGATTTTTTAGGCATTTACTTTGCCTCCTTCTGATTTTTCTTAGCTTTATCCTCTGCCTTGTGACGTGAAAGTATCTCAGCTGCCAGCAATTCATAAGCCTCTGCACCCCTTGAAGCACCGTCAAAATATATTACAGGTTTTCCAAAACTCGGTGCTTCAGAAATTCTTACATTTCTCGGTATTACAGTATTGAAAACCTTGTCTGCAAAGTGTTTTTTTACTTCACGAACGACTTGCTGTGTAAGATTCAATCTTCCGTCAAACATTGTGAAAAGTATTCCTTCAATATCGATATTGGGATTATAGCGCTTTTTTACAAGACGTATTGATTCTACGAGCTGTGAAAGTCCTTCCAGTGAATAAAATTCACACTGTAACGGTACAAGTACCGTATCACAAGCACACAAAGCATTTACTGTAAGAAGTGAGAGTGAAGGGGGACAATCAATAAAAATATAATCAAAATCATTTTTTATCGTCAAAAGCTGCATTTTAAGCCTGTTTGAACGGTTTTCAAGGTCTACAAGCTCAATATCAGCACCCGCAAGCTGTGATGTAGATGAAACCACAGATACATTTTTGAACTCCGTCTTTATTATTGCATCACTTATTCTTCTCTGACCGAGCAGAACATCATAAACGGTTATTTCTGCAGAGCGTTTATTTATACCGAAGCCGCTTGTTGTATTTCCCTGCGCATCTATATCAACGCAAAGGACTTTTTTTCCCTTTTTACCAAGACAAGCCGCAAGGTTTACAACTGTTGTTGACTTGCCAACTCCGCCTTTTTGATTTGCCACCGCAATTATTCGCGACATTATGTATTATCTCCTTTTGAGGTCATTTTTTCCGTTCAGCACGGTTCTTTATATAAATTATAGCACATTTACTGTCATATATCAATAGTTTTAGCCTTATTTCGTTAATTTTATTCTCAAAAATTTTTTTGCATTAAATCTACTTGTTCCACGTGGAACATCATATTTCTGTCGATTGTCATATCTCGCTTAATATATTAAATGTTCCACATGGATCATTTATATAAACATAGATACACTTTGTTCCACGTGGAACAAAATACGGTTCAATAGCCTATGCCATTGAACCGCAAGATCAATTATTCTCTGTTGGAATACGAACAATATATTCTATGTAACCATTCTCCTTTATTTTCTGTGAATCTGCATTGATTCCTGCCGCTTTCATCATTTCTACAGCTTTATTGATCGTATTCACAAACAAACGTATATCTTTAAAGGCTCCACTTCTGCGTCGAATACTCTCTCTTTCGTTTTCTCTGTCAATAATTGCACTAACAAGTCTTTCTGTTTGTTCAACATTTAACCTTTTTGAGCAGATATTGTCAATAACTTCAAGCTGTAAATTTTCATTTTGAAGCTTTAGCAATGTTCTTGCATGACGTTCCGTTAATCCACAGCATCGGATTTTATTGCGGATATCATCTGACAGTTTTAACAAACGAAGCTTGTTTGCTATTGTAGACTGTGTTTTTCCAAGTCTTGATGCCGCATCTTCCTGAGTCATTCCATAAAAATCAAGCAGCTTTGACAATGCCTCTGCCTCATCAAAGAAATGCAGATCCTTGCGCTGAATATTCTCCACAAGTGCAAGTACAGCGGAATTTCTGTCGGTAACATCAAGTATTATGCATGGTGCAGCCGTATATCCAAGTGATTTTAATGCTCTCAAACGTCTTTCGCCTGCTATAAGAACATATCTGTCATCATCAGCCTTTACTGTTAAAGGCTGAAGCAAACCATTTAATTTTATACTTTCCGCAAGTTCATTTATGTCATCCCCGAATACGGTTCTCGGTTGGTATGGGTTTGCTTCTATCTTCTCTATATCTATTTCAATAACTTTATTAACAACCTTCTCTTTCACAAGGAATGGAAATTTCATTGTACATCCTCCTCAAAACATGTTGCATTTGCTTCTTTGATAAGATTATAGCACAATGTATTAATATATTATGTCGAAATGGATATAATTACCATTATTTTGTTAATAAAACAGCCGATAGAAAGCTTCTATCGGCTAAAAATACTAAACACCAATAAAATATAGGAAAAATTCTGCGCCGAAATCCTATATATGCGAGATTATCGGCTTGATTTTTTCCAAATTTTAAATGGTGTTTAGTATAAGATTTATAAAGGCTTTTTATCGATCTGTGAAGGATTTCTTGGATACTTCTTAGGCGTTTCCTTAATTTTATTATACACAATGATCCGGCGCTTATCTCCACATGGAAGTTCATACTCTTTTACATCGGAAATTTCCGCACCAAGCGTGCGATATGCTGTGAATGAATCCTTTGCTTCTTCATTCGGACCTTTAAGTGCAACAAACTTTCCACCTATTTTAACATAAGGCAGACAGTACTCACACAAAATTGGCAGCGGAGCAACCGCTCTCGCAGTCGCAATATCAAACTTTTCACGCAAATCAGCTTTTTTTGCACCGTCCTCTGCTCTGGAGTGAATACAATTCATACCAAGAGATAACTTGGTGGAAACTTCCGTGAGGAAATTGATTCGCTTATTTAAACTGTCAAGCAGAGTAACTTTCAAATCGTTGCGATAAATTTTCATCGGAATTCCCGGAAAACCTGCACCCGTTCCAACGTCAATCACGCTCGAATTTTGTGGAATAATATCATCTTTAAATACCGCAAGACTGTCAAGAAAGTGCTTTTCTGTTATTCCAAATGGGTCAGTTATCGCTGTAAGATTGATTTTCTCATTCCAACTAACCAAAAGCTCTGCATAAAAATCAAAATTTCTATACATTTCTTCATCTAAAGTCAAACCAAAGCTTTTGAACATTTCTTCGGTTTCATTATATGGCAGTATCAAATTCAAACCTCCCTAAAATGTTCCACGTGGAACAAATCAATCTGACTTACGCTGACTTGAAAGCCAAATTATCAGAACGCTCACATCAGCAGGAGAAACCCCCGAGATTCGGCTCGCCTGACCAATATTTGCAGGCTGGATCCGATTAAGCTTTTCTGTTGCTTCAAGACTAAGTCCCGTTATAGTCTTATAATCAAAATCAGTCGGCAAAAGCTTTGCTTCAAGCTTCTGTATATGCTCAACATCGAGAAGCTGACGGGCAATGTAACCCTCATATTCTATCTTCAAACCGACCTGTTCCCTGACCTCATAAGAAAGCACGGGACGATTTTCATCAAACGGTGCAAGATCGTCATAGGAGATCTGCGGACGCTTTATAAGTTCGGAAAGTCGGATCCCCGTTGAAACTGTTGCTGTTCCTCGTTCTTCAAGCAATTTATTGAGCTCATCAGTTGGCGGTATTGAAGTTCTCTTTACTCGATGGATCTCGTGATCTATCTGCTCCATTTTTTCAAGGAATTTATTGTATCTCTCATCGGAAATAAGTCCGATTTCGTGTCCAAGCGGAGTTAAACGCTCGTCAGCATTATCCTGACGAAGCAAAAGCCGATACTCGCTTCGTGAAGTCATCATTCTGTAAGGATCGGAACAGCCTTTTATAACAAGATCGTCAATAAGCGTTCCGATATAAGATGAAGAACGGGGAAGTTCAACAGCAGGAAGTCCCTTTACAGCTCTTGCCGCATTGATACCTGCAACAAGTCCCTGTGCGGCAGCTTCTTCATAGCCCGAAGTTCCGTTGAACTGACCTGCGCCGTAAAGTCCGCCGACCTTTTTAAATTCGAGACTATGCTTCAGATCAAGCGGATTACAGCAGTCATACTCTATCGCATATGCATTTCGCATTATCTCAACGTGTTCAAGTCCTTTTATCGTGCGCAAAAACTTTATCTGAACGTCCTCGGGGAGCGATGACGACATTCCCTGCAGATAATATTCGTCCGTATCAAGTCCCATTGGTTCAATGAAAAGCTGGTGACGGGGCTTTTCGGAAAAGCGCATTATCTTATCTTCGATAGATGGGCAGTAGCGTGGACCGATTGCATGGATTCGTCCCGAATAGATAGGCGAACGTCCGATATTCTCACGGATAACATTATGAGTGTCCTCATTAGTATAAGCAATGTAGCAGGAAACGATGTTCTCCATGTTGTCACGATTCGTTTCAAACGAAAAAGGCTGAATGTCCTCATCTCCGTCCTGACGTTCAAGCTTATCAAAATCGATCGAGCGTTTGTGAACACGGGACGGCGTTCCGGTTTTGAAACGGCGAATCTCAATTCCAAGATTTCGTAAGCTGTCCGTCAAAAACTTCGCAGGAAGCGTAGCATCGGGACCGCTCTCGTAGGAAACCTCGCCAACGTGAATAACACCGCCAAGATATGTACCCGTCGCTATAACAGCCGCCCTGACCGAATATTCAGCACCAAGACGGGTTCTTACACCTGTAACGTGACCGTTCTCCGTAAGAATCTCTGACACTTCCGCCTGCTTGATATCAAGATTCTGCGTGTCTTCGCAGGTCTTTTTCATTCGGTTGTGATATTTTACTCTGTCAGCCTGAACACGCAGACTGTGAACAGCAGGACCTTTTCCTCGGTTCAGCATACGGCTCTGAATGAAACATTCGTCAGCAGCCTTGCCCATTTCTCCGCCGAGAGCATCGATCTCACGAACAAGGTGTCCCTTTGCAGTGCCGCCGATAGATGGATTGCACGGCATATTCGCAATGCTGTCAAGCGAAATTGTGAAAAGAACCGTCTTTGCACCAAGACGGGCAGATGCGAGCGCAGCTTCAACACCTGCATGACCTGCGCCGATAACGGCAACATCATAATTATCTAAATAATAATTCTCCATTTTCGGTATTCCAATCTAAAAATTACTTTCCAACACAGAAGTGTGAAAAAACTTCATTTACAACCGCTTCACTCGCTCGTTCGCCCGTGAGTTCAAGCAGAAAATTCTCGCTTTCATCTATAAGAATGGTCACAGCATCAAGCGTTGAACCGAATTTTATCGCAGAAATGCTCTCATCAAGGCAGTTCAGCGCATTTCTTACACAGTCACGCTGACGTTCATTCGCAATAATACCCGAATCATAATTTATACTGTTAGTTTTAAACATATTCGTAAGTACAGATTGTAATTTATCAAGTCCATCAGCCGACTTCGCCGAAATTTCAATAACAGAAGCAAACTTTGTGTGTATAAGATCAGCATCTATCGAAGTTTCAAGATCGGTCTTGTTTATGACAGCAACAGCATTCTTCCCTGCGCATTTGTCGCATATTTCAATGTCCTCGGGTGACAGCTCCTGCGAATTGTCAAAAACCGCAAGCACAAGGTCAGCCGAATCGATCTTCTCCTGCGCCTTTTTTACTCCGAAGCCCTCAACAATATCCTCTGTTTCACGAATTCCCGCCGTGTCGGAAAGCCGCAGAACGATATCTCCGAGCCGAACGGATTCCTCTACAATATCGCGCGTAGTGCCCGCAATGTCCGTAACAATGCTCCGCTCACAGCCGCTCAAAAGGTTCATCAATGTACTTTTGCCAACGTTAGGCTTGCCGATGATAGCCGTGTCGATGCCGCTTCGCAGAATTCTTCCGTAATCATAAGTCGAAAGTATATCATTAAGCGAAGCTTTTGCACTCTCCAATGTCCTGAGCATCGTATCTTCATCAACCTCGGGAATATCCTCCTCGGGGTAATCATTCCATGCCGCAAGCTCGCCGAGCAGATGCAAGAGCGACTTTGAAACAGCATCTATCCTGCCGAAAAGCGCACCCTTTTTGAGTGCCGCCGCCGAACGCAGGCTTGCACTGCCCTCCGCCGAAATTATATCCATGACCGACTCAGCTTCGATAAGATTCATTTTGCCGTTGAGGAACGCCCTCTTGGTGAACTCCCCTGCCTCAGCAGGTCTTGCGCCGAGCGAGAAAACAAGCTTTAAAATATTCTCCGTTACGAAAATACCGCCGTGACAGGAAATTTCAGCAACGTTTTCCCCCGTGTATGACTTCGGAGTGTGGAAAACTGTCAGCACACATTCGTCAAAAAAATCGCCGCCATATTCTATCCTGCCAAAGGCGCAGGTGTAACCGTCCATTTCAGACGGCTTTCTGCGGCTCGATATCGGCGTAAAAATCTTATCGCAAATTGAAAAAGCATCATCACCGCTTATTCGTATGACCGCAATGCCGCCTGCACCTCTCGGCGTGGAAACGGCGGCTATCGTATTTGACCTTGCCATAAATTCCTCCGAATATTAGAATACCGCACAAGAGATACTAAACACTCATTATATTGTCGGTTTTGTCAAACAAAAAAGGTGTTCAGTATAAATTTGTGCGGTAAAAATTGATAAAATAGCTTATCAGATATCTATCTTGCCGTAAAGGTCGCCTGAAATAAGGTCGTCCTCCGGCTTCGGCTTCTTATATTCCTTTTCAAAGGAGGTCTTCATCATATCGAGAGAACGGGGTGTGTATTCACCGTTTTTCTTGCCGCCCTTCTTGTAGCCGGTCTTGCCGTCACGTCTTGGACGGGGATTTGTTGAAGAAATAGAAACCTTTCTGTAAGGCTCTTCGCCGATGCTCTTGGAGGTAACACCCTCGATGTTTGCAACTGCGGAGTGAATGATTCTTCTCTCGTAAGGATTCATCGGTTCAAGAGTTGTAGTCCTGCCCGTTCTGATAACGGTCTTGGAAATTTTAACCGCGAGGTCTTCAAGGATAGCCTTTCTCTTCTCACGGTAGCCGCAGGAGTCAACATTGATGCGGTAGTATTCCTTGTCGCCCTTGTTTGCGGTCATAGATGCAAGGTACTGGATAGCATCAAGAGTTTCGCCTCTTCTGCCGATGATAGCACCGCTTGTATCACCGAGTATATCGATAACAGCACCGTCCTCTGTTTCAGTTACATTGAGTGAGGAGTCAATTCCCATATTATCAAGGATACCCTTTATATAATCTGCTGCGATCTGTGCCTTTGACGGCTCATACTCAGCCTCAACCTTTGCTTCACCCTTTACGATACCGAAAAGTCCTTTTTTCGGTTCTTCGAGAACTGTGAACGTGATCTTGCTTTCTTCAACGCCGAATTCTGCTGCTGCCATAGCCTTAGCTTCATCTATGGACTTGGCTGTAAAAACCTGTTTCATAAAAATTCTCCTCCCGTAAAATATGTTATAAAAGTGACTTTTGTCACTTCAAAGCTTATTTATCATTGCTGTCATCGTCTTCGATGTATTCATCGCCGTATTTTTCAGCCTGTCTTTTTCTTGCCTCGTTGATAAGTCTGCGCTCATATTCCCTCTGCTGCGACTTGGAAAGCTTGAATTCGCCCTCGTCATCATCATCGGAAACCTTTGAAACAGCAGTCCTGCCGCCGTTCTGCGCAGCCATCTGCTCCTGCATAAGCTGCTGATAACGTTCCATCATGCCCTTTTTCTTCTTGTTTTTCTTTTTCTTCTTGTCTTTTTCAACAAGCTCCGCAACGTATTCGGGCGTGTAGATCTTGTTTATGATTATCATTGAGATAAAGGAGAAGAATGCGGAAGCTGCCCAGTAGAAACCGATAGCAGCAGGATACTTGTAAGCAATCCAGACAGCGAAGATAGGCATACCGAATGTGAGCATCATCATTGAACCTGCCTGAGGACCCTGCATAGCCGACGGGTTCATCTTCTTCTGGCGCATCTGGCTGTAAACGGAAGAAGCCATCTGGAATACACCCGATAAAATAGGTATAAGAAGAAGAATTATCGCTGCGCTGTTCCAGACTTCGGGGTGGAATGTCGGAGTAAGATCAAGGTCAACACCCAATAAAGTATTGTTGAATTCGAGAACCTTTGACTTGAGCTCATCAAACATAGGGTCGGAAAAAAGCTCAACATTTTTTGGATCTTTTATCGCCTGTGTGATATAAATTTCGGGACGGACTGAAAAATACTTGTAGCCATCAGCCAGACCGGAATTCTGAAGAACCCCCTTGGCTGCCTCTATCACGTCCGATGAGATTCGGAGAATGTGCGTGATAGGACGGTAAACGACATCGAATATACCGTAAAGTATCGGGAACTGAATGAGCATCGGCAGACACGAACTCATAGGGTTGCAGTCCTCTTCCGCATAAAGCTTCATAACTTCCTCGTTGTATTTTTCCTGATTCTTGCCGTACTGCTTTTTGAGTTTGTCAAGCTTTGGCTGGAGCGACTGCATTGCGACAGTGGATTTCTGTGTCTTTATCTGCGTAGGTATCATTATAAGCTTTGTAACTATCGTGAAAAGAACGATCGCAAGCGCATAATTGTTACAGATATGATAGAAAAACCACATTACCCAGCCGAGCGGATAACCGATGATTCTGCTGATTATGCCCATTTTTACCTCCAAAATTCCAAGAAAAGATTTCTATATATAAAATACACAAAGTAATTATATTCAAATTTATACAAATAGTTATTGTTTGTTATTCTCCCTTTCCTCACGCTTTGCACGGCTTTTGAGGGTGTAAAGGAAGAATTTGTCGGGAACTTTGTCCACACCGCCGTTGCTGTAAGGATTGCAGCGCAAAAGCCTCCAGACGGCAAGAACTGTACCCTTAGCCGCACCGTGCTTCTGCAAAGCTTCAAGCGCATACGTCGAGCAAGTCGGATAATACTTGCAGCATGGCGGCTTCAAAGGAGATATTATTTTACGATAAAATTTTACCAACAGTGATAAAATATATTTCATATAACAAATAGTAAGAACCTGTCTTCATAAGAAATGTGTGCGGATTTTCGAGCATAATTTTGTTGCAGACAAGGCAAGAATCCGCAGGCGGGCTTTCGCCCGGCAAGGATTTTTAACGCAGTCTGCGGCAAAATTTGCCGAAAAGACGTGCGCATATGCTTGTGAAGACGGGTTCTAATATACAAGCAGTAATAAATTATTTATTTTTGTCTGTCTGTTTATTATTTTTAGAGTTTTTATTGCGTTTCTTCGGGTTCGGGTCATTCATCGCAGGAATGAGCCTTGTCCTGAAAAACCTGCTTATATCGGTCGATTTACAGTCACCGCAGCCCTCACGCGAAACGACAACGATGTTGTATCCCCTCGGGATAAGCTGTTCGTTCTCACGGTAAGCCTGACGGATTATCCTGCGGCAGCGGCTTCTTACAACGGCGTTTCCCGTTTTCTTTCCCGTTGAAATGCCGAGCTTATTCTGCGAAGTGCCGTTCTTGCGAAAATAAACAACGCAGGCTCTTCCGCAGACATAGTTTCCCCTCTTGAAAAGATTCAGAAACTCCTTATTCTCTTTCATTTTAATAGTATAGATCATAAAAACCGCCGATACTTTGATTTAAAAGAAAAAAGACCACAAAAGGGGCATACCCGATTGCGGTCCGTTTAAGCTCAGACTCATACAAAGGGGCAGAAAGAATCCTTTTGCCCCCTTTATATTCATTGATGATTAGTAAGAGAGTCTTTTTCTGCCCTTAGCACGTCTTCTTGCCAATACTTTACGACCGTTTCTTGTTGCCATTCTCTTCATGAAGCCGTGTTCTTTTTTTCTGTGAAGCTTCTTAGGCTGGTATGTTCTTTTCATTGTTTAACTCCTCCTTTTATTTCGAAAATTAGGCAGCCCTTGTCCGACGCAGAAGAAAAACGCCGAAGCAGCTCTGCCGAAAGGACATATTCATTAAAGATATCTAACAGAGTTAGATACCCTATCAATTTATTATTATATTTCATTTCATACCGCGATGTCAAGTGTTTTTTTCAATTTTTACGAAAAATTTGATTTTCCGCTTATTTTCATAAAAAACAGCCGTATAAAACTTTCGTATTTATATCTTTTCACGAAAAGAACCTTTACCGCGAAGAATGTTCTCATAAAAATTGCAGAGTTCAGCCGCCGCCTCCATTTTTCCGCTCTCCGCATGGAGCATTATACCCTTTCCCGAGCGTATCGGCGTGACAGATATCTTCCCCAGACCGTCACTTATCGTCACCCCACCGCTGAAATTTTTATCCAAATCGTAGTTTTTACCGTTTTTATACTCACTGCAAAGTGACTTTATCCTATCTTCACAGCTTTCCTTTTCAATCGGAACATAACGGTCAAGCTCCGCATATTCGGGCAAAGAACTGCATAAAGCGTCCAGTTTCTGCCCCGTTTTCTGTATAATTTTTAAAATTTCTACAATAAGGATAATTTTGTCATTGTAAAAATCGAGTTCAACAGTTTCCGAACGTTCTGTCTTAACCCCATATTCTGCCGCTATCATCTCCGCAAAGCTTGGAAATTTGGTAGGTATCCTGAAAATTTTCACGTCCGAATTTTTTAAATCTTCAAAGCGATATTTCAAAGCAAGCATAAGAAGCTTTCCGCACTGAATGTACCCCGTTGACTCTGTAAAGGCAGTAACTTTTACACCATCTTCATTCAGATGAAAAGCCAGCGTTTCACCGCCCTCAAACCGTGGTAAAACCTCACTGCAAAGCGTTCTTATACGCTCCGACGGACTGTTTATGACGACCGAATAAGGAAATCCACCGTCACCAAAATTTGTAAGGTTTTTTATATGTGAAACATAAAGACAGCGAAGTGATGAAATATCCGAGAACTTCCCTACGCGTTCACTTTTCTCTTCATTTTTGGAAAGCTTCTCTTCAAGCCTTTTTTCTTCGGCAGGAGAAAGCTCAACTCCCCCTCTGCGGAAGAATCGGAACGACGGATAAAAAACCGAACTGATGTAAACAACAACACAGTCCCCGACCGCCTGCTTTGACATAAAGAAAAGCTCGGGCAAAGAAATATCCCCCGAAAAGAAAATATCCGCACCGCTTTCAAGTGCCGCCGCGCAGAACGACATCGCCAACATCTCCGAATAAGGCGAAGCCTTTATCCCGACAACAATGCCGCCCGATAAAAATGAAGCCGCCCTGCCGAGCCGAGCCGCATCGTTCGCCGTGATTTTTCCGCTCGATGACAATATTCCCTCGTCCGAAAAATAAAGCCTGCTGTTATCCATAAAATTCCGTCCTTTCATTCAAATGCTTTTTATCTGATAATTGACGGAAATTTGAATTTTATTCAAAGATGGATAGTATTTTTTTGTAGAAATTTACTCAATGTATAAAAATAAAACTTGCTTTCAATATTTTGTAATATTAAATTTTATATCATTCACTCATCTGAAAAAACTTTTCAGTATTATTTTATCAATCACCATATTATATAAATAAACAAGTAATCAATCAAAAACGTCAGAGCTAATTTTAACATAGCCACCCTCTCCCGCCGTACCCATATCAAACGTCCAAAAGCCTGACTTGTGTTTGCAGCATTGGTCGGGAGAGGGTTGGAGGTTTGGGGAAAGGGAGTGCAGAGGGAATACCGCAAGGAGGATAGGGGGAGGACGACCTTGCGTCCCCCTCGTACAGAGTGCCTCCCCCTGTCCTCCTAAAGGTTTTCCCTTTGCTCAATGCTCACGGAAGCCCACCATTTACCTTCAATTATCCCATATCAAATTAACGATTTTCGCATTAAACAGATAAACACGATTTAATTTACAGAATTTACAAAACACTACATTTTTTGGTGTATTCACATTCGTTTCCTTTCGTCGTTCTTGAATTGCGCCTTTTTAGCTGTTACTGATTACGCTTTTGCTGCAAAGCGTTATTTGTCAGTTTAGGGTATTTCGCTTCTGCGGAAGCGACAATGGGACGCTATCCCCTTGACCCCTGCCACCCTTTAAAAAGCGTGGACGTAAACTTTGCTTTTTTTCATTTTCTTACTATACTATTATATATGGTGTTTTATTTTGTGAAAACGCTTGCATTTAACTTCAAAATATGCTATAATTATTTAGATTTATCTTATATAATTTTTTATCGCAAGGAGTAGGTTTACTATGAATTCCTTTGTCGAAGTTTTTGACAAGGTACTCGACTATTTTCAGTCAAAGGTCAATAACGGAGAATTGACGGACGTTGCTTTCAATCTCTGGATAAAGACCCTCAAACCCCTTAATCTTGATGAAAATGTCGCTTATTTTAACGTTCAGTCCGAATTTCAGAAAGGTATTATCCTCAAAAATTACAGCACTATGCTTTCGGACGCTTTTATAAATGTGCTCGGTTTTCCCGTTGATATCGAAATTATTCCACTCGAAGATACTCAGCAGGACGATGAGGAGGAAGAATCCCCTATAGTAAAGCGCCGCGAGCTTGAACAGTCATTCTCCAATGCAGAGTATGACTATACTTTTGATACTTTCATAGTCGGTCATTCAAATGAGTTTGCCTACGCCGCAAGCACTACTGTTGCAAAAAATCCCGGCAGTGCTTACAACCCTCTGTTTATCCACGGTCCGTCCGGTCTTGGAAAGACCCACCTTATGACGGCTATCAGCAATGAAATAAAAAAGAACAAGCCCGATACAAACATCATCTATGTAACGGGCGAAACCTTTGCCAATGAGCTTATCACTGCTATCCAGCAGAAAAAGGATACTTCTCAGTTCCACCAGAAATACCGCAGTGCCGATGTTCTCCTCGTCGATGACGTTCAGTTCATCGCAGGCAAGGAATCCACTCAGGAAGAATTCTTCCATACTTTCAATGAGCTTCACAAGATAGGCAAGCAGATAGTTCTCACCTCCGACCGTCCTCCGAAGGATATAAAAACTCTCGAGGACAGAATACGCACCCGTTTTGAATGGGGACTTATTGCTGATATATCCGCTCCTGATTTTGAAACAAGAGTTGCTATCGTAAGAAGAAAAGCCGAGCTTCTCGACCTCAAGCTTTCGGACGATGTTGCTAATTATATCGCGGACAAGCTGAAATCCAATATCCGTCAGCTCGAAGGCTGCGTAAAGAAGATGAAAGCCTCAATGCACCTTGTCGGAACTCCTCCGACGATCGCACAGGCTCAAAGCACCGTAAGAGAAATTCTCTCGGACGATACCCCGTCGCCTATCACTATCGACAGAGTTCTTTCCCACGTTGCCGAAGTCTACGGCGTTACCTCCGAGGATATCCTTTCCAACAAGAGGACCTCGAAGATATCTCTCGCGCGAAAAGTCAGCGCTTACATAATCAAGGAAACGACCTCACTCAGCTACAAGTCCATAGGTCTTGACATCGGCGGAAGAGATCACTCCACAATTATGTATTATTACGAAGAGATCACCAACTCAATGAACAAAGACCCACACCTCAAAGAAACCATTGAGGACATCATAAACAATCTCAAAAACTGACTTTTTTATCTTTACAGATTGTTTAATCAAAAAGTTTTCAACATAGTGTGGAAAGTTAGGTGGAAAACTTTCAGATACGATTTTATGGGTGTTTGAAGTACATTACAAAGCGTATAAAAATAGTTTTTAACATAGGTTTTTCCTCCAAAAAAATATTTTCACAGTATTTTGCACCTTTTTTCCTCTTTCCACTCACATTTTTCCCCACTTTTTCTCCGTATTTTTACTTTCCACATTGGGGCAAATTTATCAACACCCGATACGTTGAAAAAATTTATGTGGATTTTCCTTTATATAACTCATCAAAAAGACCCTTTCCATATTTTCCACGCCCCCTACTGCTATTACTGTTTAATATTTATATATATTATATTATTTTATAATAAAACACCGAAAGTTTCTCTTTTAAATCTGCAGTTTTCCCCAACCCATTTTATTAAGAAAAACTTATTCAATAAATAAGAAAGGAGAATTTACAGCTCTGTATAAATTCAGACTGTATTCAAGCTTATGAAATTTACCTGCGTTCAGAGTGAGCTTAATGAGGCTCTCAATAATGTAGTCCGTGCCGTTCCTCAGAAATCTACTATAACAGCCCTTACGGGAATAAAGGTTTCCGTCAACAGAAACGTCCTCGAACTCACCGGCTATGACCTTGAAATGGGTATCCAGACAAAGATCAATATAGTATCCGAAGATATGGGAGAATTTGTATTCGATGCAAGACTTCTCTGCGAGATAGTAAGAAAGATGCCCTCGGAGGAAATATCCTTTGAGATCAACGACAACCTTTCCGCTACTATAAAGAGTGCCAACGCCGAGTACAAGATCCTCGCAATGTCGGCTGACGAATATCCGACCCTCCCCTCTTATGATACGGGAGATGACTTCACACTCTCTCAGCCTCTTCTCAAAAATATGATAAACCAGACTATCTTCGCAGTTGCCGTTACCGATAATAAGCCTATCCTCACGGGTGAGCTTTTCGATATCTCCGACCATAACTTCAACCTCGCCGCAATCGACGGCTTCCGCCTTGCGGTAAGAACGGAAAAGATAGATACCGACAACCACTATCACTTCGTTGTAAAGGCACGTTCCCTATCCGAGGTTTCAAAGCTTCTCAAAGACGATGACGATGAAAAGGTCATTCTCCACGTTTCAAGAAAGCATATCATCTTCGAGATAAACGGATATATGGTGATCTCCCGTCTGCTCGAGGGCGAGTTCCATAACTATAAGTCATCTATCCCTCAGTCACATACGACCGAGATAATTATCAACACAAAAGACCTTATCCAGAGCCTTGAAAGATGCCTGCTTCTTCTCAATGATAAGAACAAAGCTCCCGTAAGATGCATTTTTAATGACGGAATGGTCAAAATTACCTGTAGTACGGGTATGGGAAAGCTCTACGACGAATTTCCTATCGACCTCACGGGTTCAATGGTAGAGATAGGCTTCAACTGCCGTTATCTCCTCGATGCGCTCAAAGCTACCGAAGCTGACAAGATAAGAATGCAGCTTTCGGGAGGTATCTCCCCGATGAAGATTCTCCCAATGGAGGGAGATGCGTTCACATTCCTTGTTCTCCCACAAAGATTGAGATCGGAATCTTAAAATTATATTACAAAAAGTAATTTTATACTGATCTTATACAAAATATCCTTAAAAAGGAGTTTTATAAATGGATAAAGATGTAAATATCACTACCGAATATATAAAGCTCGACCAGCTTCTTAAATTTGCGGGTGCAGTCGCTATCGGCTCGGAAGCAAAGCAGCTTATCCTTGAAGGAAAGGTTTCGGTAAACGGTCAGCCTTGCCTTGTAAGAGGAAAAAAGCTTCACTCGGGCGATGTTGTCACCGTAAACGGAGCAGAGATAACTATTCACTGATAATACAACAAGCTCTTTGGGAAAGGAGTTAATTTAAAGCATACATTCCATAAATGTCATAAAGCTTTAAATAGGTATTTGTTTTGATAATAGATCAGATATGTGCGGACGGATATAAAAACCTGTCCGAAGTGAATATTTTACCCGATAAAAGAATGAATATCTTCTGCGGAGATAATGCTCAGGGAAAAACGAACCTCATCGAAGCCGTCTGGCTTTGCTCAGGCTGCCGTTCGTTCAGGGGTTCAAGGGAAAAGGAATTCATCGGATTCGATAAAGAGTTTGCCGATGTAAGACTGACCTTTACCGATGAAACACGAAAGCAGGAAATTCGCTTCGCCGCAAAAAAAGGAGAAATGAAAGAAAAGCTCGTTACCCTCAACGGCGTGAAGCTCCCTATTATGTCGAAGCTGTTCGGCAGCTTTCAGTGCGTTGTGTTCACTCCCGATGACCTCAACCTCGCAAAAGGCTCTCCCGAAAACAGAAGAAGCTTCATCGACCTTTCGATATCGCAGATAAAAGGCTCTTATGTCAGCGCGCTCAATACCTATAATAATGTGCTTGCGCAAAGAAATGCCCTGCTCAAAAGCTTTTCAAAGAGCGGCGGTGATATCGACTCGATAAGCGTATGGGACGAGCAGCTTGCAAAAGCAGGTGCTTATATATCCGTTATAAGAAATACCTACTGTAATATGCTTGATAATTATACAAGCAGTTTATATAATAAGCTTGCCTCCGGCAAGGAAAACTTCCAATTGTACTATCAATCGACAATATTCCCCGACCTTAACGGCAAAACGGAATATGAGGGCGAGCTTACAGAGCTTTATATGGATAAGCTCAAAAAAAACGTGAATGAAGATATCCGCGCAGGCTTCACAACAACGGGAGTTCACCGTGACGATATCATAACTCTCATTGACGGTCAGCCTGCCCGATACCTCGGTTCGCAGGGACAGTCAAGATCGATAGCAATAGTTTTCAAGCTGGCGCAGGCGGAAATACTGAAGTCAGAAAAGGGCGAATATCCCGTTATGCTCCTCGATGATGTAATGTCCGAACTGGACGGAGGAAGACAGCGCTTTATTCTTAATTCGATAGAAAATATGCAGGTACTCGTGACCTGCTGCGATGACAGATTTCTCTCCGATATGACGGGAGGAAAGGTCTTTCGTGTAAATAAAGGCAGGATAAGCTGAAAGGAACAATATATGTATCTGCATCTCGGCGAAGATACGGTCGTGTGCGATAAGGATATAATCGGCATCTTCGATATTGAAAATACTTCCGTCAGCAAGCATACAAAAGAATTTCTAAACGCCGCAGGAAAGGGCAGCAAGACCTTTAACGTTTCCTACGAAATGCCGAAATCCTTTGTTATATGCTGCGATAAAACGGGAAAAGAAACTGTTTATATATCACAGATCTCCGCCTCTACTTTGAGAAAGAGGTCGGAAAGCGGCAATGCCGCTAATGAAAGGTGGTCAAATAATGGCTGAAAATCAGAAAGCCGCAGTAAACAATGAATATGATGAAAATCAAATTCAGGTCTTGGAAGGACTTGAAGCGGTAAGAGTAAGACCGGGTATGTACATCGGTTCGACCGGTCCGAAGGGACTTCATCATCTTGTATATGAAATAGTCGATAACGCTATCGATGAAGCGCTCGCAGGCTACTGCTCCGAGATCAATGTAAAAATTCTCCCCGGCGATGTTATCGAAGTTTCCGATAACGGACGAGGAATCCCGACCGGTATCCACCCGAAAGAGGGCATCTCCGCCGCAACGGTAGTTTATACTATCCTCCACGCAGGAGGTAAGTTCGGCGGCGGCGGATATAAGGTCGCAGGCGGTCTTCACGGCGTTGGCGCATCTGTAGTAAATGCACTTTCCGAATGGCTCGAACTGACCGTAAAGGACGGCAAGCATATCCATTTTCAGCGTTTTGAGCGCGGAAAGTACAGCGAAGAGCTTAAAATTATCGGCGATACCACAGAAACGGGTACGACCGTAAAGTTCAAAGCCGATCCCCTTATATTTGAAGAAACAACAGTTTATGACTATGAAGTTCTCCTGAAAAGACTTCGTGAGCAGGCATTCCTCAATGCAGGCGTAAGAATAGTATTCTCCGACCTGCGCGACGAAGCCGAGCCAAAGACCGAAATTCTCCACTATGAGGGCGGTATCAGAGAATTCGTTGAGCATATCCATAAAACAAGAGGTCTTGAACCTTTAACGCAGAAAGTTATCTACGTCAGCGGTATGCAGGGAGATTCCTCTGCAGAGGTCGCACTCCAGTACAACGATTCCTATAACGAAGTCATACTCTCTTTCGCAAACAATATCCATACAATAGACGGCGGCTCGCACGAAACGGGCTTCAAGAACGCATTGACAAAAGTTCTCAACGACTACGGCAAGAAGTTCAACCTCCTTAAAGACGGCGAAAAGCTCATCGGCGAGGACGTTCGTGAGGGTCTTACGGCTATCGTTTCCGTAAAGCTCACGAACTGCGAATTCGAGGGTCAGACAAAGGGACGACTCGGTAATCCCGAAGTACGTCCGTTCGTAGAAAATATGGTCTACGAAAAGCTGATGTGCTATCTTGAAGAAAATCCTGCCGAAGCAAGGGATATCTTTGAAAAGTCAATGGCTGCACAGCGCGCAAGAGAAGCCGCAAAGAAAGCAAGAGATACCGCAAGAAGAAAATCTGCGATGAACTCCGCTTCACTCCCCGGCAAGCTTGCCGACTGCTCCGAAAAGGATATAGAATTTACCGAAATTTATATCGTCGAGGGAGATTCTGCGGGCGGTTCCGCAAAGCAGGGACGTGACAGACGATATCAGGCTATCCTCCCCCTCTGGGGCAAGATGCTCAACGTTGAAAAGGCTCGTATCGACAAGGTTTACGGCAACGAAAAGCTTATGCCTGTCGTAACGGCTCTCGGTACATCCATCGGTGAGGACTTCGATATTTCAAAGCTTCGCTACGGCAAGATAATCATTATGGCGGATGCCGATGTCGACGGTTCGCATATCAGAACCCTGCTTCTGACATTCTTCTTCCGCTTTATGCGCCAGCTCATCACGAACGGCAATGTCTATATCGCACAGCCGCCGCTTTTCAAGGTATGGCGCGGCAAGCAGGTACGCTACGCTTTCTCCGATGAAGAAAGAGATACCTATATCAAGGAGCTTGCAGGCGAAAACAATGCCAAGGTCGATGTCCAGCGTTATAAAGGTCTTGGTGAAATGGACCCCGACCAGCTTTGGGAAACAACAATGGATCCGGAGCGCAGAACCATTATCAAGGTAGAAATGGAAGACGCTGTAAAGGCAGACGAGATATTCACTATCCTTATGGGCGATAAGGTCGCTCCCCGTAAGGAATTTATCGAGAAGAACGCAAAGTTCGTTGAGAATCTCGATATATAATTGATATTTCAAAAAATCTATCTGCAGCTGTTATTGGATAGCTGCAGATCACTCACCAAAATATGTTGTTCGGAGTAGAGCCAAATGGGAATGTTAAAAGAAATGTTCAGCGAGGGTCAGGACGATAGCTTTCAGAAAAGAGAACCCGTTCCCCTTGCAAAAGCAAAATATAAAAACAGTGCGGAAATGATACTTTCGGGCTATAAGACCTTTCAGAAAAAATATGTCTATAAGAAAGTTTTTCTGAAAATGCTGCTTGTTGTCATTGCGATAGTTTCTTCGGTGCTTATGCTGATAACTTCCGAATCGGGAGATGTAAGACCGATAGTGATGATAGCATTATGCGTTGTTATCGGAGTATACTTCATTTCTCAGCCGATAAAAAACCGGAACGAAGTAAAAAAATCGGCTGAAAAGCTTGACGGGTCGGAATATGATATCGAAATAACGGATCAGACGATAAAAATTACAATGGCTGATGCAGAAAATGCCGCAGTTTATGACGGGAACGGCGAAACAGCCGAACCGTCCGAGGCCACGGAAGAAGCCTCTTCCGAAAACAATGACAGCGATGCTCACGAAGAGGAAAAAAGCGAAGAGGACGAGGACAAAGCTTCCCCCGCAACGCTCATTCACCTTGACGGCGCAGTCGATATCATCGACCGAGGCGATATGTTCGTTTTGATCGTTGGGAAAAAGTATGTTTTCATCGTTCCGCAGGACGTTTTTTCCGAAGAGGAGCTTGAAAAGACAAGACATAAGCTTGCTGCGGTAATGGGAATCCGATATAAAGTAGTTGACTGAGCAGTTAAAGAACAGGAGATGTTTTAATTTGTATAATGACGAGAACGCAAAGGTCATTCACAGAGATATCGAATCGGAAATGAAAAAATCCTTCCTCGAATACTCTATGTCTGTAATCGTTGCAAGAGCGCTCCCCGATGTCCGTGACGGACTTAAACCCGTTCACAGACGAATTATCTACACAATGAATGACGCTGGAAATACCTCCGATAAGCCCTACCGTAAGTGCGCATACACCGTCGGTGAGGTTCTCGGTAAGTATCACCCACATGGTGACGCGTCTGTTTATGATGCCCTCGTAAGACTTGCGCAGGACTTTTCTCTCCGTTACCCTCTTGTTGACGGTCACGGAAACTTCGGTTCTATCGACGGCGACCCACCTGCCGCTTACCGTTATACCGAAGCAAGAATGGCAAAGATCGCAGGCGAAATGCTTGCCGATATCAACAAGAACACTATTCCATATATTTCAAACTATGACGATACATTGAAAGAACCGGAAGTTCTTCCGTCAAGATATCCGAATATCCTTGTAAACGGCGCAACGGGTATCGCAGTCGGTATGGCTACGAATATCCCACCTCATAATCTTAAGGAAACGATAAACGCTATCCAGCACCTTGTCAGAAATCCCGATGCGGAGCTTGACGAGCTTATGGAATATATCAAGGGTCCTGACTTCCCGACAGGCGGTATCATCATGGGCAGAGCAGGAATTCGTGCGGCTTATGCAACGGGACGGGGCAAAATAATGCTTCGCTCCGTTACAAATATCGAAGAGATAAAGGGAAGAAACTGCATCATCGTTACGGAACTCCCCTATATGGTCAATAAAGCAAGACTTATCGAAAATATCGCGAATCTTGCAAAGGATAAGCGCATAGAGGGTATACACAATATCCGTGATGAATCCGATAAGGATCACGCAGTAAGAATCGTTATCGAACTCAACAAGGATGCTATCCCACAGCTTGTCCTCAATAAGCTTTTTGCAAATACACAGCTTCAGGACACAGTCGGAATCATTATGCTTGCCCTTGTAAGAGGAGAGCCGAAAGTCCTCACCCTCAAACAGATACTCACAGAATATATCGACTTCCAGGTAGATGTTATTCGCAGAAGAACTGAGTTTGACCTCCGCAAAGCAGAGGAAAGAGCGCATATTTTGGAGGGCTTGGTAATTGCCTCCGACAATATTGACGAAGTGGTAAATATATGCCGCTCGTCCAAAGACCCGAATGAAGCTAAGTCAAGACTTATGGAACGCTTCGGCATCTCCGAAGTTCAGGCGAATGCTATCGCTCAGATGAGAATTATCCAGCTCACAGGTCTCGAAAGACAGAAGATAGAGGACGAACTTGCTGAACTTGATGCAAAGATCGCAGAGTATAAGGAAATTCTCGCAAGCCACGAAAAAGTCCTCGAAATTATGTCCGAGGAGCTTGAAACCGTCAAGAATAAGTACGGTGACGACAGAAGAACTTCTATCGAAAGCGTAACGGGCGAAGTCGATATCGAAGACCTTATCCCCGTTGAGGAGTGCGTTGTTACTTATACAAACATCGGCTATATCAAGCGCCAGCCCGTAAGCGACTATAAGGCTCAGAAGAGAGGCGGCAAGGGCGTAACGGGTATGAAACAGCGTGATGAGGATTTCGTTGAGGAAATGTTCATCTCATCTTCGCATGATAACGTCCTCTTTATCTCGAATAAGGGAATAATGTATAAGCTCAAATGCTTTGAGATACCCGAGGGTTCAAAGCAGTCAAGAGGAACAAACGCCGTAAATCTCCTCCCTCTCTCCGAGGGTGAGAAGATAGCCGCAATGATAAAAACCACCGACTTCGACAGCGGCAAGAATATCATTATGGTAACAAAGAACGGCAAGATAAAGCGTACTCCGCTCGATGCTTATAAGAACGTAAGAAAGAACGGACTTATCGCAATAGGTCTTGACGAGGGCGACGAGATCGCAGGCGTAAGAATGACCGACGGAAACGCTCAGGTAATGGTAGCAACAAAGAACGGCTACGCTATTCGTATAGACGAGAACACTATCCGTAAAATGTCACGTTCCGCACACGGCGTAAAGGCAATAAAGCTCCGTGACGGCGACGAGGTAGTTTCAATGGCAAGAGTCCGTGACGGCGCAACAGTCCTCACCGTTACCGATAAGGGCAACGGCAGAAGATGTACCCTTGATTCATACAGGATACAGAACAGAGGCGGCTACGGTATGCTCAACTATAAGGTATCGGACGAAAAGGGCTATGTCTGCGGAATCAAAGTCGTAGACGATACCGACGATATCATTATGATAGCAGACGACGGCGTTATCATCAGGATCCGTGCTAACGATATAAGAGTAATGGGAAGATACGCAACGGGCGTTCGCCTTATGAGAGTATCGGACGGCGTAAAGGTAGTATCGTTCACCAGAGCCGAGCATGACGACAGCGCAGAAACAGCAAAGGTAGAAGAGCCGAGCGAAGCAGAGCTTGAAGCCGAAATGAAAGCAGCCGAAGCAGAAGAAAACAGCGAAGTTATCGTAGAGGAAGAAGTTCCCGATGATGATAACGGAGAAGAATAATTTAAAATTCGAAATTCGGAATTCGAAATGCGGAATTAGCTTCGCTGCTTCTCAAAATGTATCGAAAACTGTACAATAAAATATAAGATGCAGGGGCGAATATAATATTCGCTCCTTATATCTTATTTTGAATAACTTTACAAGAAAAAATATATATGATATAATATTTGTTGAGATAAGTGTAATACTAAACACCAATAAAATACAGAAAAAAACCTGCGACGAAATCGCATATATTCAAGATTGTCGGCTTGTTTTTTTCCAAAATTTAAATGGTGTTTAGTATAGAAACCACGATTTTCACATAAAAAAGTCCCTCATATAGTGCCAGCTCTATGGGGAACTTTTTTTTATAATAATAAAAATCACAGTTCACGAAAACTGCCGTGAACTGTGATTTCTTTATAGTATTAAATAATTCCGCATTCCGAATTCTTAATTCCGAATTTTACTTAATTGCCTTAAATGCTTCTTCAAGGTCGAAGAGGATATCATCAATGTGTTCTGTACCGATAGAAAGTCTGATAGTATTCTTCCTGATGCCCTGTTCGATAAGCTCTTCATCGTTGAGCTGGGAGTGTGTTGTTGATGCAGGGTGGATAGCAAGGCTTTTTACGTCTGCAACGTTTGCAAGGAGTGAGAATACCTTGAGGTTATCGATGAACTTCTTGGCATCTTCTTCTGTGCCCTTGATCTCAAATGTGAAGATAGAGCCGCCGCCGTTCGGGAAGTACTTGTTGTAAAGTTCCTTCTGCTTGCCTGTTGCAAGTGATGGGTGATTAACCTTTTCTACCTGTGGGTGCTTGCTGAGAAAATCAACTACCTTGAGTGCATTCTCAACATGACGTTCAACTCGGAGAGAGAGTGTTTCAAGACCCTGGAGGAAGAGGAACGCATGGAAAGGTGAAATTGTTGCACCCGTATCACGGAGAAGAATTGCTCTGATCTTTGTTACGAAAGCTGCTGCGCCGACTGCCTTTGTGAAGCTGATGCCGTGATAGCTTGGGTTCGGTTCTGTGAGGGACGGAAATTTTCCGCTTGCCTCCCAGTCAAACTTTCCGCTGTCAACGATAACGCCGCCGATAGCAGTACCGTGTCCGCCGATGAACTTTGTTGCGGAGTGGATAACGATGTCTGCGCCGTAATCGAAAGGTCTTACGAGGTAAGGTGTAGCGAATGTGCTGTCAACAACGAGAGGGATCTTGTGCTTGTGAGCAATTTCCGCAACCTTTTCAATGTCGATAAGGTTCGAGTTAGGGTTGCCGAGAGTTTCAATGTAGAGTGCCTTTGTGTTGTCCTGAATTGCCTTTTCAAAGTTATCTTCATCATCGGGATCAACGAATGTTGTTGTAATGCCGTATTCGGGAAGTGTGTGTGCGAGAAGATTGTAAGTACCGCCGTAGATAGTGTTTGCTGCTACGATGTGGTCGCCTGCCTGAGCAAGGTTCTGAATCGTGTATGTAACTGCTGCTGCGCCGGAAGCAACTGCGAGAGCCGCAACGCCGCCTTCAAGAGCAGCTATTCTCTGCTCAAATATATCCTGAGTTGGGTTTGTAAGTCTGCCGTAGATGTTGCCTGCGTCACGAAGACCGAATCTGTCGGCAGCGTGTTCGGAGTTATGGAAAACGTATGAAGATGTGAGGTAGATAGGAACTGCTCTTGCATCGGTTGCGGGGTCTGCTTCTTCCTGTCCAACGTGAAGCTGAAGTGTTTCAAACTTAAGATTTCTTTCTTTTAATGTGCTCATTGTAATTTCTCCTTATAATATAACAGATTGTATTATTTTTAAACGAATGATCTTGATAAGAGAAATCAGCGGCACATTCGGAATATCACTTTTATACTTTTAGATGAAGCAAACATTGTTTTGTTCTCTCTTTCTTTAAACCTATATGTTATGTAGGCTTTAATTATGGTTATATAATATCATATAAAAACTATCTTGTCAATAGGTTTTATATAATTTGTATGTTTTAACAATATGAACCTTAATTTTTTTATGTTTTTGCATAATTATTATAAAATTAGCAGTAAATAGCCTTTGACGAGGTTGTTCAAAGCCGAAAAAACTTGATTTATGCCGAAAAATGAGTTAAAATAATAAGGGTAATGAAAAGGAGTAAGAAAAAATGACAGAAACAGTGAAAAATAACCCTCTGGGCAGCGAACCCGTAAAAAAACTGATGATAAAATTCTCAATTCCGAGCATAGTCGCAATGCTCGTTGGCGCACTCTATAATATAGTGGATCAGCTTTTCATAGGAAATTCGGTCGGACAGCTCGGCAACGCCGCAACGAATATTGCATTTCCCTTTTCGACCTCCTGCATCGCAGTAGCATTGCTTTTCGGCATCGGCGGCGCGTCCTGCTTCAACCTTTCAATGGGCAGAGGTGAAAAAGACAAAGCCCCGTACTTTGTCGGAAACGCCCTTGTTATGCTGACAATGATCGGCATTGTGATAATGCTAATATCGGAGATATTTCTCGAACCGCTTCTTAAACTGTTCGGCTCGCCTGACGATGTTCTCCCCTACGCCGTTGAGTATGTGAAAATAGTTGCACTCGGTTTCCCGTTCCTTATCATTACAACGGGCGGAAGTCACCTTATCCGTGCGGACGGCAGCCCAAATTTTTCAATGGCGTGCAACCTCATCGGTGCAATACTCAATACAATACTCGATGCGGTTTTCGTCCTCAAGCTTAATATGGGTATGACGGGCGCAGCGCTCGCAACGGTTATCGGTCAGGTCGTTTCGGCATTGATCGCAGTGGTGTATCTTCTGCATTTTAAAACAGTACCGCTCAAAAAAGAACACTTTAAGCCAAACTTTGGCTATATCTCCCGAACAGCTTCGATCGGAATGGCTTCGTTCATAAATCAGCTTGCAATAATGGTAGTGCAGATAGTCCTCAACAATTCGCTCAAAGCATACGGCGAAACTTCGATATACGGCGCGTCTATCCCTATCGCCTGCGCAGGCATCGCGATGAAGGTCAACCAGATAATGTTCTCGGTCGTGATCGGACTTGCCCAGGGCACACAGCCTATCGAAAGCTTCAACTACGGCGCAAAGCAGTATAAGCGGGTAAAAAGCGCATTTATGCTCGCACTCACAGTCGCTGCGATATTTTCACTCTGCTGCTTTGCGTTGTTCCAGATCTTTCCGAGAGAGATAATGGAAATGTTCGGTGACGGCTCGGAAGAATACTTTGAGTTCGGAGAAAAGATGTTCAGAATATTCCTCTTCTTCACATGGCTCAACTGTATACAGCCGATATCTACAACATTCTTCACCTCAATAGGAAAACCGATAAAGGGCGCATTCCTCTCACTCACAAGACAGTTTCTGTTCTTTATCCCGTTCCTTATCATTCTGCCGATAAAAATGGGCATCGACGGCATCGTCTATACAGGACCGTGTGCAGACCTGCTTTCGGGAATAGTTTCCGTGATAATGGCAGCACACGAATTCGGCAATATGAAAAAGCTGGAAGAGGGAGAATTAATGCGTAATGCGTAATTCGTAATGCGTAATTATTGCATAGCTCAAATTTGTTTGAGT